>Ga0265780_10000167_pt1 | contig 105700 bp, 96 predicted proteins | sample P1T30metagenome_FD_192432 | JGI IMG/M metagenome (GOLD analysis project Ga0265780, IMG submission 192432) | Plant litter microbial communities from East Loma Ridge, Irvine, California - P1 T30 | ecosystem: Environmental > Terrestrial > Plant litter > Unclassified | place: USA: California...
CTACCCTTCTTGACTAAATTGACGCTAGCTTTTTTACTTCCGCTGTCTTTTATAGCTACTCTACTTCACTACCAGCGCTTTCGTCAAGACAGTCCAGCTCCAACGTCAGGTCAGGGAAAACAGCGGGCCCACGGTAGTCTTAGCCCGGCCTGAGTCAGCTTATTTCCAACAGTCCAGGTATTAACTGAGAAGAAAGTCACCCGTCATCCAGCGCGCTTTTCGATACGTTTCGACTGACTGACGAGTGTGGACTGTACCCCTGGCCGTGACCATTTGGGGTATCTACGACGCCGCCACTTACACGAGGTATAAGCTCACCGTATACCGAAAAAGTCAGATGTTTCAACAGTCCTCAAGTAGGATTAAACGAATACGCTGGGTTGTACCTTCACCGGAGCTACCTTCCTTTAAATGTAGCAGCCGAAACTAGTAGGGGGTGCCCTACGCTCCCGAGCAACTAGCAATGGCACACACAGACCAGTCCTTTGTAGACAACGTCGCAGTGCAGATACCCTGTTACCCATTGGCAGTCGGCTGGCTTTCCGATAGCGTCCACGCCGAACAAAACACTCCGCAGACCAATCGCTTTTCACACTTTCGTATGCCTTCTTTCTCTGAAGCCCCAAATAGCGCGGCGGTTCGTAAGCAAGTCTTGCAGGACCAAGTGCTGGCCATCATCCGGAACCGGCGGTTGGCGGGCATCGCTTTGACTATGGGCCTGGGCAAAACGCTCATCGGCCTGCGCGATATGGACCGCCTGCTCACTGCCGGTAAGCTCCCCGAGCCGGCCGCCGGCAAGCATTTTCTGGTGGCGGCCCCCACGCAGGCTATCCTAGACTCCTGGCCCCAGGAAGCGCAGAAGTTCGGGCTGGCGCACCTGCTCGACCACATCGAGTTCACCACGTATCGCTCGCTGAGCAAAGCCCTGGCCGCCGGCACCTACCACAAACTCTACCTCGACGAGTGCCACGCGCTGAAGGACTCGCACGAGCCGGGCCTCAAAGCCCACGCGGCCAAGAAGCGAAGTATCCTAGGGCTAACGGGTACACCGCCCGCGCAAGCGAATTCAGAAAAGGGCCGGCTGGTGGCTACCTACTGCCCCATCGTGGTGGACTATACCACCGACGAGGCCGTGCTCGCCGGCCTGCTCAACGACTACCGCCTGGTCGTGCACCGCCTGCCGCTACGCACTGTGCGCGACTATGTGCTCACCACCAAGTCCGGCAGCCAGTTCACCACCAGCGAGCGCGAAAACTATTCTTATTGGAGCAAGCGCCTGGCCAATGCCGCCCAGGACCAGCTGCCCATCGAGACGCTACGCATCCTACGCATGCAGGCGCTCATGAACTATCCCGGCAAGGGCCACTACATGCGCTACCTGGCCGACGAGCAAACGGAGAAGGTGCTGCTTTTTACTTGTAATCAGCAGCAGGCCGAAGAGCAGGTTGCTCACACCTACCATTCCAAGAACAAGCATAGCCAAGCCAACCTGGACCTATTCAACGCAGGTAACATCCAGCGCTTGGCCTGCGTGGCGCAGCTCTCGGAGGGCATCAGCATCCCGAATCTACGGGTGGGTATCATCTGGCACGCCTTCGGCAACGAGCGTAAGGCCGCCCAGCGCATCGGCCGGCTACTGCGCCTCAATCCTGACCAGACGGCCACGGTACATTTGCTAATGTATCAGGATACAGTCGATGAGCAGTGGGTAGCACAGGCACTGGAGTCTTTCGACCCAGCTAAAATCAGCTATGTCGACGCGCCCGCTCACGAACAGTTCTTCCAACCTGCGCCGGTTGCGTAACCGATGTTTCATTAACCGGAGGCAGAAGCTACTCTACCAATTGCCTTGGTTAAAAATTTGGTCCACAAGTCGCATTTGACGCGATAGACTCTTATACTTCAGTGGCTTCCCACTCCACGGTGAGGAACACGTTCAGGTCGAAGCGTAGGGCATCGGTGAGTGCATCGTCGGAGAAATCAAGCTCCCCTTGCAGGTTGATGTGCTACCAGCTCACGGGTGACATCCGAGCAATTGCATCGGCCAGGGCCTGCCTCTCGGTTACGGGAGTCTGAAACAACTGCTGGTTCAGATAGAGGCAGTTCCAGTACACAGTTACATTCCGCACGAGCCATTTTCAGGCATCGGCAACTTGTTGTTCTTTTTTGCCGGCGTAGTGAAACTGCCCGTTTTGCCCATAAACCATGACGCGAGCGAACTGGTGCGTGCTTTCCAGCTTGTCAAACTGGTCATTAATGCGCTTGTGCAAGTCGTGGTCGTCCATGTAGCGCAGCATAAACTCGGTGCGCATGGCCCGCCCCAGTTCGCGTAACGCTAGCATAAGCAGTATCGAAGCGTCTCTACCGCTTCATTGAACGGCCTAGATGAAGTAGTAGATATAGGGGTAGCGCAAGAGTAGGAACAGAAATTCCCGTTAGGGAAATGCAAAACGGGCTAATGCCTCAAAAAACGTCCGTTTTTGTGCTTCGTGCTTGTTTATCAGCTCGATAGCTAGACTGATGTAACATCTGTACCAAACTTTTAACTAAGGCCACTAGCCCCGGCTCTGCGCTACCTTTGGCCCATGCGCGCCGAGCAGCCTTTTTCAGCCACTACTCCCCGGCCGCCCCTGGTGGCGGGGCCGGTAATTGCGCTGGCCTGGCTGCTATTCAGCGGCTTCATGGTGCTGCTGATTTTTGGGCAAAACCTGTCGGCCGGCACGCCCACCGACTGGCGCGAGGCGCTGGGCGGGCGCTTGCTGCACGGGCTGATTTGGGGGCTGTTGACGCCAGTGGTGTTTGCGCTGGCGGCCCGCTTCGACCTCACCGAGCGGCGGCGCTGGCTGCCCAAGCTGCTGGCGCACGCGGCGGCCAGCTACGGGCTCACCCTGACCTACCGCCTCGTGTATGCTGGGGCGATGGACGCGGTGGGGGCCTTGCCGGGCGGCTTTTCGCTGGCCAGCGTGGTGGCCAATGCCAACAACTGGGTGCCCATCTACTGGATGCTGCTCTGCATTGCCTACGCCGTGCAGTACCGCGAGCGGTTTCGGGAGGGCCAGCTGCGGGCCGCCCAGCTCGAAACCCAGCTGGTGCAGGCGCAGTTGCAAGCGCTCAAAATGCAGCTCCAGCCCCATTTTCTCTTCAACTCGCTCAATGCAGTATCGGCTTTGATGAGTGCCGACGTGAAGGCCGCCCGCCGGATGCTGGCCCAGCTCAGCCAGTTTCTGCGGCTGGTGCTCGACGGCGCCGATGCCCACGAGGTGACCCTGGCGCAGGAGCTGCACTTAACGCGCCTCTACCTCGAAATTGAGCAAACCCGCTTTCCCGACCGCCTGGCCGTGGCCTACGACATCGCGCCCGGCACCGAGGGCGCGCTACTGCCGGCCCTGCTGTTGCAGCCGGTGGTGGAGAACGCCGTGCGCCACGGCCTGGCCCCGCAGGCGGGCGCGGGCGAGCTGGCCATCAGCGCCCGGCAGCAGGGTGGGCGGCTGCTGGTGCAAGTGCAGGACAACGGCCGGGGCACCACCAACACCGCCGCCCGCGGCATCGGCCTGCGCAACCTCGAAAGCCGCCTGGCCACCCGCTATGGCCCCGACTACGCCGTAACCGTGGACACCGCTCCCGGCCAGGGCTACTGCCTGCGGCTGTCGCTGCCCTTCGTGGCCGCCGCGCCAGCCAGCCAATCTCTCGTAACAGCATGAGCGCTAGCATCCGTACTCTGCTGGTCGATGATGAGCCGCTGGCCCGCCACTTGCTGCGCGAGTTGCTAGCCGACTTCCCCGCCCTGGCCGTGGCCGGCGAGTGCACCAACGGCCCCGAGGCCCTGGCTGCCCTGCAAGCCGGCGGCTACGACGTGGTGTTTCTGGACGTGCAGATGCCCGGCCTCGACGGGGTGCAGGTGCTGCAACAGCTGCGGGCCGTCGGTCAGCCCCTCCCCCTGGTGGTGTTCGTGACGGCCTACGACCAGTACGCCGTGGCCGCCTTCGGCCTGCACGCGGTCGATTACCTATTGAAGCCCCTCGACCCCGACCGCTTTGCCGACTGTGTGCACCGGGTGCAACTACAAATAAGCCAGCGCGATACCTACGCCGCCGGGGCCGGCCTGGCAGCCCTGCTCCGCGCCTGGCCCCCGGCCGCCCCTACCCCCCTACCCGACTATCAGGACCGTTTCCTGGTGAAGCAGCCGGAGCGGCAGTTTTTCGTGCCCGCCGCCGACGTGTGCTACCTCGAAGCCACCAGCAGCGGCGTGCTGCTGCACCTGGCCGGGGCCACCCACCCGCTGCGGGCCACCCTAAGCCAGCTGGCCGAGCGCCTCGACCCGGCCCATTTTCTGCGCATCCACCGCTCGGTTGTTATTCAGACCGAGCATATTGTGGAGTTTAAGCCGTGGGCGCACGGCGAGTATGTGTTTCGGATGGCGAATGGGCTGCACGTTACGTCGTCGCGCAGCTACAACACAGTTATTCAGCAGTTTTTAAAGCGGTTTGGGTGAGGGGCAGACTGTGCTAGCGGCCCGCCTCACCAAAAAAAAGCCAATTCAACCCGAAATAAGGCCAACTCACCGCCGGGCCGTAGCTAGCGCCCCGCGAAGCCCGTACGTTTGAGCGGCCAACGCTATTACCTGGTCGCCAAAACGAACGTGAAAAACACCCTCCTGCTTTTCGGCCTGTTGCTCGGGACCACCTCCGCCGCCCGGGCCCAGCACCACATGGCCGGCATGAGCCACGCCGGCATGGCCGGTATGACGATGCCCGCCGCCAAACCCGGCAGCCCGGTGGCTGCCTTCCAGCACGGCATGGACTCGGTAATGGTGGTGATGGACGAAGGCATGCGCCGCATGGACGGGGCCAACCCCGCCGACATCGACGCCAGCTTTGCGGCCATGATGGTGCCGCACCACCAGGGAGCCGTGGACATGGCCCGCCTGCAACTCCTCTATGGCAAAGACCCGGCGTTGCGCCGCCTGGCCCAAAGTATCATTGCCGAGCAGCAGGTCGAGATTCAGCAGATGCAAGCCTGGCTGAAGCAGCACCCGGCCAAGCCCTAGGTAGCGTTTAGCGTGAACTCTGCGAGTCCGCGCGTTGCCCGAATTACCCCACGCGCGGACTCGCAGAGCCCGCGCTACATTCTTATTGTCAATGAAATACTTTCTCCTACCCGCCCTGCTGCTGGCCGGCACCGCTGCCCGGGCCCAGGCCGTGAGCCACCGCGACCGGGTGTATACCGCCGACCAGATTTCCAACACCGTGTCCGTTATCGACCCGATGGATAACAAGCTGCTGGGCCAGGTGATACTAGGCAAGCCGCAGCCCGATTTAACGTCGGCCCTCTACCGGGGGCAGGCGCTGGTGCACGGCCTGGGGGCCTCGCCCGACCACCGGCTGCTGGCCGTGGTGTCGGTGGGCTCCAACAACGTCACGTTTATCGAAACGGCTACTAACGCCCTGAAAGGCAGCGTGTACGTAGGCCGCGCCCCGCACGAGCCCACCTTCCGCCCCGATGGCAAGGAGGTATGGGTGACGGTGCGCGGCGAGGACTACCTCTCCGTCATCGACGTGGCCACGCTGCGCGAAACCCGTCGCATCCAGGTGCCCAACGGGCCGGGCCAAATCGCCTTCAGCCCCGATGGCAAGCGGGCCTTCGTGTGCTCCAGCTTCTCGCCCGAGCTGGCGGTGGTGGACGTGGCTACCTATAAGGTTATCAAGAAAATACCTGTCGTCAGCCCGTTCTCGCCCAACATCTTTCCCACCAAAGACGGCCAGCAAATCTGGTTCACGCACAAGGACGTGGGCAAAGTATCGGTGCTCGATACCAAGACCTTGACCATCAACGGCGTGCTGACGACGGGCCCCATCACCAACCACGTCGCCACGGTGGACTTACCCACCGGTAAGCTGGCCTACGTGACGGTGGGCGGCGAAGACGTGGTGAAGGTGTACAGCCGCGAGGCGGGCTTTAAACAGCTGGCGACCATTGCGGTGGGGGCCAATCCGCACGGCATCTGGCCCGCGGGCGATGGCAGTCGGGTGTACGTGGGCCTCGAAAACGGCGATTCGGCGGTGGCCGTGCTCACGGCCACCAACCGGGTACTAGGCAAAATCAAGGTTGGCCAGGCCCCGATGGCGCTGATGTACGTGCCCGATGCCGTGCCCTCGGGTGTGGCCAGCGCGGCCAACCTCGGCCAGCAGCTCATCGACCAGGCCACGGTCATCCGTAACCTACGGCCCCCGACCCCTGGCCCCGCCGCCGGCACCATGAACCTGCGCTCGGAAGGCCTCGTGGACCTGGCCACCTTCAACCTGCGCGCCCTGGCCCCCAATACGGATTACGACATCTACCTCACCAACTCCACCCAGGCCCCCTACGCCCGCGCCTACCCCCTCACCACCGTGCACACCGACGCCAAGGGCGGCGCGATGGGCCAGGCGCTCGGCCCCGTGCAGCGCATTGCCAGCGGCGATTTGCACCCGGCCGGCAAGGCCTTTACGCGGGTGGTCGTGGCCCCCAAAGCAGCCGATGGCCCAGCGGCGCTGGTAAGCGAGTAGACGGGTTGTTCGGGCCGTTGCGCGGACTTTTAGCTCATTGCCTACGTGATACGGCAGGCAGCGAGGTGGACCCCAGCGGCAACGTGCGCACCACCTTCGGCTGGGTAGTGGGCGGCACCTTGCAGCTGCCGGCCGGCAAAACCAGCGTCACCATCAAGGCCGCCGTGGTGGACAACGCGGGCAAAACCGGCAGCGCCACCCAAGTAGTGCCAATCAGCCCCGTAGACAACGGCTGATGCCCGCGGCCCGTTAAGGGAGTACCCCGCTCGGGGGGCGCATGGTGCGCTACCACGAATTTATTTACCGACTCCTTTATGGAAGAGACTACGCACGCACCGGGCCAGGGCCTGAGCCGCCGGGCCGTTTTGAGTGGCCTGGTGCCAGCGCTGGCCGTGGCCGGCACATCGGCGGCCTGGGCCAGCGCTACGCCCGTGGCTAGCCCCCCGGCGGCGCTGGGCCGGGGCACGTTCCCGGGCCTCATCACCCGCGAAAAAGAGCCGATGAACCTGGAGCTGCCCTTCCCCACGCTGGAGGACCGGCTGGTGCCCAACAACCGCTTCTACGTGCGCAGCCACTTCCACATTCCCACGATAGAGGCGGCGAGCTGGCAGCTCAGCATCGAGGGCGAGGTGCGAAATACTTTGAAAATCAGCTACGACGAGCTGCGTAAAATGCCTTCTAAAACCGTGACGGCTACCCTGGAGTGCGCCGGCAACGGCCGCGCCCGGCTAGCCCCTAAGGTCAAGGGCCTGCTCTGGGAGCAGGGCGGCGTGGGCAATGCCACCTGGACCGGCGTGCCCCTCTCGGCGCTGCTGGAGCGGGCCGGCGTGAAGCCGGGGGCCGTGGAAATCATCTTCGAGGGCACCGACCAGGGCGAAGTCACGGAAGAGCCCAAGTCGCCGGGTGCCATTCATTTTGCCCGCAGCCTGCCGCTGGCCAAGGCCCGCCAGCCCGAGGTGCTGGTGGCCTACCTCATGAACGGCCAGCCCCTGCCGCCCGAGCACGGCTTCCCGGTGCGGCTGGTGGTGCCCGGCTGGTACGGCATGGCCTCGGTGAAGTGGCTCAGCAAAATCATGGTGAGCGCCGTGCCCTACGACGGCTACTGGCAAACGCTGGAATACGCTTACTGGAAGCGCGAGCGCGGCCTACCCACCCTCACGCCCGTGACGGAAATGCTGGTAAAAGCCGAAATAGCCCGCCCCGCGCTGCACGAGGAAGTACCCGCCGGCCAGCCCTACCGCGTGTACGGCGCGGCCTGGACGGGCGAGAGCGAGGTCACCCGCGTGGAAGTTAGCACCGACAACGGCGGCAGCTGGCAGCCCGCCCGGCTGCTCGAAGCCGCCGTGCCTTTTGCCTGGCGCTTCTGGGAGTTCAGCTGGACGCCGCCCACTGCGCCGGGCCGCTACACCCTGCAAGCCCGCGCCACCGACCGCGCCGGCCACACCCAGCCCACCGCCCACGACCCCGACCGCCGTACCTACATGGTCAATAAAATCGGGGCCGTGGAGGTAGTCGTGCCCTAAAGTCAGCTCCGCTACTCCCCCCAAAGGCCCCTGCCGCATCCTGCGCTAGGGGCCTTTTTGGTGCTAGATTAGACCCGTGCCCCGGCCGCAGTGGCGCACCGCCAGCAGCTAGCTGGCCGCCTGCTGGCAGGCCGCTAGCTGCTGGCGGTGCGCGCGAAAGCGCCATAAGCCCACCGCCAGCACCACGGCCGCCACGGCCAGGGCCGTGTAGCCCAGCCGCCCGCCCCGCTCGGGGTGAAACTGAATGAGGGCCAGCCCAAAGCCTACCAGCGCCAGGCTGGTGCGCACATAGGTCAGCAAGGTGCGCTCGTTGGCCAGGCGAGTGCGTTGCAGGGCTAGCCGGTCGGACAGGGCCAGCTGCGGGGAGGAAGTGGGGGTAGTCATACAGAAAAGAGGCTACGCCAGCGTCACCGAATCGCCCGGCTCGGCTAGGCGCAGAAACCTGATGCCGTGTTTCTCGAAATAGGGCTCATAATTGTCGTAGCGCTGCTGCACGAAAAAGGGCTTGAGGTACCCGTCGTGCACCGGCAAAATCTGCTGGGGCCGCATCTTCAAGGCAAAGTCGGCCACCACCAGCTCCGTGAGGAAGGGCGCGGTAACGGGCAGAATCAGCAACTCTACCCCCGCAAACTGGAGCAGGTTTTCGGCAAAGGAATCGGCCGGGTTCAGCACCCGGCCGTTAACCAGCCAGGCCGTCATTTGGGGCAGCGGGCTGTCGAGAATGGCCTCGTGCCGCACTGGCAGGGCTTGCAGCTGAAACGCGCCCCGGTCGAGCGGGCCTTCCTCGTGGATTTGCACGGCTAGCCCCTGCTGCTTCAGCTTGGCGGCCACTTCGCCATTGGAAATAATAATGGCTCCGCTCTGCTCCACGATGCGCTGGAGGGCGTCCACATCGAGGTGGTCGGGGTGGTCGTGGGTAATGATGACCGTGGCCACGTCCTTGAACACGTCGGGCTGCACCAGCCCTTCGGTGAAGGAAAACTTGCCGGGGTCGAACAGCAATTGCCGGCCGTTTAGCTCAAACAGCAGGCAGGAGTGGATATACTTGGTAATGCGCATGGGGTAGGGAGAAGAGTGCCTGACATGCAGGATAATACCAATAAATTCAGTCGCCCAGCCAGCGGTCGGCCACCAGGCCCAGGGCATAGTTGAGCTGCACCAGCAGCAGCAGGATGGCCCCGGCGTACACGCTCACGAAGCACAATCCCGCCGCCGCCGCGTAGAGCACCTGCATGAGCACGATGCGCCGCACCAACGCCTGGCTCACGGCCGCATCCACGGCCCGCAACAGGCTGTGACGCTGGGCGTAGCGGTAGCTGCCCAGCAGCGCAGTGCCCACCAGCAGCAGGTTGGCCCAGTACACCAGCACCGCCCCGCGCAGCGGAAAATGCGTGGTCAGAAAGGCCGTTGAAAACGGCAGCAGGCCCACCACCAACAGAAAAGCAATATGCCACCAGGCCAGCCGCCGGTCGCTGTGCTCCAGGTACGTGAACTGCGTGCTCTGGCACACCCAGAAGATGCCCAGCGATAGAAACCCCAGCACGTAGCCCCCGATGCTGGGCAGCAGCCCCAGCAGGGCCGGCCCCACGTCGGCCTCGGTGCGCACGAGGTCGGCGGCCGGCACCCGCAGGTTGAGCACTAGCAGGGTCATGGCGATGGAAAATACGCCGTCGCTTAGCGACTCGATGCGGCGCAAGTTTTGGCCCGCCACGGTGGTGTAAGCCACGGGCGGGGCGTGCAGCCGGGCCACGGGCTAGCGGCGGGGCTTGGCCCGGCGGTGGTCGCGGCGGTCTTCCTGGCGCACCAGCTTCGGCTCTTCACTAAGGCTTTCGCCGTGCTTGAGGGTGTGGGCGCGGTCCATTTTGCGGTCGGCTCGCGCCTGCTTTTGCACGCCGCGGGGCGTGTTTTGGGCGGCGGCCGGGAGGCTGAGGGCGGCAAGGACCACCGCAGCAGCCAGGAAACGAAGAAAATTCATAAGCGTAAGAAAGAGCGTAAAAAAGGGCTTGCCCCCGCCGTGTACGGCAGGGGCAAGCCACTGGGTTGGGCCCGGCTACTCGCCACTGGCCTGGGCCAGCTGCACCTCCTCCCCGAGCAGGTTCGACTCGGGCGTGGCCGAGTAGGGCACGGTTTGGGGGATGAAGTCGGCGTCGGCACCGGGCTTGCTGTAGTCGTAGGGCCAGCGGTACACGGCGGGTATTTCGCCGGGCCAGTTGCCGTGGGGCACATCGATGGGCGTAGTCCACTCCAGGGTGTTTGAGTGCCAGGGATTTTGGGTGGCGAGGCGGCCCCGGAAAATGCTGTAAAAGAAGTTGAAGAGGAAGATAAACTGCGCGAAGAACACGGCGATGGCCGCCAGCGAAATCATCCGGTTGAGGTCGGCAAACTGCGAAAAGGCGTCGAAGGCCGTCCAGGAGTAGTAGCGGCGCGGGAAGCCGGCAATGCCCAGGTAGTGCATGGGCATGAAAATGAGGTAGACGCCCACGAAGGTGAGCCAGAAGTGGATATAACCCAGCTTCTCGTCCATCATCCGCCCAAACAGCTTCGGAAACCAGTGGTACACCCCGGCAAACATCCCGAAGAACGCCGCCGAGCCCATCACCAGGTGAAAGTGGGCAATGACGAAGTACGTGTTGTGCAGCTGAATATCGAGCGCCGCGTTGCCCAGCACAATGCCCGTGAGGCCGCCCGCGATGAAGAGTGACACGAACCCGATGCTGAAGAGCATGGCCGTCGTAAACCGGATGTTGCCGCGCCAGAGGGTGGCAATCCAGTTGAAGCTTTTCACGGCCGAGGGCACGGCGATAATCAGGGTCAGAAACATGAACACCGACCCCAGGAAGGGGTTCATGCCCGTCACGAACATGTGGTGGCCCCACACCGCAAACGACAAAATGAGGATGGCGAAGAGCGAGCCAATCATGGCGCGGTAGCCGAAAACGGGCTTACGGGCGTTGGTAGCCAGGATTTCGGATACGATGCCCATGCCCGGCATGATGACGATGTACACCTCGGGGTGGCCCAAAAACCAGAACAAGTGCTGAAACAGCACCGGCGAGCCGCCCTGGTTGTGCAGCGCCTGCCCGGCAATATAGATGTCGGATAGGTAGAACGAGGTGCCAAACGAGCGGTCAAACACCAGCAGCAGCAGGCCCGCAAACAGCACCGGAAACGTGAGAATGCCCAGGATAGCCGTAATAAAGAGCGCCCACACCGTGAGCGGCAGCTTGGTCATGCTCATGCCCTTGGTGCGTAGGTTGAGCACGGTGGTCACATAGTTGACGCCGCCCAGCAGCGTGCTCACCACGAAGAGCACCATGCTCACCAGCCACAGGGTCATGCCCAGGCCCGAGCCGTCGATGGCCTGCGGCAGGGCCGAGAGCGGCGGGTACACCGTCCAGCCCGAGGCGGCGGGGCCGGTTTCGAGGAATAAGGACGTGAACATGACTACCCCCGACAGGAAAAAGAACCAGTACGAGAGCATGTTCATGAAGCCCGACGCCATGTCCCGGGCCCCAATCTGCAGGGGAATGAGCAGGTTGGCAAACGTGCCGCTGAGGCCTGCCGTGAGCACGAAAAACAGCATAATCGTGCCGTGCATCGTCACCAGGGCCAGGTAAAACTCGGGGTTGAGCTTGCCGCCTTCAATCCACTTGCCCAGCAGCGGCTTAAGCCATTCCAGGGTGGCCTCGGGCCAGCCCAATTGCAGCCGGAAAAGCGTGGAGAGCACCCCGCCCACCAGCGCCCAAAACATGCCCGTGAGCAGAAACTGCCGGGCAATCATTTTGTGGTCCTGGCTGAAAACGTACTTAAAAAGCCAGTGCTGCGCCTCGTGGCGGTCGGGTCCGGCTAGGTGGTCGGCGTGGGTAGTGGCCGGAGCGGCGGCCGTGCCGATGCCCCCCTGCGCCTGCGAGGAGGCCGTGAACTCAGTAGCCATAGCGTTGTGCAAATTGCCCCCGGCCGGCCAGCGGTCCGCGCCAGGGAGTGAAAAGAATAGAGCCCCCTGGGGAAGTGTAGCTTAGACTTGATAGTCCGAGCACGAGCGCAGCGGGTAGTTGCGGGCGAGCGACTTCCGATGCCGGATGCCCGCTGCGCGAGCGCTCGGACTACCAAGTCCAAGCTACAGCAACTGGCCCAGGACAAACTTACCCGCCCGGCCTACCGGGCAACTGGCCGTTTTCCAGGTTTTTCTGGTACAAAGCCGGGTTTTGGCGGTAGGCCCGGGGCGAGCAGCCCGCGTGCTGGCGGAAGAAGCGCCCGAAGTGCGAGGCATCCTCAAAGCCCAGGGCATAGCCCACCTCGGCCACCGACAGGCCCGTGGTGCCCAGCAGATGCCGGGCCTCAGCCAGCACCCGCGCCCCAATGAGCTGGCGGGCGGGGTGGCCCAGGTACTGGCGGCAGCAGGCGCAGAGGTGGTCGGGGCTGAGGTGCAGGCGGGCGGCGTAGTCGCGCACCGCGTGCAGGGTGCGAAAGTGCGCTTCCAGCAGCTGCGCAAACTGCCGGGCCACCGCCGCCGCCCTACCCCCCTGCGGGGCTGGCGCGGCCGGGAAAGCCAACGCCAGCAGCAGGTGCAGGTAGGCGCGGGCCTGGGCGGGGTCGGCGTTAGGCTCGGCCAGGGTGCGGGCTAGGCCGCGCAGCAGGGCCGGCACTTCGGCCCGCTCGGCCGGGGGCAATACCAGCGCCCACGGCCCCGGCCCGGCCGGCAGCCCCGGCGCGGGAAAACTGGCCAGGTAGTAGTCGGCCAGAAAGCACACCACCTCGCCCCGGCCGCCGGCCGCCAGCGCCCAGCCCAGTACCGGCCCCGGCGGCAGCAGCACCAACTGCCCCGGTTGCAGCGCCAGCGCCTGCCCCGGCAGGTGCAGCACGCCCGCGCCCCGCGCCACGTGCAGCAGCAGCCAGAAGCGGTGGGCGTGGGCCACGCCCGGTGCCCGGGCCGCCAACGCTTCGAGGCGCTGCATCCGCAGCGGCTCGTCGGGCCGCCCGGTGGGGCACACCCGCCAGTCGAGCAAGGGAAGGGCCGTGGGGTTCATGGAGATGGGAGTTGGTGGAATAGCGCGCCAGAGACTATCCCCTAGGGGGCCGGCGTCAGCAGCTGGCCGTTGGCCACGGGGCTTATTTGCACCACCTGGGTGGCGCTGCCGGTTTTGCCCGCGTTGTCCACCACGGCGGCCTTGATAGTGACGCTGGTTTTGCCGGCCGGCAACTGCAAGGTGCCGCCCACTACCCAGCCGAAGGTGGTGCGCACGTTGCCGCTGGGGTCCACCTCGCTGCCGGCCGTGTTGAAGACCGGGGCCAGGTTACCGCCAGCCGCGATGACGTTGCCGTTGGGTTGCAGCAGCGGCACGTCGAAAGTCACGACCAGGCCCGGCGCGTAGCGGTTGGGACCCTTCGACGACTGGGTGCCGTCCACGATGGTGCCCCGGTCGGCGTCGGCCTTACCCAGGGCATTCTCGTTCACCCCGATGCCGTTTTTCGACTTATCGAGGGCCGATACCTGCACAAAAAACAGGGCGCCCTGGCTGGGTGGGGTGGGCAGCACGCCCGCCGTTTGGATGCCGGGGCTGACGCTGCTCGGGAGGCGCGGGGCCAGCAGCGTCACCGTGGGGCCGGCCGGGTCATCCGCGCCGGGCGTGAGGGCGGTGGTGAGCGGGGCCGGCGTGAGGGCCTGGCCGCTGGCCGCCCCGCCGGGGCCGGAGCCCACGCTTACTTTTTGGGTCGTAGTGGTGAGGCGCCCCGCGCGGTCCTTGAGGGCGGCCGTGAGGTTGAAGCTGGTGGTACCGGCGGGCAGCGATTCGAGCACGTGCCAGCTCACCCAGGTCGTGACGCCGGGGCCGGGCGTGTCGTCGGTGCCCGCGATGTTGAAGAGCGAGGCCAGGTTGGTGCCCTTGGCGATGACCACGCCCGCCGGGGTAGTCAGGTCCACGTCGAGGCTCACCGTCAGGCCGGGCAGGTTCACGTTGGGGCTGCCCACGGCGGCGGCGTTGCGGATGTTGAGGCCTTCCTTGGTGGGGATGGTCACCGTGTCCTGGGTCACGATTTCCAGGTTCACCAAAAAGCCCGCCCCGTCGAAGCTGCCCGCGCCCAGGCGGCCCACACCGGGTGCCACCACGGCATTCGCCACGGGCGACACGATATGCAGCAGTGGCGAAGTATCGGCCGCCTGAGTATCGTCTTTTTTGCAGCCCCCCAGCAGGGCGGCGCTGCCCAGCAGGGTCGTGGCTAGCCCCAGGGCCAGCCGGCGCGGGGCGCGGGTAGAGGTGGAGAAAATGGTCATGTAGGAAAGGGGTAAATGGGTAATGATTAGGAAGAAATTGTTTTGGTGAGGGTGCTTTAACGCCCTTGCGTGGCGCCTCACCCCCTACTCCCACCCATTGCGGCGGAAAATGGCGTGGCCCTCGGCTGACTTTAAAAAGGCCACGAACTGCCGGGCGGTGGCCGCCTGGGTGGTGCGCTGGGTGAGGGCGATGGGCGTGCCCCGGTGCACGCGCTGGGCGCGGGGCAGGCGCACCAGCGCCGAGCCGGGCAGGCGCGGCTGCCACGAGGCATAGGTTATCCAGGCGTCGTAGCCCTGGGGCTGCTGCTGCCAGAGCGCCACGGCCTCGGCGCTGGTCTTCACCGAGGTGCGGGTATTGTGCTGGAGGTTGGCGATGAGGGCCGGGGTGCGAGCCATGTCCTCGGTCATGCCCATCTGGCCGGCCCCGTTCACGTCGAGCAGGCGCACGCCGGGCCGGGTCAGGTCTTCGAGGCGCTTGATGTGCAGCGGGTTGCCCGGCCGCACCAGCACCGCCGACTCGCGGGCGTAGAGGCTGGTGCGGCTGGCCTCGTCCACCAGGCCGGGGTGGGCCAGCGCGGTTTGGGTGAGCATGTACTCGGCCCCGCCGTACACCAGGTCGGCATCCTGCTGGGCCTGGGGTAGCCACTGCGGCTCGGGGCCGGCCGTGACGTCCACGGGGGTGCCCGTTTGTTTGGTAAAGGCGGCAGCGCACTCCTTCATAGCCGTGGCCGGGCCGCCGGGGCCGTACACGTGCAGGGTTTGGGGCGGCGTCTGGGCCAGGGCCGGGCTGGCGGCTAAGGTGCTGAGCATAAGGCAGCGGGCAACCCGGCCGAGCCGGGTGCGAAAAGGGGTTTGCATGGCGGAAAGGAGGTTATTTTACCGGGGGCAGGAAGCCGTACTTCTGGTACACGGCCTGCCCGGCGGGGCTGGTGAGGAAGGCCACGAAGTCCTCGGCGGCCTGGGCGTGGGGGGCGGCTTTCATCGTGCCGGCCACGTAGTTGGCCAGTATGTTTTCCTTGGCCGGAATCTCGACGCTCTCTACCGGGTGGCCCAGCATTTTCTGGTAAAAAGCCTCCGTGTACCATACCGGGGCGGCATCCGACTGGTCGTAGAGCACCCGCAGGGGCGATTGCCGGTGGTGAATCTGGGTCAGAAACGTGCTGCCAGCTTTCACCTTGGTCGTCATCACGGCCGTTTTGAGTGCCACGCCCCCAGCCTTTTCATACGACTCTTCGATGCGCTTGCCGATGCCCTCCCAGGCGGGGTTGGGCATGCTCACCCGCACCTCGGGCCGGCCCAGGTCGCGCAGGCTGGCCACCTTCTTGGGGTTGCCCTTGCGGACCATAATAGCCAGCCGGTTCTGGGCGTAGCTGCTGGTGCGTCCAAACCACTCGGGGGTCATATCCATGCGGTTTTTGCCGGCCGCGTACACGTCGGGCTTGAGGGCGATGCGCAGGTTGCCCACCACCAGCGCCCCGCCCTGCTCAATCTGCTTGGCCAGGATGCCGGGCGGCAGCGTTTCCACGAAAATGCGCTGGTACTGCGGGTAGGCCTTGCGAAACTCGCGCAGCAAATCGTCGAGCACCATGAACTGGTTGCCCCCAAAAAACACCACCAGCTGCGGGTCCACCACGTCGCCGTAGAGGTCGGGCACGTTGTCAATCCCGGGCACCGTAAAGGCCTCGCCGGTTTGAAACGGGGCATTCCAGGGCGGGTCGAAGCGGTGGGCCGCGTCGGGCGGCGTGGGTTTCTGCACGGGCATGGTCTGGGCCGAAAGGGCAGCCGGGGCCAGCGCGAGCGCAGCCAGGGCAAGCAGGTGAGGAAGGCGTTTCATGGGCGGGGTGGTTGGGAAGTAAGCGTATTGTGCAGGCGGAGCCAGGCCCTCCCCCTTAGGGGTGCACCAGCGACCAGCCCTGGGCCTGCCGGATAATCAGCTCCCCGTTGCCGCTGGGCACGTAGGCGATGAGCGGCAGCAGCTCGTCCTTGCTTATCTTCTTCTCCTTGAGTGTGTTCAGGCACTGCGACAGGATGACGCCCTTCGCCTTGAGGGCGGTTAGCGGCGCCTCGTAGGGCTGGTCCTTGCGGAAGAGGGCGGTGCCGTTGCCGAAGGCCACCAGTTCAATAGTAATCTTCCCCTTCAGCCGCGCGTCTTCCAGCGCGTTGTTGATGTTGCGCAGCGTTTGCTGAATGAGCTTGGGGTCGTCGCTATCGAGCTGGTACACGGCGTTGTAGTGGGCCTGGTCGGCGGTCGCGCCGGCGAAGGTGCCTTTCTGGAATGCCTCGGCATCGTGCATAGCGGCGGGGGTTTGGGCGCGGCCCGTGAAGGAAAGACCCGCGATGAGCGCGGCGGTCAGAAAGAAGCTTTTCATGGGAGAAAACTGGAAAGAAAAGAGGGGTTTTGCCGCACTTATTCCGCGCCTTTTTTGCCCTGGCTCATGGCGGCGTAGGGGCCAAACTGGTGCTGGTGCTGCGTAAACTGGTCGGCGTAAGGGGGGTAGGGGCAATCGACCGGCTTCTTGCTTAGGTTGGGGTAGTCTTTGGCGAGGTGGGCCATTTGGGGCCGGGGCATCGAGTTGAAATAAGCGGCCACGTCGTAGGCCGCCTCGTCGCTGAGGACGGTGTGCTCGGCGGTAGCCCCGAAGGGCATGTTAGCCTTCACGAAGCGGGCGGCCGTTTGCAGGCGGTGCATGCCGGCCCCGTCGTTGTAGCTGTCGGGGCCCCACAGCGGCGGGTACTGGTACTGCCCGCTGCTGCCGGCGCGCTGGCCCTGGCCGCCCGCGCCGTGACAGCTGGCGCACTGCTGGGCAAAAATGAGCTTGCCCTGGCCCAGGTCGGCGGCCCGGTTGGGCATCGTGAACTTGACAAACCCCTGGCCCTTCACTTTCTCGCCCACCGGTACCTGGCGGCCCAGCCATTTCATGTACGTCACCATGGCCTTCATCTCCTTGCCGTCAAGAGTCAGCGGCTGGCCGTTGAGGCTGCGCGTCATGCAGCCGTTGATGCGGTCTTCGAGGGTGCTGATGGCGTTTTCGCGGCCCTTGTAGGTGGGGTAAATGCCCCAGATGCCCACGTAGGGAGCCGAAAACGCCTTCTGGCCGGCTTGCAAATGGCAGTTCTGGCAGGCCAGGTTGCTGCCGGCCAGGCGCAGCAGCGGGTCCTTGGCCTGGGGCCCCAGGTACTGCGGGGTATGGGCAATCAGCTCGTGGCCGTAGCGAATCAGCTCGCCCTCGGGGTTGTTTTGCACGCTGTCGAGCAGGAAGCGCGCGGGCGTGAAAAAGTTAACCAGCTGCGCCCTAGCCGGCTGCGCCGCCGCACCGGCCGGCGGGGCCGCGGCGGCTACCGGGGCCCCGGGCTTGGGCGGAAACACCAGCACGTAGGCCGTCACGGCCACCACCAGCACCATCAGCCCAATAACCCAGGTGAGCAGCCCGGCGACCTTGATGAACACCTGCTTGTCTTCGGGTTGCAGGCGGGGCGAGGGCTCGGCGGGAGTTTCCATGACGAAAAGGGTGGGAATGGGAAGGAAAATTATCAGCAGGCAAATCCATGATTACTAAGTGATTCAGCCCAGATTGGTCGCCTTCGCCCCGCGGGCCGGGCCGCCTAAACGGCGTGCAAAATGACGTAGAGCGAGGTGGTCGAAATCACGACCCACAGCAGCACGCCCAGCACGTAGGGCCGGATACCCACCGAGCTCACCACCTTGGCCGAAAGACCCGCGCCGATAAAGAAGAGCGTCACCGTGAGGCCGATTTTGGCCAGGTTCACCATCACCGGGCCCAGCGCCTTGGCGGCGGGGATGTAGGCTGGGGCGAAGGTGTTGAAGAGCATCGCCAGGATGAAGCCGAAGATGAAGTAGGGAATCGAGATTTTAACTCCTTTCTGCTTGAAAATCATGGCCGTGCCGATGGCCACCGGAATAATCCAGAGCGCCCGCGCCAGCTTCACCGTCGTAGCTACTTCCAGGGCCTGGTTGCCGTAGGCCGCCGCCGCGCCCACTACCGAACTCGTGTCGTGGATGGCGATGGCGCACCAGAGGCCAAACTGGTTCTGGCTCATGTGCAGGGCGTGGCCAATGGGCGGGAAGGCGAACAGCGCAATGGCGTTCAGCACGAACACCGTGCCCAGGCCCACCGACATCTCCTCGTCTTTGGCCCGCAGCACCGGCCCGATGGCCGCGATGGCTGAACCGCCGCAAATGGCGGTGCCGCACGAAATGAGGTGCACTACGTGTTTGCTCAGCCCCAGCCACTTACCTACGAAGTAGCCCAGAAACAACGTACCGAAGATGGACACGACCGTGAACAGAATCCCTTCTTTGCCCGCCTGCACCGCCGCGTGGGCGTTCATGCCGAAGCCCAGGCCGATAACCGAGAATTGCAGCAGCTTGTGGGTGAAGGCTTTGGTGTGGCTGGTGAAGGGGTTACCTACCGTTTGGGCCAGCACCAGCCCCAGGGCCAGCGCGATGGGCGGCGAGGCCCAGGGCGTGAGGCAGAAAATGAGAAACAGGGCAAACACCACCTGCCGCAGCGTAAACGTGCGCCCAAACAGCTCGTGCGGCGTGTGCAGCGAGCGGAAGATGCCAGTGGTGGTTTCGGGCTCGTCGAGGGTGGCTTCGGCGTGCTCTATCTCGGCCGAAGAGGCGAAGAGCAGCGGCTCGGCGCTGTGCTCGGTGGCCGGCGCGGCGGGGGGAGTAGTATTAGGGTGCTGGGTCATGGGGGAGAGCTGGTTAACTGCTGCAAATTTACGGCAAAGCTCCCTGTTTAGATTATCCCATAATGTTATGAGCAATAACCATTGGTTATGAAAGGCAGTCGCAAGACAGGTCGCACAGCCGGATAAACTGTTGGGCAGCAAGCGGGAGCACCTCGCCCGTGCGCCACGCAGCGGCGAGCGTCCGCGCCAGGTACAGGCCCCGGATGGGTATTTCTTCCAGCTGCCCGCTCACCAGCTCGGCCATCAGGGCGCGGCGCGACAGAAAGCCCAGCGCGCCGGGCGTGGCCAGCAGGTGGGCTTTGAGGGCCTCGTTGCCGGTGAAGTAGCGCGGGGCGGGCAGGTCGGCCAAGCGCACGCCGTGGGTGAGCAGCGCGGCTTCGACCACGGCCAGCGTGCCCGAGCCGGGCTCGCGCAACGCCCAGGGGTGGCCCAGGGCCTCGGGCAATGCCAGCGGGGCGGCGGGCGGCCCGGCCGGCGTGGCCCCGCGCACGGCCACCAGCTCGTCGAAGAGCAGCCGCTCGTAGCGCAGGCCGGGCAGCCGCTCGGGGCCTTCCACAAAGCCCAGCGCCAGCTCGCCGCGCAGCAGCGCCTGGGCTACCTGCGCCGAGTTGGCGGGGTGCAGCGCCACGGCTACCGCCGGGTGCCGGGCCCGAAAATCGGCCAGCAGCCGGGGCAGCACGTAGCGGGCCAGGGTGGCGCTGGCCCCGATGTGTAGGGTAGGCATAGTAGAGAAGAAAGAATAACTAGCTTTTTGCCAACTAGTTGCCGGCTGCTTAAAACTAGTAAAGGCACCGGAGGGTGCCTTTACTGCTGGCGCTAGCCCGGCCGGTTGGCCGGCCAGCTAGAGACTGGTTTGCTCGTTTTTCAAGTCGTATACGTCGCCCCCGGCGTAGCGCGGGTCGTCGGCGGCGCGCTCCACGTCCTCGTCTTTGCCCTGGGCGGCCTCAATGGCGGCGGTAGCCTGGTTTTGCTCGGCGTGGCCGCGCTGCTGGCTGGGCTCGTAGGGGCCGGTCTCGCAGCCACCGTGGGTGCCTTCGGGGTCCATATAGCCGCCCACGTACTGGCGGTTGGGGTGGTGCTCCGGGGTAGCAGGCACGTTGGCCGGGTCGCCAAAGGTGCCGTAGTGCGGCGTACCGGCGTGGGCCGCATCGGCTGGCTGCTCGGCGGGAGTGGGCTGCGAATCGGGGGAATCGGCGGGCTGGCTCATGGCAAAAAGGGAAAAAGTGAAGAACTAATGTACAGCAAACTGGCGGCGGCTAGCAGCAAAAGCCACTGCCGCTGGCAAGTGATACGGCAAAAGTAGCGGCCCTCATTGAATTTTGGTTATAGCAAATAGTTATTGCTAATAACCAAATTCGCTACCTTGCTTTGCTGCCCGCCTGCTGCTGGGCAAAGCTCCAGAAGCGCTGGGCGGTGCGCGTCAGGGGCTGGCCCTGCACCCACACCGCCTCGAACTGCCGGGGCAGCGTGAAGCCTTGCACAGGTATTTCTTCGAGCAGGCCCGCCGCCAGCTCGCGCCGCAGCGCCTGCCGCGACACGAAGCCCACGGCTCCCGGCGCGGCCTCTAGGTAGGTCTTGATGGCCTCGGTGCTGTCCAGGTAAATCGCGGTTTTCAGCTCGCCGAGCTTGATTTTACGCTCGCGCAGGGCCGTTTCCAGCACATCGAGCGTGCCCGAGCCGCGCTCGCGCAGCACCAGGGGGCTGGCCAGTACTTCAGCCAGCGGCAGGGGCCTAGGGGGCGAGCCGGCGGGCGTAGGCTGGCGCACGGCCACCAGCTCGTCGGGCAGCAGCAACTCGTAGTGCAGGTCGCGGTTTTTGGTGCGGCCTTCCACGAAGCCCAAATCCAGCTCGCCGCGCAGCAGTGCCTCGGCGATGCGCTCGGAGTTGACGTTGAGCAAGCTCAGCTGCACCCGCGGGTAGCGCGCCTGGAAAGCGGGTAGCCAGGCCGGCAGCACGTATTGGGCCAGGGTGGTGCTGGCCCCCAGGCGCAGGCGGCCTGCGGCCTCGTCGGGGTCGCGCAGGCCGAGCAACTGCTCGTCGAGCTGCTGGGCCGAGGCGGCCACGGCTTCGGCGTGCAGCAGCAGCAGGCGGCCGGCTTCGGTGAGCAGCACCTTGCTGCCGCTGCGCTCCAGCAGGCGCTGGCCGTACTGGGCCTCCAGCTCGCGGATGTGCTTGGTGACGGCCGGCTGGCTCACGAACAGCTCCTGCCCGGCCTTGGTGAAGCTCAGGTGCCGCGCCACGGCGGCAAATACGCGAAGGCGAAAATCGGACATGGGCGCGAAGGTCGGGGCTGTAGCGCGGACTTTGCGGCGAAAAGGCCGGCCGGCCCGTATGGGCCTTCCACTTCATTCGCTGCTGCATGTTCGCCCACTTATCCATTCCCCTTTTGCTACTTGCCTTCGCGGCGGCCGGGGCGGCCGTCTGGGTGGCCGGCGTTTACCTTGCCAACGCTACCTCGGTGCTGGCCAAGCGCTTCGGACTAGGGCAGGCGCTGGGCGGCTTGCTGCTGCTGGCGGTGGTCACCAACTTGCCCGAGCTGGCCATCACAGTCAGCGCGGCCCTGAGCCAGCACCTGGAATTAGCCATCGGTAACATCTTGGGTGGCATTGCGATGCAGACGCTAGTGCTGGTGGTGCTCGACGTGTTTGGCCTGGGCAAAAAAGCGGCCCTCACCTACCAGGCCGCTTCGCTGGTGCTGGTACTGGAAGGCGTACTGGTGCTGGCCGTGCTGGCGGCCGTGCTGGTGGGCAGCCAGCTGCCAGCCGCCCTTATCGTGGCCCGCATAACCCCGGCGGGCCTGCTCATCTTGGGGCTCTGGGTAGTGGGCCTATGGCTGATTGGCAAAGCGCAAAAGGGGCTACCCTGGCAGGCGCACGACGCGGCCCCGGCTGGCAGCCCGCCGCCCAAGCCAGCGGCTCCGGCCCAGCCAACGCCCCCGGCTAGCACCTGGCGCACGGGGCTGGTGTTCCTGGCTGCGGCCCTCGTGACGCTGGTGGCGGGCGTGGTGCTGGAGCGCAGCGGCGACGCGCTGGCCACGCATTGGGGCCTGAGCGGGCTGCTGTTTGGGGCCACGGTGCTGGCGGCAGCCACCTCGCTGCCCGAGGTTTCGACCGGCCTGGCGTCCATGAAAGCGGGCGAATACCAGCTGGCCATCAGCGATATTTTTGGGGGCAATGCCTTTTTGCCGGTGCTGTTTCTGGTGGCCAGCGCGCTCTCGGGCCAGGCCGCGCTGCCCCACGCCGGCAAGGCCGACCTCTATCTCACGGGCCTGGGCATGCTGCTCACCTGCGTGTACGTTTACGGGCTGGTTTTCCGGCCGCAGCGGCAGGTGGCCCGCATGGGCCTCGACTCGCTGGTAGTACTCGGGTTGTATGCCCTAGGTATGCTGGGACTGTTAGCTATCAGTACCTAACGAATACTAGTGCCCTCCTCACCGCCCTACTCCATGCCCGACCTCGTATTGCTGCGCCACGGCGAAAGCACCGCTAATTTAGCCAACGTATTCACCGGTTGGACCGATGTGAACCTCACCCCGCAGGGCGTGGCCGAAGCCCACCGCGCCGGCCAGCTGCTGCGCCAGCACGGCTTCCGCTTCGACGTGGGCTACACTTCCGTGCTCAAGCGCACCATCAAAACGATGGACATCGTGCTGGAAGAGCTGGACCTGCTTTGGATTCCAGTGCAGAAAACCTGGCGGCTCAACGAGCGTTTTTACGGGGCGCTGCAAGGCCAGAACAAGGCCGAGGCCGAAACTCAGTATGGGGCCGAACAGGTGCTTAAGTGGCGGCGCGACCCCTACGCCCACCCGCCCGCCATCACGCCCGCCGACCCCCGCTACCCCGGCCGCGACCCGCGCTACCAGCACCTCACCGACCGCGAATTGCCCCTGACCGAGAACCTGAGCGAAACCCTGGCCCGCGTGCTGCCCTTCTGGACCGAGACGGTGATGCCCGCCCTGCGCCAGCAGCAAAAGGTCATCGTCTGCGCCCATGGCAACAGCCTGCGCGCCCTGGTGCAATACATCGACAAGCTCACCGACGAGCAGATAACCCAGCTCGACATCGTGACCGGCGTGCCGATGGTGTACCAGCTCAATGATAATCTAGAACGGGTAAATCATTATTTGCTAACGGAATAGGGCTGCGGCAACGCCGCTACCTGCGCGGCCAGCTGGGCCAGCTCCTGCTTCATCAGCGCCACGCTAGATTCGAGCTGGTCGTAGAAGTTGGCCCGCATTTGCAGCTCGCTGGCCGCGTAGGTGCCGCCGCGCCCAAAGAGCAGGTGCAACAGGCGCTGCCGGTCGGCGGAGCTTTTGGCCCCTAGCTCGCCGGTGGTTTGCCAGCGGTGCAGCAGGGCTTCGCGCCGCGAAAGCGCGCCCGCCGCGCCAGCGGGGGCTGTGAGGTAGGCCCACACCGGTGCGGCCAGGGTGCGCGGCTGCGTAGCCACCGGCCCTACGTCAACCAAGCCGATGTCGGCCAGCGCGTTTCGGCGGTGCGCGTAGGGAATGCGCGTATCGGGGGCGTAGAGGCTGAGCAACCCCAGCGCTGCCCCGGCCAGGCCAAACACGATGCCGACCGGGCGGTAAATCGACTTGCGCACTTCCAGCAGCGCCAGCCCGCCGGTGACGACCGTGCCTAGGGCCCCGAGTACGATGGCCAGCAGCGTGTAGCGCCGGATGCGGCTAGCGGCTTGGTCGAGCAAGTAATCGGCCACCTGGTCGGCGCGCTCCTCCTCGCAGTCCAGTTCGGCGGTGGTGCTTCCCACCAGCAGGGCCAAGGCCGCCAGCTGCTCGCCCACGCGCTGCTGGGCGTTCAGGCGGGCCAGCGAGCCGGGTGGGGCCGCCACCAGTTGGTGCAGGGCCGGCCCCAGGCCGTAGCGGTTGGCGGCGGCCAGCGTGGGGGCCGTGAAGTGGCGGCGCAGCAGGATATCGGCCGCTAGCTGCGTGGAAGTCAGCACCGGGCCGGGGAGCGGGTAAGCCAGCTCGGCGGGGGCACACGCCACGGCTGCCGCCGGCGCGTTCAGCGCCCGCGAAGCGCCTACCTGAGCTACCACACAGCCGCTCAGCCAAGCCAGCAGGGCAAAGCTGGCCCCGGCAGCCGCCCGCCACCGCCGGGCCGCAGACAAAAAGGGGAAACGGGTCATGGCAGCAGGCTAAGGAGCTTCCTTAACGGCCGGGCCAGCCACAAGTTTTTTTGGCGATATCGCCAGCAGGTTGCCCTATTGCCACAACCTGCCCATCGCCGCTCCGTATAAGGGCGCAGTACGGTGATGGATTTCCACCGCGAACCGCCGGCGCCTGGTGCGCTGCGCTGATGATTCCTACGAGACGGCTGGCCCTAGTGGCTACGCCGAGTAGTTCATCCTAGCGTTCGCTCCCGTGGCTTATCCCCCTATTTACGCCCGCTTGGTACCCGCCCGCTTACGGGCCCTCTCCCCTACCCCCACGGTTTGGTTTATGCTACGCTGGCTGCTGCTGGCGAGCTTGGTCGGCGCGTTGGCCGGAACCGCTTCGGCCGGCTTTTTAGTCAGTCTGGAATGGGTGACGCGCTGGCGTGAGGCCCACTCGTGGGCCCTGGCCCTGCTGCCGGTAGGCGGTCTGCTAGTGGGCCTCGCCTACCACCGCTTCGGCAACCGGGTGGTGAAAGGCAACAACCTGATTTTGGATGAAATCCACGCCCCGAGCGAAGTGATTCCGCTGCGGCTGGTGCCGCTGGTGCTGGGCGGCACGCTGCTTACGCACCTGTTTGGCGGCTCGGCGGGGCGCGAGGGCACGGCCGTGCAAATGGGCGGGGCGCTGGCCGACCAGCTCTCGCGCTGGCTGCCCCGGCGCGAGCGGCACCTGCTGCTCATCGCGGGCATGAGCGCGGGCTTTGCGTCGGTATTTGGCACGCCACTGGCCGGGGCCATCTTCGGGTTGGAAGTGTTTTTACTCGGCTCGATGCGCTACGAAGCCATTCTGCCCAGCTTTCTGGCCGCCGTGGTGGCCGACGTGGTGACGCGCGCCTGGGGCGTGGGCCATACGCACTATCCCGAGCTAGCGGCCCTGCCGCTCACGGCCACGGGGCTGGGCTGCACGCTGCTGGTGGGGGCCCTGTTTGGCCTTACGGCCCGTAGCTTCGCTACCCTTACCCACTGGATAAGTAAGCAATTTGCTCGCATACAGTACGCGCCGCTGCGGCCGGTGGTGGGCGGCGTGCTGGTAGCGGGCACCATGTGGGGCCTGGGCACCATGCGCTACGCCGGCCTGGGCGTGCCGGTCATCGTGGAGGCGTTTGAGCACCCGCTGCCGCCCCAGGATTTTGCCTGGAAGCTGGCGCTCACGGCCCTCACGCTGGGCGCGGGCTTCAAGGGTGGCGAGGTCACGCCGCTGTTTTTCATCGGCGCAGCGCTGGGGTCGGCGCTGGCTCCGGTGCTGCCGCTGCCGGTGGCCCTGCTGGCGGGCATGGGCTTCGTGGCCGTGTTCAGCGGGGCGGCCAACACGCCGCTGGCCTGCCTTTTCATGGGCCTGGAGCTGTTTGGCACGCACGCGGGCATCTACCTGGGCGTGGCCTGCGTGGTGGCCTATTTGTTTTCGGGCCACAGCGGTATTTATACTGCCCAGAGAGTGGGCCACCCCAAGCACCCGCTGCTGGGCCGCCACCTCGGCCGCCGGCTGGGCGAGCTGCATCAGGCGGCGCGGCAGCCCTAGCCCCTCGGGCCACTCCCAGTATTCTTTCCTCTCTTACTGCCTGCTCGTGATGCTCCATCACCTTCAACTGCTGGATACGCGCCTACTGCTGCTGGCCAACTGCCACCACACCCCATTCTGGGATGCGGTGCTGTGGTGGGCGAGCCAGACGTTTACCTGGGTGCCGTTCTACGCCGCGCTACTGGCGGTACTGGTGGGCAGCTTTGGCTGGCGGGCCTGGGTGCTGGTGCCGCTGATTGCGGTGCTTATCCTGGCCAGCGACCAGCTGGCCTCGGGCCTGCTCAAGCCCTGGGCGCACCGCCTGCGCCCCAGCCACGAGCCGGGGCTGGCGGGGCAGCTGCACCTGCTGCACGGCTACCGGGGCGGCCCCTACGGCTTCGTGTCGTCGCACGCCGGCAACGTGTTTGCGCTGGCTTTTTACTTGTTGTTCACCGCCCGGCACCGGCTGCCGTGGCTGGCCGGGGTGCTGTTTCCGTGGGCACTGCTGGTGGCCTACAGCCGGGTGTACCTGGGCGTGCACTACCCCTCCGACGTGCTGGCACCCGTCCTGTTGAGCATCCCCCTGGCTTATGGCGTGAGTCGCCTCTACGCCTGGGGGGCCGCGCGCTGGCTACCGGTTGCTGCTACCACCCCTATTCTCCCCACTGCCTGATGCTCAGTCCACTGCCTATTCCGCCGGCCGGGGAGCCACTCCTCTCGCCTACTCACCAACGCGTACTTAGCTCGCTGGTGCTGCTGCTCGAAGACCGCCTCACCGCCTTGCAGGCCCTGCTAGGGCCGCACCCGCCCGGCATCGCCCAGGTATGGGCCGATGACTTGAGTACCGCCGAGCACGCCGGCCTCACCGCCACCGCCGAGGCTTTTCGCGCCGAACTGGCGGCCCTGCACGCCACTTACCGCCTCGATATGCAGCCCCGCTCGCCCCGCCACGAAGTGGCTTTTCGCGCCGCCCAGCTCTGGGAGATTCTGGGCGATGCGCCGGCCGCCAAGTTCAGCGGCTACGGGGCCCTACCCCCAACCCTGGCGCCCGACTGGGATGCCCGCGTGCAGCGCCTCACTGCCCTGGCCAACCAGCTGCTAGCGCAGGCAAACGCGCCCGATTCGGCCACTACGCCCGCCTGACCCTTGTACATCAGACTTTCCCCTTACCCTTTTTCCCTCAACCCCTCCATGAAAATCACCTCGCTCACCGCCCTCGAAGTCCTCGACTCGCGCGGCAACCCCACCGTGGAAGCGGATATTACCCTCGAAGGCGGGGCCACCGGCCGCGCCCTGGTGCCGGCCGGCGCCAGTACCGGCGAGAAAGAAGCCGTGGAGCGGCGCGACAACGACCCGAAGCGCTACGGCGGCAAGGGCGTGCAACACGCCGTAGCCAACGTGCAAGGCGAAATCGCCCAGGCGCTGCTGGGCCAAGAGCTGGCCGACCAGGCCGACCTCGACCACCGCCTGATTGCCCTGGACGGCACCGATAACAAGTCGCGCTTAGGGGCCAACGCCATCCTGGGCGTGTCGATGGCCTACGCCCGCGCCCTGGCCGCCGCCACTGGCCGGCCGCTCTACCGCCAGCTGGCCGACCAGGCCAGCTACGTGCTGCCCGTGCCCTGCCTGAACGTGCTCAACGGCGGCCGCCACGCCGACAACAACGTTGATTTTCAGGAATTCATGATTGCCTCGCACAACGCGCCCACCTTTGCCGAGTCCATCCGCATGAGCGTGGAGACGTTTCACGCCCTCAAGGCCCTGCTCAAGCAGAAGGGCTACTACACGGGGGTAGGCGATGAGGGCGGCTTTGCCCCCAACCTGAAGTCGAACGAGGAGGCCGTGGAGCTGCTGCTCGAAGCCATCACGCAGGCGGGCTACCGGCCGGGCACCGACATCTCGCTCTGCCTCGACCCGGCGTCGAGCGAGCTGTGGGAAAAAGGCCAGGGCGGCCAGCCGGGCCAGTACCGCTTGTTCAAATCGACCAAGCAAACCTTCACCTCGGCGCAGTTCAATGACCTGTGGGTGAGCTGGGTAAGCCAGTACCCCATCATCCTGCTCGAAGACGGCATGGGCGAGGACGACTGGGCCGGCTGGCAGCTGCACACGCAGGCGCTGGGCCGCAAAATCGAGCTGGTGGGCGACGACATTTTCTGCACCAACCCCGCCATTCTGCAAGCCGGCATCGACCAGCACATTGCCAACTCAGTGCTCATCAAGCTCAACCAAATCGGCACCGTCACCGAAACCCTGGAAACCGTGCGCCTGGCCCAGGCCAACGGCTATAATCAGTTCGTGTCGCACCGCTCGGGCGTTTTTTCGACCCGGTGGCCTCGCTAGTTTGAGAGGTGCCTGAGGCCAGCAATAAATGTCTCATGTGCTGTTCTCATGAATCAACGGCTCGCTATCTTTGCGCCCATTGACTTCCTGAGAATACCGCCTATGATTTTCGGCTATGCCCGCGTGAGCACCCCCGACCAGCAGCTGCACCTGCAGACCGATGCCTTGCAGGCCTACGGGTGCGCCGAGGTGGCCCAGGAAAAAGTGTCGTCGGTCAAGGAGCGGCCAGCGCTCCAGCACCTGCTGACCCGCCTGCGGCCGGGCGACGCATTGGTGGTCTGGAAGCTGGACCGGCTGGGCCGTTCGCTAAAAGACCTGGTCACGCTGGTGACGGGTTTTCAGGAGAAAGGCATCCACTTCGTCAGCTTGCAGGACCACTTGGACACGACCACGGCGCAAGGACGGCTCATGTTTAATCTATTTGCCTCGCTGGCCGAGTTCGAGCGCGACATCATCCGCGAACGGACCCGGGCAGGACTGACGGCCGCCCGCGCCCGCGGCCGACAGGGGGGGCGGCCAAAAGGGCTTTCCAAAGAGGCCTTATCGAAAGCCCAGGCCGCGAAGACCCTTTATCTGCAGCAGGACAAGACGGTGGCGGAAATTGGCCAGTTGCTCGGCGTCGGCCGGGCCACCATTTACCGCTACCTCGCGCATTTGGGCGTCCCGACGGGCGGCAGCCAGGCCAGCTAGTAAGCGCCGCCCATGCCCGTTGAATTTCTCAGTGACGAGCAAGCCGCGCGTTACGGTCAGTACCACGCCGACCCCAGCCCCGAGCAGCTCACCCGGTTCTTCTACCTGAGTGCGGCCGATAAGCAGTTTCTGGCGGCGCGGCGCTTGCCCCATACCCGCCTGGGCTGCGCCGTGCAGCTGGGAACGCTGCGGTTTTTGGGCACCTTTTTGGTGAACCCGCTGCAGGTGCCCCCCGTGGTGGTGCAGACCCTGGCCAACCAACTCGGCCTGGCTGCTGAGCAGCTGGGGCCGTACCGGGACCGCCTCAACACCGGCTACGAGCACCAGCCCCTGATTCAAGCCTATTTGCAGTACCAGTCGTTTGACGGCCGGCAGGCTTTTCGTCTTACCCGCTGGCTTTACGCGCAGGTGGCCACCAGCACCGTGCGGCCAAGCGTGCTCTTCGATTTGGCTACGGCCCACCTGGTGGCCCAGCGCGTGGTGCTGCCCGGCGTCACGGTGCTGGCCCGCCTGATTGCCCGAGTCCGCGAGCGCACGGGGCGTCACCTCTACCGCCAACTGCGTGCCCGCCTTAGCCCGGCCCAACAAGCGGCTTTGGAAGCGCTGCTGCAGGTGGAGCCGGGCGAACGCCTCACCCCGTTGGAAGTCCTGCGCACGGCCCCCACCCGGGTATCCGCCCCGGCCCTGGTAGCCGCCCTGCGTCGATTGGACCATATTCGGGCACTGGGCGTGAGCGAAGTGCCCGTGCAGGATTTGCCCGAAGCCCGGCTGGCGCGCCTGGCCCGGCACGCCCAACTGGCCTGGGCCCAGACCCTGCTGCGCATGAGCGAGGAGCGCCGCCTGGCCACGTTGCTCGTGTTCGGGCAAACGCTCGAACGCACGGCCACGGATGATATCCTCGACCTCTTCGACGGGCTGATGGCCACCTTGGCCCTGAGCGGAGAAACCACCCGCCGCCGCGAGCGCCTGCGCTCGCTCAAGGATTTGGACCAGGCAGCGCTGGTGCTGGAGCAGGCCGTGCGCCTGCTGCTCGACGAGGCCGTGCCGGACGCGGCCCTGCGCCAGCACGTGCTCGAACGCTTCAGCAAGGATGCCCTGCGCGCAGCGGCGGATGCCGTGCAGGAACTGGCCCACAGCGCGGAGGACCCGTTGGTGCAGGCGCTGAGCACGCCCTACGCCACGGTGCGGCGCTTTCTGCCGGCGCTGCTGCGCGGGGTGGTGTTTGAGGGCACGCCCGCCGCCAAGCCCCTGCTCGATGCCTGGTGCTTCCTGCAGGTCCAGGAGGCGGGTGGCCGGGGCTGCCCGAAGTGGGCGAGTGCGCCCCGCGCGGTGGTACCGCGCAGGTGGGCCCGGCGGGTGTTTCCGGCCAAAGGCCTGGTCCATCCGCCCGCTTACACGCTCTGCGTAGTCGAGCGCCTGCACCAGGCGCTGCGTCGCCGCGACGTGTTCGTGCGCCGCAGCGAGCGCTACGGCGACCCGCGGGCGGAATTGCTGCGAGGGGAGGCCTGGGAGCAGGTCCGCGACTCCGTGGCCCGGGCCCTGGAGCGAGCCACCGACCCGCAGGTCGAGCTGGCCCGCTGGCAGCAGCAGCTGGCCGCGGCCTATACCGAAGTCAGCACGAATCTGCCGCGCAACTCGGCCCTGCAAGTGCTCGAAGAAGACGGGCAGCCCTACGTGAGCCTCAGCGCGCTAGCGGCTCAAACCGAGTCGGACCAGCTGCGCACGCTCCGGGCGCAGCTGGCGCAGCGCCTGCCTCAGGTCGAGTTGGCGGCCCTACTACTGGAAGTGGATGCCTTCACTGGCTTCGCCCGTGCGTTCACCCACGCGGCCGATGGTCAGCCAGCTGCCCCTGACTTGCCGCTGAGCATTTGCGCCGTGTTACTGGCCCAGGCCTGCAACATCGGCCTGAAGACGGTGGCCCGGGCCGAGGTGCCGGCCCTGACGCTGCCGCACCTCTCCTGGGTCCAGCAAAATTACCTGCGGGTGGAAACGCTTACCGCCGCCAACGCCCGGCTGGTGGATGCCCAGGCCCTGTTGCCCTTAGCCCAGGCTTGGGGCGGTGGGGAAGTCGCCTCAGCCGATGGCATGCGCTTCGTGGTACCCGTGCGCACGATTCACGCGGGCTGGAACCGCAAATACTTTGGCTCGGAGCGCGGCGTGACCTACTACAACTTCACCAGCGACCAGTTCACGGGCTTCCACGGCATTGTCATTCCCGGCACCCTGCGCGACTCGCTCTTCATCCTGGCCGGGCTGCTGGAGCAGCAAACCAGCCTGGACCCGCGCGAAATCATGGCCGATACCCACGGCTACAGCGAGGTGGTGTTTGGCCTGTTTTCGTTGCTGGGCTTCCGCTTCAGCCCCCGCCTGGCCGACCTGCCGGACCAGCGCTTCTGGCGGATGAGCAAGGAAGACGACTATGGCGACCTCAACGACCTAAGCCGCCACGTGCTTAACACCCGACTCATCGCCGAGCACTGGGACGATATGTTGCGGCTGGCCGGCTCGCTCAAACTGGGCAAGGTCAAGGCCACGGCCGTTATGCGCACGCTGCAGCGGGCCGGCTCCCTTTCCGGTCTGGGGCGGGCCGTGGCCGAGGTTGGGCGGGTAGAGAAAACGCTCTACCTGCTGGCCTACGTGCAGGACGAGGCCTATCGCCGGCGCATCCTGGTCCAACTCAACCGGGGCGAGGGGCGCCACGCGGTGGCCCGGGCCGTCTTCCACGGCAGGAAGGGCGAACTGCGCCAGCGCTACCACGAGGGCATGGAGGACCAGCTAGGAGCCCTGGGTCTGGTCGTCAACGCTTTGGTGCTGTGGAACACGCGCTACCTGCAACAAGCGCTGGAACAGCACCAGGCGGCCGCCGAACCGCCGGAACCAGGCGACGTGGCCCGGCTCTCGCCCTTGCTGCACGAGCACATCAACATGCTGGGGCGCTACGATTTTACCTTGCCCGAGGGCATTGCGGCCGGACAGCTGCGGCCGCTACGCGACCCGACCAGTTTGGAAGAACAGCTCGCTCAACTGCCCTAACGGGAATTTCTGTTCTTACTCTTGCGCTACCCCATATACTTTGGCAAGCTCATTATGACGGTATGTTAAATTCCCAACCACCCTGTTAACTGAGAGCACTTAGGGTAAAACCAAGTGGTACTGTCTCTTATCTGTTCTATTGACAAAATTCTGTGTGTTCAAAGCAGAGTTTAAATTCGCTGCGAGCGGGGGCTGACTCTGCCTTCAGCTTTAGCTGTTTTATCCTATTTATCGTGCAACGTTCTGTCTAGGATAGGCTTGACTTTTTCTTGTTTTGCATTAGTACAAGTATGGTTAATTGTAGGATAACGCAACGGATAGAGAATGGGATGTAAAAGAACTCACCTATCTTAAGTATAGCAGTAGGATGTCATATTGATTGGCATGAAGAGGTGATTCTGAGACATCGTGTAACAGCTAAAAAGCAAGCAAACATGCCGTAAAACAAGTTGAATTAGATACGTACTATTTGTATAACCTACTAACCTTCAATAGTATGTACTGTAGCGTGTGCGCACATAGGCACAGACTTATAAAAAGTGGTTTTTCGCGTTTTAGACATTTAAAAACTCGTGAATAATTTGCACTATTCTTCTATTGAGGCTTGTTTCTCTTTGAAAAAATTGGCAAATTCATCCTATTCTAGAGCAAATGCAGGAAAAATTAAAATTATTATTATTATTATCCAAGTCCATAAAATTGACTTATAAAAAGTGGTTTTAACTTAGCATTGTTAAAAATATAATTGAAAAAGTGCAATTCCATTTTTCATCAGACTACGCTCTCGCGTATTTGTTTGTTTTTGTTTCTCCTGGGGGCACTCATTTCATATGTGGATAACTTACCAGACTCTAAATGCCTAAAAAAAAAGTCACAACAACTTGTGATACTTTTAATTATTTGTTCTATTTGTAGGGCTCACAATTATCTATAAATCAGTAGCTTGCAAGCTCGGAAAACCACTTTTTATAAGTGGAAAACCACTTTTTATAAGTGGAAAACCACTTTTTATAAGCGAAAAGCCACTTTTTATAAGTGGAAAAGCCACTTTTTATAAGTGGAAAGCCACGTTGTTTTTCAAATGTGGCTTTTATAAATGTGGATAACTTATCTTTGTTGCCCATTCCCTCTTGCTATGGACTACTCTCCTGTTGCTGAAGCGTCGCCAAGACCATATGAAATTCGTCAGCACAATGCTATCACGACCGCTCGCTATGATTATTCCGCTTGCCAGATGGATATCATGTTCTTCCTGCTGACCAGTTTAGGACGCGAAGACCCGCCTGATAAGGTCTATACGCTCTATCTGAAGGAAATGGAAAAAATTAGTGGCCGACAGTGGAACTACAGCCAGTTGCAGGAAGCGACAGAAAGCATGGGTTCTCGTATGTTCAACGTTAGGGAGCATGGTCAGGTCATCCAGCTTTGGATGATGGACCGAGTGGTGTACGTGCTCGGGGAAGGACGCATCGTCATTGAACTGACCAAATCAATCCGCCCCTACCTGTTTGATTTAAAGGAGAATTTTACCTCCTACGAGTTGCAGTCGGCACTGAAACTGACCAGCAAATACGCCAAGCGAATATATCATCTGGTTAGCCAGTGGAAGGATAAGGACGCTACCCAGGTTTACACGCTGGTAGAGCTTCGCTATATGCTGAACTTGAGCGCGGAGGAGCCCACTAAAGGCAAGACTAGGAGAAAAGCGAAGACCAAGGAAGCGGACGATAGGAATTTGGACGACAGGGAATCAAGCGGTGAAAATCCGGATAGCAAAAGCAAGGAAAAAGGCAAAAACTTGTTCACTAAAATCAGTCAACTCAAAGAACGCGTGCTGGACGTGGCCGTAGCACAGATAAATGAGCACACGGAACTCAATATATCCTATGAACTGCTGAAGAAGGGACGCTCCTTCGACAGAGCCCGCTTCAATATCACGCACAAGAAGTCTGCGTCGCCGGCTCGCTCCTTTCAGCAGCCAGCCGAGACTGACAAATTGACGACCGCTGCCAAATACTTGGATGACCTTGGTATCATGTTACCGGTCTTACGCGGCAGGATTCTACAAGATCCTGACTTGGTAACCAAGTTGTTTAAATTCATCTTTGACCTCAAAACGGACAAGCTAAAAGCCACTAAGAATCCTGGTGGCCTTTTCCTTACTATCGCAAACGTAGGCCCGGGCGCTCGAAAGCCATCTTGAGCACTCCATCTGCCCCTACGCAGGAGATTAGCGGCGTTGAAGAGTCGACGTTAGCCGTTGGACTACCATTCTCATCCTCCCACCTCGCCCCGGCGGTCCCGCTGAATACGCTGGCGACGTTGCTACTCCTGGACCCGCGTCCGGGCGGGGGTAGCACTGGATAGTAGTAAGTCGAGGGCCTCCTACAGGGCCTGCTTCTGCGAGTAGGACCTTAGTTGTATCCGATTAAACACTTCTGACTGCTTTCTGGTACTCTAATTCGGGTAAGTGGGCAAGCCATATAACATCTGTACCAAACTTGGCCTTGGTTAAAGGTTTGTTCCAAAAGCTAAACAGGTGAGTTAATAGGTAGCACAGACCAGTGAGTTGCCCGTCTGCCTGACTGGGAAATGTAGTGGCAGTTCACCCTGGCAACGACCTAGTATGAGCTGGCCACGACTAGGTTCCTGGGTAGGGCCAGCACTCCTCCCCCAGAGGGCGAGCGAATCTGCGCTGGCAGCTTACCGCTACTGGTCGAAATAGGTATGCGCCTCGCCCCAGGTAGCAACGAAGAGGGCAATGTAGCTATCCGGGCGAATTAGCATCAGACCATCGGAGCGTCCATACGCTTGACGTAGCACGTCATTGTCTACTTTGATGCACTTGAGGTAAATAGGGGCTGCTACTTCGGCCGAGTTGAAGAGCTAGAGCTTCCAGTCATTGCCGCTCAACTGGTCAGATAGCCACTAGCCCGTCGCTAGCTACACGTCGGGCGCCCGGTCACCGGCCCGTAGCCTGCTGGGGACCGCCGCGCTTGGCCTGGTCGAATACCTGAGCTAGTACCTCATGCGCTCGCTGGACGAGGCCGGCCAATATCCGGAGGAGCGGTGTTTCTCTACAACTACAAACGCTCCCATCTGAGCTGTACCATGCAAAGCCCGAACGAGGCGCACCGCAGCTGGGCCCTCTAGAACGGCACTGGAAAAATTACTACAAACCGTCAGTAACGGAGCCGCCAGAATGAAGTACTTTTAGTACTACCAGCGAACTGGTTACCCCAGGCTCGGAATATCGTCAAACGGTCAACTTATTTCCGGACGAGACAAATCCTTAAATTCTAGACTCAGCCGAAACTTGCGGCAACCCCACCTTCTATTTATTGGGTGACATTTTCACCAGTTAACTGTCGCGCACATCCACTACTTCACTAGTTTGAATCTGACCTGGAAATACTACTGAAAAGCCATATTTGCCAGAAAGGGAGGTAATACCAGTATTTCTGGTATTACCTCCCTTTCTGGCAAATATGGCTTTTCGATAACACCTTATTCTTTTTCGTCAGGCGTAGGTCGTTGAGCATCTGGGTGAGTAGCAAAATAGGCAGCCAAGGCAGCGTTGAAAATGTTGACTAGCTTCCGAGCTTCACCATGCCCCCAATAAGCTACTCGGTCCATGTGTAAGCGGTTTTCAGGGGTTATGCGGTCAGTAAATTTGAGATATTTAGGTTTGGCGGGGGGTAACGAGGCCGTCGTAAAGGCAGGCTGAGTCTGGGGCTCGTAGGATGCCGGGCCAATGAGGTCGGTGAGGTCCTTCGGCGCTTTGGATGCAGGCTTCTTCATAGATTTTCGAGGATGGCAGTTGTCAAGGTGGCGTAGTCGGCGACTCCATTGCAGTCCGGTTTATATAGGATGGCAGGCTCTCCGACCCGCTGCGCCTGAGCCAGCGACTGGTCGGCGCGGATATTAGGCAGTACTTTATCCGGATAGAGATGCTCAGCAGCGTCCACAATATCATGGTGTAGGCTACTGCGCTTTTTGGGATTGTATTTAGTAAAAAATACCCCGGCCATTTTCAGGTCAGGATTGATTTGTGCCTGAACACCACTCGCTAGATTGACAACCAGGCGCAGACCGTCGAAGGAGTATTTTTCAGGTTCGCAGGGCACCAGGTAGGCTGTTGCGGCAGCAAGGGCGACGTAGGTCATTGCCCCCAGCATGGGTGGGCAGTCAATAATGACGAAGTCATAATTGGACGCCACTGGGGCCAGCAGTTGCTTTAAACGCTGCTCATAGCCATCCTGACGATAAAGCTCTTCGCTCTGTTTGGCTAGGTGAATATTAGCTGGCATAAGCGAGAGATTCGCCAGAGAGGTCTTTACTATCAACTCGGCTGCCGCTGCTTCACCCAGTAGACCCATGCCCACGGTACGTCCTCCAGGCGCACCACGCTTAAACAGACCGGTAGTCGCATTAGCCTGCATATCCAGGTCAATGAGCAATGTGCGATAACCCCGATGAGCTAATTCAGCCGCCACATTCAGGGTAGTGGTGGTTTTACCCACGCCACCTTTGTTATTGGTGACCGCGATAATCTGTGGTGAGCGAACGGAGCCGGATGGCAGCTGCATAGGTCAGAGAAAAACAATGAGTTCGCAAGTTAGCAGAAATACCGGTAATGCCGGTATTTCATGTACTACCGTCTTTACCAGTACTACCACCTTTACCAGTAATAATAGTAATACCAGAAATACCGGCAATATCATAAATGCCGGTATTTCTGGTAAGCAAGAGTCGTATACCTGCTATGAGCATATTATTAAGCTACTTAACAAAAATTCTGTGTTTGCACAGGAATTCAATGTCTCCTACCCCTCTACCCAGCTACCTGTTATTTACACCTCCTTATCGGAATTGGTGATGGCAGGGTCATTTACTAAATCCCGCACTTCCAGGTTCAACGCCCAATTCAGCGAGATAAGCAAATCCAAGGTAAGAGCCAGCTATACCAGTTCAATCCGCTTAATGGTGAACTGCAACACAGCTCAGAAAGGCTAGGTCACAAATCTATGCGCTCAAAACTTTCAGAACCCACTTCTTGACCCGCCAGAAAGCGTCTCTTTGAGCTATCTGGTGGGGTAGGGGAGGGGGTATCAGAATTGCGCACGTTTCTGAACGTCTTAAGCTGTAAGAACTAGTTATAGCCAGCATCCTCTCATTGGAAGCAGGAACAGACAGCTGAAATTGGAAAAATTCACCTATGACGTAAACTTGCGTCATACTATGACGTATATTTGCAACATACTTCGCTTCTGAGGCTCCGCTTGTATGTCTTTTTCCGCACCTACCCAATCAGCGCTGCTGCACGTGCTACTCGAACGAGTGCTCCGCACGGAATGCCTCGCGTTGGAAAGTCTGCGCTTGCAGGCTAAAATCCATAACGGGCTACTAGGGGGAGAAATAGACACGCTCCTGCAAGCCGCTGAGCAACGGGCCTATCAACGGGCTGAAACCCTGCTCACGCAACTGCTGGCTGCTACCACCGATTCCCCGGCTACCGCCACCGACTTTCCGACTGCTTCCCTATGACCTACGCTAAAACCGCAGCCTTCACCGAAGACCAGCAGCAGCTCGCTCGCCTAGCCAAAGCGCTCGCCCACCCGGCGCGGGTGGCCATCATCCAGTTTCTGGCCAGCAAGCAAACCTGCATCTCGGGTGACATCGCCGCGGAGTTGCCCCTCTCACGCACCACCGTTTCGCAACATCTGCAAGAGTTGAAAGCCCTGGATTTGATACGCGGCGAAATTGATGGGCTCACCGTCTGTTACTGCCTCAATACCGAGCTACTAAACAAGGTGCACCAGCAGTTTACGGCCTTCTTCCTGGAAGCCACCGCGGGCGCGGCGTGCAGTCCGGATGACGCCTGCGCTTGCTAGAGAGCGTCTGCTCTTATTCCTTCTTTCCTAGTCATTTAACCAGCAACGTCATGAAGATTTCTGAAATAAAGCAGGCCCTAGCGGAAGTAGAAGCCGTTAACTTCCGCCTTCCCACGGGCGAGTATCTGCCCGCTCACTTCCACGTGACCGAAGTAGGCTTGGTCAGCAAACATTTTATTGACTGCGGCGGCGTGGAGCGCCAGGAAAAAGCAGCCAACTTCCAGCTCTGGGAGGCGGGCGACTATGACCACCGTTTGGCGCCGGAGAAGTTTCTGCACATCCTGAACCTGTCGGAGAGAATACTAGGCCGGGAGGACCTGGACATCGAAGTCGAATACCAGCAGGCCACCATCGGCAAATTTGGCCTGACCCGTGAGGGAAACGACTTTGTGTTGACTTCGAAGCAAACGGCGTGCTTAGCCCAGGATGCGTGTGGTATTCCGGCAGCCCAGTCGTTTGCCTTGCCTCAGCTGCAAATGGCCAGCTGCACGCCGGGCGGCGGGTGCTGCTAGGGTCTTGAAGGGCGGGGCTCGCAAGGGCCCCGCCTCTTAGAAGTATTCTTACCCCTCTCGCTTTGCCATGACGATTGCCTTTTTCTCCGATGTCCACGGTAATCTGCCCGCGCTGGAGGCCGTACTGGCCGATATGGAGCAGCGCCGGCCCGATATGATTTTCTGTCTGGGTGATTTAGTGGGCTACGCGCCCTGGCCCAACGAGGTAGTCAACGAAGTGCGTCGCCGGGGTATTCCCACGCTGGCCGGCAACTACGACCAGGGTATCGGCTTGGCCAGCAGCAACTGCGGCTGCGCCTACAAAACCGACACCCAGAAGGACCTAGGGGCCCAGAGCATTGCCTACACCAACCACGTCACTGGGGACGACGAGCGCCGCTACCTGCGCCTGCTGCCCAAACACATGCGCCTCGACTTTCAGGAGGAGCCCTGCACGCTCAGCCTGCTCATGGTACACGGCTCCCCGCGCAAAATCAACGAGTACCTGTTCGAGGACCGGCCCGAGGCCAGCTTCCTGCGGGTACTGGCGGAGGCCAACGCCGATGTGCTGCTCTTCGGCCACACCCACAAGCCCTACCACCGCACATTTGCCTACGAGGTGAACGGCGAAACCCGCTATCGCCACGCCCTTAACATCGGCTCGGTAGGCAAGCCCAAGGACGGCGACCCGCGGGCCGCCTACCAGCTGCTGCACTTGGATGAGCACACCACGCTTACCGACCCGACTAGCGTGCGCTCGGAGCTGATTCGGGTGGAATACGACGTGGAGAAAGCCGCCCAAGCGGTGGAGGACTCGCCGCTGCCCAACGAGTACGCTGATATGCTGCGCAAGGCCTACTAAGGGCGGCGTACCTACCCACTGGCTTAGTGCTGCCATGAAATACCTTCCCTTCCTCGTGCTGCTACTGGCCGGGGCGGCCCTGACGACGCAATCAGCCGTCAACAGCCAGCTGCGTGGGGGCCTGCACAGCGTGATGTGGGCCGTGCTCGCCTCTTACCTGGTCGGTACCCTGGCCGCCGCCCTCGTGCTGCTTAGCACGCAGGCATCGCTGCCGACACTGGCCGACGTGCATGCCATCCGCTGGTATCAATGGACGGGCGGCGCGTTGGGGATGGCCTACATTGCGGCTATCGTCTTTTCCCTGCAACGGGTGGGCGTGGCCTCGCTCTTCGCCTTGGTCGTGACCGGCCAACTGCTCACGGCGCTGCTCTTTGACCAGTTGGGGCTGCTGGGTATCGTGCGCAGCCCCCTCACCCTGAGCCGGCTGGCCGGCGCGCTGCTACTCGTGGCCGGGGCTTACCTGCTCAACCGCAAATAACCCGGCTATTATCTCCCTTTCTACTATCTCCTGATGAAGCTGCACCCCCTGACCGCCGCGCACTGGCCCGCCGTGCGCGCCATCTATGAGCAGGGCATTGCTACTGGCAACGCCACCTTTGAAACGCAGGCCCCCGAATGGGAGGCCTGGGACCGGGCGCACCTGGCCCACAGCCGCTTGGTCGCCGTTGACGAGGCCGGCACTGTGCTGGGCTGGGCGGCCCTCTCGCCCGTGTCGAGCCGTTGCGTGTACGGCGGTGTGGCCGAACTCAGCATCTACATCGCCGCCGAAGCCCGCGGACAAGGCGTGGGTCGGCAGCTGCTGGAATCCCTGATTGCGGACTCAGAAACCCACGGTATCTGGACGCTGCAAGCCGGCACTTTTGAAGAAAACACTGCCAGCATCGCCCTCCATACGCAGGCCGGCTTCCGCCTCATTGGCCACCGCGAGCGCATTGGCCAGCACCACGGCATGTGGCGCAACACGGTGCAGCTAGAGCGGCGCAGCCCGACTGTCGGCGTCGCTTAATTCAATACGTTCTATGACAACCCTGAACCAACCCCTGCCTACCTCTCCGGCGCCGGCCGCGCTGGCCGAAAAGAAACTCTCGGGCCTTGACCGGGGCCTCACCCTCTGGATATTCCTAGCCATGGTCCTGGGCGTTGGCCTAGGTTACTTCGTGCCCGGTATCAATGGGGCCATCAATTACTTCTCGGTCGGCACCGTGAACGTGCCGCTGGCCATCGGCCTGATTCTGATGATGTACCCGCCCCTGGCCAAGGTCAAGTACGAGCAGTTGCCCAGGGTTTTTAAGAACACGCGCATCATTGGCCTCTCGCTGTTTTTAAACTGGATACTCGGGCCGCTACTGATGTTCTTCTTGGCCATCTGGCTGTTGCCAGACAAGCCCGAATACATGATGGGCCTGATTCTCATCGGCATTGCCCGCTGCATCGCCATGGTGCTGGTCTGGAACGACCTAGCCGACGGCAGCCGCGAGTACGCGGCCGGGCTGGTGGCGCTCAATTCTATCTTTCAAGTGCTGTTTTATTCAGTGCTGGCCTGGCTGTTCATCACCGTGCTGCCGCCCTACTTCGGGCTGAAAGGTTACGCCGTCAACATCGGTATCTGGGACATTGCGCAGAGCGTGCTGGTGTATCTAGGCATTCCGTTCGCGGCCGGCTTTCTCTCGCGCACTGTTCTGCGCCGCCTAAAAGGCGACGAGTGGTACGAGAAAGTGTACATTCCGGCTATCAGTCCCATTACGCTGGTGGCGCTACTGCTCACTATCGTGGTCATGTTCAGCCTGAAGGGCGGAACCATCGTGCAGGTCCCGCTGGACGTGTTGCGCATCGCCCTGCCGCTGGCCCTGTACTTCGGCATCATGTTCGTGCTCAGCTTCGCCGCCGGCAAGTACCTGGGCGCCGACTACGCGGAGAATGCCTCCATCGCCTTCACGGCCACCGGCAACAACTTCGAGCTGGCCATTGCCGTGGCCATCGGCGTGTTCGGTCTGAATTCGGGCCAGGCCTTCGCCGGCGTCATCGGCCCACTGATTGAGGTGCCGGCCCTGATTGCGCTGGTCAACCTGGCGTTCTGGTTTCGCCGCCGCTGGTACGGCGGTAAAAGCGTCGTCCCGCAAGATTAAGTCTGTTATTGTAACTCCTTGATTATGTCTAATCAGAAAAACGTGCTGGTGCTCTGCACCGGCAACTCCTGCCGCAGCCAACTGCTGCACGGCTACCTCACTCAGGAGCTAGGCGACCAAGCAACCGTGTACAGCGCGGGCGTCGAAGTACACGGCGTGAACCCGCGCGCCGTGCGCGTGATGGCGGAGGACGGCGTAGATATCAGCCACCACACCAGCAACCACGTGGACGAGTATGTCCACGTGCCGTTCGACTACGTGCTGACCGTGTGCGACCACGCGAATGAGGTCTGCCCCGTCTTTCCTTCGTCGGCTAAAAAGCTGCACCATAACTTCCCGGACCCCGCCAAAGCCACGGGTAGTGAAGAGGAAATCGTGACCGCTTTCCGCGCCGTACGCGACCAGGTGAAGGTCTACGCAACAGAGTTTGCGCAGACGAGCTTTATCCAGCCCTAGCTTTTTCCAATGTCCCCACAAACCGTTGACGTAGTCGTAATCGGGGCGGGGCAGAGCGGCCTGGCCGTGGGCTACTACCTACGGCGCACGGGCCTCTCGTTTGTACTGCTCGATGAGCAGCCCCAGCCGGGCGGGGCCTGGCAGCACGGCTGGGACTCGCTGCACCTATTTTCGCCCGCCGACGCGAGCTCCCTGCCCGGCTGGCTGATGCCCCGCCCGGCGGATAATGCCTTTCCCCGCCGCGACGCCGTCATCGAGTACCTTACCCAGTACGAGCAGCGCTACACTCTGCCCGTGCGACGGCCTGTGGAGGTAGCGCGGGTGGCGGCCGCGGCGGGTGGGTTTACCGTGCTGACCGACCAGGGCACCTGGCAGGCGCGGGCCGTGGTTTGTGCCACGGGCAGTTGGTCCCAGCCCTTTCTCCCGACCTACCCGGGTCTGGACAACTTTAAGGGCCAGCAGCTACACTCGGCCTTTTACCAAAACGCTGCGCCTTTCGCGGGCCAGCGCGTGCTCGTGGTGGGGGGTGGTAACTCCGGGGCCCAGCTTCTGGCCGAGGTGTCGCGGGTAGCCGCCACGACGTGGGTCACCGAGCAAGAACCGCGGCTGCTACCTGATGAGGTAGACGGCCGGGTACTGTTCACCCAGGCCACCCAGCGCTACCACGCCGGGCCAGCCGCTCCCGCGCCGCCCCGCCTAGGTGACATTGTGATGGTGGATGAGGTGAAGCAAGCGCGAGCCCGGGGCGTGCTACAGAGCGTACGGCCTCCAGCTAGGTTTACAGCTAATGGGGTAATGTGGGCCGATGGCCGGGCCGAAGCATTCGACGCGATTATCTGGTGCACGGGGTTTCAGCCGGCGCTGGCGCCACTGCGGCCGCTGGGCGTGGTGCAGCCCGATGGCCGCGTGGCGACGGCCGGCACCCGCGCCACCGCCCAGCCGGGCCTGTGGCTGGTGGGCTATGGCACCTGGACGGGCTTTGCCTCGGCCACCCTCATCGGGGTGGGGCGCACGGCCCGCGCCACCGTCGAGGAGATAAAAGCGTTCTTACTCGTCGATTCAGGTACGACAAGTAAGTAAAAGGGTGCGGGTAAAGGCCGATGCTGGCTGGGCATCATTCGCCGGGCTAGTCGTAGCTTGCCACTCCTGCCCATACTTAACTAATACCCACGTGAATCCTGCTGCCTCCTCGCCCCCACATTTACTGGTCTTTGCCCGCGAGCCAGTACTGGGAAAAGTGAAGACGCGCCTGGCGGCGGGCATTGGAGTTGAGGAAGCCCTGGTGGTGTACCGCGAGCTACTGGCCCTGACGGCCGCCGCCGTAGTAGCCGCCCAGGTGCCAGCTACGGTCTGGCTGGCCGATGCCCCAACTGGTGCCGACCCGCTACAATCTCGGCCCGAGTGGCCCGGTCTGCCCTGGCGCGTGCAGCCCGCCACCGGTGCGCTGGGCGCGCGCATGGCGCAGGCATTTGTCGAAGCCTTGGGAGCAGGAGCAGGGCGGGTAGTCATCATTGGCACCGACTGCCCCGGCCTGAATGCCGGGCTATTACACCAGGCCTTCGACCGACTACTTGACCACGACCTGGTAGTGGGCCCGGCCGATGACGGTGGCTATTACCTACTGGGAATGAAGCAGCTTCACCCCGAGCTATTCGACAACAAAACCTGGAGTACAGCTACCGTGCTGCCCGATACGCTGGCCGATGCTGCCCGCCTGGGGCTGCGCGTAGCCCGGCTGCCCACGCTGCACGATGTGGACTCGGACCAGGACCTGGCAACTTGGCGCGGGCGTTAGTACCCGACGGTGGGCGGGGTAATCAGCGACCAGCGACCCAGGTAGTATTCCCCGGCGGCCCAGGCCAGCACCCCGCCGTACTCCAGGGCCAGCAGCAGGCCGCTTTCGGTATAGGCCGGCGTACGGTAGGCTGAGTAGGAAAGCACTGCTAGGCCCGCCCATATCCGCGCGTAGCGCAACGGCGAAAAGCAGCTTAGCGCCACCAGCGGCACTAGGTACCAGGGGTGCACGGTGGTGGCCAGCGCCAGGTAACCGCTGAGCGTAAGCAGCAGCCAGTGCGGTAGCGCAGCTAAGGTGGGCAGTTCCGCCCGCCGTGCCAGCCAGAAAGCAAAACAAGCCGCCGCTAGCCCCAGCAGCGGCCCCAGGGCGCCAACTAGGTCGTAGCCCATTAGCCAGCTACCCACGGCCCTCAGCACGTAAAACACGCTGGCATTGAATTCAAAGCTTTGAAAATAAAGCCCCAAGCTGCGGCCAATATGCTCAAGCAACTGCGCCGATAAGAAGGGTAGAAACAGCACGAGCAGACTGCCCGCCAGCACCAGCCCGAAGCGCCAGAAGCGGGGCCAGTTCAGGTGCCGGACTAGCAGGGGCAGCGCCAGCAGGGGTAGCAGCTTAGTGGCCACGGCCAGGGCTAGCGCACCCGCCGCCAAGTGCCGGCGATAGCGCGCCAGCAAAGCGCCCGTCAGGAGCAAAAAGCACACGACTACCCCCTCCATGTGCACGTTGCCCGCTACCTCTACCACTACCAGCGGGTGCAGCAGGTAGGTCAGAGCGCGGTGGGAGGGCCAGCCGGCCCGCGGCAGTAGCCACAGCAACAGCGCCGCCGCGCCCGCATCGGCCAGCAGCAGGGCTAGGCGCACTACTACTAGAAAGCCGGTTTGGGAAGTGGGGAAAGCGCGCGTCGCCGCGCCGTACAGAGCCTGGCATACGGGCGGGTACACCGAGTAGTAGGCCGGCGAGTTGAGGTGCGGCAGCAGGCCGCGTAGCGCGGCCATCGGCAGGGTAGCCGAGTCGGCGGGTGGGGCAAGCAGCAGCTGGCGAGGCGTTTCGGCAAACGGGCTGTAGCCGTGGCTGACCAGCAAGCCGTCCCAGCGGAAGCGGTAAAAGTCATCGCTCAGCGCCGGGGTAGCCGGCAGCCACAGCAGCCGAAATATCAGCGCCGCGCCTAGCCCCCAGCGCAGCGGCAACCGCGTGTGCAGCAGCCACGTGTAGGCTGCGCCGGCCAGCGCGAACAACCCAAGCAGCTGCCCAAACTGCGGGCGCGGGGTGGCATAGGCCAGGGCCCAGTAGGCGGCCCCCGTCAGCAGTAGGGCCAGCAGCTGGCTGGCCCGCTGCCAGGGGAAAGTGGTTGAAAAGGAAGGCACAGCTTGCAACGCGCAGGGATTACCAGTATTTAAAAATCGTCCACAGAATCTTGTAGCCCGCGCTCAGCGTGCCCCGCACCGTACCCGATATTTTAGAGGTGCCGATGCGGCGGCGGTATCGCACGGGCACCTCCGCCACGCGTAAACCCAGGCGGGCGGCTTTTACTTGCATCTCCACTGTCCAGCCATAATTGGTGTCGACCATGTTCAGGCGAGCTAGCGCGTCGGCCCGAATGGCCCGAAAAGGCCCCAGGTCGGTATGAGTGCCGCCGTAGCGCAGGCGCAGCAGGCGCGTAGCCAGCCAGTTGCCGAAGCGCTGCTGCGGCAGCAGCGCCCCGCGCTCGCGCTCGCCCAAGGCCCGCGAGCCAATCACCAGCTCGGCCGCGCCCGATAGGATGGGCGCCAACAAAGCGGGCATCTCGGTGGGGAAATCGGAGTGGTCGCCGTCGAGAAAAACAATGATTTCCGGCGTCCGGCCTGCGGGCTGGGCGGCGTAGTAGGCCAGCCCAGCCAGACAGGCCTGCCCGTAGCCGGGGCGGGACTCGGCCACCACCGTGGCCCCAGCGGCGCGGGCGGCGGCGGCGGTGGCGTCGGTCGAGGCATTATCTACTACCACTACCTCCTGCGCCAAGCCAGCCGGAATTTCGCCCAGCACGAGCCCGATAGATAACGCCTCGTTGTGGGCCGGAATAAGCACGCCAATGCGTGGGGAAGTAGTCAATACCAAGAGGGAGGCGGGATGGGTGCGTAAAGGAACAACCGGGGGTACGCAATCGGCCGGCGGGGGTAGCTACGTAAGTACCGAACCTACCGGGCGGCGTACTGCCGAGTTTGGGTGTTCATTTGCGACTTATGCACTTCGTTATTATTGGCAACGGTATTGCGGGCGTCACGGCGGCTATCACGGCGCGGCGGCTGGCTGCCGATGCCCGCATTACGCTGGTGGCGGCCGAGAGCGTGCACCACTACTCCCGCCCGGCCCTGATGTACTTGTATCTGGGGCACTTGCGCTACGCCGACGTGAAGCCCTACGAGGATTGGTTTTGGATGGAAAACCGCCTGGAGCTGGTGCACGCCCTGGCCACCGGCGTGGATACGGCCGCCCGTACCGTGCAGCTAGCCACCGGCGCGGACCTGTCCTACGACCACCTACTGCTGGCTACCGGCTCGGTGGGACGCTTTGCCGACTGGCCGGGCCAACAACTGCACGGCGTGCAGGGCTTCTACGGCTTGCCCGATGTGGCCAGCATGGCCCGCGATACCCAGAGCATCCGCCACGCCGTGGTGGTGGGCGGGGGCCTCATCGGGGTGGAGTTGGCTGAGATGTTGCACTCGCGAGGCATCCACGTGACGTGGCTGGTGCGCGAAAGCCGCTACTGGCAGTCTGTGCTGCCACCCGAAGAGTCAGCGTTACTGGAAGCCCACATTCGCCGCCAAGGCATTGATTTTAGGACAAACACCGAGTTGCGCGAACTAGCCGGCGATGCCCAGGGCCGCGTGCGGGCCGTAGTCACCAGTACCGGCCAGGAACTGCCCGCCGAGTGGGTGGGCCTGGCCACGGGGGTGCAGCCTAATCTGGTCCTGGCCCATGCCGCTGGCCTAGCTACTGACCGAGGTATTCTTGTGAATGAGCTGCTTGAAACCAGCGCGCCCGGCGTATACGCCGCCGGTGACTGCGCCCAGCACCGCCAGCCGCCCCCCGGGGAGGTAGCCGTGGAGCAGCTTTGGTACACCGGCCGGATGCAGGGCGAAACCGTGGCCCACACCATCTGCGGGCAGCCCACGCCCTACCGACGCGGACAATGGTTTAACTCGGCCAAATTCTTTACGCTCGAATACCAGACCTACGGCCGTGTGCCCGCTGAGCTCCCAGCCGACACGGCCAGCTTTTGCTGGCAGCACCCCAACGGCCGGCACCTGCTGCGCCTCAACTTTCAGCTCGCCGGCCACGCCGTGACGGGCGTCAACGCGTTGGGCCTGCGTCAGCGCCAGGACGTGTGGGAGCGCTGGCTGCACGCGCAAACGCCCATCGGCACGGTCGTGGCCCAACTGGCCGCCGCCAACTTCGACGCCGAGTTTACGCGCCAGCACGAGCCGGCCATCCGACGCGAATTTACCCGGCAGTTTCCGGCCATTCCGCTGGCGGGCGCGCCGCGCCGGCGGGGTCTTTTCGGGGCCTGGGCTGGCTAGCTGTTTTCACTAAAATCATATCATGCAAGACTTTTCTGACGCTTCCCTGGCCCTGGTCCAGCCCCCGGCGGCCGCTACCCAACCTGGCGAAAAGCCGGCCCTAGGGGCCGTGGCGCTGGGCCTGCTGGCGCTGCTGGTCGCGGCCGCCGATGCCGATGTGGCTCGCGCCCGCCTCAGCCTGGGTCTCGCGCTTCTACTGCTGAGCGGGGGGGCGTTGGCCTGGGCCTGGCTGGCCTTCGGGCGCTCGGCACCGGGCTGGCATCCGCATGACCTCTGGCGGCAGGCCAGCACCAGCCGCGGGACCGTGGCCTGGGCTACGGGCGTAGCCTTCACCGGCTTTTACGTGGTACTATACTGGTGCCCGTGGCTGCTCACCAATCTTATTCGTGCCCTAGACCCCTTCAGTCAATCCCTACGCCACCGGGCAGCCGACCAATGGTTTCTCTACGGCACCTTCTACACGCTGGCCGTGCTGGTGCTGGGCGGCCGGGCGCTGTGGAAATACCGCTTTTCGCGCTACCACTTGGCGCGCACGGCTTCGGTAATGTTTTTCCAGCTGGGCTTCGGCTTTCTGCTGCCGGGTCTGCTGCTGGCTTTGCAACAGCCTGAGTACTACTTCACCTACTTCTGGCCGCTGAAGTACGACTACCTCTTTCCTGGCACCGTAGCGCAACTGCTGCACGGCGGGGGGCTAGGGGCCTTCATGGTGTTCTGGGGCGTAGTAATGTCCTTTCTGGCCACGCCGGTGCTCACTTACTTTTTTGGCAAGCGTTGGTACTGCGCCTGGGTGTGCGGCTGCGGCGGCCTGGCCGAGACCGCTGGCGACGCCTACCGCCACCTCTCCGATAAGAGCCGTCAGGCCTGGCGCTGGGAGGTGCGTCTGCTGTACCCCATTCTGGGGCTGATTATCCTGCTCACGGCCCTGCTGTGGCTAGGCGCATCGGGGACGGTGCCCGCGCTAGGAGTGGTCACGGGGCCGCTAGGGCAGTTCTACGGCTTTGCAATTGGGAGTGTGTTTTCAGGCGTTATCGGGGTGGGCTTTTACCCCCTGATGGGCTCGCGGGTGTGGTGCCGCTTTGGCTGCCCGATGGCGGCCTACCTGGGGCTGTTGCAAAAGCACTTCTCGCGCTTCCGCATCAGTACCAACGGCGGGCAGTGCATCTCGTGCGGTAACTGCTCCAACGCCTGCGAGATGGGCATCGACGTGAAGCAGTACGCCCAGCGCGGCGAGCCCATTGTGCGGGCAGCCTGCGTGGGCTGCGGGCTCTGCGCCACCGCCTGCCCCCGGGGGGTACTCAACCTGGAGAATGGTCCCCAGACGGGCCGGTTGGCTAGCTCGGCCTTTGTACATGCCGATTCGCTCCGCATTCTGTAGCGCAGCTTTTTTAGGCCATCAGTGTGCTACCTGGCAGCAGGCCGTCTGCTGACGGGTCACCGAGCCGGCAACTCGTCATCTTCGTTTCCTACTTCTAAATGCTTCTTTTTGAAACCGGGCTGGTCGTCATTTACGGCCTTTGTCTGGTCTTTATGCTCGGGTTCAGCGTCACGCAGTGGCGGCTTACCTGGCGGGCGCGGCGAGCCAGGGCCATGCCCCTGCCTCCCGCGCCCGCCAGGTGGCCACTCGTAACGGTGCAGCTGCCCGTGTACAACGAGTGGAATGTCGTGGAACGCCTCATTGATGCCGCCGCCGCCCTTGACTATCCGCCCGACCGCCTGCGTATTCAGGTGCTCGACGACTCGACCGATGACAGTGTGGCCCTGGCCGCCGCCCGCGTAGCGCACCACCAGGCGCGGGGATGCCACATCACCCACGTGCGCCGTCCTACCCGGCAGGGCTACAAGGCTGGCGCGCTGGCCCACGGCCTAGCCGAAACCGATGGGGAGCTGCTTGCCATTTTTGATGCCGACTTTCTGCCCGCACCGGACTTTCTGCGGCGCGTCGTTCCGTATTTCACCGGCCCTGACATCGGGATGGTACAAACCCGCTGGGGCCACCTGAACGAAAACGCTTCACTGCTGACGCGCCTGCAGGCCTTCGGGCTCAACGCTCACTTTCTGGTGGAGCAGGTGGGCCGGCAGGCGGGGGGGCACTTCCTGAATTTTAACGGCACGGGCGGCGTGTGGCGGCGTACTTGCATCGTGGACGCGGGGGGCTGGCACGCCGACACGCTCACGGAGGACCTTGACTTGAGTTACCGCGCCCAGCTGCGCGGCTGGTGCTTTCGCTACCTGCCCGATGTAGTAGCTCCTGCCGAACTGCCGGCGAGCCTGGTAGCCCTGCAGTCGCAGCAGCACCGCTGGAACAAAGGGGCCGCCGAAACTGCCCGCAAGCACCTGGGCCGCGTGTGGCGAGCGCCCGCTTTGTCGGTAGCAACCAAGCTGCACGCCACATTTCACCTGCTCAACAGCACCGTATTTGCCCTTATTCTGGTAATGGCGCTTTTGAGCGTACCCATGGTGGGATTGCGGGCCCATCGGGCAGTTTTCGAACCCGCTTTTCGACTCGCCGCCGGGTTTGTGCTCACGCTGTTGCCGCTGGGCTATTTCTATTATACCGCTTGGCAGCGGGCAGGACCCCATGCGGACCGCTGGTTCATGCCCACGTTCGGGCTCTTCCTGGCTTTGTCGATGGGCCTTACCCTCCGCAATGCCCAGGCTGTTTTGCAAGGGTTCCTAGGTAGGGCCTCGCCCTTCGTGCGCACGCCCAAGCTGGGTACTAGCCACTCGCCCGCGCGACCTGCCCACCGCTATCGCCTGCGTGAAACGGGCCAGCTTCCCTTCGCAGAGGGACTGTTAACGCTTTACTTTCTAGCGGGGCTGGGGGCTGGTTTTTATTATCGCAGCTATGGCTTGGTACCATTTCACGTATTGCTGGTGACGGGCTTCGGCACCCTTACGGGCTACACGCTACGGCAGCGGTTAGCTTCCTACTGAAGTGTATAGGCCACATCGAGCGCCGCCTGGAGCAGCGCTGAAATCTCTTGGCTGTCTACCATGAGCTGCTAGTGCATGCGGAGCATAAATAAGCTCAGGCCCAAGCCGGCCCCCAGCACAATTGGTTCAAAATCAGCGAGTGGCTTGGCCATACTACTAAAGAGTAGCTTACTATAGCGCGGGCGCAGCTAGCCAACCGGCTCGCCCCCATACTACGTACCTATGCTGCTCCGAGCTTGCCTGGTGGCCTCGCTTGTTTTGCTACTTCCTTTATGACTAGGCTTTTCTCTCGGCTCGGAATGTGGGGGCTGCTGGGGCTGCTGGCGTGCCAAGACCATAAGCCCGCCGCGCCGTCCACCACCAATCCGCTCTACTCGGCCATGCTCCGGGGGCTGCTTCATCAGTCGGTGCCCTTTGTAAGTGTAGCCCAACTGCAGCACCAGCCCGCTCCCGTGCTGCTCGATACCCGCGAAGCTTCGGAATTTGCCGTCAGCCACCTGCGCGACGCGCGACTAGTGGGCTACGATACGTTCTCACTGGCTGCCGTACGCAACCTGCCAAAAGATACGGCTATCGTAGTCTACTGCTCAGTAGGCGTGCGCAGCGAAAAAATCGGAGCTCGCCTCCGCCAGGCCGGATTTACCAACGTGCGTAATCTGTATGGCGGCCTTTTTGAATGGGTCAATGAGGGCCAACCGGTGTACACGGAAACCAACCAACTCACGACGCGCGTGCACGCCTACGCGCCCAGTTGGGGCATCTGGCTGCAGCGCGGCGATAAAGTGTACCATTGAATGCTTTGTCAGGAGCTAGTGCCTGCTGCCCCGCTAGGGTAGTAGGCGAATGACAAAGTTTTTGAGCGGGTTCTTCTTAATAATTGTGACCAGCTGCCCATTTGCATACTGGTATTCATCCTCACGGCCGTCCCGCGAAGCCTGGTACGTGCCGAGCTTACTACTCGGAGCCAGGGCGAAATAATCGCCGAAATACTCCGCAAACGCTCGCGTCTGCCCTACCGGCGGCTCCCCGAAAAACATGTTTGTAACCGCGTAGCGGATGGGTTTCGTCTCGGTGGCCTTGTAGTGATGCTTGTACTGGTCGGCCACGATATCGTAGTGGTCGCCTTTCCACTCCGCCTTAGAGGCAAAGTCGCCCTGATTGGTGTGCGCCTCCACCGTCGAGAGCAGGAGTTGGCCATTGTGGAAGCGATTGGTTACTTGATAGTAAATCTTAAGGTGATAGAGCAAAAAGTTTACTTTCACATCGCTTACCAGCGAGTACGTTACGTCGGGGCCCACCGGGGCCTGCCGCGTGGCCGTCATGGTACCTACCCGGATGCCCGCTACCTCAATGCCGTAGCGCCGCACCTCAGCCGCCGCGGGCGGGGGAGGTAGCACAGGCTGGCCTAAGGTGCCGAGCAGCAATAAAGCGGATTGTAGCATGAGCGTCAGGAAAGAAAAAAGGCGTCGTACCGATGAGGGCACGACGCCATTATACCAAGCAGCCTATAGCAGCTTAATTACTAGCAGCAGCCCCCACCGTCGTAGTGATAGGTAGAGGGAGAAATAAATACGTCGTCGCGGTCGAGGGCTGCCAGGGCAGCGGCCGTTTTGTCGCACACGGCCAGGGGCTGGTTTTGCAGCAGCACGTGGCCCTTATGGTCGTCAAAGTACTCATCTTGGCCGTAGTAGATGGCGGTGCGGCCGGTAAAAATGCAGGGCCCATCGGCCGGCATCGGGTCCTTGATGGCGCACACTTCTACGCTCTCGATGTAGATAAGCTCGTCGGTGGCGTAGTGCTGAGGCGAGAGCACACGGTAGGCGCGTCGGGCGCGCACTTCCACGGTGCCGAAGCCCACTTCGGTAATCATATTCAGGTACTCTTGCAGCGGCAGCGAGCCAGTTAGGCACAGCGCCCGCAGGCGCTCATCGGCCCGCAACTCATCGCTCATGGGCTGCTCGCAGGTGGGGTCTGACATCACCAGGCGGCCGTGGGGCTTGAGCACGCGATAGGTTTCCTGCAGAGCGCGGCGCAGGTCATCAAGCTTGAAGATGTTGAACAGACAGTTTTGGGCTGCTACGTCCACGCTCTCATCGGCCACGGGCAGGTGTAGGGCATCGCCGGCCCGCAAATCCACGAACTCACTTTTAAACCACTCGTTTTGCGCTTCGGCCGTTTGCATGTTGTCACGCGAGGCGTCGAGCATCTCGCTCACTACGTCCACGCCAATCACGGCGCCGGGCCGGCGGCTGAAATAAGCAAACTGCAGCAGTTCCATACCGCCGCCCACGCCCACGTAAAGCACAGTGGGTGAATTAGTAAGGTCGCGGGGGTTGACGGTGCTTCCGCAACCATAGTTCATGCTCAGCATGCGCTGGGGAATGCTCAGGCCCGGTAGCTGCCATACAGGGTTGGTCGTGCAGCAAAGGCCCACCTGGGGCTCCTGAGCCGCCTGGCGGTACACGTCGGCGGTCGTTTCGAGGTAACTCATGAAGGAAGGCAAAAAAATGTACGGTAACAAGCAAGGTTAAAGCCCGTTGTCTACTGCTTGTTGAGGTTCCAGTTGTACTCCAGATAAGTAATCTTGGTGCTGGCGTCGATTTTGGTGGTGGAGTAGCGGTTTACCCATTTCACCACTGACTGCCCATTTTTTTCCCAGTCGCCTTTGTACCAGTCAAAATACTTGGAGAGCTGGGCGTCGGACTTACTGATTTTATTCTTGGCCGGGTTATTCAAGAAATCGTGGCCCTGGTCGTCAAGCTGCTTTTCCAGCTGGGCAGCGGTGTACGCCTCGTTGCGCAGGCGGGGGCAGGAAATAGAGGCACAGACCAGCGTAAAGTGAATGCGCGGGTCGTCAAACTTCTTGCGCAGAATGCCGTGCTCGATGTTATCGAGGCTCATTTTTTCGCCGCCAATGCTGAAAAACTTGGCTGCCCAGGGCGTTGTCACGAACGGAATTTTGATTTTCGAGCCAATGTCCTTGATGCTCTGCACCGGGTAGTGGTCGAGAATGAGGCGGATGGTGTAGGCATTGTAGGCGTTAATCCAATACGCCATCTGGTCAGCCTTGCTCCAGTTGGCGGCCGGCGGGTTTTTGCTCAGTAGGGCCAGGTATTGGTTGAAAACCGCCTCATCAGCCTTGAAGCCCTTGTAATCGACCAACCCCTGGGCGGTCACGTGCTTTTTGAGCAGCTTGTCGAAGGCACTGTGGTCGACGGGGGTGCTGGCCGCCGCAACGGAGTAGGTAGGGGTTGATACGGGGTTGAGGCCAGGCACTACTACGGCTACGGCGGTGAGGGTGCCGGCGGCTAGCGCAAGCGCCGCAATGGTGGAGGTTTTCATAAGTTTGCTCATCGGGCGTGATATACGGTGAATAGTTGCGCTAAAGATTGCCCCCGGCAATCTGGCAGCCCCCGTGGGTTCGTACAGTTCAGCAGCTTTCCCCTCTAGCTTTTATGCTCAGCGTTATCATTCCCACCTATAACGAGGCGGCCAATATCGGCCGGCTGGTAGCCGACCTGCGCCGCTACGCCCCGGCCGAGGCGGTCGAGATTCTGGTAGTGGACGCCGGCAGCCCCGATGGCACGGCCGAAGCCGCGCGCCGGGCCGGGGCCACCGTGCTGGCGTCGCCCAAGCCCGGCCGCGCCGCCCAAATGAACTATGGGACGCAGCAGGCCCGCGGCGACATCTTCTACTTCGTGCACGCCGACGTGGGCATTCACCCTGACTACGTGGCCACTATCCAGGCGGCCGTGGCGCAGGGCCACGCGGCGGGTTGCTACCGCTTTCGGTTTGACTCGTCGCACCCGCTGCTGCGCATCAACAGCTATGGCACGCGTTTTAAAGGAATTATGAGCCGAGGCGGCGACCAGACCCTGTTCGTCACGCGGGCGCTGTTTGAGCAGCTAGGCGGCTTCAATGAGCACTTTGTCATCATGGAGGACTTCGAGATTATCCAGCGCATCCGGCGGGTGGCCAGCTTTTACATCGTGCCGCAAAATGTAGTGGTATCGGCCCGTAAGTACGAGACCAACGGCTGGCTGCGCGTGCAACTGGCCAATCTCACGGCTTTTGCCATGTACTTCCTCAAGCTGCCGCCCACCCGCATTGCCCGCACCTACAAGGCCCTGCTCAACTATCGCTAGCCCGTTGCCTATCCTTCCGCGCGTGCTCGTAACCGGGGCCAACGGTTTTTTGGGTCGTCACCTCGTGGCCGAATTGCTGCGTCGGGGCTACCCCGTACGGGCGCTGGTGCGGCCGGGCGCGGGTGAGCAGGAAGGCGGTCCGTTGCCGTCCTTGCGTACGCTACCTATTGAAATTGCTGCTTTTGACCTTACTAAGATTGCTGGAGAAGAGGAGCTGGCTAGCCTGGTAGGTGGCTGTGGTGCCATTGTACATGCTGCTGCGCTGGCTCAGGTAAACCCCGCCCGCAACCCAGCCGTGGTGCTCACCAATCTTAGCGGCACCGAAAATACCTTGCGCATGTCGCGACAGTCTGGTATCGAGCGCTTTATCTACGTGGGTACGGCCAACGTCTTCGGATTCGGGTCCAAGCAGCGGCCCGGCGACGAAACCCGGCCCTACGCTGGCCGCCGCTACGGCCTCGACTACATGGACAGCAAGCGTGCCGCTACCGACCTAATACTGCGCGCCGTAGCTCGCGAGCAGTTGCCCGCCGTGCTGGTGCATCCCACCTTTATGCTGGGGCCCGGCGATGCCAAGCCCACGTCCAATGCCCTGCTGCTGGAACTGCGCGCTGGCCGCCTGCCTGGCTACCCGCTAGGGGGCAAAAACTACGTGCACGTGCGCGACGTGGCCGTAGCCTGCGTCAACGCGCTCACCCAGGGCCGGGTAGGCGAATCGTACATTCTGGGCAATGAGAACATGAGCTACAAGGATGCCTTCGGGCTGATTGCCAGCGTACTGGGAGTAGCCGCCCCGCGCTGGCCCGTACCACCGCCGCTGGCCAACCTCTACGGTGTGCTCAGCGAGTGGCAGGCCCGGCTGACTGGCCGCCCTGCCCAGGTAAACCGGGCTATGACGGCCGTGGCCAACGATGGCCACTACTTCACCCCCCAAAAAGCCCGCCGAGAATTGTCACTTCCCCAGACGCCCATTACCCAAGCCGTGGCCGAAGCCTTCGACTGGTTTACTACCTATGGCTATGTCCACTAACCCTACCGGCCCCCTGGCGGGGCGGGTTGCCCTCATCACGGGTTCCGAGTCGGGTATCGGTCGCGAAACGGCCTGGGCCTTTTGCCGGCAGGGCGCGGCCGTGGTGCTCAACGGCCGTCAGGCCGAGCGCCTCGAAGCCACCCGCCAGGCCCTGGCCGCCGAGGGCTTTCAGGTGGCCGCCTGCGTGGCCGACGTCACCGAGTACGCCGCCTGCGAGCGCTTGGTCGCGACGGCCATTGACTGCTTCGGTCGACTCGACATCCTGATTACCAACGCCAGCATTTCCATGCGCGCCTATTTTCTCGATATGCAGCCTGAGGTGTTCCGAGAGGTGCTCGATAGCAATGTGTACGGCTCGGTGTATCCCCTCAAGGCCGCGTTACCCTACCTGGTGCAGGCCAGGGGAAGCGTAACGTTTATTTCCTCCATCTCGGCGCTCAACGGCATGCCCAGCGGCTCGGCTTACTGCGCTGGCAAGGCCGCGCTGGCCAACCTGGCCCACACCCTGCGCCTGGAGCTAGCCGCCACGGGCGTGCACTTCGGGGTGGTGCACATCGGCTTCACCCAGAACGACCCCGACAAGCGCGTGCTCGACGCGGCGGGGCGGCCCGTGCCCATTGCCCACCGCCCGCCCCGCTGGCAAAAGTCGCAGGCGCAGGTGGCGGCCATTATCCTGCGCCACGTGCACCGCCGCCGCCGCCGCACGGTTATTTCGGCCCTGGGTCGGCTTATTCTAGTGGTGCATTCGCTGCTGCCCCGCTTAGGCGACTGGGTGGTGCTCATGTCCCAGCGCCAACTGCGCAATTTCTACGAATAGCCCGCTGGCAATCTAACCGCTACTCCTTTTTCGTATTTCAACTAAATCACGCGCATGGAAACGTATTATAACCCCGCCGACCTCAAGAAATTCGGTAACATCGGCGAGTTTCAAAAGGAGTTTGCTGACAAGTTTTTCGCCTACTACGGGGCCGTCTTCGCCGAAGGCGCCCTCACGGCCCGCGAAAAATCGCTCATTGCCCTGGCCGTGGCCCACGCCGTGCAGTGCCCCTACTGTATTGACGCCTACTCGGCCGATACGCTGGAAAAGGGCTGTACCGAACCCGAAATGATGGAGGCCGTGCACGTGGCCGCCGCCATCCGTGGCGGAGCCACGCTGGTACACGGCGTGCAGATGATGAATAAAGTCAAAGAGCTATCCATGTAGTGGAGCGCGGACGCTGGCAGTCCGCACCCTAAACGATTTAGTACGGCCTAGGCCCTAGGCGCGGACTCGCAGCGTCCACGTCACTTCTTTTCCATGATAAAATCCCTTAAGGCCACCGGCAATCAGTTAGCCGACTCCGCTTTTCAGCTCACCGTGCTGCGCCAGGAAGTGGTAGATGTGTTACATCTGCCGCCCTTTCATCAGAAAATGCAGGAGGCGGGCCTGTTCCCGTTGCGGCCGGTAGCCCCGGCGGTCATGCAAGTCAACGTGGGCAAGATGTGCAACCAGGTGTGCAAGCACTGCCACGTGGATGCCGGCCCCGACCGCAAGGAAATCATGACCCGCAACACGATGCAGCTCTGCCTTGATGCACTGGCCCAGACTGCTATCCCGACGGTGGACCTGACCGGCGGCGCACCTGAAATGAACCCCGATTTCCGCTGGTTTGTGGAGGAAATCAGCAAGCTAGGGCGTAAAGTGCTGGTGCGCTGCAACCTGACTATCATCGTGGCCAATAAAAAGTATCACGACCTGCCCGAATTTTTTAAAAAGCACGGCGTGGAAGTGGTCAGCTCGCTACCCTTTTATTCAGCCGATAAAACGGACCGTCAGCGCGGCGACGGCGTGTTCGATGACTCTATCAAAGCGCTGAAAATGCTAAATGCCGTGGGCTATGGCCAGCCCGGCAGTGGTCTGGTACTGAACCTGGTGTACAATCCAGCCGGTGCCTTCATGCCTGGCCCGCAGGCGGCGCTGGAGCGGCAGTTCAAGCAGGCGCTGCTCAAAGACCACGGTATTGTATTCAACAGCCTGTTTGCCATTACCAACTTACCGGTAAGCCGCTTCCTAGACTATCTGGTGGAGTCGGGCAACTACGCGGGCTACATGGAAAAGCTGGTGAATGCTTTCAATCCCACCGCAGCGGCGGGCGTGATGTGCCGCGATACCATCTCGGTGGGCTGGGATGGTGGGCTCTATGACTGCGACTTCAACCAGATGCTCGACCTGCACGTGGCCAGCACCAGCCAGCACATCCGCGACTTCGACGCTCAGGCCTTGGCCCGGCGCCCCATTGTGGTCAACCAGCACTGCTACGGCTGCACGGCCGGCGCGGGCTCCAGCTGCGGGGGCACCGTGGCCTAGGTAGTGCTGGGGGGCAGCGCGGCCCATTCGCTACCCCGCGCCGTCGCCCGGCCGGGGCCTCACTCTTTCAGGCCCAACCCACGGCCCTCCTATGACCCCCACTCTCCGACAGTGCCTGCTGGCCGAAGTGCTTGGCACCGCTTTTTTGCTGATTTTTGGTACCGGCGCCGTGGTAGTCGACGAGCAGGCCCACAATCTGGGCCACGGCGGCGTGGCCGCCGCTTTTGGGCTGATAGTGCTGATTATCATTCAGGGTCTCGGCCACGTGAGCGGGGCTCACGTCAACCCGGCCGTAACTATCGGCTTTTGGGCGGCCGGCCGCTTTCCGGGCCGCCGGGTGCTGCCTTACGTGGGGGCGCAGCTGGCCGGCGCATTCATCGGGAGCGGGCTGGTATGGCTGCTGGCAACCCCCAGCTCGTCGCTGGGCGCAACGCTGCCGGCGCACAGCGCCGGCCAAGCGTTTGGCATCGAGTTGGGCTTAACGTTCTGGCTTATGCTCATTATTCTGCGCGTTACGTCGAGCTATTATGAGCAGGGGTTACTGGTTGGCCTCACCATCAGCGCGACGGTGGGGCTAGAGGCGCTGGTAGGCGGCCCGCTGAGCGGAGCATCCATGAACCCCGCCCGCTCTCTGGCGCCCGCCTTGTTGAGCGGTAATCTAACTTCTGCTTGGGTCTACTTAGCTGCCCCGGTGGCGGGAGTGCTACTAGCCGTACTGGCCGACCGTCTACTACAACCCAAGCTGCCCACTGAGTGCCCATCAACTCAGTAACTGTCTATACTAACTATACTAACATAGAGCAAGCCTCACTAGGACTGGATGCCAAATGATTAACCTTTGCATCCCGTACCTTTGCCTCAATGCGCGTCCTGGCTCTGCTCTTTGCTCTTTACTTTTCGGTGCTCGGCTGCCTGCCCTGCTCCGACGTGGAGCCGAGTGCAACGCCCATGCAGGGCACTATCGTGCGAGCTGCACAACACCATGAAGGAGGCACCTCGCAGGGCGGCATCGACTGGTGCTCTCCTTTGTGTCAGTGCCATTGCTGCGCGGGCTTCGCCATGCCCCCGGCTCCGGTTCTGACATTCGTTGCCAGACCCCTGGCGCCCTACTCAGCGCAGCGCTTCCGCGTCCGAGCGGTGCCGGCGCTAACCACTCGCGCCCCGGTCACCCCGTGGCAGCCGCCCCAGAGGGCCTAACCATTTCCTGCTTTCCGGCTTCTGCGGCCGGCCCTGCCAAACGCGGGGCTGGCTGCCGTGCGTTTGCGTGCTATCTAGCTGATAGCCACATCTGAGCACGCCGGAAAGCCTTTCCTATGGTTAGGCTTTTTACTCCCCAGCGGCTTCATGTTCGACCGGCTGATTCATTTCTCCATCCACAATAAACTCATCATCGGGCTGCTGACCCTGGCCTTGGTGGCCTGGGGCGGCTACTCGCTCAACCACCTGCCCATCGACGCGGTGCCCGACATTACTACCAATCAGGTGGTAGTCTACACGGTGGCCCCTTCGCTGGCGGCCGGCGACATCGAGCGGCTCGTGTCCTTTCCCATCGAGCAGAGCGTGGCCACCATTCCCGGTCGCCAGGAGGTGCGCTCGTTCTCGCGTTTCGGCCTCTCGGTCGTGACCATCGTTTTTGAAGACAAAACCGATATTTACTGGGCCCGCCAGCAAGTCAGCGAGCGGCTGCTGGAAGCCGAAAGTCAGATTCCGGCCGGCATCGGGCGGCCCGAACTATCCCCGGTTTCCACCGGTCTGGGCGAGGTTTACCAGTACCTGGTACGGGCCGAACCGGGCTACGAAAAGCAGTACGACGCCCGCGAGCTGCGCTCCATTCAGGACTGGATAGTGCGCCGGCAGCTGCTGGGCACCCCCGGCGTGGCCGACGTGAGCAGCTTCGGCGGCCTGCTCAAACAGTACGAAGTAGCCCTGGACCCCCAGCGCCTGCAAGCCACCGGCGTAACCGTAGACCAAGTGTACCAGGCCGTGAGCCAGGGCAACCAGAACGCGGGCGGGGCCTACATCGACCGCACACCGGAAGCCTACTACATCCGCACCGAGGGCCTGGCCCAAACTCCCGCTGACATCGGCAACATCGTGGTGCGTACCACCCAAAACGGCCTGCCCGTGCTGGTGCGCGACGTGGCCACCGTGCAGCTGGGCTCGGCCGTGCGCTACGGGGCCATGACCCGCAACCAGGAGGGCGAGGTGACCGGGGGCATCGTGCTCATGCTCAAAGGGGCCAACGCCAACGACGTGATTAAAGCCGTCAAGCAGCGCATGGCTACCATCCGCCAGACGTTGCCCAAGGGGGTAACGGTGGACGTGTACCTGGACCGCTCGGAACTGGTGGGTCGCGCCATCCACACGGTGCAAAAGAACCTGCTCGAAGGCGCGCTCATCGTCGTCTTCGTACTGGTGCTTTTCCTGGGCAACTGGCGGGCGGGGCTGGTAGTGGCATCGGTCATTCCGCTGGCCATGCTCTTTGCCATCAGCCTGATGCGCCTGTTCGGCGTGTCGGGCAATTTGATGAGCCTCGGGGCCATCGACTTCGGGCTGATTGTGGACGGGGCCGTGATTATCGTCGAGGCCATCGTGCACCGCCTGCACGGCGGCGGGGCGGGGCTAACGGGCCGGCTCTCGGGCGAGCAGATGGACGAGGAAACCTACCAGGCCGCGAGCAAAATCCGTTCCTCGGCCGCCTTCGGAGAAATCATCATCCTCATCGTGTATCTGCCTTTGCTGGCGCTGGCCGGCATTGAGGGGCGTATGTTCCGGCCGATGGCCCAGACGGTGGCCTTCGCCATCCTGGGCGCGTTTATCCTCTCGCTCACCTACGTGCCCATGATGTCGGCACTGGCGCTGAGTCGCAACGCGGACCCCAAAGTCACTATTTCCGACCGAATGCTGGGCTGGCTTACCCGGCGCTACGACCCGCTGGTGGCCGGCGCGCTGCGCCACAAAACCCTGGTACTCGGCACGGCTGTCGCCCTATTAGTGGGCGCATTCCTGTTGTTTCGTACCCTAGGGGGGGAGTTTATTCCCCAACTAGCCGAAGGCGACTTCGCCGTGGAACTGCGCACGCTACCCGGCTCCTCGCTGGAGTATACCATCGAGAAAAGTCAGCAAGCGGCCGGCATTCTCCAGCGGCAGTTTCCCGATGAGGTCAAGGAAGTAGTGGCCAAGGTCGGCGCGGCCGAGATTCCCACCGACCCCATGCCGGTTGAAGCGGCCGATATGATGGTTATCCTCCGGCCGCAAGCCGACTGGAAGAAAGCCGACAACCAGGCCGACCTCGCCGAGCAAATGGCCGCGGCCGTGGGTGTGATTCCCGGCGTCACCTTCGGCTTCCAGCAGCCCATCCAGATGCGCTTCAACGAGCTGATTTCGGGCGCGAAGCAGGATGTAGTGCTTAAGATTTTCGGGGAGGACCTCACCCAGCTGGCCGACTACGCCCGCCAGGCAGGGGCCGTGGTGCGCCGGGTGCCGGGGGCCGAAGACGTGTACGTGGAGCAGGTCACTGGCCTGCCCCAAATTGTGGTGCGCCTCGACCGCGCCCGCCTGGCCCGCTTCGGGCTGAGCGTGGGGGAAGTCAACCGCACGGTACAAACCGCTTTCGCCGGCCAGACGGCCGGGCAAATATTTGAGCAGGAGCGGCGCTACGACCTGGTGCTGCGCCTGCGTAGCGACCTACGGCGCGACATCAACAGCGTGCGCCAACTCTTTATCGCGACCCCCACCGGCCAGCAGGTGCCGCTGGAGCAGGTGGCCACCGTGGCCCTAGTTGAGGGCCCGAACCAGATTCAGCGCGACGACACCAAGCGCCGGGTGTCGGTCGGCTTCAACGTGCGGGGCCGGGATGTGGAAACGGTGGTGCGGGAAGTGCAGCAGCGCCTCGGGCAGCAGGTGCGGTTTGCACCGGGCTACTACACTACCTACGGCGGACAGTTTGAGAATCTGCGCGAAGCCACCGACCGGCTCAGCATTGCCGTGCCCGTGGCGCTGGGGCTCATTTTCGTGCTGCTCTTCTTTACGTTTAACTCGGTCAAGCAAGCGCTGCTAATTTTCACGGCTATACCCCTCTCGGCCATCGGCGGGGTACTGGCCCTGTGGCTGCGCGGCATGCCGTTCAGCATCCCGGCCGGGGTGGGCTTTATTGCCCTGTTCGGGGTAGCGGTGCTCAATGGCATCGTGCTCATCGGCTACTTCAACCAGCTCAAAGCGGAAGGAGTTACCGACCTCTACGAGCGCATCCGCAAGGGTACGGAAGTGCGGCTGCGGCCTGTGTTGATGACGGCCACGGTCGCCTCCCTGGGCTTTCTGCCAATGGCCCTGGCGACCTCGGCGGGGGCGGAAGTGCAGCGCCCCCTGGCCACGGTGGTTATCGGCGGCCTGGTCACGGCCACGCTGCTGACGCTGCTGGTGCTACCCGTGCTGTATGCCCTGAGTGAGAAAGGGGCGACCCAGCCAGCTACGCCCCCAGCAAACACGCCGCGCCCCACGCTGGCGCAGACCGTATGTCTGCTGCTGGTCATGGGAGCAGCCACCCTGTTGCCGGGCCGGGTGCAGGGCCAGGATGTGCAGCTGCCCGCGGCCGGCTCCCCCCTGAACGCGGCCCAGGCCGTGACGCAGGCCTTGGGCGTGGGGGGCACCGTGCAGGCCGCTCAGCGCGCCGTGCAGGCGCAACAAGCCTTGCGACGCGGGGCCGTGGATTTCAGTAAAACGACTCTAAACGGCTCAGTTGGCCAGTACAATACCTACCGGGTAGACAACCAGTTTTCCCTGGTGCAGCCCCTGGCCCTGCCCGGCGTGTACCGCAACGCGGCGCGGGTAGCGGGCCAAGTCCTGACCGGGCGGGAACTGCAACTTGCCCAGGCACGGGTAGAGCTACGCCGGCAAGTGCGCCTCGCCTACGAGCAGGCCGTCTACGCCCGCCACCGGCTGCGCACCCTGCGCGGCCAGGATAGCCTCTATACGGAGTTTCTGCGGGCGGCTAACCTGCGCTTCAAAACCGGCGAAGTGGCCCGCCTCGAACCCGCCACAGCCCTGGTGCAGCAAGGCGAAACCCGCGTGCTCGTGCGCCAGGCCCGCACCGACTACGCCGTGGCCCGCCGCCAACTGCAAGCCCTGCTCCAGCAAGCTGGCCCCGTAACGGTGGCGGACAGTGTGTTGCGCCCCCTGGTACCAGTTGCCGCCGTAGCCTTGGATACGGCGGCGGAAGCGGCTCCCGCCCTAGGCGATACGGCGCTGCTCCAAACCAATCCGCAGGCGCGGGTACTAGCCCAGCAGATTCAGGAGCGCCGGGCGGAGACCCGCCTGGAACAGGCACGCGGGCTACCCGACTTCACGGTGGGATACTTCAACCAGTCCTTGAAAGGCCCCCAAACCATTGGCGGCATTGGTGGGGCTGAGCGCGACTACGGCCCGGCCGACCGCTTTCAGGGGGTGCAGGCCTCCGTGGGGATGCCTCTCTACCGTCGGCCTCAAAAGGCGCGGGTGCAGGCCGCCCGCTTGCAGGAGCAAACAGCAGAAATCAGCTACGCCCGCTACCGCGCCGAGCTGGCCGGCCGCCTGGATGAGCTGCTGGCCCAGCGCCGCGAGCAAATCGGGCGCCTGCGCTTCTACGAGCAAACGGGCCTGCCGCAAGCGGCCGTGATTGTGCGCCTCAGCACGCGGTCTTTCAAGGCCGGCGAAACGGGCTACGCGGAATACCTGCTCAACCTGGAACGCGCCCTGCGCCTGCGCACCGACTACCTGGCCGCCCTGCTGGCTCATAACCAAACTGTCATCGAACTGGACGCGCTGCTGGCCGGCGACGCCCAATAATCCAACGCTTTATCACCTGATGCTTCCATCATTCAATCAAGCTACTTCCCTGTACCCATCGCGGCTGGGGAGAGTGGGGCTCACCCTGCTGACCGCGCTGCTGCTCACTGCCTGCGGCTCGGGCGGTGAAGAGAAAACAGCCGAGAAAACCGAGGCCACTCCCGAGAAGGCTGACACCGACGCGCCGGCCGACGTCGTGCGCCTGTCGGCCCCTGAGCAGCAGGCCGCGGGCCTGGCCCTGGGGCACCTGGAGGAACGCCCCTTAGGTACTGGCTTAGCCGTCAGCGGCACTCTGGACGTGCCCCCCGAAAGTGCGCTGGCCGTGGCTGCCCCATTAGGCGGCTTTGTGGAAAGCACGAGCCTACTGCAAGGTTCGCGGGTGCGCAAGGGCGAGGTGCTGGCCATCATCCGCAATCCCGAATTCGTGCAGCTGCAACAGGACTACCTCGAAGCTACCAGCCGCCTGCGCTACGCCAAGGCCGACCTGGACCGCCAACGCGAACTCTACCAGCAGGAAGTAGCCCCCCAGAAGAACTTCCAGCGGGCCCAGGCCGAATACGATGCCTTGCGGGTGCAGACCCAAGCCCAGGCCGCCCGGCTGCGGCTGGCTGGCCTACCAGTCGGCGGCAAGCTCGTGAGTACGGCCGCCGTGCGCGCCCCGCGCAGCGGCTTTGTGCGGGCGGTGAACGTGACGGTGGGCCAAAGCGTGACGGCGGCCGATGCCCTGTTTGAGCTGGTGGACCCCACCCACCTGCACGTCGAGCTATCGGTATTCGAGAAGGACGTGCCGCGCATTCAGGCCGGCCAGCTCATTCGCTTCGCCCTGCCCAGCGACTCGGCGGCCGGTCGCGAGCGCACGGCCCGCGTCTACCTCATCAGCCGCGCCATCAACGGCCCCGACCGCACGGTGCGGGTGCACGGCCACCTCGACCAGGAGAACGACCCGGCGCTGCTGCCCGGCCTCTACGTGCGGGCTACTATCGAAACGGGCCGCAATACCGTGCCGACCCTGCCCGATGCGGCCGTGGTGCGCTACGCTGGCCAGACCTACGGCTTCATCTCGACCAGTCCGGCCGGTTCCTACCGGATGATAGCCTTGCCGACCGGCCGTAGCGAAGACGGCTATACGGAAGTAAAACGCCCGGCGAATCTGCCAGCAACCACGGCGTTCGTGGTCAAGGGCGCGTATTCGCTGCTGGCCAAGCTCAAAAACACGGCCGACGAAGACTAATTCACTTGGCCCTCAGCCGCCATCTTATCCTCCTTTCACATGCTCGCTATCCTAAATCCCCTGCTGCTCTTCTTGCTGGCCGGCCTCTGCGAAATTGGGGGCGGCTATCTCATGTGGCAGTGGCTGAAGGCCGACCGCCCGGCCTGGATGGGGGCGCTGGGCGCGCTGCTGCTGGTACTCTACGGCTGGATAGCAACGTGGCAAATCACCTCGTTCGGTAAAACCTACGCCGTGTACGGCGGCATTTTCGTGGTCATGTCCATTGCCTGGGCGTGGTACTTCGATGGCTTCCGGCCCGACCGATTGGACATCATCGGGGGGCTCGTCTGCTTCGCTGGCATCGGCATCATTCTATTCTGGCCCCGAGCCTAGGTTCTCTCATGCTCGAACTACTCACCGGCACCCTGCTACTGAGCCTGCTGCACGCCGCCATTCCCAATCACTGGGCTCCGGTGCTGGCCGTGGCGCGGGCCGAGCGTTGGCCTTTGCGCCGGGCGGTGGGGCTGACGGCGGTGGCCGGCCTAGCGCACGTCCTGAGCACCGTGCTGCTGGGCCTGGCTTTGGGATTGCTGGGCTGGCGGCTTTCCAACCAGTTTGCGCAAGTGGCTGGGTGGGCAGCGCCCGCCCTGCTCATTGGCATCGGACTGCTCTACGCGCTTTCGGGCGCCGGCCATGCGCACCCCGACCCGGCTACCCCCTCGCGCCGCGGCAAGCACTTCGTGCTCGGCCTGGCCCTGACCATGTTTCTGGCCCCCTGCCTGGAAGTGCAAACCTTTTTTCTAACGGCCGGCACGCGGGGGCCACTCGTGCTGGGGCTGCTCATGGCCGTGTACCTGGTAGCCTCCGTGGCGGCCATGTGCGCACTGGTCGCCGTGGCCTTTCGAGGCCTGCACCACCTGCCCCTCGCCGGTATTGCCCGCTACGAGCGTCGCCTGACGGGGGCGGTACTCGTGGGGGTGGGCATCGCCGGCTTCTTCGTGGAATGGTAGCTGACTAGCTGCCCTCCTTCTTCTCTTAACATCCTTGTAATTACCGTGTATGCCTGACCCCACTTCATCTAATACCAACGAGGAGCTGAACACTGCCAAGCAGGTGAACCTCGACAACGTGGGCGCGCTCACCCGCGAGCAGCTCACGCCCCAGGCCGCCGTCGAGCCCCAAGGCCACGACGTAGCGGGCCACGACCATGCCCCCGTCGAGGGCAAGCAGGCGGGGCACGACCACCACGACCATAGCCACGCCGGGCACTCCCATGACTCCGGCGAATTGGGCCTGGATGAGGAGGATGAGCACGACCATGACCACGGCCCGGCCAGCGCCAACCCCTACCTGCTGCCCGGCATTAGCCTGGTGCTGCTGCTGGTCGGCCTGGCGCTGGACCACTTTCAAGCGGGCTTCTTTACCGGCTACGTGCGGCCGATATGGTATGGGCTGGCTTTCCTACTGGTAGGCTGGAACGTGGTGAAAGCCGCCGTGCTCAGCATCCCCAGCGGCAACGTCTTCAATGAGTTTCTGCTGATGAGCCTGGCCACCATCGGCGCGTTTGCCATCGGCGAGTACCCGGAAGGCGTGGCCGTGATGCTCTTCTACACCGTGGGCGAGCTGTTTCAGGATGCGGCCGTGAACCGGGCCAAGCGCAGCATCAAGGCGCTGCTCGAAATTCAGGCTACCGAAGTGACGATAGTGCGCAACGGGCAGAATCAGGTCCTCGACCCCAAAGCCGTGCAGGTGGGCGACGTCATGGAAATCAGGCCCGGCGAGAAAGTAGCCCTGGATGGCACGCTGAACGCGACGGCGGCCAGCTTCAACACGGCCGCCCTAACCGGCGAGTCGGCCCCGCAAACTAAGCAGCCGGGCGACGCCGTGCTGGCGGGCATGATTAACCTCGAAAGCCTGGTGCGGGTGACCGTAACGGCGGGCTTTCAGGATACGAAGCTCAGCAAGATTCTGGCGATGGTGCAGGACGCGGTGGGCCGTAAGGCGAAGACCCAGCAGTTCATTACCAAGTTTGCCAAAGTCTACACGCCCATTGTAGTAGGGCTGGCCACGCTGCTGGTGCTGGTGCCGCTGCTGGTGGTGCACGATTATGTATTCCGCGACTGGCTCTACCGGGCGCTGGTGTTCCTGGTCATTTCTTGCCCCTGCGCGCTGGTTGTCAGCATTCCGCTGGGCTACTTTGGCGGCATCGGGGCCGCCTCCAAGGCAGGCATCCTCTTCAAGGGCTCCAACTTTCTGGACGTGCTGCGCGAGATTGATACGGTCGTGATGGACAAGACCGGCACCTTGACCAAGGGCGTATTTGCCGTGCAACAGGTGCAGCCCGCCCCGGGCACCGAGCCCGCGCAACTGTTGCGGCTGGTGGGGGCCCTGGAAACCAAGTCTACTCACCCCATCGCCCGCGCCGTGGTCGCCCACGTCGGGGAGGCAGCGGCGGGCGTAGCGGTCGAAAACGTAGAAGAAATCGCCGGCCACGGATTGCGCGGCCGGGTGGACGGCCGGGACGTGTTGGCCGGTAACACCAAGCTCCTAAGCAAGTTCAACGTCGCCTACCCGGCTGAAGTAGACCAGGTAGCCGACAGCATCGTGGTGGCCGCTCTCGACGGGAAGTACGCCGGCTATCTCACCGTAGCTGATGCCCCGAAGGAAGACGCGGCCCAAGCCGTCCGGGAGCTCAAAGCCGACGGCATCACCAAGCTCGTCATGCTCTCGGGCGACAAGGACAGCATCGTGCAGCGCGTGGCCAAGGAGCTGGGCATCACCGAAGCGCACGGCGGCTTGCTCCCTGAAGACAAGGCCCGGTACGTGCAGCAGTACCTAACGGAGGGCCGCAAGCTGGCCTTCGTGGGCGACGGGGTAAACGACGCGCCCGTGGTGGCCCTGGCTGACGTGGGTATCGCGATGGGCGGCCTGGGCTCGGATGCCACTATCGAAACGGCCGACGTGGTGATTCAGACCGACCACCCCAGTAAGATTGCTACGGCCCGGCGCATCGCCCGCGCTACGCACAACGTGGTATGGCAGAATATCTGGCTGGCCTTCGCCGTGAAGGCCCTTGTCCTGGCGCTGGGCGCGGGTGGACTGGCTACCATGTGGGAAGCCGTCTTTGCCGACGTCGGGGTAGCCCTGCTGGCCATTCTCAACGCGGTGCGCATCCAGCGCATGAAGTTCTAATCCCATGCTTTTAACTATTCCTACGGCGGTTTCGCCCCCCTGGACAACCTTACTAGGCTTTTCGCTGCTGCCGGCCATCGTCATGATTGCTGGCGCGGCGCTCGCCGTGTGGCGCGCTCCCGGCCCCAAGCTGCGGAGTGCCATTCTTCACTTCGCGGCGGGCGTCATCTTCTCCGTGGTAGCGGTAGAACTGCTGCCCGACATCGTGCAGCACCATGCCCCCTACGAAGTGGCTATTGGTTTTGGCCTGGGCGTGGCTACGATGCTCGGCCTGCGCTACTTTACCCAGCGCCTCGAAAAGCAGCAGGAAGCAACCTCCGAAACAACAGTTGCTACGGCCTCTCCCACTGCGTCGCCACTGCCGTGGGGCCTGCTGATAGCTATTGGCATCGACATTCTCATTGATGGGCTGCTGCTCGGCATTGGCTTTGCGGCCGGCGCGAAGGAAGGCACCCTGCTGGCCATCGCACTGACCATTGAGCTACTCTCGCTAGGCTTGGCCACGGCCGTAGAGCTGCGCGACGGCGGGCACAGCAAGGGGCAGGCCGTGGTCATCGTCGCGGGCATCTCCCTTATGCTGCTGCTGGGAGCTGGAATCGGGAACACCGTGCTGAGGGGAGCCACCGGCAACCTGCTGGAAATCGTGCTTTCCTTTGGCCTGGCAGCGTTACTCTTCCTGGTTACTGAGGAGTTGCTTACGGAGGCGCACGAGGAGACCGAAACCCCACTGCTCACGCTGTCTTTCTTCGTAGGCTTCCTCCTATTTCTACTGCTGGGCATGGTTGCCTAGCCCGACCGCCTCATGGTGAGGTGGCTTATAATAGGCTCGAACGGTAAAAATCACGGCATCTAAAAATGAGAGCCCCGCCAATCTGGCGGGGCTCTCATTTTTAAACTTTAGGTACGATAAATGTTAAAAATCGTACTTGAGATGACTGCTTAATTTAGCTTGGACTTACTAGCAGATAAGCGAGAAGTTCACTCAGAAACCGATTCCACAAGACACCCCTCTTTGAGCTAAAGCGGAAGCATAACTGCGACCGACTGCCAATGTGCCTAGCGGCTGTGACTTCGACAGCAACAGCAAAGTCAACCGGATTCAGTTGCTGGAAGGGTATTTTCCAAAGCCGGCAAGTCGGTTGGTGAATAATAAAAAGGAAGAAAAGAGCAGCTCATAACGTTTCGTAAACGACGCGCCGCACCTGTTATAGTAGTGCTATTAAAAAGCTTAATTTTCGGAAGGGGTAAATGCGTTCCAGCTGCAGCTCTCAACTCTGCTAGGGAATTATGCGTTGGAGAGAGCCCATTCCCTCGCCACTTGCATGTCCTTATTTCATCGCATTACCTGGTTGCGCGTGGCGCTGGCCTGGGGCGTGTTTACCGTGTTCATGATGGTGCTCGACTACGGGCAGGCCATCACGGGGGCTACGCCGTTGCACTGGCGCACCGTCCTGCTAGGGCCCTTGATTTACGGGCTGCTTGGTACGCTGCTCACCCCGGTCGTCTTCCAGCTGGCCACGCGCTTTAACCTCACGGCGGGCCGCGCGCGTTGGCTGCCTTATCTGCTGGTGCATGCCGCCGCCAGCGTGGGGCTTACCATCATTTACCGGGGCCTGTACGTGGGGGCGCTGTACCTGGCCGGCGCGCCCGGCGGGCCGGTGTTGTGGGCAGCAGTGCTTTCGTCGGTCAACGTCTGGATTCTTATTTACTGGCTGCTGCTGTTCGTGGCCTACGCCCTGGACTACCACGACAAATGGCAGCGACGCAACCTGGACGCCGTGCGCCTGGAAATGCAGCTCGTGCAAGCCCAGCTGCTGGCCCTTAAGCAGCAGCTCAACCCGCACTTCCTCTTCAACACGCTCAATGCCATCGCCACGCTCATCGGCGACGAGCCCCAGCAGGCGCAGCGCATGACGGCCAAGCTCGGCGAGTTTCTGCGCATGGTGCTCGACCACACCGAGTCGCAGCAGGTGCCGCTGGCCCACGAGCTACACTTCATCGAGCTCTACCTGGAAATGGAGCAGGTGCGCTTTTCTGACCGGCTCGCCGTCACCTACCAGATAGCCCCGGCGGCCTTGCCCGCCCTCATTCCGCACCTGCTGCTGCAGCCGCTGGTCGAAAACGCAGTGCGCCACGGCCTGAGCGCGGGCGGGCAGGGCCGGCTGCACATCCAGGCCGACCGGCGCGACGAGCAGTTGGTGCTGGAAGTACGCGACTCGGGCCCCGGCCCGACCCCAGCCGGGCCCCGGGGCGTGGGCCTCACCAACAGCGAGCAGCGGCTGCGCGCCCTCTACGGCGACCGCTACGTGCTGGCCCTGCGACCGGCCCCCGGCCAGGGCACGAGCGTGCACCTAGAGCTGCCTTTTCTAACCTAGCTCCTTCTCCCAAGCTCTTGGAACCCATTCGCACCCTACTCGTGGACGATGAGCCCCTGGCCCGCCGCCGCATCGCGCAGCTGCTGGCCGGGCGGCCTGACTTCACCATCCGGGGCGAATGCAGCAACGGCACCGAAGCCGTGGCAGCCCTCACTGCAGGCAGTGACCTTGACCTGGTATTTCTGGATGTGCAGATGCCGGACTTCAACGGCCTGCAAGTGCTCCAGCGCGTGCAGCACCTGCCTACTTTGCCGCTGGTCGTGTTCGTAACGGCCTACGACCAGTACACGCTGCAAGCCTTTGAGCACCATGCGGTCGACTACCTGCTCAAGCCCCTCGACCCCGACCGGTTTGCCCGCTGCCTCGCCCACGTAACCCAGCGCGTGGCGCGCGCGCCGGCCGAGCCGCTCGAAGCGCGGCTCGCCGCCTTGCTGCGTACCCTGCCGCCCGCGCCCGCTGCGCCCGCTTTTCCGACCCAACTGCTTGTCAAGCAACCGGGCCGCTTTTACTTCGTGCCCACGGCGCAGGTTCGGTACCTGGAAGCCGCGGCCAACTACGTCACGGTACATACGCAGGGGGCCGAGCACGTGCTGCGCGCCACCCTGAGCCAGCTGGAGCGGCAGCTCGACCCGGCGCAGTTCCTGCGCATCCACCGCTCGCTCATCGTCAATATGCAGCAAATCAAGGAGCTGCACCCCTGGGCCCACGGCGAGTTTTTGCTGACCCTGCACGACGGCACGCACCTAAGCTCCTCGCGCAGCTACGGCGAGGGCGTGCAGCAATTTCTACGGCAGTTCATTTCCTGAAGCAAGGCGAACAGGCCGCTCACCCAGGCAGCTGAGCAACTCGTCCCTAGGAGCGGCCATTCCGTCCCCGTGGCGCGGGGCGGCCCGCCTAGCCTGCGTATGCGTTAGCCAGTCTCCTCCTTTTTAAGCTTTATGAACCACTTGCCCGCTACCCCAACCAATTCGTTCCGGTCCCGGCGTCTGTCACGTTTGCTTGTACTCGCCGCCTGTGCGGCCACCCTAGGAGCCCCGCTGGCGTCGTGCAAGAAAGACAGTGACTCGTCGCCGAGCCTCGTCCAGCCCACCACTGCCAAGCCCGCCTACGCGCCCAACGAGAACGACCAGATGTGGGCCGTTGTCGAGCAATTCATTGCCTTCAACGACCCGATGCTGCCTACGCTCTCGGCTCGCCAGGCCCGCATGACGCACAGCGTCACGGACGCCGTGAACACGCTGCTGGCCAAGAATAACCGCAGCGCCCCCGCGGCCGCCGTTACCGTCAGCCAGATGGTGCTGCCCAAAGCCTACACTGCGGGCTCGGCCGCCGATGGCGTACCAGTGCGGGTGTACACGCCCACGGCGGCGGCCACCGGCGCCCGCCCGGCCATTGTGTACTACCACGGCGGCGGCTGGGTTATTGGCTCGCTAGCCGTGTACGAGCCCTCCGCCAAGGCCCTGGCCGAGCGCACGGGCGCCATTGTGTTTTCAGTGGATTACCGGCTAGCCTCCGAGACGGCCAATAAGTTTCCGGCCGCCCACGAGGACGCCTACGCGGCCTACAAGTACGTGCGCGACAACGCCGCCGCCCTCAACGTAAACCCCGCTAAAATTGCGGTGGCCGGCGAAAGCGCGGGCGGCAACATGGCCGCCGCCGTGTGCATTTTGGCCCGCGAGCGCGGCGTGACCTTGCCCGTGCACGAGCTGCTGGTATACCCCGTGGCCGACAACAACCTGACCACGACTTCCTACAACACCTACGCCAACGCGGTGCCGCTCAGTCGGCCCAACATTCAGTACTTCACCGGCTTGTATTTTAATACGCCCGCCGATGGCGACAACCGCCTTATCTCGCTCGTCGATGTAGCCGACCTGCGCGGCCTGCCGCCGACTACCATCATCGCGGCCGAAATCGACCCCCTGCAGACCGAAGGCCAGACGCTACGCGATAGGCTGACGGCAGCGGGCGTCACGACTATCTACCAGCTTTACGCGGGCACGACCCACGAGTTCTTCGGCACCTACGCCGTCGTACCGCTGGCCAACGATGCCCAGGATTTTGCCGCTACCCGCCTGAAAGCCGCCTTTCAATAGTCGTATCCCTTCTTCCTAGCCTCCCCCTTATGTCCCTGCCCCCTGCTTACGTTCGCTTCGCCGACGGCGTCGAAGAAATCCAACCCAATGAAGACCAGCTCGGTGACGAAACCGTGGCCTCGATGGCGCGGGTTGCCCGCATGATGTTTGAGAAAAACCTCCATGCCATCCGCGATGCCCACGCCAAGAGCCACGGCATCCTGCGCGGTGAGTTGCACCTCTACCCCAACCTGCCCGCGCACCTGGCGCAGGGGGCCTTTAAGGAAACCAAGGTGTTCCCGGTTATCATCCGCCTCTCGACCTCGCCGGGCGCCATCCAGCCCGATAACCAGCCCGCCGTGAAGGGCTTCGGGCTGAAAATCATTGGGGTAGAGGGCAAGAAGTTTCTGGCCGAAGAGGCGGATGCCCTTACCCAGGACTTCCTGATGGTGAACGATACTATCATCCCGACCGGCGACGTGAAAAGCTACCACGATATGCAACTGCGCATCGAGAAGCTAGCCCACGGCCCCGAAATCGTGCAAACCGTTATCAACGAAGTGGGCGTAGTCGTTGACAAGGCCCTAGAGGCCCTAGGCACGAAGAAGGAGTTGCCGATGGTGGTGCAAGCGCACCCCAACCACCACATGCTGGGTGAAACCTACACCACGCTCGGCGCTATCCGCTACGGCGACTACGTAGCTAAAATCAGCGTAGCCCCGCTTTCGGAAAACTTAAAAGCCCTGGCCGGCAAGGAGATGGACGTATCGGAACCGGGGGCCTACCGCGACATGGTCGTGGATTTTTTCAAAAGCCAGGGGGCCGAGTACGAGTTGCGCGCCCAGCTCTGCACCGACCTGAAAACCATGCCCGTGGAGGATGCCTCTATCGACTGGCCCCAGGACCAGAGCCCCTACCAGGCGCTGGGCAAAATCGTGCTGCCGGCCCAGGATGCTTTCAGCCCCGCCCGCCGCGTGTACGCCGACGACGTGCTCTCCTTCAACCCCTTCCACTGCCTGCCCGAGCACCTGCCGCTGGGCTCCATCAACCGGGTGCGCATCAAGGCCTACGCTTCGTCGAGTAACTACCGCCACGCCACCAATGCCGTGGCCAAGGTGGAGCCGACTGATATCAACCAGTTGCCTGATTAAGTCGTAGGTCCACTTATTAGCTGGGGTGTTACGCCCGCTAGTACAAAATGGCTGGGCTTACTCGGCTTGTACGCCAACGCCGCTTTCCTGCTTAGCCTCCCCTTTTGTAGCCACCAAATACTTTCTCCGTCTGGCGCTGCGCTTCCTACTCCACCTTACCACTGGCCCATGTCCACCTTTCATTCCTTGCGGGTACCCGCGCTCGTCGCATCGGGCCTCGCCCTAGTTGCGGCAGTAGCCTGCAATAGCGGCGGCAGTTCCACGGCTACCACCGACTCGCCCACTACCGCCCACGAGGCCGTAGGCGACACCACCACCAACGGGGCTACCAGCACGGCACTGCACGCGGGCAGCATCGAAGCGGGCCGCGACGTGTACCGCTACGAAACCTTCGGGGACGAGGGCTTCTGGACCGACGCCGCCCGGATGCCCCAAGGCATGAAAACCGCCAAGCTGACGGTGCTGCAAGCGCTACAGGCTGGGGTAAGTTTTGATGCCGATGCCATCCCGGCGGCCCTCAGAACGGCCTTGGCCAGCGAAGTAAAGACGGACCACTCGCCCGCCAAAGCGCCTAAGCTCAACGACCCCAGCATTCTGGACCAGCTCGTGAAAGCCAACGCCGTTATCGGCATGGTGCCTAAGGGCGGTAAGGTGGGCGTGACGTGCGCCCTGTGCCACGCGGTCACCGACAAGTCGATGTATGAGCTCACGGACAAAGGCACCATCGGCAAGCGCATTGACGGGCCGACGCCGCACACGCTGAACGTCGGCAAACTACTGGCTACCTGCGATAATACCCGCGCCTTCTTTACCACCGCGCAGCTGGTAGGCCCCGATGGCAGCACCATCGGCCGTGCCCCCAAGGGCCTCACCGCCAAATCGACGGAAGCCGAGTTTGATGCCTACTTCAGCAACCCGAAGTACTACCCCGTCGGCACGTTCGACGACTCGCCCGATGGCAATGGCAACTCGATTCACATCACGCCTTTCTTCCGCCAGGATTTGGCCGCGCCCTATGGCTCGTCGGGCCAAAACAGCGATTTGAACGACTTTAACAACACGGTGTACACCGCCCTATTCGACCAGAGCAACTTGCTCTCGCCAGGCGGGATGCAGTTCATTCACGGCCTCGGGGCCACAGCCGGCGACTCGATGCTGGCGGGCTATAAGCGCGTGCTGGCCGCCACTGGCGTCACGGGCTACCCTTACGTAACGGCCCACATGCAGGGCAAGCCTGGTGACCCGCCCACGCCCACCGGCAAGCGCGTCGACGAGCAGAAGCTGCGCGACCTGCAAGCCTACGTCAACAGCCTGCAAGCCCCCAAAGGGGTAGTAGCCAATGCTGCGCTGGTTGAGAAAGGCCGCGCCCTGTTCGTCTCGCAGAAGTGCACGGACTGCCACAACACCAACCAGGGTATCGCAGTGCAGAGCAAGCTCGTGCCGATGAACGTGATTTGGCCAGCCTACGCGCCCAAGGTAATTGCCCAGCGCAAGCCCCCGCTCACGCCCATCCAGAATTCGCCCGGCACCTTCGATGATAAGATGGTGGTAGTTGATGCCAGCCCCGGCGGCGGCATTCGCGGCAATGCCCTGCCGCTGCTGCTAGACTTGGCCCGCAAGCCCGTGTTCCTACACGACGATTCGGTGCACAGTCTCGACGAACTATTCGATGCCAAGCGCGGCAAAACTGCCCCGCATCCCTTCTACGTCGTTACGCCCGCGCAACGAGCAGAGCTGGTGGCGTATATGAAGAGCTTGGATACGGACAGCAAGTAGCGTCCCGAATGTAAAGCCTTGGCTGGTCGGCTTCGGCTCGACTCCCCTTTTTAAAGTCCTCCCTGCCCCTAGGGGCAAGGAGGACTTTTGGGTTTCAGGTGATTTTGAGAAGCAAAACTCGGGTGCGCTAACAGGTGTACGCTTACCATACAAGTGAACCAGCTGTAAATAGAGAAATGCTTAGTGATGCTGGTAACATAAGGACTGTGGCTGTTGCAAAAGAGGATTAGGCACCAAAAAAGGGGACTGGGTATGGGCAGGGCGATGGTCAAGCTAACCGGTTGCTGGGGGGCAGCAGCGCGCAAATACTTCTTCAGATTGTAGGCCATGGCGGCCAGATACATCACCTTCGCGGCCCCTGCTTGACCTTTTTTGCTAATCTGACGCAAGCCATAGCAGGTGATCAGACTGCCGAGCACGGGTTCGACCGTGGCGGCGCGCAGGCGCACCATGCGTCTGCCTAGTCGGGTGGCTAAGCGCGCCAGCATGCGGTCGTAGTGGGCTTTATGGGGCGTGTGGTGGAGGCGCTTCTGCTTGGCCTTCTTGCCCTTACACTGCTCCCGAATGGGGCAGCTTTGGCAGTCAGCGGTCTTGGCCATATAGCGCTTCTTGGCGTGTCCCTCCGAATCGACGAATACGTTATGAAAGGCCAGCAGTTTGCCCTGACTACAGGTATAGCTGTCACTAGCTGCGTCATAGGTAAAGCCTGTACGCTCAGCCTTGTACATGCCATGGGCTGGGATATAGCCCGTTAGGCCACGTGCTTCCAGGTGTTCGTAGTTTTCGCCCGAGCTATATCCCGCATCCGCCACGACCCTAGACAAGCCTAGGCCGAAGGTCTGTAAGCGCTGCCGGGTGGCCGCCACAATGGCGAGCAAGTAGCGGCTATCGCGCCAGTCGGCCAAGTCCGCGTGGATGTGCGTGATGACCTGGCGCGCGACATCGACGCCCACGCTGGCCGTATACGCTAAAATACGCGGCTTACCCGTTTTGAAGGCAATCCGCGCCTCGGGATCGGCTGGACTATAGTGCGTCAGATTGCTAACGAGTTGGCCCGGCTTGGTGGGCTTGGCTTTCCGAATAGCGGCCTGCACGCGCTGCTGCTGCGCCAACCGATTCGCCGAAGCGGTGATGACGGGTGCGGGGCCACTGGTGGTCGTCTCGGGGGCGGGCAGCACGCGCTTCGGCTGCAACCGGCTCATCGAGGCGTTGGCTCTAATGTAAGCCGAGTCAATTACTTGCGTATGCCCGCTCACTAAGCCTTGCTGCACACACAGGCCCACTACGTGCGTGAAGCAGGCCTCAAAGACGGCTACGGGCAACCGCTGGCGCGTGCGGCAGATCGTGCTGTGACTGGGCAGCGGATGCGTAATCTCGTAGCCTAAAAAGGCGCGGATGCCGACGTGCAGGCTGGCGAGCTCCACCAGCTTGCGATCGGACGTGATATTTTCCAAGTGCTGGATTAAGAGCAACTTGAAGAAGACGACGGGGTCGAGTGAGGGGCGTCCGACGGGGCTATAGAAAGGAGCGGCTAGGGGCCGCACAAAGCTAAAATCGACGCGCTGGAGCAGGCGCAGGTAGACGTGCTGTGCCGGGACGAGCTTGACCAGCGACGTATCGATGGGATGGTAGCCTAACATAGGCTAGCAACTTACTAACGAGCAGTCAATTGTATTTTTGCAACAGCCACGACTGATATGGCCCTATTATCAGCCTTGAGTTTGACAACCCGACACCGAGGACTTTAGGTACGATAAATGTTAAAAATCGAACCCGAGTCGCCGCTGGGCCATCTCAATCGGGAAAGGAATAGGCGGAAGCTATGAGGGGGGAAGGGATGGCCAGCCGGTGAAGAGGATAGTTAAAGCCGATTATATCCGGCAGTACTCTAAAGAGTACGAGAAAGGCCGCGAACGCGACAGGTCAGCTGCTGGTCCTGGAAAGGCAGTAGTTTCCACGGGCTGCTTTCGTCCCTGCGGGGCAGTTCTTCGTTGTAGGTGGAGCCGGGCACCGCCGTTTCGACGGGCCGGTAGGTGCCGCCCGGCGGCTACTTACATGTTTACCTTCCCCTACTGCTATTTTATGAACCTGCACTTCGTTCGCCGCGGCACCGGCCGCCCCCTGTTACTGGTCCACGGCATCGGCGGCAGCTGGCGGTCCTGGAACACGATCCTCGACGCCCTGGCCGCCGAGCGCGACGTGATTGCCGTGGACTTGCCCGGCCACGGCGAAACCCCTAAGCTGGCCGGCGAAAACTCGATCGCCACCTTGGCCGACGCGGTGACGGGCTTTCTCACCCAGCACGAGTTGCTGGGTATTGATGCCGTGGGCAGCTCCATGGGCGCGCGATTGGTACTGGAACTGGCCCGGCGCGGCGGGGTGCTCGGCGCGGTGGTCTCCCTGGACCCGGGCGGCTTCTGGCAGGGCTGGCAGATTCCCTTTTTCTACCATTCGGTGGCCGTGTCGGTCAAGCACGTCAAAGCCCTGCAACCGGTGATGCCCGCCCTGGCCGGTTCGGCGGTGGGGCGCACGCTGCTGCTGCCCCAGTTTTCGGCCCGGCCCTGGGCCGTGGATGCGCAGCAGGCCATCGATGAGATGCACACCTTCGCCCACTCGCCTGCCTTCGATGAATTGCTCGACCAACTGGCGCACGGCCAAGTGCAGCAGCCCGCGCCCAAGAGCAGCATCCCCGGGCCCCTGGTCATCGGCTGGGGCCGGCAGGACCGGGTGTGTTTGCCGAGCCAGTCGAAACTGGCCCTGGCGAAATTCCCTGATGCGCGCCTGTACTGGTTTGAGCACTGTGGCCACTTCCCGCAGTGGGACCAGCCCGCCGAAGCCGCCCGCCTGATTCTGGCTGTGACCAGCCGCCAGCCCTTCACTGATGCGGCTATTGCCCAGGCGAAACCAGCAAAGGCAGCGCCCGCCTTGCCCAAAGCGGCCGTCGTGGGGGCCGCCCTGGCGCTGGTGGCGGGTGGCCTCTGGCTGCTGTCGTCGCGTCGAACACCAAGAAGTCCTCGTGACGCGGGAGGCAGGTAGGTAGGGAGAAGTTAACGCATCGCCACCTTTTTTCCTTTCGAGTACCAGTCTGACAAGCCCTAGCTGCTCCTATTCTATAGAGGTCACTCGGCGGCTGGGTGCTTACCCACCAGCCGCATCCGTTCGTGTAAGCGCTGGACTTGCTTTTGGTTAAAGGTGCCCCCACGCCGGGCCGTGAAGCCGAGCGCATTCAGCTCGCCCGCAATCTGGCGAAAGCTTACCCCCTGGGCCCGGCGAGACGTAATCAAGGCCGTAGCTTGGCGCACGCCCGCGTGCTGCCGGGCATTCTGTTGCCGCACGAGCAAGCCGGCTTGGCGCACCTCATCCGTGAGGTTAGCCGGCGTGCCCAGTACGGCCCCGCGGGCCTTCTTGGCGGTGAGCGCATCTTTGGTCCGTTTAGAGATGGTTTCACGCTCATGCTGGGCGAGCACCGCAAATAGGCCTACGGTCAGGGTATTGGCGTCGGGCATATCGCAGCAGACGAAGTCCACCCCCGAGTCGCGCAGGGTGAAGATGAAACTCGCATTCCTACTGAGCCGGTCAAGCTTGGCAATGAGTAGCACGCCACCCGCCGCCCGGGCAGCCGCCATCGCGGCGAGCAGCTGTGGGCGCTGGTTCTTCCTGCCACTCTCTATTTCGAGATACTCGCCCTGCGGCCGGCCACCTTTGAGAAAGCTGACCACCGCCGCCTGCTGGGCTTCGAGCCCAAGACCGGAAGCGCCTTGCTGCTTGGTCGAGACGCGGTAGTAGGCAAAGTAGTCGGGCACGGGGAAACGCAGTCAGGTTTAGGCAAAGATAGGGGGTATAGTCATTTTACAAACGTCCGTTTAACTTTTGTGACAAGATGGAAAATGGGGGTAGTTTTGTACCAATGACCAAGTTTGTCGCCTACTTCCGAGTGAGTACCGTCCGTCAAGGTCAGTCCGGGCTCGGACTCGAAGCGCAGCAAGCGGCGGTGCAGAATTTCCTCCGTGGCGACGCCCAACTCGTGGCAACTTTTCTCGAAGTCGAGAGTGGCAAGAAAAACGAGCGGCCTCAGTTGGCCACAGCGATTGCGCGGGCTCGGCAGGAGGGGGCAGTGCTACTCGTGGCGAAGCTAGACCGACTTGCTCGGAACGTGGCATTCCTCGCTACGCTCATGGAAAGTCGCGTGCGCTTCCAAGCAGTTGACTTACCCGCGGCGGATGAGTTTACCTTGCACATTATGGCGGCTGTAGCTCAGAAGGAGGCCTCGGCAATTTCCACCCGCACGCGGGATGCGCTCGCGGCAAAGAAGGCGCGGGGTGCTCAGCTAGGCACGCCGGATAATTTGACCCAAGCTGCTCGAGAGAAATCGTGGGTGGCGATGACCCAGAATGCCCAAGCAAATCTGAATAATCGGCAGGCAGCGCAATTGGCTACTCTTTTACGGGCTACGGGGGCAACGTTGCGCTCCATTGCCGAGCAGCTCAACCAGTCGGGTTACCGCACCCGGCATGGGAAAGCATTTCATCCCATGGGGGTGCAGCGGCTACTGCCCAAACCGACACAGTAAGCTGTTTACGTGTAGTAAGGCTTCCTTATATAATATGTAAAAAAAGCTCAACAGTTACGGAAATAGGGCTGTCAGGCTGGCAGTCACGCAGCAATAAGAGCTTTTTCGCAAGTAGACTTAAGAAGTCCACTACTTCTTGGCTAGCTCTCTAAATCTGGCTGGGAGGCCGCATCCGCTTATAACTAACACTACTCAACTGGTTTCCCTAGCCACAGAAACCTTATAGTGGATGTGCCAAGTAGCAGCGAGTGGTTAGCGACGCAGCGCAAAGCGTATCTCAGCGGCGGCCACTTCTGCGGAGCCCTTCGGCCGACGCAGCCAATCCGATTCGCTGACAAACGGCTGGGTAACGGAAAGTGGAACCCGGTAAAGGTGTAAATAGAAATACAGCATGGTGTACCACTCTGGCGACTTGACCGCAGGCAGCCAGCCCCAATGGTGAAACATGCGGTGCAAGTAGAAATTAGTAGCCAGATTATCCGTAGGTTGCAAGAATAACCTTCCCGTTTCCTGCACATGCTGCAAGCGCTCTTTGAGCATCGGGTGCACCTCTTCTTCCTGACAGTGCCATACTCCACGGGCATAAGCGTAGCCGTCAAACACCTGCCCCAAGCTTAACAAACGATGTTCTGTATCAGGCGTTAGACCAGTTTCCATATTCTTCTTATTGGCCGCTCAAAAATATTTCCCTCGCTTGAGACATTACTTAGGGGGACGTTTTTAAAATGAATATAGCGCAGCTTTTACGGATTACTCCCTATAATTCTATGTATCAAGATAAAGTAGTGAACATAGCTGAAAGAATATTGAGCAGCACTTTTTGGTTAAAGTAACCTCAATAGTTATCATTATAATCTTCTGTCGACGCTACTCTCTCCTTAGCTGCCCCTTCACAATGGATTTATATTTACCCGAACAACGTACCACTCTTTTCTCGGTGCCAAAATCCCAAAGCGCCGTAACTCAACTTGTCAGAAAAGCCGGTCTATTAAAGGGAGTTGCTGCCGTAGAACATCTAAATGGCCTGCTGGTCAGTAGTAAGGAGCGGTCGATTTATATAACGGACAAGGCAAAGGATGCTCCCGAAGGTGAGGCTTGCATAGTACAGAGCGAGAAGCGGCCAACTGTCATAGCATTCAATAATCAGGAGTTAACCCTTAAAAAATGGCTTAAAACTCCGAGCAGCTCTATTAGCCCAGCTAACTTAGTGGCTTCGTGGCGAGGAAAGCTCTCCTTTTTGGAAGAGGACCGGGATGCTGAAATTAATGGGCTGCGCCAGCCGCAGCTAGGTGCGTTATATAGTATCCTGGGACATTTAAAGCTGGCAACCGAGGCTGGCATTGTGGTACTACCAACGGGCACGGGCAAAACGGAAACGATGCTTGCCGCCCTAGTAGCGAATCAATGTAAGCGGCTACTAGTAGTGGTGCCATCTGATGCGTTACGAACCCAGATAAGCGAGAAATTTATTACGCTCGGGCTGCTGAAAGAGTTTAAGGTGCTAGCAGAGGACACGGCCTATCCGGCGGTGGGAGTAATTCGGAAGGGGTTTGCCAGCACAGCGGAGTTTCAGCCTTTCGTAGCCAAAAGCAATGTAATAGTGGCTACGATGGCTATTTTGAAGAAGCTATCTAAGGAGAACCTGGAACATCTAGCGGCTGAATGCTCGCACTTGTTTATTGACGAGGCCCACCATGTGAAGGCAAAGTCTTGGGAGTATGTTAAGAAGCACTTCGACAACAAGAAGATAATTCAGTTTACGGCAACGCCGTTTCGTAATGACGGGCAGCGATTGGAAGGTAAAGTGCTATTCAATTTCCCTCTGCGAGAAGCGCAGAATCAAGGATATTACAAGAACATTGAATTTTTGGCAGTTAGCGTGCCTAAGCTGAAAGAGGCCGACAAGATTATTGCACGAGCGGCTATTGACCGACTACGCGCTGACTTGAAATTCCACAACCACATTTTAATGGCTCGTTGCGCTACGAAAGACCGGGCTAAAGAAATATTCAAGTTGTATGAGCAGGAAACAGATTTGCAGCCCGTCCTAATCTATTCCGGCGCGCCGCAAGTCAAGGAAAACTACCAGAAAATCATTAAGAAGCAGACCCGCATCATTGTGTGTGTGGATATGCTGGGTGAAGGTTTTGACCTGCCAGAACTGAAAATTGCGGCGTTTCATGATATTCGGAAGAGCCTGCCTATCACCTTGCAGTTGGCGGGGCGCTTCACGCGAACGAAGTACGATGAGCAGTTGGGGGACGCTTGCTTTATTGCCAATATCGCCGACCCGAATGTCACGGATGAATTAGAGGACCTATACTCCCGCAATCCAGATTGGAATAAACTTTTGGCGAATATGAGCCAAGGGCGGATTGAGGAGGAAGTTGATTTTAAGAAACTGCTAGCTGGCTTTCCCAAGTTTGCAGATGCGCCTCTACCACTGAACAACATCAAGGTTAAGCTGAGCACTGTGGCATACCATGCTAAAACAGATACTTGGAACCCGAGAAATTTTAAGAAAGGACTACCTGATTATGACAAGGCTTTCTACAAATTTGACGATCTGAACTCTGAGGAGCAGCTACTCATCATCATTACCGCCGACCAAAGTGGCGTGGATTGGCTGGAAGCGAAGGAGGTATATCAGCTAACCTGGCGAATAATTGTTGTGTATTGGGAAACGCGCAATAATTTACTCTTTATCCATAGCTCGGATAACTCTTCGCTTTACGAAGACTTGGCAGCTGCCATCACCGATGATAATGCGCAGCTTATCAAAGGAATGGACGTGTTCAAAACGTTCGACGGGATGCACCGCATCTTGCTGCAAAATGTAGGGTTGCGCAATTGGATGGGCAAAGACCTACAGTTTCGGATGATGATGGGACGTGACCTGGAGCAGGCCATTACTATGATTGAGAAGCAGAAGGGCGAGAAAGCCTTCGTAATGGGAACGGGCTATGAGAACGGCAAGAAGAAGAGCCTAGGAGCTTCGTATAAAGGGCGCATCTGGATGAAGCGGGAAAACGACTTGAGCGTTTTCAAGAAATGGTGCGCCAAGATTGGCGATCAGCTATTAGATTCCACGATTGATCCCAATAAATTCCTGAAGGAAACGCTGATTCCTACGTCGATTGACAAATTTCCCAAGAACGCAACTCCGGTGTGGATAGACTGGCACGAAAAGCTCTACGATGAGCGGGAAACCTATTATAAGTTTTCGATTGGGAAAGAAATCGTCGACTTATCGGCCCTCGCTATTGAGCTAGGCGACGCAACACAGACTACCTTAAAATTCAGTATTGCCACTGATACTCAAGAAGCAATCTTTCAGTTTGCGTTTGTGACGGGCAAACGGGGCAATGATACCTTCTCAGATTATCAGATTACGCAGCTTGCGGGGCCGGTCGTTACGGTAGACTACGGGCGACGGTCGCTGGCCGGTGCTGCTTTTTTCAAGCATTATCCACCTACTTTTCGACTGGCCGATGGAGCCTCGGTAAGTGGCAATGACTACATACAGATAAAGCACCCCATCGGCATGTTTAACAAAGCCGCTATTGAGGCTTGGGACTGGACGGGTGTGAACACTAGCAAAGAGTCGCAGCGGGTAGAGCCTCGGAAAGACTCGGTGCAGTACCATGTCATTCAAAAGCTGCTGCAAGCGGACTACGACTACATTTACGACGATGATGGGTCGGGCGAGATGGCCGACGTGGTGACGTTGAAGGTGCTGCCCGACCGGATACAAGTGGAGCTTTACCACCTGAAGTACGCCAAGAAAGGTAAAGTCAGCAAGGGCGTAGGCAACTTCTATGAGGTGTGCGGACAGGCGCAACGTTCGACGCACTGGAAGCATAAGAGCGGGGACACCCTGATTTTGCACCTGTTGCGGCGCAACCCGAAGGTGGAAGGCGGCCAGACGCGTAACCGTCTAGAGAAAGGTGATTTGCTAGAGTTAGAAGGGTTGAAGCTGCAAGCCAAGAAGCAGCTACCGTTAGAATTCAGCATCATAATCGTGCAGCCATCTTTAAGTAAGGCAGCGGCACCGGAGGAGATTTTGAAGCTGCTGGGCGTGACCGAGAATTTTGCGCAGGAATTGGCGGGAGCCGCTTTGCGAGTGATTGGCAGTAAGTAACTCCATATTTTAAATGGGCTATTAGAGCAGCATAAATTTCAGCTAAAGAGCTTAGCTTTGCTCAGATTCTTATCGTTTTAGCAAGACTCGCTATTCTTAGATGCGAGTGAAACCTAGCTTTGACCCTTTTATGGATAGCAACCTAGTCTTTTCGGAGTACTTACGCACGGGCCTCTTTGATATTGGCGATGCCGATGCCCGTATGGAGCAACTCACTAAGGCGGTAGATGAGTTAGCGGAAAAGTTGAATGGTAAGCTGGCGGCCATTCGCTGTTACACGCTAGTGGCGCTCGATGCCAATATTCCGCTTACTAACTCACTGTTGGTGGAAACCAATGAGATTCTCAAAACCTATTGGAAAGGATTGGAAGGGAAGTATCCAGAGCCACCGCGCAACATTCTGCGTGGCGTAATGCTTAGCGCGCTTTACCAGCTCGGAAAGAAGTTGTTATTTCCGTGTCGTATCATCTACTACACCATAAGTGGACTTAGCCAATTCATTCAGTTTGGCCGGGAAAAGCCCGTCATTGATTTAATTCTGAATGAATTCAGGACTTATGTAGAGAATAACGCCAATAAAGAGTGGTCACTGACTGAAAACCCCGCTGTGCCAACTTTTGCTGCGTTTGAGTTCGCCGGCTTTGAAATAGCGGAGGTAGAAGTTGATAGCACAAAGCTCGAAGCTTCTTTGTTGAAGGCAGCCGGCTTAAATGCTCAGAGTCATGGACCACATAATGCTCCACAACAATGGGCTGCTAGTTTTTCTACTACGGCAAGCTCCGCCATTACAACTGCTATTCAAACATCTGTTCAGGAACTCGGAGAATCGATATCCACTGAAGCGCTAGAAACGAGTATCAATACCTTTTTCAAAGGAGTAAGCGAAACCTTAACTACCGCATTCAAAGCCTCATTTCAGTCGCTGACAGCAGTAGAGCGCCGCAGCAAACTCTTGTGGTGGAAAGAAACGCTGTACTCAACCACATTGCAGAAAAGCTATCGTGAGATTTCACCGGTGCTATTGCCCGTAATAATGGCAATTGACTTGGCCAAGCTACTACCATTAGGTATCCCTGCCAGCGTAGATTACCTGCTACTCGATACTTACCGTGCGGTGGTTGGGACAATTCCCAAGAAGCAGACGCTGGTAGAACTATTGAGCCCCTTTGGGGAACCGGCGCAGCAGCAAACTATAAGACCCTATTTACCGCTGCTGTCGGAGTGCGCAGGCCGAACGACGCTAACGGCTTTTCTGGCGCAGGTGGTGCACGACCAGCGCGTACCCAAAAAGCTGGCCGACTACACGGGCCTGCGGCCTAAAGAGTTGGCATCGCCTGACCAGTTGGCATTACTTGTATTGCACGACCTGCTTATCGAACGCCTCATTAAATAGGTCCTATGGCGCTGCTCTGTTCCAACGACTTCTGCTCCCCCGATGACCTGGGTTGCCACGTGGGCTGCCCAACCGTAGCCGAATGCACCTATTTTCAGGAAGCTAAAGAATCGGCAATGGCAGCGGGTGTAGAAGCTACACCCGCTGAGCTAACCGGGCGGCGCGTAAGCTGGACGGGGAGTGCAATGGGCTTAAGCGACCTGGAGCCGCTGGCGGCTCGCTCCCGACTGCTATTTATTGGGCTGGCGGGGGTGGCCAACGCAGGCAAAACTACTTTTTTGGCGCTGCTCTACTCACTGCTTCGACAGGGGCAATCGGTGCCGGGGTACCAGTTTGCAGGTTCTCACACGCTACCTGGGTGGGAGCTGCTGGCTGGCTTTTTAACCTTCGAAGACGGGTCGAACCAAGTCACCTTTCCCCCGCACACCTCTCGTAACGCCGGCCGGGTGCCGGGCCTGTTGCACTTAGCGCTCAAGGATGAGGACGGCAACCTGCGCGATATCATCTTTACCGATGCTCCAGGCGAATGGTTTAATGAATGGCGCAACCACCAGACGGCTGAATTAGCGGAAGGAGCGGCGTGGATTCATCAGCAAGGGGACGGCTTTTTACTGTTTGCCGACTGTGAAGAACTAATAGGACCTGACCGGGGCACGGCTCGCAATCAACTGCAGATGGTCGCTGACCGCCTGCTTGACCAATTAGGCACCCGCCCACTAGGCTTGGTGTGGGCCAAGTCAGACTTTGGCGAGGTACGGACGACCATCCGTGAATCCATTCAGCAGCGCATTCTTTCGGCTACTCCCCGAAATTATCGGGAGTTTGCCGTTAGCGTAGAGCGGCGCGAATCCCAGTGGCACGTGCAGGTACTAGAAGCCGTCGCCTGGCTTTTAGATACGCTTCGGAATGAGCCCGGTACGTCGCTGCCGCCATTAGCCCGTCCCAATATTGATGATCTGTTTCTGCTCCGACGCTCTTTATCAGCATGAGTCAGCCTTACCAACTCCTAATTATTGGCGGGCCAAACGCCGGCAAAACGCACTTTGTGGGGCAGCTATACAACCGGTTATTCAGCAACCGGCAGCCCGGCAAGCGTAGCGCGTACCACATGGTAACGCCACCAACTGATTTAAGCGCCATCAAGGCCGTGATTGACCGACTAGCCCGTGGCCTAGCCGGCCTGCATACCGAGTCCGGCCTGAATGAAGAAATTAGTTTCGTAGTTGCCAACGAGCAGCGGCAGATTGCTCTTACCTTCCCAGACTATGGAGGTGAGCAGGTACGTGATTTAGTGCGCGACCGGCTGGTTTCGAGCCGGTGGCAAGAACTGATTGCGCAGTCGGATGAGTGGTTACTGCTAATTCGGCTCGACGGAATTTCGCCTATAGAAGATATTACAACGCGCGGTTTTGCCGACCTGGAAGATTTGCGCCGCCGGGCTGCCAAAGCGCGGGATGAAGGGGCGTTGACGGCCCCGGCCTTTTATATCGAGCTTCTGCAAATGCTACTCTTTATCAAGGGCCGCTCGGTTGTCACGCCGGTCAGTCAGCCTCGCTTGACCGTGGCGCTCTCATGCTGGGATACGCTGGCCCTACCAGCCGAGGGCGTAGAGCCACTGGCTGAATTGCGCCAGCGGCTACCCCTGCTGGCCGGTTTCTTGGAAGCAGCGTGGAGTCCGGGCAACTGGCGGGTGTGCGGACTGTCCTCGCTGGGTCAGAGTTTGGACCCAGAAGTGGCGAACGATGACTTTGTGGACAATGGCCCCGAAAATGCCGGGTATGTGGTGCTATCAGCTGGCGAGCATACGCCTGACCTGACCCAGCTCATCACGTTCTGACCATGGCCACTGACCCGTTACCGCAGCATATTCACCAAGCCTATTTTGGGGCGGTTAATGGCATTTCGCACGGTCAGCTAGCTAGCAGTCTGACCGATGCCGACCTGCGGGCCTTTCTGGTTGCCTTTACCGACCGTCCGGGTATGCTGCCAGCTGGCATAGTGCTTCCTCCTTATCTGGCGGCAGCCGTCCACGGCAATTATTACTTAGTGAGCCGTACCTGGCCGGATACGGCCGTGGCGCGGGCAGGCATGGTTTTTACCCACGTTCTACTGCTGCCGCTTTCCCTCGCTCGCGAGGTAACGGACCTGGCTGCCATTCTACGCTTACTCGTACCCCGACCGCCTGCCCTAGCGGACCGCCCGGCACTATTGACACCGCTGACACTGGAACTGACCACCGGTGATGAGCCAACTAGGGTACAGTCCTCCGACGTGCCAACCGATTGGCTGCTGGTAGCTCAGCGTCTGGTAGAGCGGGCCGTGGGCACATCGATTTTCGTGATAGGAGAAGCCAATGACTTTGAGCAGTTGCTCGTCTCGCTTTGGCGCGGGCTGCCTAGCTTGCTTCGGACCAGCCTGACCTGGAGCATCCGATTTACTCCACCGGGAGGCCAGGAAGCCTCCCCTTTGCTGGTTAGCGTGCCCCCTGAGCTAGCCACTAAATGGCGCGGCAAGGATGTTGTCCTACTCGACCCGGCTACGATGCAGTCACCTGTCACTGCGCTGGAGCAGTTGCTATTCGGGGGTGAGCAGCAACTTGCCTTCCGAGAATTCATAGCCGACCTTCAACTTCGAGTAGACTCGTTTAACAGTCTGAAGCGGTGCCAGCAGGCTTATGAGCTCACGCAGAAGCTGCAACAGAATACGGTCAGCACGGATGAACTGCTGTTACTGGTGCGGGTACTAAATTCGCTACAACCCGACCCCGAAAAGGCCATAGCTGTCAAAGTGCTGGCCGTTGAAGCCTTGGCTCAAGCCTTGACCAGCGAGGTAAATACCCAAATACTATCGCTCCGCAACCTGCCAATTACGGCGTTTAGTACCGGCGAAACACAAATAAGTCAAGCCGTTAGCCAAAGTGTGCGCCGTTTAGTAACAACCTCCGCGGCCGGGTCCGCGCAGACCGGTTTGCTGGAGCAGTTGGCGGAGACGGACCCGTCTCGAATCCAACTTTGGTGGCAGCGCGCAGCTGAACAAGCCTTTACGCAAGCGCTAGCTTCAGGCACAACGACTGAGGCCACGGTGGTCTGGCTAGGGCTGACACATTCTACGGCTACCCGTGCTTACACTCTACAAGTTATTCCTCAAACTTTTGATTGGCAGCAATTACTCCAGCTGACGATTCCAAACCAGCTGCTGCCGGGAACTGCCGAGCCAATGATTGATTTCAGTATTGACCGCACTTGGTGGGATCTGGCAGCAGCGGTAGTGGCCGTGGCCTACGCGCCCGCAGAAGCGTTGGTACGTCAGCTAAAGGCCGAGCGGCCGCTTGGCCTTAAAACGTCTCCCCGCTTGGACAAGCTGGCGGCAAAAGTATCTGATAACGAACTAGTTGCACTGGCTATAAACGAATCGAATAGCCAGCTTCAAGAGTTGGCGGGCGCGCGTTGCGAGCACAACTTGAACCTGCTGGCACTATTAGATGTGCGGCAGCAGGCCTGGCGCAGCATCTGGTCAGCCTCGCTGCGCTACACTAAATCTATCACGGCTGGACTCATCAAACCGGCGGAAACTATTCGGGCCTTCCTGGCAGAGGTGGCCAGCGGGCAAGCAACGGAGCGAGAGCCACTGGAACTGCTAGCACTCTCGCCCTTCGCGAACGTGCTCGACCTTCCGGAACGCGCCCAATTATGGGGCCAGTTGCCGGAGAAATTACGGCCCTTGTTTCTGAACGCCACGTTAGATGCGCTGGTCGAAGCTATCCTCACCCCTGGCTGGACTGGCACTGTAGAAGCTATCTTACGCGAGGCTGCTCAGGGGCGGACATTTAATACTCGCTTCCTATATCAGCAACGTAGCAACCCCGCCGCGCTGTTGATAGTTGACCGGGTATTGCAAAACCTACAAGATGACTACCTACGCGATTACCTGACAAACCTTCCCGCGCTTGACAGCATCACGGCAACCCAAATAGGCAAGCTAATAGCCACTCGACGCTGGCAACAGTCCGCTGATGCCCTGTTTGCGCGGGCCAAGGTCAACAGTGACTTCCGGCCAGCCCTACAGGAATGCGCCGACCTGTTTAGCTTGTGGAATAAATTGCTGCATCCGGCACTATTCAACCACCAGACGGCTAATCGGGATGCCTGGCGAGCTCTGGAGCAGCTAATGAAACAGCTTTTTGATAAGGGGCCAGGTGAGTCAGGTATCTGGCGCCGCGCGGGGGGCGACCCCGCTGAGCTGCCTAATGCGCCATCTCCCGCCGCGCAGTGGGAGGCGACTATCCACTGGTTGCGGCAGGGTGGGGGAGGAGGGGTAACTGCTAGTTCATTGGTGCAGACCGCCCTCAGGCAATACCAGCATCCCGGCCTGCAAGCGCTGGCCAGCTCCTTGCACTTATTTAATATATCGTAACCATCCGCTGAAGTTTGCTTGCTGTACCCGGCAATTGCTTTTTCGCGCTATCAAATACATGTCGTCCTTGCTGACTGCTTTTTCTTATCCCTGGTCTCAACGCGAGGCGCAGCAGCTCCACGCAACGCTCACGCAGCTCTACCCATCCGGGTCACAGGCGGTGGCATTGGTTAATAGGGCCGGGCTGAGTCCCGGGCTGATTTTCGCTGAGCAGTCTGCTTATGACGTTTGGACAGAGATTTTAACGGAAGCCGCTAAGCATGGTCTTTTAGCGCCACTCGTGCAGCAGGCTCACGACCGGTTGGCCCCTAGCAGCCCAGCCCGCCCCTTTCTGACAGCTCTGCTAGCCGGGGCAGTGCCGCCGCTGGATGCTGAGCTGGACAGCGGGGGAGCAGCGAGCGGCTTTTTGTATGCAGATGATACAGTTTCCGAGCAAGAGGCTTTGTTATACGCCGATGACCTGACCATCTTCACCAGCCAGCTGCCGAAGCTAATCACAACGCTCAGCCAGCTTGTTGAATTATCCCCGGCAGTGTGTCGATTAACTGTAGACCTTGGAGGCAGCTCGCAGTACGGAACTGCTTTTCGCATCGGACCAGCTCTTCTGCTTACTAACTGGCACGTGCTGTACGATATACGCTCTAAACGGCGAGCATCGGCCGTTATGGCGGAATTTGGCTACGAGACAGATACGCCCCATCCGGCAGGGTTGGCGCTACCCTGCGACGTGACTAGCATTCAGGCCAACGAAGCCAATGACTGGGCTATTATTCGCCCAACGGAAACCCTAACTAGCGAGTGGCCCATTATCCCCCTGAAGCGTCTGGACCGGCCCCAGCTTCGTTCCGCCACCTATATCGTTCAGCACCCCGGCGGAAATGCGAAGCGACTTGGTTACGTGCGCAACCAAGTGTCGTACGTCAATGACCGCGTGGTGCAATATCTAACTGATACGCAAGGCGGCTCTTCGGGTGCGCCAGTCTTCAACGAGATGGGGGAAGTCATTGCCGTGCATCACCTTGGCGGACGCCCCCATACGCTGTTAGGAAAAGCACCGCTCAAGAAAAACGAAGGGATTCTCGTAGCGCGCATTTTGGACGACTTCGCTCAGCAAGGTATCCTGCTATCCTGAGGCAGGTAAATACCAGCTTTGCTTGCGTTCATTTGCGTGATGCTTAAAGCGGACTTTTCACCTAGTCCGCGTAGCAGCAGTACCGGCCTTATTTGTTACCAGCTATGCCTGTTGTACAGCGCCCCAGTGGGCTTGAGATTGACTTGCCCGCCGACTTTGTTCTTCAGCAAGACGAAGTACCGCAAGCGCCTGCGCGCCGCGCGCCCCTTGGTCGTCGGTTCGGGCCGGTGCCAATGCCAGCGGCCCCAACGACTGACAGCTCGCCGTGGCAGCAGGCACTGGTTGCCGCGCTTGAAAAGCAGGAAATGACCCAACTGGACCACTGGGTAGTAGAGCCGGTGGCTGGCGTGCGCACCCGCTCCCGCGCGGCGGGCCAGCCGGAGCTACAAGTAAAGGTGCCGTTGGGGGAGCGGGAAGATGCTGCTATCCTGCTGGAGCAGGATGGATTTTATTCCTGGCAGTTTCCCACGGCAGTAGACGCGGCAGCCGCGCCGACTGTCCGGCGTAGAGCGCCAGCTACCACCTCAGCGCGCCAGGCGCAATTTCGTCTGGCACTGGCGACGGCCCCACCCTCTTCCAGCGGGTCGGCGGCCACGCGTGGCGTAGTAGGTGACTTTCTGCTGGGTAGAGTGCGGGCTTACGTATTTAAGTTCGCCGCCCGCGTGGTCGTAGGCCAAGTTATGAAGTTTCTGGAGCGCAAGGTGCAGCAAGGGCTAGTGCAGCTGCCCGGCCCCGATCCGGCAACCTGGCAACTTACTGACCCGGCTGTGCTGCCGCTGCCTACTGACCGCCCGGCCCGGGTATTGCTACTTGTTCACGGCACCTTCAGCAGTACCATCTCCGCCTACGGGGCGCTGGCTGCCACGCCCTGGGGGCTAGCTTTTCTCATGGCGGCCTTTGACAACTACGACATGGTGCTGGGTTTCGACCACGCCACACTTAGTGAGGACCCACTTGCCAACGCCGCCGAACTATTGCAAGCCCTGCAAACAGTGCCCTGGCCTGCGCCGCCCATCCTCGATGCCGTATGCCACAGCCGGGGTGGGCTGGTACTGCGCTGCCTGCTGGAGGAACTGCTGCCGCTCACCGACTTTGTTCCGCAGGTGGAGCGCGTTGTATTCGTGGGGGTTACCAATGGCGGGACGCTGCTGGCAGCGCCCGATAACTGGCAGGCGCTGGTGGACCTGCACACCAACCTGGTCGTCACAACCTGCCAGCTGCTGGGCCAGCTGCCCCAAGCCCGCGCGCTGACAACGGTACTGGAAGAAATCGTGCGTAGCCTAGGAGCCTTTGTTAAGTACCTGGCCTCAACGGCCGTGACGGACCGGGGCGTGCCGGGTCTGGCGGCCATGGAGCCCGACGGGGAATTTATTACCCGCCTCAACCAGGTACAGCCCGGCCAGCCGACGATTGCGCAGAGCAACTACTACGCCATCACCTCCGCCTTTCGACCCCAGGTACTGGGGGGCGAGCATGAGCCCCGTGAGTTGCCCTCCCGCCTAGTGCAGTGGCTGGCTAGCGGACTGATGCAGGCGCTTATGCGCGAGGCCAATGACCTGGTCGTCAACACGGCCGCCATGACGCAGATTGACCCGGCCGCTGGCAATTACCTGAAAGACGTGCTGGCCTTTGGTGAAAATCCGCAGGTCTACCACACCAATTATTTCATTTGGCCGAAGGTCCTCAACGCGCTGGCCCGCTGGCTGCGCTTGCCGGAACCTAGCAGCCAGTCGTCAGTGCTGGCCACCGCCGCCCGCCGCGTGGCCCCCAGCCGCACGCGGCGAGCGGGCTCGCCCACCTTGCTGGAGGCAAGTGAACCGGGCCGATTTGTGACGGTTGAGCTGCCCGCCATCGTTGACCTCGACGTGCTGGTACTGCCCGCCACAACCACCGTAGGTGAGGCGCTGGCCGAGGTTCGCGCCGCGTACCCCAGCTTTGTGGTGGTGCAACAGCCCGAAGCTGGGGTGGCTCGGGACTATGTCTTTATAGTCGAGGAAGTATTGGCCTTAGCCCGGCGAGCCGCAGCCACGCCGCTGGCGACGGCGCTACGCCTCACCCAGCTTACTCCCTCAACTGCCTACAGTAGTAGCAGCCTGCCTATCATGCCACCGGTGGCGGACCCAGCCGCTCCCACGTCCGCCACCCACGCTGTCGTGCGGCAACAGGGCCGCCCGGTGGGTGTGCTGCCGCCCGCCCAGCCGCTGCTGACGAGTACCGAGCTGATAGACCTAGCCCGCCGGGTGAGCCATCCCCGCCGTGAAGCTGACTTTATCAGTCAACGACGGGCACTGCCCACGTTGCCAGGGGCGGAAACCGATTTTATCTTACCATTTCTGCCGCTACGCAAACCAATAACGGCCGGGACGGGAACTGCCCCGCGCGGCGGTTACGAGACGGTTGCCCACACCTCTGCTCCCAAGCTAAATGTCCCGGCCGAGCGGAAGCCAGTAACCAAGAGAGAGGTTAGCACGCGACCCACTAAGCCTCGTAAGGCCAAGCCCACGCAGGCTATTTCCTCGCAGGCTAATTGCCATTTCCGGGCCGAGATGGACCAAGTTGTAACCATAGGCCGCCCCACCACGGTCGAAGTCCAGCTGGCCCGGGAAGCTTTGCCCAGCCCAACTGGCCCGGCTACGGCGAGGCAGGCCGTCGATGTGAATGCCAGCCAGCCTTTGCTCGTGCAAGTGGTGCCGCGAGTAAATTTTGAACAGGTCGAGACCGCCGAGCGCTACCGCATAGAGGTGCCGGTTCCCGCCGTGGGTACGCCCACCTCGCTATACTTTACCCTGCGGGCTACGCACGCGGGGGAGGGGGAGGTGTGGGTGCAAATCTTCCAGCAGCAAGTGCCTCTATTAACGCTGAGTCTCCAGCCAGTCGTAACCGAGGTAGCAACGGGGCCGGCGGGCCGTGTCCAGGTCGGCGCAGCGGCCACCGAGTTGCCACCTGCCCCAGCGGTGCACCAGCTCACTATCACGGAGCGCCGCAACGGTGACCAGCTCACTTACATGTTTCAGCTTCAGATGCCGGCGCTGGGGGTACTGCAACTGGCGGAAAGCGCTCCCTTCACCGGCGACCGACAGCAGTACGTGCAGAACCTGTACCAAGAAATCGAGCAGCGCTGGCTTAGCAGTCAAGCTGACACCGACAACTTCACAGCCGAGCTGCGGGCGCTGGGCGGAACCCTCTTCGACCAGCTTATTCCACCGGTTATGCAGGATTCGCTTTGGCGTTACCGCCGGGAATTAACCAGCATCTTGGTTTTATCGGAAGAGCCCTTTATTCCCTGGGAGCTGGTACATCTGCACGAGCCTGGCCAACCCTTGCCCGGTGACGAGCAGTACTTCTTGGGTCAACTGGGCCTGGTGCGCTGGCTGCACGCGGCGGGCTGGCCGCCCCAGACGCTGCGCCTGCGCCCCGGCAAAGGGCGCTATATCATTCCCCATTACCTGCATCCCGACTACCAACTGCTCGAGGCCGAGCAGGAAGAGCCTTTTCTACGCGACCATTTGAAAGCCAAAAAAGTTATGCCTACGGCGCAGGCCGTCCGAAAACTGCTCCAGGAACCCAAGGAGCTTGATTTTTTGCATTTCGCCGGCCACGGCGAAGCGCAGCTTGGCAACATCGCCAATGCCCAGCTGCTTATGGAGGGACGGGTAGAGAACGGCAACTATCTACCTGAATACTTAAGCGCCAGCACCGTCGAGCAATATGCTAGTCTGCGGCCGAGCCGGCCCCTAGTAGTGCTCAACGCCTGCCAAGCCGGGCGGGCGGGCTACCAGCTGACCGGGATTGGGGGCTTTGCCCGAGCCTTTCTATTGCGCGGGGCCAGCGCGTTCGTGGGTACGCTCTGGTCAGTCGGGGACCAGCCTGCACGCACCTTCACTGAGACGTTCTACCAGCGGCTACGCGAAGGCGACACACTGGCTCAGGCTACTACGGTGGCCCGGCAGGCAGCCCAACGGGCTGGGGATGCTACCTGGCTGGCCTACGCCGTGTACGGCCATCCCTATGCAACGGCAACAAGCAAGTAAAGCAGAGCTGGTTAGGAGCGGGCGCGCTGCCGGCCAGCCGAAATCTCCAGGTCGCGCAGCAGCAGTGGTAGAAAGCGCGAGTCAAAACCGCGAGCCCGGCTTAGTCGACGGCGGAAGGCTGGCTCTTGCAACGCAGTAGTAAGCGAAGCCCGTAAGGGGGTAAATACATTTGTCAGCAGACAGTAGAAGCCCGTGTGCAGGTCGGTGGCGTCAAAGACCAACTCAACTAGCAGCGCTTGTCCCAACGTAGCCCGCGCGACCCACACGTACTTAGGCAGTGCCGCCGTTAGAATGGCTTGCAATGGTGCCCCCGTGACGGGCCGTTCTTGGCGCAGTTCTTCCTTATAGGTGTTACCGAATGCTAGGTAAACGTCCCACACGATGTCAACTTCGGCCTGTACAGCATCGGCCAGAAGCAGTTCAAATGAGCCGACTTGCAGGCATACCTGCTCATAGGTAATGCGGATACCCGCCACTAGCGGCACGAATAGACTGTATAGGGAAGCCCGGCGATAGGTACGCCAGCGGGCGGCAGTGGCCCAGTTCGCGTCGGCTGACCAAGGTGTCAGCAAGCGTCCGTCATCAGTAAACGAATAGCGGGAGTATGGCCCCATCTGGTCGTCGTGGGCGTAGAGGCGGTCCATTGTATCGGCCAAAAGCGACAGCTTCTCCGAAGGCGCCGCCGGCGCACCCGACAAGCGGTAGCCTGTTATTGTGACCAAGTGCCCCTGCTGTGGGTTCTCATCGAGTAGCATAAATAGCAGCACTGGCAGGCCTAGACGCAGGTAGGCATAAAGAAATCCTCGCGCCCCCCGCAGCTGGTCGGCCATCCGCTGATTTTCGGCCGAGCCGGAAGCCAATCCCCACTCACCCGCTTGGCGGTAATTGCGCAGTTCCGCTACCAAACCCACAGACTGAATAGCTTCCCCAATCTGGGACTGGTCGAGCCCAGCACTGGGAAAATTGCGGCCGTGATGATTGAAAAGGTTACGAGTCGCAGCAGTGATATTATAGGGGGAAGGAAGCGGCGTCTGAAATAAGACGGCTGTTTTATGGAAAGCCATCCACAAGGCCGTAGTGGCGCAGGCACTAACGTTATTGTCCTGCTCCTGAAAAATAAGCGTACTGAGGGTTAGCTGCTTACCAAGCATATTAACCTCGTAATGTCGGCCCACGGGATAGTGTCGACGATTGGCCAGCGTCGAAGGATAAGGCAGCAGCAGTGTAGCCCCAATCTGGCGGGCCGGCAAGGGCTTGACCACGATATACCCTAAATACGCTTCCCAGATTTCCGACCCAACCGCTGGGTCGGCCAGCGCCGCTATCAGTTCGTCGCGGGTGAAGGACAAACGAAAGAAATGTAATCGGCGGCAGCGACGCGAATAATCTCGAAAACCTCGGGCATAGTAATCAGCGTGGTCGTCTAGAAACGATTGGCTCAGATAAGGTTCCTCTGTGACTATGGTCTGAGCGCCCAGCCCTCCAACTGAGGCTGGGCCTAAATACTCTTTGAAGTAGTGAAAATGACGCTTACGGCGGGTAGCAGTCACATTTACCCAAGCGTTGCTGAGTACGTCGGCCAGTTGCCCGGGCGAATAAGGATGTACGTTAAACTGAATGGACTCGGCCACGAGACTAAACGCCTACTGGCGCGAAAAAAGGCGTCCCTGTGAGAGGACGCCAACTTAAGAAAGGCCGTACGAAAGAGGCTAATTACAAGCGAGCACGTACCTTAAGTCGGTCACGCTCAACTACTGCCTTGTCAGCCAACTCATCGACTTGCTGTTGTAGCTGCTGACGTCGACGCTCGTATGCCGCTCCTTGGAAACGCGCCCGTTCGCGATGAAACTCAATCACGGGTTGAAGTTGGTTGGGAGTAGGCACGGTACACAACAAAAGGAAGGACTACAAACATACACTCCGAAAAGGGAATGCTCACTAAGGTAAGAGGTTAATCAGTACGGAGACAGAGTGAAAAAGTGACAGATACTTACATAGTCAGCTGTTCAACCCTGCCATACCAACTAACTGAACTTATTTTTTGCGTGCTGGCCGGTTCCCAACATTGTTTATAAAAGATGTTTTGGGCTCAACTTTATCTTTGGTCGAGACGCGGGCGTAAAGAACGACGATTGCTATACCCTGAAGGTACTCCAATAAGGGTCAGCGAAAAGCGCCCGAAAAAAGTGTCTCTGCGCGCTGGAAACGCCCTCACTGAAATACTCCAATAAGGGCCCCAATAACCAGCGCATTTCCTATGCGTTGAGATGAATCATGAACTCTATTCGTTTTCCAGACGGTACCCAAGTACCAGCACTTGGTCAAGGCACTTGGATGATGGCTGAACAACCTGCTCAACGCGCCGATGAGTTAGCGGCTCTACGCGCTGGCGTCGAACTTGGACTAACCCTTATCGACACGGCGGAGATGTATGCCGACGGCGAGTCCGAGCGACTGGTCGGCGAAGCGTTGCGCGGCATCCGAGAGCAGGTATTCTTGGTAAGCAAAGCCTATCCTCAGAACGCCTCACACCAACGGCTCCCGCAGGCCTGCGAGGCGAGTTTGAAGCGGCTGGGCACTGACCGGCTCGACCTATATCTACTGCACTGGCGCGGCCGCGTCCCGTTAGCCGAAACGGTGGAAGCTATGGAAAAGCTGGTCGCAGCGGGAAAAATCCTGCGTTGGGGCGTGAGTAATCTCGATACGCCGGACCTGCAAGAGTTAGTTAACGCCGGGGGCACGGCCTGTGCTACTGACCAAGTGCTTTACAACCTAACCCGGCGTGGCCCAGAATACGACCTGTTGCCATGGCTCGCGGGCCGAAACATACCAGTTATGGCTTATAGTCCCATCGAACAGGGACGGCTGCTCGCTAATATGCGGCTGCGAGAAGTCGCGGCGGACCTGAGCGCGACGCCGGCGCAAGTGGCGCTAGCCTGGGTGTTGCGTCAGGGCCAGATAATGGCCATTCCCAAAGCTGGAACTGTCGCCCACGTGCAGGAAAATAGGGCGGCGGCTGAGCTACATCTGTCGGCCAGCGACCTCGCTGCATTGGAAGTCGCTTTTCCCCGCCCCAGCAAGCGCCTGCCACTAGAGATGTTGTGATGCCCAGTACGGGCTAGTCCATCTGACCGACTTTCACAAGTGATAGTGTACCCTCAGAAAAAGCCCTCTCGGCCATTTAGCTGAGAGGGCTTTTGAAATGGGGACAAAAACGAAATGATTGATTAGGCCTGGGCGTATCCAACGATTTTTATTACGATATGCCTAAACGGCGGGCTTCATCGTGCATAAGCGAGCGGGCTAATGCAGAAACTTTAAGGCCGCGCGCTTTACCTACCTTTTGAAAAAGCACCTTTTCCTCCTCCGTCAGCTTGATATTAATCTGGGGGCTACGTGGGGGGATCGAGGCGTTCTTTTCCATTCTGCAAATCTATAACTGGTCAGACAGCAAAAAAATAGATTTTATAGTGTCTTTTTCTTGTAAAGTCTAGACTTTAGTATACTTTTGTATTGTCCAAGTCGGACAAACTGAACTGTAGTACGCAAAAGAGACCATCCCCGGCAAGGGATGGTCTCCTATAGTAGCACCTGCTAGTAACAGGCACTACAGTTGGGTTCTTGTAAACCTTACCCCAAAATTACATGGAAACTCATGTAACCGGGCAACCTGTACTTGGCGAGCTCCGCCAGCACGTCCTACTGCCCCTCATCGGCCACCCCCTGTTCAGCGAAGCGGAGCAACTGCGGGCTAATCACTTCGTCCACGAAAGCGACGACATCGCCCGTCTTACCCGCTGGGGAGCGAACGTCCTGGCCGAAATCGCTCGTCGTCAAGCCGAAGCTGCCCGCCAGCGCCGCGACCTCGCCACGGGCGCCACGTTGCGTCAGCTGGGTTCCAGCAGCTTCCGCAGTCACCGCTCCCGCCTGCCCCAGGCCGCCCCGAGTTGGGTACCAAGTACCTTCTTCCCCGACAGGTCCGACCGCCGGGCCGGCACGTTCGACCGCTTGGCCGTCGCTAGCTTTCAAATGGCCGACGCGCTAACAGTTGCTGAACTACTTAGCCAGCGAGCACGATGAGCTACCGTCGCGACCTCAAGCTGTTACGCCGCGCCCAGAAGCAGGCTAAGCGCCAACTGCGTCAACTCGCCCAGCTGGAGCTCACCGGGCTAACCGCCGTCACCCTACATGCGCATACCCGGCAGGTGACGATTACCCTCGCTTCCGCCACGGGTGCCCCCTTCACGGATACGCTCCGGGAGGCGCTGCGCGAGCGCCGCCAGGCCCTGCGGGCCGAAGCTCAGCAACTCCTGCTTACCTGGTTGGCAGACGAGCGGCTGCGCGAGCGCCCGGCCCCGGCCGCCGGCCCGGCGCTGCCCTAACGGCTCCCTTACCTCGACGCATACTGCTCCGCAGCTGGCTCCCCAGTGGCTGGCCCCCGTCTGTCCTTTTACTACTTCCTATTTATGCTTTCCTCCACTGCCTCCCCCCTACCCTACCGGCAGGCGACTACCGCACAACGTGCTCAGGTGTTACACTATCTGCAAGGGCGTTTGGTCTACCACTTTCCGACCCTGCCGGAACGCGCCCAGGCCCCTGTCCTGGCCCGCGCCCTGGATGAATTTCGCCCCGACCTGTGGTTCACGGGCGACCAGGTGGCGCTGGCCCCGCTAGATCTATGGCAATTTGTCCACCACGTGGCCGCCAGTGCGGAGCTACCCGCACTAGACCCGCCCATCCATGACCAGTCCACCCGGCACTTGGCCCAACACGTGCTCTACAGTAGCGAGCTAGCCGTCTGGCTGCTGCCCGAGTTGGAATCCAGCAGCAGCCCGTGTGGCCCGCGTCTACTAGCGCTGCTACGCCAGTTGACGCAGCCACCCCTAGTGGCGGAAGAACTAATTCAGGCCTGGCGCTGGGACGTGCCCGGAGGCCCCGCCCTGCCGCCCGGGGTACCCGGCGGCGGACCTCCTCCCTGCAGCGCCGAGGTATTCCAACGGCTGCTCGCCCTGGAACAGGCCGGCCGCAACCTCCTGCTGCCGGAAGTCTAACTACCGGACGGGCTTCTAACGCTGGGCAGCCCCCCAAAGCTGACGAGTTCAGCTAGCGGAATCTCCAGCGCTTGCGCCAGCGAGACGAGCACGTCCAGCGTGACGGAGTAGCGCGCCGTCTCGATGCGGTAAATCGTGGGCTTGGACACATCGGCCACATCGGCCAGCGCCTGCTGGCTCCAGCCCCGCGCCTCCCGCAGCCGGCGCAGATGCTGGCCGAAAGCGAGCAGAACCTCCTCATTTTTCACCCCGGCAAGCTGAGTCTAAAAAACAGCGCCTTTGTAGTCACATGTGATTACATTTTCTTTTTCTTCCCTACCTTTCGGCCGCTCTGGCCCCCTTTTTATCTACGCTTATGGCTACTTCCCCCGCTCCCTCCCCCGCCCCGGCGGCCACCTGCATCCCCTATGACAAGGCGACCCCGGCCCAGCTCGCCCTCGCCCTGGCCTACCTGATGCAGGAGTTGGCCGACCACTTTCCGACGCTGGATTTCGCCACCTGGGGCAATACGATGCTTGCCTACAAGCCCGACCTCTGGGTGGCCGGCGAGCAGGTGTACCTCGACTATGCCGATGTCACCCTGCTGACGCAGCGCCTGGCCACTTCACCTAGCTTGCCGGAGCTCGACCCGCCTATTTACCCAGACCGGGCCTGCTACCTGGCCAAGCGGATGGTCAACTACCAGGACGAGGCCCTGGAGGCCCTGGACGAGATGGCGGAGAACCCGCTGGCCTACGGGCCGCGCGTCTTCGCGGTGGTCACGAGTCTGGCTCTGGGCAATTCGGTGGCGGATAACGTGTTCGCCGCGACGCACCGAGGTCCGCAGGGGCGGCCCGGCAGTGCCGACCCGGCCCTGGCCCGCGCCGCGGCTCCGGAGCGGATACGGGCGCTGCGTGCCGCCCGCGGCGCCCTGGGTCATCTGCCGCTACCCTCCCCGCCGGCCGCCCCGGCCCCCGGCGCTACGCCCGGCCAGTAGCGGGGTGTCCTCCCGTGCCACAGCCCATTATAGGCGGGCGTCTGCGCTGGGCAGCCTGGCATTTTTACGTACCTACCCCCTTCTCTTTCCGTTTCTCTATCCCGCTTATGTTACTCATTTTCCGCGCTTCACTGGTTACAACAATGGGCCTGACCCTGCTAGCGGGGCTGCTAACCGGCTGCTCTTCCCCTAGCCCGTCCACCAGCGAGGTCCCGGCAATCGTCGGTACTCCCCCGGCCCCCACCCCTCAGTTTCCCTTCGGCAGCCAAGTCGATTCGCTCAACGGCATCGCGGGCCACACGTTCGGCGAGCCGTTGAGCGCATTCCCCCAGATGCGCCCCCTGCCCCCCACCCCGGGCGAGTTGACGCGCACCTACTCCTATGAAGGAAAAGAGGGCTGGTTTGGTAAGCACCAGGCGCAGGTATCGACTCAACTCTACTACTTTCTGAATGGCAAGTTCTGCCGCTTTCTGGCCATTGGTAACTCGACCGTGCTGCGGCCGGAAGTCACTTACTTGTTTGGCCCTGGCCAGGCGGAGGGCAAGTACCGGCTCTTCTGGGAGGGCCGCCGGGCGCGGGTCGCGTACGTGGAGCAGGCGCGCGGCTTTGGTATGGAAGGTCGCCTCGATGTACTGAGCAAAGCGTTCGAAGCCCAGCAGGCTGCCCAGGAAAAGGCCCGGCTCAAAGCCGAGAACGCGCAGTAGCTGCGCCTTCATTCTCCTGGCACTGCTACTAACGCAACCCCAGGAAGAACCCCTGCTAGCGGAACTGGAGACGTTGCGCCAGTTCCGCTAGCAGGGGTTCTTCCTGGGGTTGCGTTCTTTAAGCCCCCATTTCTTTGCCAGTGCTGTTTTCTGCTTGCCGGACAGCGACAAGTACCACGCCATCAAGGCGAGCGTCCTTGTTTTGCGGACTCTCCTTGACCTCCAGTCCCGCAACCGACGTACCCGCCACTTGGGCCAGCACCGTGTCGATGTCGCTGATAGTCGGCGCACACGTGTGATAGTGCACCTGCATGGTGAGCAGCCCTTGGTTATCGCGCGTTGCCTCACTCACGCTTGCGCCCGCCCGTCGCAACTCTTCCGCAACCCTTTCGGCGCGGGCCTGTCCCCTCACCGGGTCATCGACCACAATTTGCGCTTGGTTAAATTGCCCTTCTCGCGCCGGCCATTCCAAGTGGTCAGCTTCGGGCAATGCATGGGGCTGGTGCCAGCTATGCGGCTGCTCCTTGACTCTGCTGGTGCTAACTCCCTTGCTGTCGCAGGCGGCCTGTACATCACGCAGCACGGCGTTCACTTCCACTAACTGCGGCGAAGTCGGGTCAAAAGAGTACGGTAGCAGCGCAACCTTATTTCGTCCCATGGTTGGTGGCACAATCTCACCTACGGTGGCTCCAGCCGTAACCAGTGCTGCCTGCACCCGACTCAATCGCTCGTCGCTCGTCCCTTTTTCAGTGGACAACATTTGGATAATTCCGTGCTGCCAGAAGGCCTTGGACTCCACAACCGACGCAGTCACGGCAGCGTTATCCAGCAAATTGGAATGGGCAGATGCGGGGACTTCTGCCGACTGAATCGCTGCAGCTTGCATTGACTTGCCGGGCTCTGAGCGCGGCGGCTGGGCAATGGCCTCCGCTGAGGAAACTGCCGCGGCCAGGTCTGCTGGCCCAACATGTCCCAGCGGCGAACGGTCGGCAGGTGAAGCAGGCGTCTCCCGCGAGCTAGCCAGCAGACCAGGCGCCCCCGCTAGTGGTGGCACGGCCGCGACGGCCAGCACCGGCGGCAGTACGTTTTGTTCAGGCTGAAGAACGGCAGGGGCCTGGTTGGCCACCGAGGCTGGAGGCTGCTTTTTATCTACCTCAGCTGACGCTACCGCTACCTCAACCCGGCCTTCCACCGATGCGGCGACTATTGGACGCGGGGCAACCGGCAGGGTACCCTCAGGTAGCGTTGCAGAAGCCATCGAAGTCGACTGCAGCGTCGCTGCTGGTTCGGGCACGGCGGGGGCAGCTGGTTGCTGGGGCAACTTGACCGTGGAGTCTGTTTGCGCCCGGTGTTTAGCTTGCGCCTCCATCGTTTTATGCAGTCCCACGCCGCTGTACTCCCGCGCCACCTCGGAGCCCTTCACGTGCAGCCCTGGATACTTGGTCGCCTCGAATACGACAGCTTGCAGCTGGCCACCCTGCTGCAGCGTCGCCTTCATCCGCACCCCCTCCGTGGCCAGTGCCTCTCGTAACTCCTGCACGGTCGTAGCCGTGGGCAGGTGCTTTTCCAGAGCTTTTCGAATAAGGTCCTTGCATTGCACCCGCTCCGCAACATCCGCCGGCATCTTCCCTTCCACGGCCTCTCGCAGCTTCGCGGCCGCCCCGAGTTGGGCCGCATCCTCGAACCCCATCGCGGCCTCGACTTTGCGGCACGCCTCGGCGCTGCGCAGGTGACTGCGTTTATCTGGCAACACATGTTTGTCGTCCTTCACCCGGTTCAGAAGCAAATGGCAATGGGGGTGCTCCTGGTCGTAGTGCCGGACCAAGGCCCACTGCGTAGTCATTGGGTCGATGTTCCGTTCCTGCAGGTACAGCATGGCCGCCCGCCCCATGACTTCGTTGGTCAGCTTTTCTGTCTCCTGCGGTAGCCAAGCTAGCGCAATGTGTTCCACCGCTTGGCGCAATCCTGGTCGGGTGCTACGCTGCAACTCAAAGTCAGCGGCCATCTCGCCGGCACTACTCATGCGCACGCCATTCGCGGCTAGCACCTCTGGACGCTTGAGGTCTCCTTTCAAAGCGTAGAAGCACGGCTCCACGAAACTAGAATGCCGAATGATTTTAGCTATCATGACAATTCTTGATTTTGTTCTATCTCCTGCGCTGGCACCAGTTCCGCCAGCAACCGGCGCATGGAGGTAAACAGCGTGGTAGCCTCGGCCTGGAGCGTAGCGCCCAGGTGCGTCGCCTTAGTCAGCTGATTCAGATTGTTCATCCCGCCGACCAGTGCTTTGTAGGTGTCCCGTTCCGCATCGCTCCATGCCCGGGCCACGATGGCCCGCACACTCAGTCCCAGCGCGCCGGAACGCACGACAGTCGTCGGCGTGGTGCCCGCCAGCTCGGCGTTCTTCGCGATAAGGTCCCACTCGCCTTTTGTGAATCGGACAGTAAGCGACCGACTATGCTTCAGCTCCTTTGGCTTCCGCGGAGCTTGGTCCGGCTTGTCGGGGTTACGCTGGTAGATGGCTTTCTTAAGGCGCTTCCGTCCTTCCTGCCTTGGTCTTTTCTCGGGGTCTTCCATGATTTTGGGTTAGCGTTCTTGGCGTTAGTGCCCCAGCGGGGCGAAGTAGTGAGCCGCAGGCGAACGAGTATTGCATCGCAATACACAACTTCGCTCCCCCACTGCCTCACGTTTGGTTACGTTACTTATCGTTCCTTCCGTATTCTTCTAGTTGCGTTACCGTTGCACTGCATCACCCCACGTAACTACTGTGGCCTTTTCTTTACGGCTACTACCATACCTGTTCGCGCCTCATAGCTATCCCAATCATAGAAGCGCTGGTCCATATCGAAATCGGCCACTTCGTGCCTTATCTCATTATGAAAAGTGACGTGCCTTGACTGAGTAGCAAGCATCAATATTTCCTCAACTATCGCGCACTTCTCTAATTTTTCGGCAAGCCATTGCATCCTAAATATAGCAGAAACTGAATCTTCAAGTAACTTATTCAACACACTCTCCCGCTTAGTAGGCATCCAAGGTTGCTCAACAGGAACTGCACCCTCTGCCGGAGTACTGGCTGCTGTCGCTTTCTTCTCTCTTTTATGAGATTTCGCACGACAAGCATCTGAGCAAAACTTACTGGTTTCTCGTTTCGGCTCGTACTGTTTACCACAGTAGCCACACATCGTTATCATCGTTTTCATAATTTTTAACTTCTTAGTTGAGTACAAAACCCTACGTCGTTCCCAAGTTAAGCGTTTGATGTTGATATCTCCTATTCATGCGATAAAAAATTGTTGAACAGAACCACGATTTACAGAATATTTATTCTATTATTTTTATACTTATGTTTCTATATTTTTAGCTGGCGCTGATTAAAATTTTCGCCAAATGTTCATCGTAAGGCTTGTCAATAGTCTCTCTACAAAATGCCTCCGCTGTAAAAGGGTTCGTACTATATATACTAGGAACGGAAAACAACGGTAAGCCCAATTGACTACAAAAAACGAGTTACTCTTTCTTATCAAGTCGGTAGTTCAGGCTAAGATGAGCCATTGCTATGAGAGATGAGTAGAAGCTACACGCCAGCCTGACCAAAACCCACTTTGCTCAAGAACTGCTTCGGTAGCGTTTATAAAGTCCGTATTTTGAGACACCCTGCCCCCACCGCAATTAGGTCAATTAGCCTTAACGCTGTTTTCCGTTCCTACTCTAGTGATACCCCCTAACAACGGACGAAAAGAAAAATGACCGGATTCCTACCACCGCTTTTCCCGCGACTTCTCAGACCACTTGGCCTTCGTTCACCCATTCCTTTTGCCACCATCTGCGTGAAGCCAATCCACTATAATTTCAACCAACTCGGACGATTTGTACTGCTGCTTCTTCCTAAATATCGTCCCCTGTCGGGCTGGCAAAATCAGGGCTAAATTGCAAAAAGTATCTCTCGGAATGCGTCGTTCTCTGTTGCTACTTCCGAAAAATTTGTGGCTCTGGCAGCTGGCTTTTGACAACCCGGCCGATAATAATCTCACATGAGTCACCCCTCCCGACACAAGGAAAAGCGAAATCACTCTTTGACTCCTTATCAAGTCTGTCCAGTCAGGTGGGAGGAATTTCAGACAAATAATACGCAAAGCAGGTAATCATCTTGGTCAGTTTTTACGCGATAAGGTTGGTTGCTGCTGTATCTATTGCTGGACCGATTAGCTTCCGGAATCTTCCGCAAGATGGTAGACACCCCCCCCCCTTTCTGCCGACTGCCTCCT
>Ga0265780_10000168_pt1 | contig 105335 bp, 93 predicted proteins | sample P1T30metagenome_FD_192432 | JGI IMG/M metagenome (GOLD analysis project Ga0265780, IMG submission 192432) | Plant litter microbial communities from East Loma Ridge, Irvine, California - P1 T30 | ecosystem: Environmental > Terrestrial > Plant litter > Unclassified | place: USA: California...
TGAGGCGAGCCCTCTTTTGTACACAGTAAATGTATAGCTGCATTGGCGATACTTCAGTCGATGATGTCTTCACTTCCTGTAATTTGGTACGCTGCTTGGCTTTGTTCATCCTCTCTACATGATTATATTCGATCCGCGATACCAAGAGGTATTCTTATGGTTACTCGACGACGCTGTGAAATGTAGAACGTGGGTGATGACCCTTCGCTTAGTATGCATGGGGACAATATTGTAAGGGATATTCAGTAAGTAAATTATTCTTCAGTATCTATCCCATGAAAACACCCAAAACACTAACCACCCTGCTGGACTTATGAGCCAGCACAAACACTACAGCCCACACCCACTCTACAGCTCCGACTTCTCCCCCTTCCCCTCCGGCCTCCTTCCCTTCGCAACCAATATCGTCCGCCACAACTTCTTACCAGCAAACTCCATATAGCTCTTCTCCTCCAAACCAATAACATCGACATCCACGAACCCAGCTTCAGCGAAGAACTGCTTGACACCCTCGATAGTAAAATGCGGCACAACAATCGAGTCGTTCATCTTCTTCTTGAACTCTGGAGATGCGTCGTCAGTGTCGTGCTTCGTCTCTTTCTCGTGGTGATGATGTGCGTGCTCATGGCTGTATTCTCCATGCGAATGCTCGTGCCCATGACCGTGCTTGTGAACCGCATGATTCCCCTCCGACCCCTCAATTGGATTACCCTCCTCATCCGCTTGAACATCACCGCCCTCCAGAAAGTCAGTAATCACTAGAACACCACCAGGTCGAACCCGCTCCTTCAACTGCCTCGCCGCGTACACCACGTCCTCGAAGTGATGGAACCCAAAGCCCACGGTTGCGATATCGAAGTTGTGGAATTCTGCGCCTGAGAGCTCGGATGGAGTGGGATTGGCTTTGTCGAAGAGGTTACCTTTGACTGCGTGGACGCGTTCCGGCGAGAGGCCTGCGGCGTGCATGCGGTTGTTGAATGTTGAGATCATGCCGGATGAGACGTCGATGCCGCGAGTTATGGTGACGTATGGGCCGAAAGCCTGGGAGATGGTTAGTACTCTTTTGTAATCGTTTTCGTCGGGTACAACTTACTCTGCTCATCAGACCTGTTCCGCAGGCGTAGTCTAGGAGTCTTACGTCTCCAGCGGCGGCATTCGATTCAGTATTCGCGAACGGAATACCGAGCCAATCGAGACGTGAGCGCATGGCATCCGTCACTTGGGCGTTGACTTTGGCGAACCATGGCTTCGAATCGTAGCTGTCGGAAATGGAGCTAGAAGTATGTTAGCTTCCGTGAATAACAAGAGTGTAGGCTTCACTCACTCGAAGTACTTCTGGTTGAGTTCTGCGGTCGTCATGTTGGAGTCGTTGAGAATGTTTGCTATGTGGATTGAAGTTGGTATTTTGTAGTGTGGATTGAGTGCATGGAATGATAAGTCCGTAGAGAGGATCGAAGGTGGTCTTTATATGTTCTCTCGCAATATCGCAGCGTTTGTTAGAAGTCGCCGCTCCCTCGGAGACATTCTGAAGAAGTTAGCGCCAACGCTTCTATTGGCTGTTGCAACACCACTCCTTCCCGAACACAGTTTTAGAGGCATCCAAGCTTGAATCTTTACACAGATTGCGAGCGTAGTCCAGATGCTCAGAGCTATTCACTTGAACATAGCGATCTGACCTGGTTGCAGATGGCGAATAGGTACACAGTTGCGTTGTACACAGTTGCGTTCAACACAGATGAGCTCGGAGACATTACACCTCGAGGCTGTGACTCCTCGCTTTCATCTCTCCGCAGCACTGACGGACGATATGCGGTCATAGAACTGTTCAGTATGCTCGGACGAATTCACCCTGGGCCGTGCACTGTGTAGTACAGATAAGTGACTCTCAATGAACGGAAGACTTGATCTAGCCGATGTGTCCCCGTTGCTCAGATTGTGGCTGCAACCCATATCACAATCATATCAAATTGCGTTTCGAAACCAGCTTCGTAATCGTCTATCTCATGCCTAGAATTGCCCTTCCGTGTTACCATCCCCCATACTCTTACTCCCCGAGCTTCCACTCTGAATCGCTCCCAGGATGCCATCGATATACCCAGCCCCGCTCCACTTCTGATGCGTCAACACATCGCAGCCCAGCTCCTTCTCTCGCGCCTGAACAAGCTTGACATACGCAAGCATACCCTCGTCCTTGAACGCTCTGCTCAGCTCACATGTGATCGTCGCCGTGGAATGGATGCCCGCAAGGGAAATGAGCTGGAATACAAAGCCGTGCTTGGCCAGGTCCCAGACGAACGACTTGAGCGCTTCTTCGCTGAAGCCTTGGCCCATCCAGTTGAACGATGGTGAGAGGTTGTAGACAAACTTCTTGCCCGGGTACTGTTCGCGGATCTCGCCAGCGAACTTGCCGGCTTTCTCAACGCTTGGGTCGCCAGTCTCAACCCATAGCAGGTCGGCAAAGGGCGCAAACTCCTTTCCGCGCTTGGTGGCGGCTTCCATACCGGCTTTGTAGTGGTAGAAGCCCTCGCGTGTCCGTGGAATGTCCCAGTCGAAGTAAACGGCGGATTTGGTATACTTCTCAGCTAGTGCTCGGCGCTTGAGCAGAGAGTTGTTGGGATTTGATTTTGTTTCCTTGACGTATTGGTCAATCATTGACTGTGATGCTCCTTCTTTTTCAAGGTGTTGAACGACTGCTTCATCAAACGTGACTAGCTTGTGCTTTTTGACCCATGCTGCTTCATATGCATCGATCTCCTTTCCGGGCGCGCCTTCTGCCTCCATGTTCTGCAGCGTCTCGGCTAATGGCTCTGACTTTTCTGTGACGCCCTTGATAAACTCATGGTCGCGTACGTCGACGGCGCTTGAGATGAGCTTGCCGCTTTCCGAGTCGGTTCGTGCAATGACGAGATTCTCGCAGCCCATCATGTCCCACTGGAATCGTGCGGCTACAAGGCGGTTGATGTGGTCGCCAACTGGGACTAGAACTTTTCCTGCCAAGTGGCCACACTTCTTGCCGCCGTGGAGTTGGTCCTCAAAGTGTACACCTGCGGCACCGTTCTCGGCGAAGAGCTTTGCCAGCTTGATGACTGCCGAAAGACCTCCATGGCTACAACTTGTCAGTACTTGCGCATGAAAAAGGACTGCGACCGACGCACCCAGTGTCGCCATCGGCAATGATAGGCCTCATGTAGTCCAGGTATGGCGTCTTTGCGCGTTCCTCTGCGCTCATCTTCCTCCTGTTGTCCCAGTTCTTGCGGTCATGTAGCTGCTGAGCCTTGAACATTCGCTGTACCTGGTTTGGCACGGTGTTATACGGGTAGTCACCAAAGTCGGCGGAGACCTCGTTCGTGGTGGTCAATACGGAAGAACAAGCCCATCCCGAGATGTAGAGCACTTCTTGGTTCGCGGCTTGCTGGGACATTTGTATGGGGTCAATGGCACCCACTGCAATTTGGAAAAATTTGATCAGCCATTGGACTATCTAGAGGGCTCAGAGTAGACGCACTGGTATGTACTGGCTCGCCCTTGGCTGCCCTTTCTTCGAGCAGATTGAATAGCTTCCGTGCCATCAACGAGCTGGGATATGTCTGCTGTAGCGCTCCCCGCTTGCTCACGACATCCTCAGCCGAGTATGGTCGCTTGATTCCCTTGTATCGCGGCGATGACCACCAGTCCTTCACGGCCTGCACCTGCTCGTCGAAGAGCGCATCTTCTGCCTCACCTGCTTTCGATGCTTCAGGAAGCAGTTGATACGAGTCACTGGGCAGAGCTGAGGATACTGGGGGCTCTACGGCTTTGAGGTTTGAGCTCGCCATACGGCATGCGGTAGTGGACAGTGGGCGAAGCAGCTGTGGTGTTCGACTCGCTGTTCGTAGCGATCGGCTATGGCGCGCAGCGGAGCGTGACACTGTTCGAAGCATCGCGATTGTACGTGTAGGGCGAAGTCTCTGCCCAGCAGGATTTCTTTCTTATGTTCGAGATCTAGGATAATTGTTGCAAGCTATTGGTAAGCGTTGGGTGGTAGGTTGTTATGACTCGGAGCGGAAAAGGCGACGATGTTTGCCACACGCGAAGTCAGTATTCTCATCCAATGTCTTTTCCGCACACGGAAAAGCTCTTCGGCGCATAAACTGGCGGCGAAATGTTTGTTGCATCGTGCCAGAACGCGGTGAACGGGAACGTTTCTCCACCCCGCCGACCCAGCCGAGGGTAAACGAGCTTCGCGACTGCCCCTCGGTTCTGTGCCTGGCGACGTAATTGCGTGGACGGTTATGCACGTGTGAATTCTGGTACCGAGCCTTGCCGTCTTTTCTCCCTTGCTTCAATCTTCTGGCAATCGACACGAATCTTTGCAAAGCCTCATCGTGGTTATTGTTGTTGAGTTGTGCGCGTAGCAATCATCACCCCGCAATCACATCCCACCCCTGACCAACATGGCGTTAAGCGCACGAACGGCTTCAAGAGCTCTGCGAGCAGCGAAGGTAGACTTTCATCATATCATGTAACCTCAAAGCTAATAAAATACCCACAGGCGCGTCCCTTTGCATCTGGTATGCCATTGTAACCTACCTCGAGCCCGTCGGTCTCTAACACGTTGTTTGCTACAGCACAAGCATGCCAGTACTCTTCGTCCTCTGAGCCGGATCTCAAGGAGACCTTCAAAAGAGTTCTGCCAGCCAAGCGCGAACTGTTGAAGAAGGTTAAGGCACATGCCGACAAGAAACTTGGTGATGTCAAGGTCGAGAATGCATTGGGTGGAATGAGGTACGCGCCATGAGCAAACTTCAGGAACAAGCTCTGACAACACTGAAGAGGCCTTAAGGCCATGGTATGGGAAGGCTCAGTTCTCGACGCGAACGAGGGTATTCGATTCCATGGCAAGACCATCAAGGACTGCCAAAAGGAGTTGCCTAAGGGTACTTCTGGCACCGAGATGCTCCCTGAGGCTATGTTCTGGCTGCTCCTCACAGGCGAAGTCCCCTCCGTAGGACAGACTCGTGCTCTGTCAAGAGAACTCGCCGAGAAGGCTGCCATTCCCAACTTCGTAGAGAAGATGCTCGACGACTTCCCGAAGGATCTCCACCCAATGACACAATTTGCATGCGCCGTCTCAGCCCTCAATTACGAGTCGAAATTCGCAAAGGCGTACGAGAAGGGTATCAACAAGGCAGACTACTGGGAGCCAACATTCGACGACAGCATCAGCCTGCTCGCAAAGCTTCCCACGATTGCCGCGAAGATCTACCAGAACGCGTACCGTGGCGGAGGTGCTCTTCCCAACGAGGTCGATGTCAACCAAGATTGGGCCTACAACTTCGCTGCCATGCTGGGCAAGCCTGGCAAGGAGAACGAGGGTTTCCAGGACCTCCTCCGTCTGTACCTTGCACTCCACGGTGACCACGAGGGTGGAAACGTTTCCGCACACGCTACCCACTTGGTTGGATCCGCGCTCAGCGACCCCTTCCTCAGCTACAGTGCTGGTCTTCAAGGTCTCGCTGGGCCTCTACATGGTCTGGCCGCACAGGAGGTTCTCCGCTTCATCATCGACATGCAGAAGTCTGTTGGTACCAAGTTCACTGAGAAAGACGTTACCGACTTCCTCTGGAGCGTCCTCAAGTCCGGACGTGTCATTCCTGGATACGGCCACGCCGTGCTGAGGAAGCCTGACCCGCGATTCGAGGCACTCATGGACTTCGCCAACGCGCGACCAGATATTGCGGCCAACCCCGTCTATCAGCTCGTCAAGAAGAACTCCGAGGTCGCTCCAGGTGTGCTCACTGAGCATGGAAAGGTAGGATCTATTAGCACAACATCTGGACTCATGCTTATACATTTGATAGACCAAGAACCCCTTCCCCAACGTCGACTCGTCCTCCGGCGTCCTCTTCCACCACTACGGCTTCACCGAGACACTCTACTACACCGCCACCTTCGGTGTCAGCCGTGGTCTCGGCCCACTCGCACAGCTCATCTGGGACAGGGCACTGGGTCTGCCCATTGAGCGCCCCAAGTCGATCAATCTGCAGGGTATCCTCGACCAGGTTGGTGCATAAGTCTTTGCGATGGATAGAGACGCGAGACAGAAAAGCTAGACATGACGTAGAATCCAATACCAGTATGATTCAATGAGAACTCCACATGCCAGTTCATGCTTCTCAACTACGTGTACTCTACGGTATCCATGTAGGCACTAAGGATATAGTACAGTAAGTCAAAAAGAAAGCGCTCAGCTACCATACTCTTCGGACATAACATCAGCACCAGCCTACAAGCAACCCCAACTCAGCAAGTTGACTACTCTCCCATTGTGGACCCTGTCGCATGCAGCGCTCCATCACTCTCTACTCACCACGGCTCTACTCATCTCCCTGGAGCCTCTCCACCCTCTCCTCAGCATTATCATCCACCTTCTTAACACTCTTCGGCATCAACCAAATCTTCAACCCATACAGCACAATCATCACAAACGTCAGCACCGTAAGCGGAACCAGCACCACGCGCGCTCCCTTCGTCTCGCGGCACGCACGCCTGTTGTCCGCCCAGTTGGTGTCGGTAATGAAATTGACCATTTCGCAAGCGAGGAGCTCGCGCGTGCAGTGCAGCTTTGGGTTGGTGATACCCTCGCGGCCCTCGCCGAACCTGCACTTTGTGTTCGCGAGGTGTTCGTACTTGAAGGACGTCACGATAATAGAGACGAAGCTTGAGATGAAGGCGGCGATAGCGGCGCCGAGGGTGCTGTATGTCCACATGAGGTACATTTTCCGGTTCTGTTGCGCGTGTTGGGTCAGCTTGAGTGGTCGTTTGGAAACGAGGGGATAATGGGCATGGTACGAACCTTGTTTGAGAAGAAGAAGGCTGCGATGCCGAAAAAGCCGGCGACGATGCTCAAGGAGGTTGATACCAGGATCATCGTCTCGGGACTCTTGTCGTACGTGAGTTTCACTCGGTGTCCATCCTCTGGTGGCCAAACAAAGGGTCCGCCCGGGACCACCCACTTGTAAGACGGGGCTGAGAAGTATATGGCAAAGGTGCGCAAGGCATGGCCGACGAAGTAGTAGTTGGTGATGGAGAGGGCGACGATGGAAATCGAGATGAGGAGGGCTTGGACGTTGATGAGGGTCACGGCTGAGAGTTCCATGGTTGCGGGATGTTTTGATGGGTTTGGCGGTTTGCTGTGCATGTTAACTGAGCGCGTCTGGCCTTATAGATAGAGGGTGGACCCCGCGTAGCAGATGCGCCGTGCCAAGTGAAGGATCGCAAAAGGATGTGGCTGTGCCCAACTCGGGTCCGCTGCGTCGAAGCACACGACCGTATCGACAAGTTGGCATGCCTGTCGTGACGAGCGGTAATGCGTCTTATGCAAGGTCTGTCGATATAGGTTGGACAGCAATTTCTCATTACACTTTGCTTGGAAGTGGTACCGCAGTCTGCGTCCTGGCACACCGCAGACCTTCCGTTCGAGTGTTCAGAGTACGATTCTTTACCCTTGTAGTTGCCATAGGGATGGTAGGTGGGGCGTCTCGGAATTCGGCAGTAACACAGCCTTTGGCATCCTACAAGGCTGCTTTCAGCAGTAAGTGTGCGAGAATCAGACTGGAATCGCACGTGAAAAACAATGCATGATTGTGAATCGGCCTTCAAGCTCTGCACTAGCTGCATAGTTGATACGAAAAGCCAAAGATGTTGAAAGTGTTCTTAGCACCTGCCTGCAGTTTGAAAAAATGAGAAGTATAGGCAGTTAACAGATTGGATATCGAAGATAATAATGTAGGGACAAGTGAAGAGAAAGAATCGTGTATAAAACAGTACTTCATCACGCCGAGTGTTTCCAAGCCACTTTTGTACGACTATGGTGCGAGAGAACGACAAGCTCTAGGATGCGCGACTGGTCATATGGGAGGTGGAGGTGATAGGGTAAAGTGCTGTGGGTGAAGGTTGAGTGGACGGTCGGAACTGCGGGAGTGCTAGCGAGGCGATCGCCAGGGACCCGCATGTCTGAAGCATGATCGATAGCGAAGGCCACCACGACACACTGTCACAAACTCGAGCGCCGTTTTCCTCCCGCGTTGTTATTTGCAGCACATCGCCACGGCTTGCTAGACGTAATTGCCTATGTACCAAACAATGTCATGATCGGCCCCTAGTATAAAGCTCAACGGCTTGTTTCAGGAGCAAGCGCCCTTAACACATATCTCTGATCGATAGCATCGAACCTGCAGAGAACAGTAATGGCACCTTACGAGAGCCACGAGATGCGCCGCGGCAAGTACGCCCGGCTGGATGCGCCCGGCGACGACGATGCCGAGACACCCACGCGCTTCTCCGACGAGTCGAATGCGACGCTGGAGGACCTGGAGGAAGACGACCCGCTGGCGTTTGACAGCAAGCTGAAGCGCAAGAAGAGCGCCGGCGACCTCAAGGTACGGAGGGCTTCATACAAGGATGCAGAGACGGCTGCTCCATTTCCTATCGCGAAACGGAAAGCAAGATGCTGCGCACCGGGCCGGTGTTGCTGCTGGCTGCTGGTCTTCATCGCGGCGACAGTGCTGCTGCTGGCGTCGGGGGGCATATACGCGTGGAAGGTGTCGGTGCCGACAGATGGGTTGAGCCCGCCGTGGTACCCGTCGCCAAAGGGTGGCACAGACGCGAAGTGGGAGGAGAGCTACAAAAAGGCCGCCGAGATGGTCAAGCAGATGACGCTGCCGGAGAAGGTCAACGCCACAACGGGGGTCGGATGGTCGCAGGAGATGTGCGTGGGCAACAACGGAGCGGTGCCGCGACTGGGCTTCCCGTCTCTGTGTCTGCAGGACGGACCGCTGGGCATTCGTTTTGCGGACAACATCACGGCCTTCCCGGCTGGCATAACCGTGGGAAGCACATGGAGCAAGGAGCTGATGCATCTGCGAGGCAGAGCGCAAGGCAAGGAGGCGCGACTGAAGGGCGTGCATGTACTCCTGGGACCTTCAATGGGTCCGTTGGGGCGCATGCCCGCTGGTGGCCGCAACTGGGAGGGCTTTGGCTCAGATCCCGTACTTCAGGGCATTGCTGCGGCCGAGATCATCAAGGGCATCCAGGAAGAGGGGGTCATGGCCACGGCAAAGCACTTAGTAGCCAACGAACAGGAGCACTTCCGTCAGGCATGGGAGTGGGGTCTTCCAAACGCCCTGTCGAGCAACATCGACGACCGCACGCTGCATGAACTCTATGTCTGGCCATTCGCCGACTCCATCAAAGCTGGAGTAGTGTCGGTCATGTGCTCTTACAACCAGGTCAACAGCTCGTACGCCTGCCAAAACTCGAAGCTGCTCAACGGCGTCTTGAAGGACGAGCTCGGCTTCCAGGGCTTTGTGCAGAGCGACTGGCTCGCTCAACGGGCAGGTGTTGCAAGTGCGCTTGCTGGACTTGACATGACGATGCCTGGGGATGGTTTGCGATGGGCCAAGGGCGATAGTCTCTGGGGCGCTGAGCTCACCAAGGCTGTACTCAACGGTAGTGTGCCCATCGACCGTCTCGACGACATGGTCACTCGTGTTGTAGCCTCATGGTACCAGGTTGGACAGGACAAATGGCCAGAAGACAGTGGACCCAACTTTTCCTCGTGGACGAACGATCGCATCGGAAAGCTGCACGAAGGCAGTCCGTCCAATCACGACAAAGGCGTAGTCAACAAGTTCATCAATGCTCAAGGCGAAGGAGAAGACGCCCACAGTCACGTTGTGCGTCGCGTTGCTGCTGAGGGTACGGTGCTGCTCAAGAACGAAGGACGCATGCTGCCACTCGATCGCAAAGGCTGGAAGAAGGGCAAGCGAGCAACCAAGTTCCGCGTCGGCGTGTTTGGTGAAGACGCTCGCCTGCCCCACAAGGGCATTAACCACTGCTCGGATCAGAGCTGCAACGAAGGCACGCTGGCTTCCGGCTGGGGCTCTGGCGCGGTCAATTACTCTTACTTGGTGGAACCGATGTCTGCCATCCGCCAGGCTTTCGACAACGCCACCGTGTATGTCACCGACTGGCTGGAGAACAAGCTGCCGAGCCAGAAGGAGATCCTCGTGGATCAGGATCTCTGCATCGTGTTTGCTAATGCCGATGCTGGAGAAGGCTACGAGCACTATGGAAATATTCGGGGCGACCGAAACGACTTGTATCTGCAAAAGGGCGCCGATAAGCTCATTCAGGATGTCGCCAAGGGCTGTGGAGAAGGCATGGGCGATGTTGTGGTCGTGATCCACTCGGTCGGCCCTGTGGTCATGGAGAACTTCGCCGACATCATGAACGTCCGAGCCATCGTACTCGCCAACCTGCCCGGTACCGAGTCCGGCAATGCGCTGGTCGACGTTCTCTTCGGAGACGTGAACCCCTCCGGCCGACTACCATATACGATCGCGAAGAAGGAGGATGACTATGGCCCAGGTAGCAAGGTCAAGTACCTGCCCAGCCCGTCCGACGGCCTTGCACCACAACAGAACTTTTCCGAGGGCATTTACATCGACTACCGCCACTTCGACAAGCAGGACATCGCCCCTCGCTACGAGTTCGGCTACGGTCTCTCCTACTCTGAGTTCAAGCTCTCGTCTCTTGTCATCAGTGCGAAGGGCAAGAAGACACCACTGCCCGCCGCACGACCAAAGGGCATCGCACCGCCAACCTACTCGACTGATCTGCCCGATCCCGAATCAGCACTGTTCCCAGAGGGATTCCGCAGGGTCGAAAAGTACATCTATCCATGGCTCGAGACGACCAAAGGCATCAAGAGGCCGGAAGCCATCACTCCGGTGCCCCAATCGCCACTCAGCGACGCAGGCGGCGGCCCAGGCGGCAACCCTGATCTCTACACCACCATACTCACTGTCTTCGCCAGCGTGACCAACACAGGCCCCGTCGATGGCGCAACCGTTGTGCAGCTCTACATCAGCTTACCACAGGGCTACAAGGACCACGAGACAGGCGAGCCCGTTGATTTTCCTGTGCGCGTGCTGCGTGGCTTTGAGAAGGTGTACCTCAAGGCGGATGCAGGATATGCTAAGCAGTTGACTTTCCAAGTTACGAGGAGGGATCTGAGCTACTGGGACGTCAAGAGGCAGAACTGGGTGATGCCGAGTAGCGGGGATATTGAGATTGCGGTGGGATTCTCGAGTAGGGATTTGCCGTTGAAGGGGACGTGGTAGATGGTGGTGGTGGAGAATGTATGAGGATGTATATGGGAGGATTGTGTTTAGGTGTTTTGGAGGTAGATATCCGTTGGTTTCTGAATGTACATGGATTATTTGCACGGTGTTTTTGGCTGCCCATGATTATTGTCGTAGGAATGAAGAGGTGCTCAGTGGTGCATGAGGTTTCTTACTAAGGGCAAACCCGGCCTGACATGCCGGTGAACGTGCTACGGCCGCCCACGTTTAAAGGCGCAGATAGATCAGCGTTAGTGGCACGGACCATTGCCCGAGCCGAAGAAATAATTTGGGCGGGCTTGCCCAACAGTTCCCCCCCAAGTTTCTGCGCTCACTGTTCTTCTTCGCCTGTTTCTTTTTATTTGCATATAGACTCTCCACTCTGCCTGGGACGTCTCTAAATACGATACCCATTCCTGCGCAGTCTGCTTAGTCCAGGTCTGCAAACGACACGACGCCGAACAAGGGCCTCTAGGTATCGATAAGCCTGTTCGCAGCCCCTCCTCTACGAGTTTTTGGCCTTCACAGAACCGCGCCGATACAAAGACACACCGCAGCACTTCGAATGCCGCACTCGGAGTCGCCGCCCATGGCTCCCGCTATCGTCGTCGACAAGGCCGGTGCCGCGCCGCCGCCCTCCCAGGACGATGTCGCGGCCTTCCTCACTAGCATCCTCTCTGCGAAGACGTCGCACGCCTCGGTCGACGCCGCCTACGCCCTCACCACGCTCCTGCAGAACTCGGTCGGCTTTCGGGGCCTCCAGGGCTATGGCATCCTCGACGAGGTCAAGAAAGCGGCCACCAGCAAGAAGGACCCCGTGCGGAGAGAGGGCGCCATGAATGCCCTTGGCGCCCTCTTCGAGCGCTTCCCGCGCACACAAATGGTCACCGAGGCCATCTTCCTCGTGCAGGATGAGACCCTTGTGGCCCTGACGCTCGACTCGCTGGCCGACAAGACGCCCTCGGTCCGAGAGTCGGCCAAGTACGCCCTCGATGCGCTCTTTGAGAATCTCACAGCCGAGGCCAGGGTGGTCGGCCTTCTCCCCGTGCTCGTCAAGTACCTGGGCAAGAAGTCCGGCAAGTGGCAGGGCGCCGTCGGCGCCTTTGAGCTCATCGGCCGCATGGCGGACAAGGCCAAGATGGGCATGGAGAGCTTCGAGGTGGAGAACGAGAAGGACATCTTGCGGGAGTCCATGGGCAAGAAGCTGCAGGTCCTCATTCCCGTCGTCGAGAACGGCATGCACGATCTTAAGTCGGAAGTCGCAAAGCAGGCGCTCAAGACGATGAACAGCCTGACCACACTCCTCCAGAATGACGATATTGCGCCTCGGATACCGCTGCTCGTCAAGTCCATCGAGGACCCCTCCACGCAGAGTCTGCAGAAGGCCATCCATGCCCTCTCCCAGACCACCTTCGTTGCCATCGTCACCTCTCCCGTCCTCGCCATGGTCACTCCGCTGCTCGAGCGCTCCTTGAGCTCCCCACAAACTACACAAGAAGTTACTCGCCAGACGGTCGTCGTCGTCGAGAACTTGACCAAGCTGGTTCACGACCCCGTTGAGGCCCGCGCTTTCTTGCCCAAGTTGAAGCCCGGCGTCAAGGCTGTGCAGGATCGCGCGTCGCTCCCAGAGGTGCGCGAGATTGGTGCGCGCGCTCTGGCCGTCATCGAGGCGGCCATGGCCGACAAGGATGGCCAGCTCGCCAGTGGTGCCATCGCGAGGACGCAGCCGGCAGATGTTGCCAAGGTCATCGAAAAGCAGATCAGCGCCGTCGGCAGCATGCAAAATTTCCCGGGCGACGCGGAGGTCTGGACTGTAGCGAAGGCGTACATTTCCGAGATGATCGCCGAAGTCAACGACCAGCGCGAGATCAGGCGCATTCCTGGCCTCATCGCTCCCTACCTGGAGTCGCTGATGAACCCCGGAGAGGCCGAGAAGGTTGCAAAGGCGGTGCACCAGTTCTACTCCGACGAGGACCTCCGTAAATTCGGGCAGCCAGTCGAGGTTGAAGAGGGCGAGACCGAGATCGTCAATGCCACATTCTCTCTCGGATACGGCGGCATGCTGCTCCTGTCACACACAAATCTGCGCCTCCTGAAGGGCCACCGTTACGGTCTCTGCGGTCGCAACGGTGCCGGAAAGTCCACGCTCATGCGCAGTATGGCGGATGGCAAGCTCGAAGGCTACCCGCCCCAAGACGAAGTCAAGACTTGCTTCGTCGAGCACAACCAGGGCGAGAACGCTGACCTGACCATTCTTGAGTACATCTCCAGCGACCCCAGGTTCAAGGACGAGAGCAGAGACCGTATCATCGAGGTTCTGGAGGAGGTTGGCTTCACATCTGGTCCTGAGGGCAGGCAATCGAATAACGTCGGCTCTCTGTCTGGTGGATGGAAGATGAAGTTGGCGCTGGCCCGAGCTATGCTGATGCGCGCCGACGTTCTGCTCCTTGACGAACCTACCAATCACTTGGACGTTGCCAACGTTGCGTGGTTGCAAGACTACCTGAAGAAGCACACTGAAATCACCAGCTTGATCGTATCTCACGACTCCGGCTTCCTCGACGATGTCTGCACGGACATCTACCACTACGAACAGAAGAAGCTGGTCTGCTACAAGGGCAACCTCGCAGACTTTGTCAAGGTCAAGCCTGAGGCAAAGAGCTACTACACCTTGACCGCGTCGCAGGTCCAGTTCAAATTCCCTCCTCCTGGTATCCTCACTGGTGTCAAGTCAAACACTCGCTCCATTCTTCGCATGACCAATTGCACATACACCTACCCAGGAGCAGCGAAGCCATCCCTGTTCGATGCCTCTTGTAACCTGTCACTGTCCTCCCGTGTCGCCATTATCGGTGCCAACGGTGCCGGTAAGTCAACACTCATCAAGATCCTCACTGGCGAGGCTGTTCCTCAAGAAGGCAAAGTCGAGAAGCATCCCAACTTGCGTCTTGGATACATCAAGCAGCATGCCCTAGAGCACGTTGAGATGCACATGGAGAAGACACCCAACCAGTATCTCCAGTGGCGTTACGCCAACGGTGACGATCGCGAGGTGTTGATGAAGCAGACTCGTGTCCTTACCGACGAAGACAAGAAGCAAATGGAGGTGCACATCGACCTCGGTGACGGCCGTGGCGGTCGCAAGATCGAAGCCCTCATTGGTCGCCAGAAATACAAGAAGTCTTTCCAGTACGAAGTCAAGTGGTTGCACATGCTGCCCAAGATGAACACCATGGTTTCTCGCGAGACCCTCCTTGAGCGCGGCTTCCAAAAGCTGATTCAGGAATTCGACGACCACGAGTCGTCTCGCGAAGGTCTGGGTTACCGCGTGCTTGAGCCCAAAGTCATTTCCAAGCACTTTGAGGATCTGGGTATGGACCCCGAAATCGCCAACCACAACGAGATTTCCGGTTTGTCTGGAGGTCAGAAAGTCAAGGTCGTGCTTGCCGGTGCCATGTGGAACAACCCGCATCTTCTCGTCCTCGACGAGCCCACCAATTTCTTGGACCGCGACTCACTCGGCGGTCTTGCCGTCGCTATCCGCGACTACAAGGGCGGCGTCATCATGATCTCCCATAACGAGGAGTTCGTCGGCGCGCTGTGCCCGGAGCAATGGCACGTGGCTGACGGTCGTGTGGCGCACAAGGGCCACCTGGCTGTCAACATGGACCGCTTCGAGGACTCGCGACCTGGGTCGTCCGTCGCTAGCAGCAATGTCAGCTCCGCGGCGCCCAGCACGACTGGCACGCCCAACATGAGCGACGCCGAGGGCAGCAAAGATGACATGAAGTTCCGTGCGAAGAAGAAGAAGAAGCCGACGCGCGCGCAGCAGAAGGAGAGTGAAGTGCGCAGGAGGCTGAGGTATATTGAGTGGTTGAATAGTCCCAAGGTATGTCTCGTCCCTGACTTTGGTCTGATATGAATGCTTACGTTTTTGATAGGGCACGCCACAACCTCCTAACACGGATGACGAGGCGGAATAGATAGACTGGTGGTATGCACTTGGATTGATGACATGATTGGCATGATATCCTAGACTTTTGTTTTGATCTTTGCATTGCTGGGCGTTTACTATAGACGATGTTTACAGGGTGATAGATGCATGATGGTTGTGTTTGAAATTTGGGCGCATTTCTGAAAAGTATGATAATTTCATTGTGTTGTTCAATTGCTTCACTTTCTTGTTTGTGATGGCCTGTAGACGTTTCCTAGGTTTTTCTGTATTCGACTGTGACGTGTGTGATAGACGGCGCTGAAGACGTAGCTTTTCCTCTCAACATGCACCCGGTGTTCACTCTCTGTCATATGTTCCAGGTCGCATTTTAGATACGCGAAAATTCGTTGCGTGCATTCCCGTTCATCATTGGTCCTTGGTCATTCGCTCGGCCAATGTTGACGAAGCGTCGGGTGTTTGTCGTACCAGCGTCACACTTCAATCGTGCACAGTTTGTGACCTCTCGTCGTTTACATGAGCGCTTCAAACACATTGGCGTTTGGCACTCATTCCGGCCACCAGAGACCCTCGTACATGTTGTTCTCTTTTCGTATACCACCCCATTCTGTGAAGCCCATCGCCGTTCGCTCTTTCCTCTGTTACTTCTTCACTCGGCACACCGCCTCCGATTTTCCTCCGCAGCGTGTTTTCACCTCCGAGTCGCGGTAGATCCGCAAACGGTGAAGTGTTCACATCGGCACGTCGAGGTTGCGTCTTCTTGCTTCCTGCACACACTCTTTCTTTTCCTCACTACCTTTCATTGCAACACCACTACGATCGACATCAATCACTCACCGTCTCAACAACACAGCTTCAATGAAGCTCCTCACGATCGCTCTTGCCGGGCTCGCAGGCTTCGCGACTCTGGTTTCAGGTGCGCCCAGCAGCGACGCGCAGCTCATCACTCGCTCCGACGAGCCACCTACGCCTGTCAAAGCACCCTTCACCCACATCGACACCGACAAGCTCCGGCAAGCTAATCGCCTATTCCCACTTTCACTCAACGTCACGCTAACAACGCCAAGGTACCACTGTCATGGCCACATCCTCAAGGAATGCAAGCCCGGACCAAACATATGCAAAGTCACCGAGAAGTGCCCCAAGTTCTGCGTCGACACTATCAGCCCTGAAGGCGCTGTTTGTGCTGACCAGGAGGCTGGCGAGAATGATTCTATCGGTGTGGTTAAGAACACGGCGGGGGAGAAGTACCTGTAAGTTTGCTTTCCCGGGCGCAGCCTTGGGAGCTGGTGATTAACGGGATTGTCTAGCTGCGATGGGCTCCGTGTTAATCGCTGTGCTGTGGATGGCTCGAATTGCAGATACGCTGGTGTTCTGTGTAGTAAGGCATGCTTCGATTCTGATGTCGGTGCGCTTTGCATCAACGACTATGTACTTGGACCAGAGGCTCGCGTTGAGCCCACTGTCGAGGCTCGTACTGAGGACGCTCCTACCATTCTCGGTTGTGAGGATTTGAGAGCGGCGCGATACTGGCAGTAAGTTTCGACGTTGGAAAGCTCTCGATCTTGACTAACGTACATTTCAGCTTTAAGTGCAACGTCACAGTGGCTCAGACGTGCAAGAACCAGAATGGTGCTTGCCGGTATTACGCCTTTTGCTCAGGAGGATGTACGGAGAAGGCTGGCGAGAAGCAGGGCGATGTTACGTGCTGTGGCATGTCAAATCCTAAACATCCGAGGGAGAATCAACCTGCAACTATCCTTGAACCCAGGTGGCCTAACCTTGGGGGCGTAGAGTGAGTTGCTTTACCTCTTGTATTTCAGTACACACTTGCTGACGTTTTAATCTCCTCAGACACAAGTGCAATGATACCAACGTACTGACCCGCACCACTGGTGCTGAAGACCGGACCTGGTGGTATGCGGCGACCTGCTTAGAAGGCTGTGAGGAGTCTTCGCAGGGCGTCTCATGCACCAAGGGTCTTGAGTCTCCTCACTGGCTCAACGGCAGGTACTTCATGTATGTTCGCGGTTCATCTCGCGTCATCATCAACGTCGCTGACTTGTGATCTAGACATCATTGCAAGGACCAAACCAAGATCGAGAGCTGCAATATCGTTGCTGGCGGGCCTTGTACAGTCATTGGAGAGTGCCCTGCCTCGTCCATTTGCCTCGATATGCCACGGCGAGGAGTCGCATGCAAGTCCTCGGTTCCCAGCGCCGGTGAAGACGTCAAACTAGCTATGAGGGAAGTCAAGGCAGCTTCTCCCAGCATCCCGAATGTCAAGCGCGACGTCCTAGGCGATCACCGAGAATGCACGCCATCTCGTCGAGGCGTTCGGACGTGCGTCAGTCAATTCTGCTCTGTGTACCCCGGAGACTGGTGCAAAGACTACGAATCCTGTCACGATGACTGTAACTGCTGCAAGAAGCCGGATCCGCCAAAGAGCATTTCTAAGGTAACTCAATATGTTCCCATTGCTTGGTGAGCTTGTACAGCTAACATAGTATGTTAGACCAAGCGATCCAGAGACGAAGAAATCAAGGATATAACTGCTTTCGCCTGCAAATTCGGAGACTACTGGTGTCATCCTACCGGCGCCAACTGGCTGCTCGTTTGTGACGCAGCGGGCAAATGGCAGCTTTCCTCGGACTGTGGTATATTTCTTGGATATGGCTGGTACGTTTGCGATTGTCTGGTCTTTTACAAAAACAGGGCTGCGTGTCATCAATATGCTGACTATTCGAACTAGCTGTAGAGGCACCGCAGAGCCGGGTCCCAACCATTATTGCAGCTGCAACCCTGATGACCGCGGTCCTCTTCCTGAGCTTCACGGCAAGGACGACTTTAAGCGCTCGGTAGTAGCAGTGGATACACAGCCTCACGCTGTGGCTCTTGGGCTGGAGGAGGGACTTGGCTTGTAAGTTGAAGATTGGTTTGCTGTGAAGATACTGGAGAGGAAAGATACTTCGGATACAAGTGGTAGTGGTGGAAAAGCAGGATAGTCAAACCAAATGCTACCTTTTTTGATTTATTGCACACGATCAGTTGAAGCCGCGTAGACTGATAGTCCATCTAGGTCTCAAGATGATACAGTCGCCACCCTAGCCCAGCGTTCCGACGACCCAATCTGCTCGCCTGGACAATACTGGTGCGATCCCTTCAACCGCGACTGGATCGTCACCTGCGATTCCAAGGGATATTGGCACTACTCATCGTACTGTGGTCAGACAAAAGTCGGCGATGTTGGATACGGCTGGTAAGTGACGGTTCCTCACCTTCGAGACACTCAATTAACATGTCATCCAGCTGTAAAGGATCTACTACACCAGGAAAATAGTCTTACCTCCTGTGACTGCCGGGGTCTCCCAGGCGGTCCGCCAGCGCTCGTTGCAGATACCGAGCACGTCGCACGCACCGAGCTCGACTCACCTGTCACCAAAGACGACCCAGAGACCAGCGATATCGACGTGAACGATATCTGCACACCTGGTATGTACCGGTGCGCCCACCGCACCGCCGACACTATCGAAGTCTGCGGCCAAGACCAGAAATGGTATCTCTCAGCTTCGTGCTGCGGGCTTCACACGTGCCGCATGGGACTCAGCGCACTCGACTGGGCTCCTCGGTGCCACTGCGGACACGTTCGATCAGTCGACACTTCTGCGCCAGCAACTGCAGAGCGCGAAGTGATCCAGCCTGAGCCCTCAATGCCCGAGCCTTGCCAACCCTGGACCAGGCGCTGCGGCGTCGGCCCAGACGCCGGATCCCTATACATGTGCGGCGAAGACAACAAATGGACCCTCGCAACCTCATGCGACTGCCAAAGCGAGCAGACGGGTCAAGCATACTGCGGTCCAACGATGAGCAGCGCTTCTGACCCACCATATTCAGAGCCTACGCCCAAGCCTTTCCCTGCACATAACCCGTCGGAGCCCGAGCCTTGCGAGGTGTATACTATGTGCTGTGGGGCTGGGGAGGACTTTAGGTCGCTTTATATGTGTGGGTATAATGGGAGGTGGGGTTTTGCGAATGATTGTTTGGGGGGCAGGTGTGTGAGGAGTGAGAGGGTGGGGAAGGCGTATTGTCTTGAGGATTCTAGGTGAGGGTTGGGTGATGGGTTGGAAGGGTTTTTGAGAGGGAGTTGGTTGGGTCTGGATCATTTCGGGATGAAATCTTAATGTGTCCTGGACATGACTCTGCACTCGCTACGTCGTGATGATTGCAGTTTGTTGATGGTGACGAAAAAGTGAAAGTGAAAGAAGATCCACGGATCTGATGTAAGTCAGGGGAGCGAGCACGTGAGAATGTGACGGCGCCTTCCCCCTTTGAGAACCCCGCGTTATTCGATACGCGTCAACATCCCAGCGCAACGCGATCAACAACTCGACCACCAACGTCATGGTAAGTTCCCACATCCATTCTAAATATTCCCCGTATACTAATTCGACGCAGGCGCCGACAGCCTCAGGCGGAAAAGGCGAAAAGAAGCGTCGCGGCAGACCTCCAGGGAGCCGCAATTCTGGTGTCGCAGCCAAACGAGCGCCAAAGTCCACGGAAGCGAAGGCGAAGGCGAAACCAAAGGCCCGAGGGAAGCAGCGGCCATCGCAAGCTGAGCCCGAGGACGAGGAAGAAGACGAGCTGTCTGGCCTGCTCGCTGAAGAGGCCCCACCGGCGCGACCACGAAAACGCAAGGCGCACACGGAGCGAGACGATGCTGAAGACGAGGAACCACAGCCACACAAGAAGTATGTGCAATTGGAGGCCAGGACAAAGCGCATATCCCAAGAGCAGATAGACACATGGCCGCAGGTGTCGAATCAGGTGCTGGAGCAGATAGTGGCTGTGATACGGGACGCGAAGAAGGACATTGCGAACACGCAGCGCGACGAGCGCAGAGTCATGGCCGCCCACAACACCCTCAACCCCCTCGTCCGCAAGCTCGCCCGCCAGCTGGCAGCCTCGAGGATCCCGCCCCAGGCTAAAGATATCCACTTCAATATCGACAAGCTCACGGAGCGCAACGCACACGTCTCGCGCGACGTCACAACAGCCCGGCACTCGAAACAGCTGCTCAGCGAACAGATCATCGTGGCTGAGCATCTGCTGGCCAAGGACGAAGAGAACCTAGGTGAGCTGAAGAAGGCTGCGAGGAAGTGGAGGACCGAGTGGAAGCACCAGAAGAAGATGGGACGGGTATGTATGGGCAGAGCGCCGACTGCGGTAGTGGCTGACACGCTGTAGATCCACCCGCTCCTACAGGATCCAGACGACGCCACTAAACCAGGCGATCGTCCCGACGACATTGGCCTGAGGCGATCCACGCCCGCGGACACGTCCCTGCTCGACGCGCCAGACGCCGAGCTGGCGCCCATACTCAAGCAGCTTCAGCGGAGTCTGGAGAACATGCAGGGGAATCATGCACATGTGGAGGAAATCGACGGTGCCATGGGCGACGCACATGCAGCGTTAGACGACGTCTTATTCAGGCACGCCAGCGCACAGCAGTACGCCACGCTTTGAGCTATTGGCATGCAGGGCAAGACTGCGCTTGGGATCGGCGTTTGGGAACGACTTCCATTCTTGGAGGCCATGCATGGGCTGGCGCACACATAGGCGTCCGGGCGAATGGTAAACATGTTGATGGATCTAAGCCTCAGCGCGGAAGCAGGAGTTCGTGATCCAATACTCTGGCGCACTTTTACAGCGTAGCACTCTCTTAGGTGTGGCATGAATTCGAGCAATGGACTCGCACGGAAGGGCCCAGTGCTCTCGTAGGTCATCCAGCTTGCTGTCATCATTCAGTACTCGATTTAGCCTTCGTGATCCCGACGCTATGGTCATCGGAACTGGTGCATGCAGAAAAGTATCTTTTACATGCAGTGTAGCCCTGCTGCGCTCTGATTGGCTTGGAGTATTTTTGAGGCGTAGCAGACTCCACGTGTTGATAGTCTACCACCATAGCTTGAGATCAATTGCCGCAAACAAAAGCGTGAAGAGGGAAGTTGATATCTGATGGCATTGCATAATAAGACAAAGCGTGGACGGACCATGTCTGTCAGATACGCCTTGCGGAGACTTCCCCACCTTTCGGCCGTTCCGTTTCTTTCCCGCCCATCGGCTAACCACGCGACCTCGAACATTCACTCGCGTGCGTGCTTCTGAAACATCATCTATACCAAATAAACACTCTTCAATCAGCGCAGGTTTCCCCGTACTACCAGAACACGTGTACCACAGACGCCACAGCCAATACCCACACGGTGCAACCACGCGCGCAGTAGAACGTATCCACCTGCGGCCATCCAAGAAAAGCAGGCAACGCGGGCCTAACACTTGATGACGGAGGCTGCCAAAAAGTTCAATGACGCAACTTCAAATAATATGCCGGTAGCTCGCGACGCGGAGCAGGGCAAAGACACCACGGCGACGAATGCGCCAAAGGCCTCCTCACCATCGAAGGAGAAGCGCGCGGCCACCCACGATTCCGAGACGCCAACAAAAGGTGCAAAGAAGCGTAGAAAAGTCAATCATGGTATGCCACGCATGTCGTGCACTACGATACACTTGAAACCCCTGCTGACTTGACATTCTCACATCTAGCGTGCATATACTGCAGACGTTCGGTAAGCCAAGACGCCTCCCCTGGCATTCAATACTTTGAAGAGGTTGCCCTAGAATGGTTGAAGACAATCACTAACCAGATCAACCTCAGCACATGACGTGCGACCTGGTGAGTGAAATGGAAGCTTGCTCCATCGATGAAAGCTGATCAGGTTCCACCGCGTAGGAGCGACCATGCACACGTTGTGTCAAAAGAAATATAGGGCATCTCTGCCATGATGAGCCCCGTGAGGGTGTCAAGAAGTCTAAATCAGACTGCGAAAACGCCACTGGAGAGGCAGAAGCTCCCAAGAATGGAGCATCTGCCCCTGACGCCGCCATGAATACCGGTGCTCCACAACCCACTGCACCAGATGCAGGGCTCAGTCTGGCGCCACCTCCCGTACCTGCTCGAGATGCCAGCGCAACATCAGTAACGGAGACCAGTCCCGTATCCGCACCACAGCTCTCGTCTCTGAGTTCTGCGAACCAGCCATGTAAGTTACACGCTCTTTCAGCTCGGATTCGCGCTTGTGACTGAACGATACGAAGTCTTGAACTACAATGATATGTTCTCATCTTCTTCCACCCAGAACAACTTCCAGGACATGCATCAGTTTCATCCCTCCTATATGTTCAACACGTCCGAAGTCAGTAACGAGTATAACCTGCTCAACGACTTCCTCAACAACAGCCTCATGGACGACGGTTCTTTCTACGGGGGTTCGGACTTCCACAGCTTGTTCTCTGATCCCTCCCTCATGAACCCTATGGGCACTCTTACCAACAACTCTAATTATGCCCCGAATACCGCAAGGAATGCTCAACTACTGCCGCCACCGGCTCAGGCTGCATCAGGCAACAGCATGCAGCGACCACCGATAGACAAGGCGAGAGAGAAGTACCTCATGACGGCCGCGGACCCTGCCGGCTCAGACAGCCCTGAAGAGCGCATGAACAAGCTACTGAAAGCCAAGATGGACGCAGGGCTTCTGAAGCCGTTCAACTACGTCAAGGGCTACGCACGGCTGAACCAGTATATGGAGCAGAACCTGCAGCAAATATCCCGCGTCCGTGTGCTACGACAGCTCGACCGATTCAGGCCAAAGTTCCGCGAGCGCATGGAGAAGCTGACCGATGTGGACCTCGTGCGCATCGAGATGTGGTTCGACAAGAGCTTGATGGAGTACGATCGCGTCTTTGCCAGCATGGCTATTCCCGCTTGCTGTTGGCGCAGAACAGGCGAGATATATCGAGGCAACAAGGAGATGGCGAAGCTGATTCACATGCCGATGGCGAAGCTGCGAGACGTAGGTTCGACGATCGTTCAAGTATGGGAGATTGCTAAAAATGCTGTAGGGTAATATCGCCTTGCACGAGATCATTGCTGAGCCGTCACTCGTGTCCTACTGGGAGAAGTTTGGCGCCATTGCCTTTGATCACACGCAGAAGGCCATCCTTACGAGCTGTTCACTCAAGAATCTGGATCCAAATTCGAAGGATCCGGAGATTCGATGTTGCTTCTCGTTCACTGTCAAGCGCGATATGTGGAACATGTAAGTTGAACCGACGCACAACATGCGCAATGCTGACCACGTACAGTCCGGCGCTAATAGTTGGCAACTTCCTTCCCATCATTGAGCCTAGCACTGGGGCTACTTCATCTTCTTGATCTGTGTACTGCGAATATATATTTGGGCTAGCTTGTACCATCACTCTGTGTATTGTGGAGGGTGTTCCCGAGGCTGGGCTTCTCGTAGTTCTTCTTGACTTGTATTAACTCTTCTTCAATCTACTGCTCGATTACTTGTCTGTCTTGTGTTCTTCATGTTCGGATGTTGTTGCGTGGCGCACCTGCCGTTTTGCTTCGCGCTACTCTGAAAACATGGCAGCTACGACACTCGCCCTCATCGCTTCCTCCTCTTTCACTCAGCCTTTTGCACATGCCATAGTGACATGCAATGGCTCCCCCGCAGGCCCCCGCAAAGCTCGAGCGCGAGAAGAAGATCAGGGCAGTGCTCGGTGAGTCCTGCATCCATCTTCCGCACTCTGTTACTCACCATCTGCAGCTTTCGGCTCAAGTCTCACCAAACGTCTGGAAAGCGAACGCGACGCCTCACTCATCGATGACTTCCAGGCGCAGCTCCGTGGTCTGCCGCTTCAGCCGTCTTCGACACTCACAGCACGACAGGACGAGCTCGACAGGATAGGCACCGAGCTATGGAACCTTTCCACACGTTTGCGACGCGATGAAACGGCACCCGGCGGTAGAGAGAAAGATGAAGCAGCGTATAAGAAGCGGGCGTTGTGCCTCTTACGCGTCTTCTCGTTCTTGCTGCTCGACTCGGCTGCGGCGCAAGCAAAAGGAAGGTCGCGCAGGAGCTGCATCCGCCTCATGAAAGTTGCGCTGAAAGCTGCGCGTGTGTGCATCGATAGCGATGAGCTGAGTAATGCTACGAAGGTCCTCGAGCGGGCTGCTGAATACCAAGACATCTTGAGCGGCGAGCGTGATGGCGCAACGAAGGATGAGGGTGAAGCGGCGGATCGCTTGCGATTGGACTACTTCGCGGTCCGAATGCTGTTGGTGAGTTGCGACGCGATCATCCCCATAGCGATCATGACTGACTGACGCAATTCAGGCATGGCGTCAAGACCGCATGGACACAGCAGAGCACATGTTCGCAAAGTGCAAACAGCTCGATCGCAACCTCACACCAAGCTCCGCTGAGAGTCTCGCGGACCTTCTCTACGAGATCGGCAAAGACAATTTGACGAAGCGCGCGTATGAAAATTCTGTGAAATGGCTGGAGCGCGCGCATGATATGCTGGGAGACCAGGACATGGAGTTGCTGAGTCCGGAGGCTGGCGAGCTTCGCTTGAGCACAATGCACAACATTGTCCAAGCGTATATGAAGACGAACACGCCGGAGACACGGGACAAGGCCTGGAATATGGTGAAGCTGATGGAGACCGTGAGTTGCTGCCCCAATGCTGTAAAGGCATCGACTCACGCAGGCTAGGACTTTTCTGACAAGCTGGTCGTCTCGCTTCTCAAGATCGATCTTCTTTCGGCAGCCGAGACCTTGGACAGTAGTGAATTCTACAGCGGTGCGTGTATCATGTTCTTGCTGCCTATTGGCGACTAAGATTCCCAGTTCTGTTGAAGATGGTGCGGACGATCGTACTCAACGACACCAATTTCAAGACCATCATGCATCACATCCACAAGCTAAAGGAACACAAGTATGTTCACGAGCCAAGAGTCTCTGATTTAGCTCACATCGCGATAGTGCCGCCACCGCCTGTAAGCTCCTCGACGACTTGATCGACATTCGACTGTTCACGGAAGAGAACCAAGTCTGGATCGAGAAGGCAATTGTGATGCGCATCTGGTTGGGGACGACGAACGGCCTCGCCGAGAACGTCCTTGAGCAGCTGCAAGAGCTGCTCGACGCTGTCGCACAAAACACCAAAGCACCTTTATCGGCTCCTGCTACTCATGCTGCGCAAACTGTGAGCTTCAATCATCATCGAACGTTGACCGTCTCACTAATGCACACGTCTAGCTACTATGGAAGCGCGTTGAGGCATCTACGAATCAAGAGCAGTATGCTACCGCCGAAGCATGGTGCCGGATTTGCCTGCATCCACTCTTCGATAAGGCTGGCGCTCAAAACAAGGCCAAAGTGGCGAGGTCAGTTGCGCGGCAAAGCATTGACTAGTACCAGCTAACAAGTCACAGGAAAATGATTCAGTGTGCGCTGTCTCGGCAAGACTACGCAGCTGCGCGAGAAGCGTTCAATATGATGTCCGACTCTGGCAGAGACGAACCTGTAACCCGCTACCTGATGTACAAAGCTGGGCTGCAGAGTGGTGACATGGACTTGGGTAAGTTGTTATCCCGTTGAACTCCCATTGTATGCTGATCCAGGCAGCGACCGATTCTATAGACCATGTTTGTCGCAGCTCGGCCAAAGACGCAACATTACTCTACGCCTGTGTGATGGAGGCCCAAAGCGCTGGAGATAAGAGGCAAGCCATCGGCGCTCTAGAACGAGTCCTAGACAAGTACGACTACAATGCACCTGCGGGTATTCATCTGCCTGCACTTTTACGGTAAGTGTTAAGCCACAGTGCCCACCGAATCATCCTAACCCTCACAGATGCACGGCGCGGCTTCTCCAGTCAGAGCTAGTTAAAGATGGCACAATCGATTCGAAGATCATGGAACAGCTCTGCAAGGTTTTCGATGGAGGTAAGAAGCACGTTTGTAAAAGCTGGCCCCACTAACGGTCGGAAGCTCTTACTCAAGCCAAAGCATCGAGACGAAGGCCAAACAACCCAGCGCAGCAGCTTTTCACGCCAGAAGAATTTGAGTGGTTCTCTAAGAATCTGTACAACCTCAGTCTCAAGTACTGTGCGGAGATGGCGCCCAACCATCTCGTCCGATTGCTGAATGTTTGCACCGAGGTAAGTTCTTCCCGCAACATCTTTGTAGCGCTTCTAATGGGCATCAGTTCATCAAGCTCATAAAGGAACATGACAATTCTGACACTGCCGGGGATCTCTGCCTTCGCCTTGTGTTTTGCGAATTCCTGGCCGCATGTACTTACACGACGTTGGCTCGCGCCGAAGACAACACTGAGAGCTGCGTAAGTACTGTAATCGTGTGTGAGTGCTAGGTACTGACTCGACCAGTTGCAATACTATCTTGAAGCTCGGAAGCATAGCCAAGAGTTTCGACGCACTGCCGCGGAAGGCATCGACAAGCTCGGTGGCTCGGCCCAGGCGGACATCATCTCAAAGCACTTCCAGATCGTCAAGCTCGAGCTTGAGGCTGTTCTCAAACTCGAAAAGTGGGATGAACTCGACGATCTGTTTGACCAATGCTGGAAATACAAGAGTCCGGATCACTACGAGACTTTGGCCGACCTCGTGCTTGTCATTCATTCATGCCTGGTGCAAGTGAACGTCGACGACAAATACCAAAAGAGTGAGTTTGACCACTTATATGCCACGTCCCATGCTGACAAAGGACTCAGAAGTACTATCGGTGCTCCATAAGATCATCAATCTCACCGCACGCCAGACTGGAACCGACCTTACGAAGCTTGCTCGCTGGCTCCGATGCCTCTTCAATCTATCGCTTGAGTACGACGAACATACCAGTGTCAAATGCATCGAACAAGTTGTCAAGGTTGCAGCGAAACAACAAGCAGTAGGTACCCCTGACTCTCTCCATGGGAGTATTCGTTAAGTCAGCCCAGGATCGAAACGTGACTCCTGCGTCCGCCCTGAACACCCCACCACCGTCTTTTGATCCTATCATCATTGGTTGTGGCATGGATGAGGCTGACGATGAGCTCAAGGAAGGCGATCCGTATCCGAATGTCGAACTCGAGTGGCTGGCGACGACCGCGTTCAATCATGGCGTGGACTACTATTTGCGGGAGAACGACAAGCAATGCAAAGAGTGGGCTGAGAGGGCCTTTGTGCTGGCGCAGTGGGTTGATGATAAGGGGTCGCTAAGGGATGCGCTTATGGGGCGGTATGCGACGCTGAAGTTGCCAGTGGAGGAATAGGTAAGGTGCCTAGACCTAAAGTAGCGTCTGATCTAGCGTGGCACCGCGTACGGAAGTTCCCGCATGAGATTCTCTTACAACCCTGCCATAACGAAGATGTAAAACTCAACGATAACCCATAGTTCTGCTCTTTGTATTTTCTTCTATAAGTAAAGTATCTATGCCATGCCTCTTCGGAAATCGCACTCGAAGTCTCGCTTTGGTTGCCAGCCGTGCAAGAAAAGACACATCAAGTGCGGAGAAGAGACGCCGTCATGTCAGAAGTGCATCAGTCGACGCGTGGAGTGTGTATATTTACCTGCAGAAGCACGCGTCTCTGTTGCGGCTTTGTCTAACACCAATTCTCCTGTACCGAGTCCTGCGAGTCTTTATCCCAAAGATGAGTTGAGACCTACTAGGGTACAAGAGCTACATCTCATGGCACACTACACTACTACGACATGTTACACAATGAGTAGTAGAGAAGACCGGACCAGCGAAGTTCAAATATGGCAGAATATCATACCCGAAGAAGCGCTTCAACACGAGTTTCTCATGGACGGAATCCTCGCGTTCTCCGCGCTCCACTACGCATCAGAGAATCCTGAATCGCGCTGGAAATACACGCGAATAGCTACCCACTACCAAACCTCTGCACTACGTGGCTACCAAAACGCACTCCGAAACATCACGCGCGACAACCACAATGCTATCTTCGCATACGCTTGCATGCTCAACATGCTCTCCTTGGCGTTCCCCAACGTAGACCCGACATCGACCTCGCATGTAGAAAGCATCGTGGCGCTCATCGAACTCGTGCAAGGTACCGGTCACATCACCGCCACATACGACGTCTCGCTGCGCTCCGGCAAGTTCGCAGTCTTTTTCGAAGCGTTTCCACGTCGCGACTATCCCCCTGCGCCGGATACATCTGTCTCCAGTGCGCTCAGCCAGCTTCGCGAACACGTAGAGAGCATCAGAGACCCGGCAGACGAGACGCGGCACCAAGCATACATATCTGGTACCCATGCGTTGGAGATCTCGTTTGGGCATTGGGCAGAATTCCACCATCTGGGTCACTTGATGGTGTGGACGACGATGCTGGGCAAGGACCTTGCGGAGCTCTTTAAGAGAGGGGATGCGATGGCACGGCTGATTTTCATGCATTATGGTGTGTTGTTGTTGCAGGGTAGGGGGCGTTGGTGGTCGAGGAATACGGGGAGGTGTTTGATTGAAGAGCTGGCGAAGGAGGTTTGCAGGGAGAAGCCGGAGTGGGAGAAATGGACGATGTGGGCGATTGAGAGGGGTAAGACGGCGGATTGAGTGTCGTAGAGGCGTGGAAATATGCGAAACTGAAGCTCGGAAACGAGGGTGTGGGTGGGACGTCGAATGGCAGGTAAAGTACTCTTGATATTCTATATGCCATGTCTGACAGTGTCTAGTATCGTGCACTCGAAGAGCACCTCAATCCCTCTGGCTTCGCCATTCAGGGGACACAGATCCTCTATCGCAGAGGAGCAGTGTCCCCAACCTCTAGTCACGCGAGATCATACACCTGAACTCCCTTCCTGACTGCCCTCGCCTTCCCAGGCTGCAACAATGCCGCAATTTCACTCGGATGCACCCATGCCAAAATCGCCATGCAGATCCACATCAGCACCGAGTCAAAGATATACAGGAACACCTCATGACTGATCAGATACCCGTCGTTACCCTGCGCGTACTCGATCAACCGGAACACCGAACGCACGAGGATGAGCGCACTGGTGGCGTACAGCACGAAGAGGTGCTTTTCCCACGGCGGCTGCTGAGACATGACTCGCGATGTGGGCACGCGGCGCATGCGCATGTGGAAGACGACCGAAGTGATGAGGAAACATCCGAAGAAAAGCACTTGCACGATCAGGCCGCCGATGATGATTTTTTCGCCCGTGTGCATGGCGTCTAGGGTGCCCGTGGACATGATTCCTCCACCTGTTGTTTCATCAGCAATCACTCCTCCGATCTGGGGGTATCGAACATACCCGCGCCCTGCATCATGAAAGAGAAAACGTCGCCCGTCACGAAGATCTTTGTGAGCCAGCGGTTGCGGATCAGCGAGTGTGATTCGCCGTCTGTGACGAGGATGATTCGTCCGAGAAGCATGTAGATGCTAGCGGCGTACAGCGCGGGTGCGATGAGGAGGAACATGGTTTGGATCGAGAAGACGGGAACGCTCCAGTTCGGCGACTCACTTGCAGCTATGGCTCTCTATTTGAGGTCAGTAGGCAAGTTGGAAAGTGGGAGTCGGGGTGCGTACGCCGATGTAGCCGATAGTTTGGACTGTCGAGGAATTAGTCGGAGGCACACATAGTTAATGGAGCATGGACTTACAGAAACCGCCGATGACGAATGGGACGAGGATCCACGTCTTTGTACGGACCATTTGGTACAGGTGCAGGACTGATACAACGAGGAAGAGAATGAAGAAGATGACGGCTCCGGCCATGGAGGGGTCATAGCGGAAGAGCTTGAAGTCGATAAAAGCTTCGTCCGCCATTGCTGCAGTTGTGTGAATGAAATGGGCGTAGAAGCGAAAGATGTCGTCCGGAGAAAGCACGGGTATGTCGATCAAGTGCAGCGTGAAAAAGAAGTGCCGGTACGATGCGTCGCTGAAAGCAGTTGATGATTCTGAACACGAAGCAGCAGGCCGCCTACATATACAACTTCCACATCGCGCGTTGACTGCGGGCCGTTCTCCACCGAGCGTTGAGCGCGTATCGCGTATTTACGCAGAAGCCTCGACTGATTCGCAGTGCTAGGCGTTTGGTAGGTGCGTATTGCTCGTAAACTAACCCAAACAAGCTAAGGGGGGCGGAAGGATAGATTAGCGCTGGCGTACCGTCGTACCGACGTACTCGCGTATCTGTCTCGAAGGCCCGAGTCATGCGTGGCTCGCAAGTTCTTCTAGAAGGGGTTCGTGGTGTTGTATGTTGATACTGGTTGATTAAGGAGGGGCATGCGTATGCGTGTGGGCTGTGCATTGCGCGAATCTGCAGCTCGTATGTGTAGGTCAAGCATTTACGACAGCACTAACCGGAGCTTGCTTGCGTCGATTGTCTCGGGATGGTGGATCGGATAGGTTCTGTATCTCTGAAGCGGGCGTGTGAGCCTCAGCTCAGCCTCACCTGCCCTGCCCCGCTTCTCGGACACTACAAGGTAAGCACCCAACGTTTTTCACGACCCCCAGTCCTTTCCGTAATGTCAAACAGTAATTGAGAGGGCTGCCAGATAAGATGAGAGGCTCGGATAGGACATCGCAAATGGTTTTCCAACACAGACTGTCGGGCCTCCTGGTAACTTGCTTCACTCCGTTTGTGTCGACTTAGATGCTCATCCATATGGGTAGCACGGCGTTTGTCGTGGCATATAATCACTCGTTACTGGAGATGTTGACACTGTGAATACATTAAAGGATGGAAATGCGCACATACAGAGAGCACAAAACCATATCTGTCGAAGTAGATGGAGTAAAAGAGTGTAAGAATAGGATGGTCCGATGTCCCATCCCAGCTACCGACAACCGGGAGGCAGCCCTTCAGCGAGATTCCACCACGCATGCAACCCGACTACATGCATGAGAGTGTTCAAATGGCTAGTCTTGGACAAATAGATAAGCGCCATCAACTTGATGCTTGGAGATGCGCTTCGCCGTGCAGACTTCACCGTTCTGGTCTCCTACAGATGTTGAAGGACGAAGTTAGTGATTTGTCACACGTGTAGTTTGTACATTTATCACTTACCGCCCTCGCAGCCGGTGATCTTTCCACCAACGCATCTGTAGAAGGGAGTGAACGATACATGGCCGCATTGACCTAGAGGTGTACATCCAAAGTCAGTGTACATCTCACACTACAGGGTACAAATAGCTTACTTTTGTCGGGAGTAAATTCGTAGGTGTACGACTGGGAGGCAGTCTCTTCAGTGGAGAATGACACTGAGGCTGAAACAATGCCGTATGGATCTCCGACCGATGCGCCAAAGGATGAAGTACGGGATACGGAATTCTCGTTGGTGATGGACACCTTGCTGTTGCTGTCACAGATGAATCCAGACACCTGCATGCTTTCAGTGCCTAAAGAAAACGTCAGTGTAAGCGTCTACGCAATGGTAGTGCTTATGTCAAGGCTACTCACTTGTTTTGGTGTATGGCGCACCATCCATCACGAACTTGTCGCAGCCACGCTTCTTCAATGGCATATCCTTCCTCTTTGTCGTACGCTTCTCCGTAACTTTATCATAACCAATTTTGAAGATTGGTGTACCTGAATCGGAGAGCGTCTGAATTGCAGACGAGCTGTTCAACCCATGGGCGTCGAGGAAGGCATCGAACTTGTCGCCAGTCGCATCACCGACAGACTGAGGGACAATGACATCGCCGTCAGCGTTATAGAATACTGCGCTGGATAGAGAACCTCCGAGGATCGCACCGTCGCGCTTGACACCTGCGCCTGTACAATCATCGACTCCACAGCAGAACTGGACCACTGGAGTCAATCAGCATTTGTTCCAATTTGGAGAGAGAGAGAAATATACTGAATGTGGACTTCGTAGCGCCCTTGAAACAAACATCGCCGGGGCCACCATAGATTGGCACGCCACAGTTGACATCTATCACAGTAAGTCAGCATTCGGATAGCATTCGATGGCTAGACGAGCTTACCAGTTGTACTGGCAGGGGTGCGAATGCTAGATTGAGACACGGGGTCAGCATGTATGATCTTGACTGGAGCGGACATTTCATGCTCACATAGTCTGGCAGTCACCCTGAGTCGCCGCAATGTCGAAGTAGATGTTCCTGCTGCCACCGATCTCTGGCTCGTACATATCTGAGTAGAATTTGCCACCAAGCGCAGTGTCGCGGTCATAAATGACACATGATGGAAACCCCGTGCCAGTAGTTATCAAGGAATTTGGGCACTTATCGCATGCTTCGCTCGTGCAAAGTTTCACAGGTGATTCTTGTGCGATGGCGCCAATAGCGAGCAGTGCTATCAGAACCTGGGGTTTGAGGAGGAAAGGCATACTGAATGCAGAAATTGGTGTCGAAGGTGCTGGAAGGTCACAGGGAAAAATGGTGTTCTTGATGGTGGAGGAAATGAAGGCAGCCCGTTGTGTTCTAATATATGCTGTCCTTGATGGCTGCTTCCAACTAGGTCGCGCTTCGTGTTTGCGATCGGTTTGGGGTCGCGAAAAGCTCAGATCGGCGATGATCAAGATGAGAAGTCATCATCGGATCCAACTCCTTTGGCCACTGAAGCCGCTCCACTTGTCATGCGAGTGAAGCAGGTGTGATATCGTACGTCATTTTGTCTCTTCTCGGACAGGAATGCCATATGTTTCTGGGCCCAAACGCACTTATAAAGATCAGGCGCGCCACATATGAGATGCTGAGCTTTTTGAAGCCCGACACCATGCATTCAATTGGTATAGTCGACATCCGAGTTACATCGGGGAGTTGAGGAAATCGACGCGCCGTGGGTGCATCAAGCTTCGGCGAGTGTCTATTACCTGCCTGACGGAGGTGAAGATGACCAATTGCCTTTCGAACATGGGACGGATAGCGAGCGAACGTGATGTCGATCAGTCCATGGTTCATTCACAGCCTCCAAGAGACTGGCGTCTTCGCTCTTCCCGAGACCTAGGGGCCAGAATAACAGTAGAGCAGAAACCCCCTTCGCTCGAATTAAACCTTGGCTGACAATAGGAACTAGTAAAGGTCATATTTTTTTGCCACCGTAGACAAGTGGAATCTCACACCGTGCTATCTGTAAGTCTCCAGATGGGCAGGACCGCGAATGAGAGTGGACACCTTGAAAGCTTTTGTCGTCTCACATCATATAACGCAAAAGCGGTGGTGTATGCTGTTACCACTTGGATATTCTCAAGTTGCCAGAGAAGTTCCATGTGCAATTTGAGCTGCTAAGGGTTCTGTCTTCGTGTTGATAGAAGATCAGATCTATGGTATGGAACTTGTGAGCTTCTGGAAATCTACAGATCGAATATGATCGACGTCTGTATTAGACTGCTTGCCATATTTCTTAGTAGGAGGTACTTGGCATATAGTATCGGTATCAAAGCCCGCGGTCAGCCAATCAAGCGTCGATCTGTCCGAGAATCTTTTAGGGTGCGCTTACATCCGTGTGCCCAAACATCATACACCAGGCAGACGCTCTTTTCGTATGCCGGAGAAATGTCTAGTTGATCGCAATAGGGGAAGGGAACTACAACGCAAGCCAAGTGCTGATTGTCGAAGCTCAAAAGACGTCCGCAGGCACGCTAATCAAAATCTGCTGGTCGATCAAACTCCCGCCCCAACAAAGACTAGTCTAGCGTGCATGTTCCCGGAAATCAACTACCCAGGTGCTTTCCGTCCAGAATAGGGATACTTTGTGATCTATTTCAGACGAAAGCATACACCTAGGATGACGAAGCTTTACATTTTGAGTGTTCGCTGCCATACGCATACGCTAAACACGAACGTGGTGTAGTCAATCACTACTTACAGATACTACAGAATCGACTTGCGTGCATGTATGGCTACTAACATCATTGATGAACCTGTGAGAAGTTGCATGTGCAGTCCAGCGTCATGTAACCTTCTTACAAGGTCTTAGTGTTGGTATCCACGGACACCTCGAAGTCTGGCTACATTCGATGACCGCGCTGACCGCCAATAGCAAGGATTATTGAACGAGACGTGTTGAATTTGTTGCCAGAGGCTAGGAGATCATTTCAAATTGTGGAATGGTTCGTTGATAGACTTCTGGCTGTGACAACAACCGAAGATCAAGTACAGTCCAACTAGAGTCACTCGTCACAAAACACATTCCACATCGTCATTCTGGGGGCCCCGAAATGAGAATATAAGAATCCTGCCCCAAAGCCCCATCAAATCATTCACCAACCATCCGTTCCCAGCATTCAACCCATACTTACCCAGCTATGCATCCCACCACCATCCTCATAGCTCTCGGCAGTCTCGCTCTCGCAGCAGCCTTGCCCCAGATCGACCCCAACGACGACGTCCGCAAACGCCTCCTCGTCACCTTCTGGGAGAATGGCTGCCATGACGCCGCCGGGCAGCGAACGTCCCAGTTCGACATCAACACGAGCAGCAAGTACTTCCATTCCGGGGATTGTGTCCAAGGATCGTTCGGGTTCGAAAGTAAGCAGAGCACAAACAACTTGGTGCGAGACCAGGCCGATTAGCTAACGTCGATTTCTAGCCTCGACTGTGGAAATCTCTCAGCCTAGAAACAGCGTTGGAGGGACTTGGAAAGTTGAGTTCTACAACTCGGTGGGTTGCCAGGATACACCTTATGTGAGTTTTGCGTGCATCTGCCATGGTTGCGCTGCTGACGTAGTTGTGCGAAGACGTACACGGAAAATGGGTGCTACACGCAGCCTGAGGGGTCCAATTCGCGATTTGTGAAAGCAACACTCCAGTAAATGAGGTGCTGCTCGGCCAACATTACCCGTCGCATAGGTCGGTCGTTCGTCGTAGGATAGACAGTACTAGTGCTGTTGGCTTCGCGCTCACTTCATTTGCTCGCTCCACGCGTGTTAGCTTCTAGATACTTCCTGCTCTATTCATGTAGGTTCCTTGGCGGTGGTCTTAGCAAGTATTTCAAACCTTTCTTGGAGACCGAATCTGCCCACAGGGTAAAAGCTCAGGGGTTGTTCGATCTTTCGTGATTGTGAGCTTTTGTGATTGATTGACTAAACCGAAGTCTTGTCATGCGCGCTAATTCAAGTTGAAGAACGATGCAATCGGTCAACTGCACAACACCTACGATGTCGAAATGAGAGCACTAGAGTATGCAATAATGAAGGACGATGTAGTATCACAGCATGGCACAATATTGATTGCAAGGACAAAGAACATACGCTGGCATTACTCACGAGTCACAACCCGCAATAGATGACTTACCATTTCCTCCTGAATGCAACATCCTGGCGCAGTACACCTTCGCCTGTTGTATATTAATAAAGGTCAATCCAGGAGGGACATACGTATGTGTCTCGGCTGTGCTATGCAGAAGTCTGCAGATTTACTCTTGTATGCGTAAGTCAAGTATCTTCTACATCGTTTACTAGAGCTTACTTACGTGGATGCCTCATGCCAGTAGATCATCTGGTATGATTTTTGTTACCAATGGCCATGGTGGCGGAAGCGTGGAAGCTTTGCCGTTCACGCCACCCACTTTACCGGTAGTCTGCCAAGCTTCGGATCCAGATTTTCTGACGACCACTGCTGTTCCAACACACCAACACCATTTCTTCATCTATTCACGCGTCAGTCATCATTAACCCGGAGGTTCATTAATAGTCCATTATCTGCATTCTTCCATGTAACCCGGTTCACCATTCTGCATTTGCCCTTCGTGATATTTTGATTCGTAGCGCGAATGTTCGTTCTTACATAGGTCATTCTCTAGCCCTTACCCAGGCAAAGCAATCATTCCCTTCGTTGTACCTTTCAAACCCTGATGTGCGGCCCTACGTGCTATCCTCTGGCTTGTTGGTAGGCTGATACCCGTGTTCTTTTTCCCACTCCGTTGCATTTTCTGTTTTCGAGGTCCGGTATCAAGAGATGGTATGCGTGAATGATGCTAGGAAAGGTATGTGCCTGTGGTGCTAGGCGGATGGGCGATCTGTATCGCTAGAACATGATACACGTATTCAATGGGCATCTGAGCTCATGATAGTCGGGTACCGGTAAATGTAGCTGCAGCTGTAAGTGATGCTGCCACGTGCGGCTTGTTTGCTGCACGCCGCAAACTCCCAGCATTGATGAGCTCTCGTGCACTATAGCTCTACCCTCTTCTGCGAGCTTCCATTGCCCTTCTGTTGATTGGCGCCGCGCAACGCGGCACCGGAGAAACTTTGCCCCACACGCGTTTGGCAACAAAGTACGCTCGTTGCCCACACTTTTTGCCTCCACACAATCGCTCACCAGCTGCGCAAGCCCTTGCTCAGCAACGATGAGAAAACCACCAGGTAAGTACAGTGGATACCTTGTACTTGAGACATACACTGATCTGTTTGCGCCAACTTAGATAAAACACCTGCCCTCTGGCGCGGCAAAGTTTTCCACGCACCCAAACATATCCTCAATGCAGCACAGCTGCACACCATGTTCAAAGACTGTGGCATCAAGAAGCGCCACACGAGATGTCTGAACTGCGGTGAGTTCGAGAACGAAAAGCACCGCCTTGATTGGCAGAACTGCCGCGAAGTCCACGTCCTGTGCAACAAGCACCATAGGGATGGCAGTTCAGAGTGCTCGCACATGCAGATGCTGTACCAGCACTTCTTCACATCCAAGTTCTTCGAGGAACATACCGGTGTGAAGAGACAGTGCTGGGAGAGGAACTTCTACGACAAATGCTCAAAGGAACGCGACTATGCGAGTCCCAGGAGCAGGCACGAAGATGATCGCGATCGTCGCGACCGAGGTCGCGGCAGTCAGCGCGATGACAGGCAGAAGTCGAAGTCACATGGCCGTGGCGGTCGTGACAACAACGAGTCAGATGATGATGGTTACGACTCAGATCTTGAGCTGTTCAAGCAGTTCAAGAAGCTCACAAATCTCAAGGAAGATAAGAAGCGCTCTCGCTCTGCCTCGCGGTCGCGCCATCGCTCGCAGTCTGCACCGCGCAAGAAGGAGAGGTTTGCTAAAGCATGTTACGAGTGCAAAGCCCCCGGGCATATGGTCCACGAGTGCACTAACAAAAAGTGCAACAATTGTGGCAAGAGGGGCCACATCAAGAAGAATTGCCCAGACGGCATACATCCACAGCAAACGCAGCACATCTCTCGCTTGACATGTGGTTCGAAGCAGCACAATGCGGCACTGTGCCCGCAGAAGGATGCTGGCCTCAGCGCTGCTCAGCTCAAGCAGAAGGCGATTGCAGAGGCAGCGGCGCGGCGCAAGCGCAATGTCAAAGACGATGAGGTAACCGAAGAGGTTGACGTCCAGCAGCTGCAGGAAGATCTGCAGAGGACTGGCCATGCTAATACGCGTCTTGTAGACACGTTGACTGAGCTCAAGAAGCAGAAGTCTCGCATGCAAGAGCACTTGCAGAAGCAGCGCGAGCACATACAGAAGCAGCGCAAGCAGCTTGACTACCTCTGGCTATAGCGCGTTTGGCGAACCCAAACTTCGCGCTTCCAAACGGGAGCATCGGGCCGCCAGACTTCCCTGCTGAAGATGTCAACGAGCACGTCAAGTTCGAGGATGAGGCGGATGGGTAGTACCAATGCTGTTTGTGAGCGACACCTTTGTTTAGTTTTAGTTCAAGAATTCAATTTCTCGGCAACCACGCCAATTCCATCTGTGTATTCATTTGCATCGTGAATCTTCACAGTCATCATTTCTACACATTTACACTCCTCTCCGCCCACCAACCAACTTCATGCCCTCCCGCATCGCCTCCGTCAACTTGCCCACAACCATGTCCTTCACGCCCTTTTGCTCGGGCTTCGGCATAAAACCGAGCTCAATCAAGTACCCGATATACACGCCTACCGTGTCCTCCGTGACCGCACCACCAGCACTCCAGTCCTGTCTCGTCCACGCCTGATCCCTCTTGAGTGCTTCCGCAGCATTCCTGTCATCGAGTTCCGGCGCCTTGGTATCGGCAGGCAAGTCGCCGGTAACGAAGTGATACAGCGGCAGCAGCGCGTTTTCTTCCTTCGTGCCCGAGCGATCCGAGACGTACGCCTCCATATTCGCTTTCCACTGCGCGTACGGCACAAGAGGAGTCGCATACCCAAATTTCTCCAGACTACCCAGGAACTCGTTCATCGTGATGCGCGGGTGTGAAGTCACCTGCGCTACGCCGAGGGGCGAGACGGGCGGATTGAACGACGAGGCTACGACGACGCGCGCGACGTGTGTGACGGGGACCATGTTGATGGTGTTTGTAATGTCCGGGCGCGACTTGAGCTGTATGCAGCCCTTGAGGATGCGCACGAGGAAGTCGTCTGTGTTGGTCGTGCCGTGCTCTGGGTCGCCGAGGACGTAGCCTGGTCGGATGACGCAGCCTGCGAGGCCCTTATTGCCGGCTTGTCGAGTGACATATTCGGCAGCCCACTTGGATTGACCATACCCAGTACCCAGGTTCTTGCGCGCGCCTTCTAGGTCGTCGGCTTCGGGGACGCCGGCGCCGCCTGAGGCGAGGCTCTTTTCGGACAGCTTGACGAAGTAGTCGGTGTCGAGCACGGAGGTCGAGCTCACAAGGCCGAATTGCTTGGGCTTGCCGACAGCGCACATGGCGAGGGCGGTCATGGTTGATGAGACGTTGGGGCCGCGGAGGCGAGAGTACGGGAGGACCCAGTGCACGAGGGCGCCGTTGTGAATGACGACGTCGACTGAATCGGCGAGTTTGTTCCAGGTGTCTGGGGACAGCCCGAAGTCAGGCTTTTCTAAATCACCAGTAAGTGTTTCGAGGCGGCCAGCCCAGTTGTCTTCCCAGATGCCGTATGCTAGACACGTTTGTCGCACGCGCCCAAGAGCTGCGTCGATGTCTTTGGCACGCACAAGAGCAGTGACTTTTCCAGGTCTCGATAGGAGATCTCGCAGGATGTAGGCTCCCAGGAAGCCAGTGGCGCCAGTCAGGAAAGTGTGTACCTCCTCGCCTGCCTTCAATGGTTCCCTTGTCTTGAAGTCACTCAGATGGTTCGCCAGATCCCGGGCATCAGCAGAGTAGGCCTCGTCATCCGGGTCGTCGTCAATCGCCTCGGCAGTGTCAAGTCGCAGGCCGATAGGGTCCATGGCTTGGTCGATGTTCGCTGAGAACGCCCTTAGGGTAGGGTACTGGAAGATGGTCGTCATCGGTACATCAATGTCTTTCCACTCTCGCCGGATCTTGAAGAGCAGCTGTTGTGCAATAATACTGTGCCCACCGAGATCGAAGAAAGAGTCGCCACCACTGATATTGTCGGCTGCTACTCCCCTGTCACCAAGTAGCTCAGCCCAAATGTCGGCCATCTTTTTCTCGGTGTCAGTGAGGGCCTTGCCAAGCTGTGATGGTCGACGAGCGCCCGCTGCTGCAAGCTGTGCAGGCTCTGGATATGGCAATGCTGGCCGGTCAATCTTGCCGTTTGGATTGAGAGGAAATCGGTTGAGCGCTACGACGACAGAAGGTACCGCGTAAGTCGGCAGCTTCTTCTTGAGATGCTCGCGTACGTCGTCTCGAAGGTACTTGAAGCGCTTGAGCAGAGTTACCACATTTTCGTCGTCTGTCGCAGCAGTCTCTTCTGCGCCCCGCTCCTTAAGCCAGTCATACCATCGTTTCATCTCAGGTACGACGTAGCCTGAACATTGTTAGCAGAATAGGGCGATCGGACAAGTCAATACGTACTGACGAGCGTTGGCTCTTCATAGGCATCGCGCCTGAGGAGTGTCACGTTCTCGCGCACAAGCGGATGCGCGGAAAGATGCGAGTCAATCTCGCCCAATTCAATTCGGAACCCACGTATCTTGACCTGCGAATCGACGCGACCTGTGCAGTGTACGTTGCCATCAGGCCCGTAGTGACCCAAATCGCCAGAGCGGTAGAGCCTGTCACGAGGACCCTTGTACAGGTCTCGCCATGGTTCAGCGGCGCCCTTAGCCTCGACACTCTTCTCGTCCTCATCGACCCACTTCTTGTTATCCACGAACCAGTTGTCGACGAACTTGGCCGCGGTGAGATCAGGTAGTCCCAGATACTCTTCTGCCAGTCCACCGGCTCGAACGTATATCTCACCGCTCTGCCCAGGTGCACATATCTTGTTGCGGTCCTCGCGGTCAACTACGAGCAGCTGCACATTTTTCATGCCTCGACCAGCGGGCACAACTTCACCGATGCTGTCGAGAAATTCAGGAGCCTCAGTACAGCTCGGTAGCTCGTAGTAGCTGACGGCTCGCTGTGTCTCTGTGGTGCCGTACATGTTCACGATGCGGACGTTGGGCGCCAAGTTTTGCAGCCTTCTGCAATCACGCCTGATCAACAGATCGCCGACGAAGAATGAGTGGTGTAGGGTGGGAAATACTGCCGAAGCACCTCCAACCAAAATTTGACCCATGGCGGGCGTAAGATGTGTGACGGTCGCGCCGTACTTGCGCATCCACTCTGCAAGCTTCTCGTGCTGGATGTCCTCCTTGCTCGGCACCAGCAGCTGTGCTCCAAGAAACAGAGGCGTGAAGATGTCGCGCTGAATGGGGTCATGGGCGATGCCAGAAAGCATGGTGAACTTGTCATTCTCAGACAGGCCAAACGTCTCCGCCATCCACGGGAAGTAGTGCGTAAGGGAGAAGTGTCGGCCCTTGACGCCCTTGGGCTTTCCTTCTGACCCAGATGTGAAAGACAGTGTCGGAGTCGAATCTGGCCCAACAAGCACTCCTGGCAGCTCGGCCTTGAGGCTCTGCTGCGGCTCCAAGACATCTTTGCCGTCCCGTGTGCCTCCCACCAGTGTGCCGTCCTCTCTCAACTCAAGATTTGGGACCTCCGTTCGCAGTTGCAGGTTGTCCTTGACGTAGTTGCGCACCTGCTCCGAGATGGGGCCTGCTTCGCGCGTGGCTTTGTCGATGACGACGAGGGCGCGTGGCTGGGAGACTTCGAGGTAGATGCACTGGCGGTCCGGTGGGTATCTAGCATATATTTAGCCTGGTTTATACTCTGAAGATACTTGGCACATACAGCGGATCCAGCACTGAGAAGGTCGCGCCTGCCGCCAGAACAGCCATGATGGCAACCACGAGGTCCACGCCCCGGTGGGCGAAGATCATGACGACATCGCCGCGTTGTATGCCGCTCTGCACAAAGTGATGTGAGAGGACTGAGGTGGCCTCGAATATCTGCTTGTACGTGAACTTGCGCTCGGGTGTGCTGCTCGTCGCCGTCTCTACTACGCATGCGCGGTCGGGGTGCTTGCGCGCATTGCCGGCGAAGATCTCGTGGATGGGTCCCTTGAAGTCAGACCAGTGAAGGTCTGCGGTGGGATCTGGAATGTCAGTTTTGGTGATGGAGCCCATGGTGGTGTCTTGAAAATGCTCGCGGGGTCGCGTGTACTATGCGCGTCCGCAACAAATACTCGAGTCGCGCCAATTGGACCGAGTGGAAGCTGTACAATTCAAAGGAACAGTCTTGCTGGCAAACTGTACTTCACTTCACACGAAGTCTCAACGCCTCAGTACATTTGAGTCACTGGGTAATTGGCGTATGACGCAGCGGCCCGAAATTGTTCGATCGACTCAGCGACTTCGGCGGGGACATCTAGCGAGTTCAGCCTTGCGGGAAGACGCAGGGCACCCCTGTCTATCAGGCCAGGCAAGCGTCGTTGAACGGTTGTCGTACCGTTCCTGTTCCTGCCTGTCAGCACGCCACGACGTCTCCTATCCAGGCATATTCTACGAGCCTGTGTACTTTCTGTCACTCCTTGATTCCTTTCACTGGAAGAGCTGGCCGGGACTGCAGTGATTGTGCACCATTAGCCACCCTGCCGGTACAGGAGGTTCCCGTGTGGCTCAGGACGGAAATCGGCTCGTAAGACACCAAAACCGTTGGCGTCGTCGTCCTCATGTCGCAGTGACTTTCTTGTTCGCTCCTTCCGCACTTCTCGACACCTCACGATGCCGATCCAACGCACAATCTTCGGCCGGCCCGTGACGCTGCAGATGCCGCCGCGGAGGTTCCAGGCGCTCATCGTGCTTGCCCTCGTCATCGTCTTCAGCATCAGCTTCTACGGACCGCCCACGAAAGAGACATACCACGAGGTAGCCGATGTCGTCAAGCACCCGCAGGCACACGTGCCAGATATGGCCAACCTGCCCGACGTCCCTAAGGTGCTCTTCGGCCCAGCCGCCCACAAGCCGCCAGCGCAGCCAAATAGTACATCCACCAGCGCATACCGTGCCATTGAGTGGATCAGCGACTTCAAATGGCACAACCCCTTCTCCTCCGAGGTCGCCTACGACGAGAACCGCGCCGTCCTGCCCCCAACGCGCGAACGCCCGCCCATCTTCACCTACTACGACGCGCCCGCGAAGCAGTCCAAGGTCGTGGCCAAGGCAGAGAATGCGCTCATTCTGGCCTGGCGCCGGTCTTGGTGGGCCCAGGGCTTCAAGCCCGTCGTTCTGTCCAGTGCAGACGCCGTCAAGCACCCGCTGTATCGGCTCGTACAAGGTATGAAGCTGGATGGCAAGACCGAGCTCGAGATCATGAGATGGCTGGCATGGGGACAGATGGGCGGCGGCGTGTTGACGAACTGGCTGGCTCTGCCGATGGCGGAGTGGGAGAACCCTATGCTGAGCTTTCTGCGCAGAGCCGAATACCCCAAGCTGTCGCGCATACAAACCTTGAACAACGGCGTCTTCTTCGGCGACCGCGCTGCTGTCGAGGCCGCGCTGAAGAAGATGGTCAAAAACGACCTCTTGAAGAACGTCACGGCAAATAAGGACAAGATTGCCGATTTGCCAAAGAAAGAGGGCGGAGCGGTCGTCAATCTACTGGACCCCAAAGACATCGCCGTCGACAAGAAGGCTGATGGCATTGCGTACTACACAATGGAGACGATAGCGTCTAAATATGCTACCGTCAACGACAAGCTCACCAACGCCACGCAAGCTGAGGGTCTCGAGCTCCTGGTCGATCTGGTCAACTCGCATCTCCACCTCACCTTTCAAGAACATCACCCGGATGGTCTGGCCGTCGCCAAACCCCTTCCCGATCACACCACTGCTCTCGTGCTGGAAGCAATTGGACTCGCGCGCAGACTTGTCCAGTGCCCTGCGACTCCCATGCCCAAGTCCTGCCCACCCAATCGATCTCACTGTAAAACGTGTGATCATAACAAGATGCTGAAGCTGCAGCTGACTCCAGAATTTGTCAATTCCACCAAGATGTTCACCATCGGCACCGTCCCACATCCATATACCATGACTTCGCTACACTACACTCGTGACACGCTCGACGCCAACTTCCTCCGCACGACTGCGCAGCCCGATCTCTGGGTCAAGGAGCTGACGAAGAAATCCATCGGCAAGGATAGGACAGAATCGTTCCGCGTAGTGCGATTTAAAGAACTTGTAGCCGCCGTTCCAGTGCATTCGCTATGGCTAACAGCGGAGCACATTGTAAAAGACGATATCGATTGGATCCTCGGCTTCACTTTACCACGGGTCCCCTCTCCAACCAAAGAGCCCAGCGCTGCGAGCCATGACTCAGAGCTCATACTGTTTCCTCTTCCCGACAAGCCCAAGCCCCTCAAGGAGCACCAAGAGAAGGAGGATATATGGGTTGGAAAAGAGAGCGCGCGCATGGATAAAGCCCGCGACGCTCTCAAGAGCAAGGACAAGCGCATGAAGACCGTCGTCGAGGAAGTCGAGCAGTGGAACCAGGCAGACACAGAGGCGTGGAAGTTCGCGAGAGCGTACGCGGCGCGCCGCAGGATGGAGCGCAAGAAGTGGGAAGCAGAAGAGAAGAGTTGGGCTGGCACGGAAAAGAAGGCTGGCTTTGCATGAAGTACTTCTCAGCGACTGCATATATGGAATTAGCATTGGAGTTATGGCGTTCGAGATGTATGGCAAGGTGTGTATTGTAGTGGTATGTGATGCGTAGCTAATGCGTACATGTTCATGATCGGTAGTTTTCGCATGTGTGTCGCCCGCCATCTACCATACGGCTCGTGACCGTCGGCTCCAATGTAGCCTGCCGATGGGCGGTAGACTGCAGACTGTACGAGACGAGTCAGGCAAGGCGTGCAACTTCACCGGCGGTTGCCTACCATCGGCCAAGCTTTACCTATCCTCACTTTCACGATCATTATAGTCTGAATTTCTTTTCACTCGTCGTTTTCTTGTCCTTTGCGAAGCTGCTTGTCTTTCGGCTTCGATCACTCCACTTTCTCTGCGCCTCACACGTGATCGCGCGTACATCTCTTGCTAATGAACTTGAATGCGTAACTCGTGAGCGGTGCGCGTCTTTTTTTTGTGCGTCACACGTCCGTTACTTCTGCTCCGGTGAACGGCGCTCACTTTGGGTGCGGTGAATAGACGTGCCTCAGCATCGGTTAGGCCCCGCAAGCCGAAGGCTCGCGACCATCTCTCAGCGCGCCCAGCGCACCTTTTCTGTCTCTCACCGAGTCACTCTTTTACACGTTTGTCGCGCCTGCCGTTAACGTCACCAGATTGCTGCTGAGTATATAACCACGAACCGGCCCGCGTGGATAACCACAGTTGGAGCCCTACTTTCGATCAACTTCACAGCCCGACCGCCGCGACCACTGCTCGCACCCACGCTTCACACGATCTATCTGCCCTCATCGGGCGCGCCGGAGTACTTTCGCCGACGTCAACCTCATCGAAACTCTCGTATCAACCTTACTTCCACACTAGACCGATCCTCCCACACCATCCATGGCGACCCCACAGAAAAGCTGCGTGATCTGCGGAGGCGAAGAGAGCGAAGGAGAGCTGCTCATCCAGGCGCCTTGCGGCTCACACTTCGTGTGCCCCGATGATGTCGCCAGCTTTTTCGAGCGCGCGACCGATAATGAGAGCCTGTTTCCGCCCAAGTGCTGTGGGCAGATCTTCATGCTCCAGCAGTACGAGGAATACGTGCCTTTTGACGTCCAATGGGCGTACCAGGTAAAAGAGCAGGGCGAGTACGCGACGCTAGCAAAGTAAGTCTCACACCCTAGCGTAACAATGCAGTTTTGTCAATCTCAACAGGTTCCGCGTGTACTGCGGCGCTCCTTCCTGCAACGAGTTCCTGCACCCTTCGACGCACATCACAGACCCCGACACAAAGCTCACCTACGCCATCTGCGAGGATGGAGCCTGCAGCAAGGCCACATGCACCGGCTGCAAGATGCTGCTTGCAGAGGGTGTGCAAAACCACGACTGCAAGAAGGACGAAGAAGAGGAGAAGTTCCGGCAGACAGCCAAGGAGAAGGGTTACCAGCAGTGCACTGTCTGCGGCGCCACAGTCGAGCTCATGGAAGCATGCAACCACATCAGGTAAGTTCAGTCCTATACATCCAAGACTGCAAGCTAACCTGTTCTAGCTGCGACTGTGGCAACGACTTCTGCTACATCTGCGGCAAGGACTGGCCAGGCCTACACGGCTGCCCACACTACGGACCCGCTGTCTACGACGAAGAGGGCTACAACCAAGAAGGCTACCACCGCGATACCGGCCTGAACCGCCAGGGCCTCACGCGTCGACAGGAGATTGTCCGCCGCCGTGGTGAGGACGGTGACGATGACGATTTTGACGAGGAGGACGACGGCGAGGACGATCCTGACTGGGAAGTCCTGCAGCATCTCCAGCCTGAGCAGCGGGTTATGATCGATACTCTACGTGGAGACGATAGGGAGGACGCCTTGGATCAGCTGCGCATCGAGCTGTTTGAGCAGCAGGGTATCATGTTTGGACAGGATCCGCCGCCGCCGCCACCTCAGCATCAAGGTGCTGAACAGGACGAGGAGACTGACGAGGAAGATGATGAGTTCGTTGGAGACGAAGACGAGCCCGAAACCTTCGAAGACGATATTGATGACCCCGAGGATGGGGACGGTAGTCAAGCAAGTGCTGCCGAGCAACATGACGACGCGGATCGCGAGCTCGGCTTGAACAACGGAGACGAAGAGTTGAACGAGGGCGGCGGTGACGACAACATGGTGCCGGAGACTGAGCCTCTCCAGATCCAGGCCCAGGCGGAGCAATTGCCGGACCAGGTCACTGAAGTGGCACGAGAGCATGTAGACGAGGTCGATGCGCGCGAGCCGTCTGCAGCTCCAGGAGGCGATCTGGTTGGTGTCCCTGACCCAGGTGCTGATAGAGTCTTGATCACAATTGACGCCGGCGCTGCGTACCTCTCCGATCCCGCTCCCTTCTTCAGAGTCGAAGGCATGCGCGGCATTCCTTTGGACGACGGTGCGTCGGATGTGCCTGACTTCGGTGCCCCTCGTGCTGAGCATGCAAGCCTGTCTCCACCGTCTGGTCCGGCTACGGCAGGACCTACAACGCCCACGAGCTTCGCTGCGCATGATGCTATGGACGTGGATGAGCCTGCGGAGAGCGGAGCGAAGATCACGACGACCTCTAGTTTGGGCTTACCAGGTGGTTGGCCTCAGGATGATGATGAGGAGCTGTAAAGACTTTGAAACGACTGCAGCAGATAATGCAAAGGGAATGATCTAGGCGTTAAGATACAGGGGGGGGGGTTTGGGATGTGGTTTTGAATCGCAGGAATGGAAGCATCACGTTCTTCAAAATGTGGGAATAATACGACGATTTTGCATACATCTGCGTCCATTAAGTGCGATGCTAGCGCCACACATTGCCTTACTCGCATCGCATATATCAATCTCGCGTGTGCTTCTTTATGTATATCCCTGAACAGACTTTTGCGGATTCAAGGCCCGTACAGTTGCTCTTGTCTTTCTCACGTGCTATTTCTTCATACCACATCATGCTCTACCAAGCGGAACTTTAGCGTTGACCATACACACTGCACTAGACATGTCGGATGTAGATTGAGTTAGGAAATTGTTGGCGTTGCAACGGGTGCTTCTAGGGCGGTTCGACAGACGAGTGGATTCTTGGTCAAGCGTAGGAAGGTAATATCGTGGAAGGTGCAAGTACTTTTTTCAGAGTTTGCTTCTGGTTCGTTAGGTGCTGAGGAATTGCTTTTCACGGGCGCAACGGTTTCGTCGGAATGATGTGCATATTATCGACACTGTGGCGTTGAGTAGGCGCCCCTGATCGATGGGTAGGTAGGTTGCACTCAACGCGGCGAAGCCATCTCAATGTCACAATCAACCTGCGATATGCTCCCCAGGAACAGGTCACATCTCGTAAGCATCAATCAGACGGAGCTCAATATTTCCGCCTTGCGCCACCGCCTTCCGAAAGATGCAAGTAACTGCGCCCAAGGCCAAGCCCCACCAGCTTCGAGTACTGTTTCACGGCATTAAAATCGCATGACAGCGGGCAATGTCGTCATACCGCAATGTGTCACCTCGTGCGACAGGTGCCGTTAGAGGTCTGAGCACCTCGCATATCTGCAGTTTCTCTTAGGCGATGGGGCATCAAGCAATCTTGCCAAACAGCTGACTTTTTTGCACATTTTTGCGATTCTAACCGAGCGACTACCCTATCCACAATTTGTTACTGGCCGGACGGCTCCGCGAATCTGGCGCTTTCCCCGGATTCACAGGGCCACAGCAATCAATCTATATTAGCACCTCCCAGAAGAAGCTCGTCATATTTGTTCGATTATTATTCTCCTATGCGCTACCACCTGCGATGGCGATGGACGGCATTCATAATCGGCTTCTGCGCCTCACATGGGCATACGAGTGGCCATATCTGAAACGCGAACCATCTGGGGTGTTCCTCGAGTCCGCTGCTCTGGATCAATATGTGCCTTGGTTACTCGAGGATGCTCCCGTGTGGATTGGTGCTGTTCTCGAAACATTAACCTGCAGATCTCAAGACTGTTGGAGCGACACCATGGATCCTGAATCTCCACAACGTGTCAACATCCGCCCAGATGCGTTCCTCGGCGTTGGCCGCTAGAGAATGGTGGCACTCGTGTGACACGGTTTTACGACGCCTTGTTATTTCCTCGCTAGCGTTTGTCCGCGGCTTCGAGTATACTATACTGCCGGCCTGTCATTGGTTGATGATATTTAAGCGGCGACGATAGATTGGCTATAGCAGGGATCGGTTACCAGAGCAGGCCGTGACCAGCGACGTTGTCCAGACTCTTGGTGGGCTCCGGAAGAAGAGGTGACACGAAGCGCATCCGTTTTGCTGTCGCGAAATGATGTTCGGTGGGTCACTCAATGCAATGTTAGCGAGACCTGCACGCAGCCCACTTCACTCCTTTGACAGCCGTGTGTTGACGTTTGGCAGACACGGCAGGAAAGAAGAGCAGCCCTCTACGTGTCGGAAGTAAGCCTACCGCTCCGCGGGTGGGACGCCATGTATGAGATTTGATGAGGGAACCTAGACGAGAACGACTCGTTGTGCCATGTGCAAGCAGACCGTCTCGTCACGAGATGGCGAATACTTGAACAATGGATGGTATAGTGGTGCCTCTGGAAGGGTCCACGTGAATGCGATCTACGGAAGATCCGCCCGCAGGACGAATGAAAGGGATATGAAGCTCTATTGGGTTCTGCAGGCGTTAATATACGATAATGCGGGGCCAGCCTGGAGGGCCGGCTGTCCGTGCCTGAGAGTACCAGGGGTGCTGCACCTCGACCCTGCTGATTATATGAGAAGCGCCCACCCACAGAAGCGCGCGATGTGGATTTCGCGATTTCTTCACGCAGCGGACAGCAAGTCGTCGAGATGCCTACCTATCCTCTGCAACTCACCTGCTTAGGTGTCATCTATGGCTCCCCAGCGTTGGCCGCCATTTTCGTCGTCCTGAGGATATACACACGACGGAAACTGAATTTGAGGTTAAGCTGGGGTGGGTAGCTTACAACTGCTTGTGCGCTCGCTGCTGACGATGCTTGTAGATGACTGGCTGATCATCATACCACTGCTCCTCTCGATAGCACTCATCGGACCTTCACATAAACGTCAGTATTCGAAGTGGCTTTGCATTGTGTGCCACTAACAGCTTGTAGATGTCAAGATGTGGCATGTCGGCGTACATATCTGGGATGTGAACCCAATGGAAATAGAGCCCAACTACGACGAATACTACGCAGTATGTGGTTTCTGGTCACAGTGCATTGACGGTTGTTAACTTGAGCAGGTGAACATGGCTTTCAACCTACTCAACATCCCCATACTGCCTCTTGTCAAAGCGTCGATCATTCTTCTTCTGCTTCGAGCCGGCTCAGTCATCGAATGGCTTAAGCGCGTCCTTTACGCCATTCTGATCTTCACCGTCGGTAGCGCCATAATACCCTGGTTTCTTTACATTTTCACTTGTCCACCACAGACCGGAAACACATGGAAACCCAGGACGTTTGGCAACCTACACTGCATGGGCCGACACAGGATGGGCGAGATGCTGATTTGGATTACGTGCGCCAACCTCCTTACCGATCTCCTGATTCTCCCGATCCCATTCATCATCGTTCGAAGAATGATGAGCGCGCGGTTGCGATCCCGCCTAGTCGTTCTGGCCGTCTTCACTTGCAGTCTCGCTGTCACTGCCATCGGCGCTGCGAAGATCTTCCTCTCCTACCGCGACCGTCTGTACACGCTCTACAACGTCGACTGGACGTACCCAATCGACTACTGCATCAACCACGTCGAGAACAATGTGGCAATTATCGTCGCCAATATCCCAATCCTGCGCGGACTCGTCACGCGCTGGGTCTTCAATTTTCGTACCAAAGCAACTCCGATGGAACGAGAACGCGAGGAACGCGTCGCTGCTGGTGACTGGCAATGGAAGACTTCTGAGAAGAGCGATGTCAGTCAGGACACTCCGAGAAATCGAGCCGTCAGGAAGATGTTCCCCTGCATCCAGGACGACTTTTCTTCGAGCCTGGCATCGCACTCCAAGGGCGACGTACGGGTTACCTACACACAACGGCCAGACTACCCCCCGCGACTCATCACCACAGGCGAATACCGCAAGAAGACCTCGTATTTTCCCCGTTCGAGACGGAACAGCCAAGACCGGTACGAGTCGTCCGGGTGCTGCGAGAAGGGCGACATGCTAGAGACGGTACGGAGTATCGGTAGTCTGGGCAGTGCACCGACACTCGTCGAGAGCAAGGAGGCGGGCACCGGCTGGAAGAGCATGGATCTGGACAGTCCGCCTCAAAGTCCGACAAGTCGTGACAGCAGGAGGTTTTCGACTGCCACACTTACGAGTCCGATTACGCCGGTGGCTCCGTGTCGGTTACGGGGGATAGAAGACGAGGACGATGATGATGAGAAGATATACCCATACCACAAGTTTTGAAGTATTATGTAGCATCAAATGAATAACATGAACAAATACGTCTTCTCCGTTTGATTTTCTGACCACGCAGACACAGGCTAATATATTCATTGAAGGCAGTCTGCACGTTGTTGTTCAATCTTCTGAAGTTCTACTTCCCAGCTCACCCTGTTTTCCAGAACTTCAAGGCGCTTCGACGTCACCCATGCCCCTTTCCCCAGATTTCGACAATATGCCGGCACTCGACCTTCGCATTGCTGAGTAAACAACCATCATATGCGCATTCTACTCGAGGCGAGTCACTTTGCCCCGTAGACAACTAGCCACACTTTATCCGGCGCAGAGGCCCGCAAGCCGCCACCAACCTATCCTTGCAGGAAGAAACAGGATCGATTCTGGGGTACAGCTTGGCCGATCTTCCATGAGCGTCTGTGCTAGGAGGTCGTGCTGGCTACTGCAGGGGCAAAAACGTGTGTGGTCACGTTGGTGGTGGTGCTGGTTGCCACAATGCCTGAGGAATGCTCTATGTAGCATCAGCGGTGTCCTGACGCACCGCTGATGCTGTTGTTTTGGAAGAACTCGGAAAGCTAGCTGAAAGCTGAGTGAAAGAATTTGGCATAACGATGGCCTTAAAAAGATTGAGGCAATCCATCTTCACAGTAGCGCGAACGAAGTGTTGAAATCGAGATGATGGTGCAGGTGTGGCAGTGGACTACGGCACTGGGCATTCCGCATGCGAAAGAGCGTCCACTCCAGACTCCACGATCCTGCACGATGGCCACGGGCGATGCGCTCTGGAAGCGCCACTTCTTCACGAACAGTAGAGTGACTTAGCAAAACGACTTGGCCTTGGATCTTGCAAGGCATGATCAAGATACCGTTCACGATCGTGCCGTTCCCACGATGCATGACCCACTACGACTGCACCAGAGAGCGGCACAGAACTCTATGTATGAATGTCACTGGATGTCTACCATCCGGTCCAAAAGGCACTGACCATGAAACGCACCTCGCACCCATCGATTCCCTCAACGGCTGGTAAGCGAAGGGACCCGTGAGTGAACGCCATTTCCGCACATCAGTTCTTGCAACACCTCCCGCCGCCCATGGCGCAGAACACGAGGGACGCATCTCGCTACCGGATTCCAGACATTGGACACGCGCCCGCTCACAATTTGTCCGCGAGCGATCGGTAAGGTTAAGCTTGCAATCTATATCGGCTCCACGGCTGATGTGGGTAAATTACCCTTGGCGCAGACGCCGGCGTTGCTGCTCCAGACAACCAGCGAAAGGAATTGATTTGCCTAAATGATTGCGTGCGCTGCGACTCTGGTGGTTGGTAGGTGACTAGCAACGGGAGGCGAGCAGTACGAAAGTGGGCGATGCCTGGATGCAGGGCGCTCCTCACCAAAGTTTGTGACAGTTATGTGTAGATTTTGGCGTATTGGATGGATCAGCAAGTTTGATGAGAGGACATCGTGAAGGATTGACGGGATGGTGGTGGTGTACAAGCCATGATAGGAGTGATCTTATCGTACGACGGAGGTCGCGACGTCCGCCCTTCTCGGCTAACTTCATGCAATCCCTGTTTCACCACCGACCCCACAATCCGCAATCGTAGTGTGACAGCTGTCGTTCACAAGCGGAACCAAAGTACGGCTCCATCAAAAGACTGGCTTGCAGACGAGGAAAGTATCATGAAATAATGGATCATGATTCGAAGCTTTGCCAAATACGAAGCAGAACCACGCTTCTGACAGGCAATGCGCCACAACAGGCAAGCCAACGCCATCAAACACCTATGTTGAAGTCCAATCATCGTAACGTACATTCTGCCCCAGCGTCGTGGGCGACAAGAACTCGAAGTGAAGGAAGCGATGCAGTCGTGAACATCAGTTTCTCGTAGGTATCGGGCGCTCCGGCCCCGTACTATTGCGGAGATATTTATCGCGCGTTGACCAAGGCGCGGGAATTGGTGTTTTATTGCTGGGTATCCATGCATGGGAAGAGGCGGGGCGGTCCTATGATCTGACGGACGGACCAGTAAAGACAGAATTGGGATGGAATGTCGATCGTGTCAGGTCCAGAAAGATCTGACATGGCTGCATCGTCACCGATGCTATATCGATAGTACGCCTACTATTGCGGCGGCAAATATTGCTGCTGTCGACGAGGCTGACGAGAGGCTGTTCGCGGCACTCACTTCGCCTGATAGCACCTTGTCGTCATTGCGAGCACATCCTGATCTTTGAGAGAGCTCGACAGGGCAGACGACACGTTTGAAGTGTGCACTATGCGACATTAGCGTGGCGTGGATGTATGAGGCCGGGCCGTATACCTGGGGAACGCTGCATCTTTGAACCAATCATAACGCCAGTTGCAGCCAAATTTCAGAGCATCGGGCAGCTTTTCACAATCTTCTTTCTTGCTGACTCCAACGTTGTTGGTGCCGAATACACTCTGGCTCACGCCGAATTGCCGGGCGCACGCAGTCGAAGAAGTAGTGTTGCCGCCGGGAATCTAAGAGTGTTAGTTGGCTCACTGCTATAGAGTGAATGGACAGATCTCGTACGGCAAGTGAAAAGCGATTTGAGGTCGTGATATCGTACGCCGAGTTGGATGCTTGAATGATCATAGTCTTGCCTCGTAACGGGTCACTGGTAAAGTCCAACTGGTAACATGCGCAACACCATGCGCCCTCGATGCCACGAGTAAGATCTGGCATGATCCAGGCTCCGGCAAATCCAAAGGAAAATGTGTCGTTCACAGCCCATGGTTGCTGATCAGAACATCCAAAAGCTGTCCCTCCTGTACCACAAGCCGTACCAGCTGTGATGTCTGTTGGCTTGCCGTCAGCGGTACATGATAGCACCGGGCTGGTCACGTCCGCTTTTTCGGGCCATGCGCAAGACGGCTTACAGCAGTCCCAGTATCGTGTCGTGATGGCTTCTCCAGAGTAGTTGACATTAGCACATTGTGCAACGACAGCGAAGAGCTCGAGAGAGAGTAGGGCGTTGCGATAGTTTTGCGGCATCATTGTTGCGGGAGGGGCGATCTGGTGTCGACGGAAAGGCCGTATGGCAAGGTATATCAGTCTGGGAAGTTCAGAGCCAGGGACTGTATTTGAATCCCAATAGAGGAAAAGAGGGGTCCTTTTAGTCCGGCCGCAAGGAGAAATTAATCTGGTTTCGCGGTGCAGGCCGAGAACGTGAGGACCATCATGCCGCCGGAAGCCACGCAGGGATCTTTGGCGCTTGCTTGAAACGGCTGCCAGGGTTGTGACATCTGCAGTTCAAACCTTCAGTATCACCAACTCGAGTTAGCCAGTCCAGCAGCATGGGAAGTATGCTTGTGCGCATGTTCCTGGCCCCTGTCCTTCACAAGCTTTCCCCACAGTTCCACGCAATGTAGCATCACCCCGCAGTTCGGTAATTGTGGTAGAGGTACTGGGAGCTGGAGATACCTAGCTAACAGAGACAACAGAGGATGTTCCGAGACCTAGTTTCCATAGTTGTCATTGGATTTTCCACGGGATCCGGATGGCTTCCACATTGTCTGACACTTTGCTGTCCCACCAGCCTCATTTCGGCTACTGCGCATGCTGCCCCAACAACGCCGCGCCACTGCTTGCACCGCTTCTTGTGGAACGCCTACGGCACGTGGCGTGCGAGTTGCAAGCCTACGCTGCAAGAGCGCGGTGTCGCTGTCGCTCTGTGTATGTCGTGTTTGGTTCAAATTGCCTGTGCCGTCGAAGGATGAGGCTGCACCCGATTGGCTGGCTCTTTAAAATTTGTCTGCGGAGTATGCTCGAATGGTGCAAGACGAATTCCATGGTAGCTAGTAGCAACGGCTGCAATACAAAGCGAATCGATAGAAACTGCCGTATAGCGGTCGACGTCGTGCTCCTGCACAAGGCCTCAGCTGCCTTCATTGATGGAGCACTCTCGCGAACCTCAGGTATTCGCTGCGTGATCGAAAGCATAGCGATGATGGCGACAATGTTGGTGGAATGGTCGCCTTCGTGTGAACAAGCCATGGCCAGCAAGTAACGTTCACAGCCAAGCCACGGGAACACGCTACTGTGCGCTACGACGACTGTGATAACGGCATCTTCTGACTAACACTACAAATACCTGCTTCCACACTCATATCGTGGATGATATCTCACATCGTATATAGGACTAGTAATAAGAAGTCGCATGTGAGGAAAAAGCAAGATCATATGACTGCCGTAATATGATAGCAACCTAAGTTTTCATGACAAGTCTCCTTAATCAACATGGGAAAGACGTCGCATTTTCCGGTTTGGACGGCAGCATCGCACTGAGAAAAAAAAAACCCCACCTTCCTCAGCATATGACGGAAAGCAATGGGGCAACATATGTGCAGACAGATCAACTAGAGACAGCAAAGAAGAGGGAGAGCCCTGTTATTTTTTGTCGTGTCTTGCGACAGGCGGTACATGCGTTTCCTCGTGTAATCAAGGCACGACCTGGCTGTCATCATGGAAGAACCGTTGTAATATCTGTCTTGAGTCAAAAGCTCCGTTCACCTCGTATGAGTTCGCGAACTGTTGTCCAATCAAAACTCTTGTATGGTGGTTCTTCCGCACGGGTGAGTGATGACCAGAAATATCGTGGTCTTACAACAGCTCCTTTGTGTTTTTCTCCTGGACTCAAACTTGAAAGGCCCGATATCCTATGAGGAACCTGGTCTTATCTTTTAGCAAGTCGAGTTTTTCGCTTCCACTGCCACAAAGCCTACACCAATTCGACGTGGTATCCAGAAAGGGTGCTTGTAGAGTCGAAGGGCTATGGCATTCGAACATGTGAGTATGGCTGCGTACCAACTTTTCAAAGGGTGGTCTTCATGTTGCTTTCATTCACAGATTTTATGCCACTTCCCATCATCTTTGGGCTTACGAATTTCGCGCACTGCGCCCAAGATATCCGAAAGTAGTAGTGGCTGGTGGTGAATTGAGGCCAGCCGTAGTCGGCACCGTTTGTAAACCAAGATATACCATACTTGTTGTCGTGCGCGCTATCCAATCAAGCAGACTTCCTCCCTGCTGCGAACGTTGCGATCATATATGGAGTTCCGACGGAAGATCCAGCACCCACACCTCCAAGTAATGCTTCTCCCATGCCCATCATAATGGCGCCTCTTCTTGCCGCGAGCGCGGCAGCCGCAGCGCCCGCACCAGATCCGGCAATGGTGATCCAATCCGTCTTCACTTCTCCTTCATTCTCCAAGACTCTCCAGGATCGGTCCTGCCATTCAATCTCTTCTCGACCCCTCATACGCCCCCATGTGGCGATTGCGCCGACTGCGATACCGATTACGGCAGCACGGCCAGATGACCGCAGAGTTTGTGCGAGTAGTACTGACATGTCGATTGGTCTTGTGCCTCGCAAAATTGAGACGGGTAATCGGAAGAGGGAGAGAAATGCGAACGACATTGTCGAAGCACGCATGACGTGCAAATAGAGAATGGCGTGGGCGTTTCGTTGGTCTTCTGCATGGGTGGGATGGCAGAAGAGCGAGGTCATTGTTGCTGTGCGTGTGCCTGACTGTGTCGATTACTCGGGATGTCGTGTTCTTTCTTGACAGTTTCAGATGCGAATTCGACCGAAGCGGAAATAAGTAGAGGCTTCAACCTTTTGATGATGTTGAAAATGGAGAGACGTAGGAGAATCAGTGAAAGCTTCAGGCACGAGCTCTCGGATACGTCGATTCAGATATAGTATGTGAGCCCAAGACGTCCTCGGCAAGGGCGCGCTCTGCAGTTCCGATGAAGGCAACATTGTATTCCGACCATGAGCGGACTTCCGCCGTCAGCAGAGGCTGGTGACCAATCATAGAGAGGACAATTCAGCTGTTGGTGCGCCTCGCGTTCATTCGGCGCTATCCCGTGAGCCGACCACCGATTCTTCGGTGCGCAAGCGACGTTTCTCCTACTGAACGTCTATGGCTATGTTTGTTGCATGGTTGCGATGTTTTATCTTCGCTGTGAGGTTTTCTTGCAATCTGCAGCGCAAACCCAGATTGTGCGAGAGAGATACAGAGACCACAGGTGGTGCGAGAAATGCAAAGGCGAACACCGTTTGACAAACTGCTCAGGTGGCTAACCATACAATCTTGGTCTGAACATCTGCTCCATGTCAATAGACTCTGCTTCGAAGCGAACATGGAATTGAAAGTGACTGCGAGCTGTCAGCCTGCAAGGTCGTGCATGCCATATACGTTGGATGGCTGCTGCTTGGAAGGTCTTGTGCAGTTGTTGAGAGCCATGACGATACTTTCGCACGATTCATTCAAGCCGCCTGATCTCACTGCGATACCACCATCTCCACGAATCCTTATGTGCTCGTCGCGTGCTTGTGCATACTGCCGTCAGTGTCGATTTCAAGATGGTCTCTGACTACTTCGACGTACAAAGGTCGAAGTCATAGACACCCTAACCAAATTATGAGCAACAGAGACGCTAGTTACAGACTGCTTGGCTGATTAGCTGGGAGCCAAGGCCCGAGTTTTTGCGAAAGCAAGGAAGCAAATGTGGGGTTGGTGATGGACGTGAAGGCCACGCTGAGCAAGCTTCACAGCCACAAGCGATCCTGGTGACGTAACACTCGAAGCCAGGGACATAAAACAACACCATCATCCAACACCAAGCCCACATCTACCTAGCTTATAACCCGACGCAAACTTTACTTTCCGCGAACGTACTAAAGTTTCATCAACACCAACCACCGCATTAAACTTACCAGATCTTCAGCCTCATCTACGGCGCCAACGACGATCATGCCTATCGGTCAGCAAGACAGCGGAGCGACAGCCGGCGCGAAGTTCGTCACCTCAACTGTGGGAAACACTGTGGGCGGTGTGACCAACACCGTGGGAGGCGTGGTCGGTGCCCTTGGACGTGGGTTAGGAGAAACTATTGAAGGTGCCACCGGGAGCGCTGGCCAGCCAGTTGCAAAAGGCCTCACGGACGTTACAAATGGAATTGAGAAGGGCTCAAACGATGTGGCTGGAGGTGTTAAGAGGGCTGGAGAATGGAAATCGTAGTGGAGAGGAGAATCATACGGGGTTTGAAGAAGACTCGGCAGTAACACATTGAGTAAGGCAACATCGGCATGCTCACTTGCAAAGAGCTCTGGAGCATGTTGGAGGACATTTTATAACTTGCAGGCTATGCTGTACAGTTGCAAAAGTTATCGATGGTCGGTAGTACATACTACGAGAGAGTGGGAACTATTATTAGCTCTAAGTCATGCTAGCTGCACAAATCCAGTGATGCCGATCATGGCGTTCATCATCGTCGAGGTTACTCGGAATGAACACCAGGAAGACGCGGCAGGGCGAAGGGAAGGATGCGCGTCATATGAATACAGATGAGCAACATTCATCAAGGCATCACGACTGCAGAACGGAGAACACCTCAACACCAAGAAACATTGATTCTTTCACCTGGATCTGGTTCAACATGATATTCAGTGGGACCGCGGACTCATTCGCCGGCGATAGACGACGATTGACGCGATGCGTTGCCGAATATTGTACACATGCAATTCCCCCCTTCCGAACAGCCTCCAGACGCCTGCCAATATTGAAGCTCTTTCGTGGTGCATGGAGAAACCCAATCAAGCATCTCAGAGTGTCGTTTTAATGAGGTCTGAATAGCCTTGCAGTAACGGAATATGTAAGTTAGAGAAACTATTTGAGGTGTTACGTGACTCTTACAAGTCCGACGTAAGTAATGTTCGTAAGAAAGGGTAGATAACCGTGCTCTGATAACTTGCGGTCTGCTTCCGAACTTCCGTGCACAGCGAGAGAGGCCATGTAGATGTCGATACAGTTCACGATGTTGATGATTTGGCTAGTCCAATGAAGCTACCACAAGAGCCGCGGTTCTGGCGCATTGAGCCGATGACGTCGAAAAAATGCTGACCACATTGGCGGCTCAGACACCAACCCACCAACGTTCAGCTTTCGGCCAAGCAGATTTTGAGTTCTAGATTCGCTTGATCGGTCTCACGACCTGAGCGATTCTACCAGCTCATGATGTTCGCGCCATGCCGTTCATCAGCCTCACACAAATGCAGACGGCTGTGTGTCCCGCAACTGCGTGCGCCAGCCTCCTCAAAGCTGAAGAGGTTTCCCAACGAACGGTGCAGCAGCGGACGATTGACCGACCCGGCAGCCACAGCCTTCCCCACATATTTGCCCTAAGCTAGGCAAGCATTCGCTCTCGTATGGGAGCAAGTCTTGACATCACTGGACTCCTCATGCCCCAACACCAATCCCGTCTCATCCATCCTTGCCTTCCAATAGTCAGATTGAGCGAACTACCTCCTCACCATAAAGCACCTGCAGATCCAGACAGCCGTGTTGACCAATGAAAGGCGATCTGCGAAAGGAAAATGACCTTCCCGGCGTTGGCCGCACAACGCAAAGAGCGCCAATTGTATGCACAGCTACAGACCTAAGCAAACGCTAGATTTTACCGGGAAAAGATGGCCTCAATTGCCCGCGGAAACACTATTGTCTTAGATTCTGCATGCCGCGGGTCAGCGCAGGACCAAAACAGTGGCAAGCAATGCTTGCTGCTACATGTACGACGTCAATGATACCTCTACGCTGGGCGGTATGTGGCACTGAACGCCAGCTCGTGCACGAAAACGACACACAGACCAGAAAATCGAGCAGAATCTGGGGAAGGCGGAATATTTACGAGAGCCAAGTGCAGACAAGAGGCGGGAAGGACGTCTGTATGGGCGCAATCCAAGAAGCCGTGGCGCTGACGGTGAGGGGGCGGGTGAATGGACTGTCCAATAAGAATAGCAGGGCTCCACAAAGGCTCTGTCTTTACACTGCTACGCTCAGCTCAACGCCTCCAGCCTTGACATTTCCAGCGAAGAGCGTCAAACTAGGCTGGCGAAGTATCCGCATTGACGCGTGGAGACGATCAATTCTAGCTTGGCCAAGCGCTCACTACTGTACTCATGCTTGAACCAAGTCCGATCTACGGTAGCATGTTCGATGAGGTAGGTTGATAAACTAAGACAGAAGGTTGTGTGTTACTATTTAGCTGTCTCGCCTTCCTCTCATCGGGTCTTCACTCTACTGCACACTCTCCGTTGTCGTGGTTATTGTATCTCTAATACTCCTCACTTGAAAAGTCTGATACCTCGTTCATCAGCCTACCCTTCGTTACAACTCTCGCTATCAGCTCCACCGGTCTTCTGAAAATGAAGTCCTTCGTCGCCCTCGCCCTCGCTGCCACAGCTGTGGCCCAGAGCGCTCCTGCTGGCTGCTCTCCCTCCACTCAGGGAACCTTCCAGATCTCCACCGTCAATGTCACCAACTCCCGCACCAAGCGTGACTTGTCTGCCCGTCAGCTCGCTGGTACCTTGACTCTTTCGCTCCAGGATGGTATCCTGAAGGACCAGGCTGGCCGCATCGGTTACATCGCCAGCAACTACCAGTATGTCAACTGTGCTTGCATCCCTTAACGCCTGCTAATGACGAAATAGGTTCCAGTTCGATGCCCCCGTACAGGCTGGCGCTCGGGAACAGTCCGGCTTCTCCCTTTGCCAGAACAACACGCTCGCCCTCAAGTCCGCTATCTGGTACTCTTGCGCGTCGGGTGGCTTCTCCAACCTGTACAGCCAGAGCACTGGCGCACAGTGCATCCCCATCTACATTGAGGCTGTGAGGCAGGGAGGATCCGGCGGTGCCAGCCAGATCAGCGATGGTCAACCCCAGGCCGGAACCCCTCGCCCTGTTGCTTCTCAGATCAGCGATGGTCAGCCCCAGGCTGGCACCCCCCGCCCTGTCGTCACCCAGATCAGTGATGGCCAGCCTCAAGCCGCGACTCCCCGCCCCGCTTCTACTCCCCGTCCCGTTGTCTCTCAGATCAGCGATGGCCAGCCCCAAGCAGGAACTCCTCGCCCTGTTGTCTCTCAGATCAGCGATGGTCAGCCCCAGGCTGGTACTCCCCGCCCCGCTACTTCCCGCGCTGTTGTCTCCCAGATCAGCGATGGCCAGCCTCAAGCTCCCATTGCCACTGGCAACGTTACCCGCCCCGCCACCCCCTCTGCTCCGGTTCAGTTCACCGGTGCTGCTGCTGCCGTTGGCACTGCCGCCACCGGCGCCCTCTTCGCTGGTCTCTTCGCCCTTGTCGCCTTGCTCTAAGCATTTCGAACATCCCGCTCCAGCGCTTAGCGTTGCACCTTCTGCATACTCACTGCTCGGGTTGAAAAAGATTTTGATCTTGTAATGAAGGATGCGAGAGACGGATTTCCTATCAACACTCCTTAACGATGAAAATGCACTCATGAACACTCCTTAGACATGTACATAATACTGGTATCTGCCACTTGCCCCGCATGATCATGAGGCAAAAGTTAGCTTTAGCATCGTTATGTAACTTAGATAATGGGTCTCTCATATGAGACGTAATGTGGAATGCTATACAACAAGCCGCCTTGAACTCAGAATCCCCGATTCCACCTTGATATTGGTGGTGATACAGGTCTTACCCCAATCTCACAACATGCGTGTCAGTGGCTTCGTATCGCTTCGAGAAGGGTGCACCCCGCCATCAGACGGCCTGGTAAGATCTACGAATATCGTGCCGCACAAGGCAGGATTGACCTTGCAACACGGCATCGAATATGCGATGCAGCACATGCATGGATCTTGGCAAGTAAGCGGGCTGATAGCTCAGCGGCTCTAAATCCGTTCGGGACTGCACTGTGTCCTGCCGCTGACCATTTTTGAGCTAGCGATGGGGAAGTGAATGCCGGTTCATCATTAGCTACTTTACTCTCCTAAGCAAGCACTGTCTTGCACGTGACGTACGTCCAGGGTTCCAACATGAAGGTTTTGCAAACCCATTCCCGTCATTATCGAGCATCAAACGTCCTTTCCGATTTGAGGTGACGTGGTGCTGCACGTGACTTAAGCGCACGTGTCAGCTTGCCACTAAGCTCCAGATCCCTGTCAGGAAGACCGCCGCCTCGACCTCCGAACATCTTCTCTCCACAGTTTACCGCTTATACGGCCCAACAACAATTCACACGCCTTTCGCATACCAATTTCGAACCCTGCAAATACATACGATAGCACATAGTAGCCATGTGGATTCTCGATTGGTGAGTTCAGCTGCTGTTTGCTTCCAGAAACAGGGACACTAACGTCGCGACAGGTGTAAGTTGGACCGCTTCTACCATCCTTCACATTCACCCTGCTGTATCGAGCACGAGCACGTCTTCGCTGCACCGGAAACAAGCGCTGTCTAAGATTATGACACAACAACTCGCTGGCAGACGCGAAGAGCTCGGAATATGTTTGGGCAATTGGTTGAGGCTCATCGGCATGGCCACGAGCCCTTGTCATACAATCTCGATACAGCAGAGCGATCGACAGCGAGCACTGCTACGATGCAGCACACAAGAAGACATGCGCTGATGTATCATCATAGTTTGGGATGTCTTGTCCTCACTTGGTCTGATGAACAAGGTACAATCAGCACTTCGTCACAAATTGAATCTGTACTGACAGAGACCCGACAGCATGCCAAGCTCCTCTTCCTGGGACTGTGAGTAGTCATCCAAATACAACGCGGCACGGAATGACACTGACAAGGCTGCAGTGATAATGCCGGAAAGACCACGTATGGTTCCCAAGCCAACTCATTAGGCGACAACTAACAGTGCCAGGCTTCTTCACATGCTCAAGAACGACCGCGTAGCAGTCCTGTTCGTACAAATCATCCTACCACAAGTGTCTCTGCTAACTCCAAACAGCCAGCCAACCCTCCACCCGACCTCAGAGGAGCTCTCAATAGGCAACGTCAAGTTCACAACCTTCGATCTTGGAGGCCACGCACAAGCCCGCCGACTATGGCGCGACTACTGTACGCCCCATCCCACCAAGTACCCCTCTTCATACCAAATACTAACATAACCTCCCTTCCAGTCCCCGAAGTCTCCGGCATCGTCTTCCTCGTCGACGCCAAAGACCACGAGCGCCTCAACGAATCCAAAGCCGAGCTCGACGCCCTGCTCGCCATGGAGGAGCTTAAGAACACTCCCTTTGTCATCCTCGGCAACAAGATCGACCACCCCGAAGCCGTGTCCGAAGACCAGCTGCGCGCGACGCTTGGTCTGTACCAGACCACGGGCAAGGGCAAGGTGCCGCTGGAGGGCATCCGGCCGATCGAGGTGTTCATGTGCAGTGTGGTCATGAGGCAGGGATATGGCGAGGGGATTAGGTGGTTGAGCCAGTATGTCTAGATTAGACTGCTGGGGCTGAGAATTGGGGTCGAGATAGTGGTAGGATAGGATTGGGGATGACTAGGATACGGGAGTACGTATGGGTATGATGTACGATTGTCTCACGCACACTAGATGTTATTTCATCACCGACTGGCGTCGGCGTTGGCAAGGAATCACATTGCATACAAATCTGCTCACTCCGCTCATGTAGTCTTGAATGTCACACACACTTGAAATCATCACTCAAAAGCTCACTGCCAGATGTCAATCACCCAACTTGAAATTTGATTTCCCTACCACTATGCAAATCTCCTTGAAACGCCATGCAATGCTATATCATCTTGGTATCCTTTCAATCATCGTACTCCGCTTCCCGCACGCCGCAGAAATCCGTGCCAAAACACTGATCTGCTGCATACCACGCCCGCCAATACAAGCTCGCTGCTTTTGAATCAAAGCTGCCGTCCTCTTTACGCGGTATCTGCTCTCCAATGATGCCCTGGCCTGAGCCGATTACCCAGCCGATTATCGGCAGCGAGCCAACTGTCTGCTGCCAGCGCGGCTGTGCGGGTAAGAAAGCTTTCTCTTGCGGGAGGAAGACGGCAGGCTTGATATTTGCGCCTTTGAGGCGGAGGGTTGCGCGTGCCGAGCGAGGGTTCAGTGCTGTTGCTGTGGTTGTCATGGTGGAGGAGGAAGATGTTTGCGCGAGGGAGGAAGGTTGGGCTTGTGGTGTTGGAGCGAGGGGCTGGGCGTCATGATCTTGTGGGAAGGCGCCTGGGCGAAGCAGAGGAGCCGTTATCGAGCGAGGAAGCGATGCGGGCACTGATGCTGTCGCTGTTGCTGAGGACGCTGTTATCGAAGAGTCGCGGCCGCCGAGTGTGCCTGAAGACAGCGTGTTCGGCGATGCTGTCTGCGAAAGTGCGCCGCCGGCATTTGCGCGTATCGGCCGGTCGCCGCCTGTGGGACCTGTCCCTCGATATGGCTCTGCGAAGACGGTGTAGCCTTGGATGTTGTGCGGGCTATAGTGGCATGCGCGCTCTGCTGCCTCGGCTGAGTCGAATGTGACCTTTATCCAGTGGTCTCCGCCAACGTATTGGTTGACCTTCTGGATGTATGATTTGTTCAGGGAGCGCAACGAGGATGCGCGTTGGAGGTTGAAGCCGGAGAAGGATACCGCTTGTTTGGCGTTCCACGGCTCGCGGTCGTACTCTTCGTAGATGATGCCATTTGAGACAGCCTCGAAGTGCGCTACAGCTGCCCATTGCACATCTCCGCCGTAGCCATACAGCATCACCTCCTTTGGCTCCTTCGTTGCGGCTGTGGATGCGCCAGCTTGGAACGAGGCGCCAAGGTTGCCTGACTCTAGTAGGTTTGGCGCCGATGCTGACGGTGGAAGCGCTCCTGATGCGCCGCGTACTGAGCGCTTGCTGCTCTCGTCCTTCTTGACCTTGGAGAAGATGTCGTCTATGGCCTTGTTGTTCGACATGCGCGCCTCATCGAGGGCGCTGCTAATTGCTGGCGTCTTCAAGCGTGACGTTCCGCGCTTGATGGATTTGCCAAACGGGCCTCGTTCTTCGGGTACGCGGCGCTGGTTCTTTTCTGGGCTATCGTACAAGTCAGCTTCTACGCAGGGCCATTGTTTCGGCAGGGGAGCGAAGTGGAAGTCCACTGCAGGTTGTGATGGTTGTGTAAGACTGCGCATTGGTATGGATCTTGTGGGAAAATCGAGGCCGTCTGCTTCTTGTATTTCATGATCCCAATCGTTGTGAGGTGACTTACTCTGCGAACTCATATCCCCATGGCAGCTTTCTTCCCGTCGAGTCGTGTGCGCGCTCCGAGTCTGGCACTGCGTGAACCTGCATTTTTCACAATTTCCTGCTCCGTGTGAGTTAAGGTGGTAGTAGTTGTGCGCAGCGTATGCGAAAAGCGGGTTGTTTATGGTCTTAATGAATCTCTCAAACACGACGATCGTTAGCCCAGGAACGCGCCGCGGCAAAGCCACTCACCTGGCCCGTTCACCTTCCCTGTCCCATCTGTGGCGCACAATTTTTACATGCACGACGCGAATGCAACCATCCTAATCCAGTCACACTGCATATCCACCACCCTTTTCCTGCTGCCTGATCATTGCACGCGCATAAGAAGCCAATGGACCTCACGCCCATTTACATACGCGGCAAGAAAAGAAAATACACTGCATCGGCCTTTTCCGCAAAAGTCACATCGTCTCAAAACACTGAACCAAGACGCCAACGCAAGTCCAAAGTCAAGAAAAAGAAAGAAGTAGAAGCAGCTATGCCCACCCTCCAAGGCCTCCCGCAGGAACTCCTCGAAATGGTTTTCCTCTACAGCATGAACATTGCACTCCCACAATGTTCGCCCGCCCTCGGTCTCAAGCTCTCGTCCCGCGCTGTGTGTCTTGAATACACAATGCGCGCCTTCTTTCACACGGTGGACCACACGACCAATCACCGCGATCGAAAGAAGACGTCTGATGCATCACTGCAGTCACAGCTCCTAGCCTGTCGATTTTTCACGTGGGACTTCTTCCTCAGATACGTGGACCGCGCGCACGATGCGATGGTCAAGCTGCGTGGCAAGGCGTGGGAAAAGACGGGCGTGGAAGTCAAGGGCGTGAAGGAGTTCGATGAGCTGTGGCCGTTTCAGTTTACGAAGATTCCGTACCTTGGGTTCGCGAATGGGTTCTTTGTGCCGGAGAAGTTGTTGCATGGGCCGTGGACGAGTGACAAGGCATCGTTGCTGTACGTGCTGGTCAGTCTGAACGGCGAGATTGACTGGAAGGGCAGTCTGAGTGGAGAGACAGCGAAGACGGGGATGCGGGATGCCATAAGAGAGGGAAATGAGCGGGCGGTGGCGGGTCTGGCGGTGCTGTTAGGTGTACCTAAGGCCATCACGACGGATATGCTGAGATATGCTGTCGTGGATTGCGGATGCAACGTTAATGTCCTCCGGCATTTGCTGTTCAACGCGCAGATTCTGGCAAGCGACAAGTCGAAGGACGTGCTGGACTTTCATGATCCGCGGCTGTGGGCATGGGCAGAAGCACACGCAGAAAAAGGCGAGGTGCTCAAGGACATGTTGCGCAAAGCCGATGCTTTTGACTTGGAGTTCTACTTCGACGAGGACTTCTTCGACAAGGATGCTGGGAACTGGAGGCACGTCGTAGCCTTCCCGTACGGCGGCAGTAAGTTTGACGCACGCACGGGGTTCAGCGATCTTGTGAGGGAGCTGTTGATCAACTTGTACCGCAATTACGGGCGCAAGATCACGAGAAGGACGACTGCCAGGGCGGTCAGGCGGCCTGAGGATGAGCAATGGTAGCAGCACAAGAAACAAATACAACGGAATGATGATGATTAAAGAATACATGGATTGACTGTCTGCACTATGCTAACCATCACGCTTGACTTACACGGCCGTCGTAGCAGTCTCGTGTCCACCTCGTCTGTTCGAATAATCTGCAGGCATGTTAGTGACTGTTCGAAAAATTAATGTTTTGACAATGCTGGATGGCGTGTTCTTCCTCAGTGATCTTGGTGTATTACATGACGTAAATCATATCCATGGATCATTTACTATCTAGGCATGATGTTTTAATCATCGGAAGGGGGATGGGTGGCGTGTGCAAGCGCTGTGTACTTACATGCGATGTGGTTGCTGGAAGCGGAGCTGGAGCAGCTGGCAGTGTGATAGGAGAAGAGTTCTGTTCGAAGTCAGTCAAGAGCTCGACGAAAGCGACTGTCGAGAAAACTGCGTTCGTGAGGAAGCTCAGAATATGTAAGAATGAATGTCACCGATACGCCGCCGTTGTGAGACCCCGGCGAGGGTCTCCGGCAAACGACCTCAATCGCAAATTATGTCACCATTGCAAATAAAGAAAGGGAGAGTAGAGTGTGTGACTTACAGTTGGGAACGCAGAGCGAGGCAGGACTGGCGTGTTAGTGGTGAGGTGTACAGAGGCTCGAATCAGAGCAGATCAATGCTGCGCGTCGCAGCTGCGACTTGCAGGCAATCGAAAACCGATACGGTATTCAAAGAGCGCGAGAAGTTTTGCGCACTCTTGCAGGCCACGGCGGCGGCGGCTGATGTTGTTGTTGTTGTTGTTGTTGTTGAATGTAAAGACGCAGAGTCGAAGAGTCGCGAACTTTTCAAGCGGCCTCGCCTCGCTAGTGCGGCGCTAGGGCACGGCCCACGAGCCCAGCGCACTGAAGCACTGAATTTCGATGCGACCACCAACTGCAACTCCCGACACGAACATCCACCAACAAACCTATTTCCGACCGGTACGGCACGCACACTGCACACACACACACATTTGCACCGTCTAACACTCAATTGCAGCACATACCGACGAAATGGGTGACGCCACTATCGAAACATCCCAGTGGAGGCTGGTAGAGGTCGGCCGTGTGGTCCTCTTCAACGAAGGCGTATACGAGGGCCGGTTAGCCACCGTCGTCGAGATCATTGACCACAAGCGCGTACGGAAAGCCCGATTTGGATGCTGCATAGGGACTTACAGAGACACAGGTGCTTGTCGATGGTCCCTCCAAGGACGCCCCCGTTCCCCGCCAGGAGATTGCCCTCGCAAAGCTCTCCCTCACACCCATCGTCATCCCCAAGCTGCCCCGCGCAAGCGGTGTCGGTCACGTCGCGAAGAAGTGGGAGGAGGCCAAGGTCGACAAGCAGTTCAACGACAGCGCATGGGCCAAGAAGCGCGCGGCGATGCAGAAGAGGCGGGGCCTCAACGACTTTGAGCGCTTCAAGGTCATGAAGATGAGGAAGCAGGTATGTCATCTGCTGGACACTGTAGCCGGGCAGATTTACATCTCTGCACCGGCAACAGATGCGTTTGGAAACATCACAGCTAACACGACATGCAGGCTCGCTACGAGGTCCAGAAGACCTTTGCTAAGATCCGTTCCAGCGCCAAGGCATAAGTGCTTTCGTCGCTGTCGGGAGACACGTTGTGGTGTGGTCGTTGCATGCAGGGGACGGTGAGGCATGATGTGCATTTTCATGAGCATTCGAGGGCGACACCAGGCATTCGAAAACTCAAGACCTGGAATTCGGGCAAAAGAATTAGTAAATGTTTGGCACGGTGCAATTCGGATGGGATGGAACACTCGGCTCTCGCATGCTCTCACAAGTAGCCAGAGAGTCAAATCAACAGTTTCATGAAACCACAGACCGCCGTCTAGAGCTGAATAATGATACCCCGGAATGACCACGATCCTGACCCGCCCGTTGCCAGTGAAATGATGCTATTAGGTACTCACGAACAGGATATGTAAATCAATTGAAGAACGCAAGATTTCAATCACCGTTACGACTGCGCAACGATCTCTACCTGCTGTTATCGCTGGTAGCTGGTGACAGAAATGGTCGTCATCCGCGACTGCCTCGCTAAGCTACCAATTAGAGCCCACCACTAAATTCCAGCCTTCGCACCCACCGCCAAAGTTCACGCAGCACCACGACCACCCGAAATAGTCACCCACGTCGTTCAACATGGCCAACCCACGCATTGAGGAGATCACCGACGAGCCGGAGAAGAAGAACGTCCAGATCGAGGAGGATGAGTCCAGCGACGAGTCCGAGGGCGAGGAGGGTGGTGAAGCCAACATCCCCGCGGGCGCCTCGGTCGCAGTCCACTCGCGCAACGAGAAGAAGGCTCGCAAGGCCATCGCCAAGCTCGGCCTGAAGCACATCGACGGCATCACACGCGTGACTCTGCGCCGACCGAAGAACGTGAGTGCACACGGCGCAATTGGCGGGGCAGCGAGCTGCAACACTATGGCAGACGCCTGAGATGGGCAAGGAATTGCGCTGACACGCCACGCAGATCCTCTTCGTCATCAACCAGCCCGACGTCTACAAGTCCCCCTCAAGCAACACCTGGATGTAAGCTTGACTCCCCCGCAATCGCACAAGACACACCCACTGACCCCGCACCAGCATCTTCGGTGAGGCCAAGATCGAGGACTTGAACTCCCAGGCCCAGGCTTCTGCCGCACAGCAGCTCGCCCAGGCCTCTGCTGCTGAGCATGACCACTCCGGCCATGACCACGACCACGACCACAAGGGCAAGGGCAAGGCTGTTGAGGACAAGAAGGACGACGAGGAGGAGGATGAGGACGACGACGACGATGAGGAGGTCGACGACTCCGGCCTCGAGGCCAAGGACATTGAGCTTGTCATGCAGCAGGCCAGCGTCTCGCGGAAGAAGGCCGTCAAGGCCCTCAAGGAGAACGACAACGACATCGTCAACTCCATCATGGCTCTGTCGATATAGTCACACCAGCTCGTGGCAGGACAACTAGGATGATCAAGATGACATTCGAGCATACGGAGTCCTAGACTTCAGCTTCAATCTGTAGAGCGACATTCAGAATGAATCACAGAGATCACATCTTCTGAAATTGATCTTAGCCGTGAATGGAAATTCACTACAATTCATGCTGTGACTATGCTTCGTATGGGGAAACTAAAAGCTGAATGACAGTCTCACTTCAGACCATCGTCGTTCGTCGTTTGCAATTGACGTCTATCGACCCCAAGTCGCGATCTCACTAGCTGGCTGACTAAGACGTAGTCTTGGCGTTCAGCGGCATCTCGGGGGACGGTGGTGTTGAATCTTCAACGAGGTCACATCCCCACAACCCCATCATATCCATCACAATGGCCGTCGGAGTACGTACACCCTTTCTACACGCGCACACGGAAGCTTCCTTCAGCTTAATTGCCGTCGCTCCACTGCGCTTCCGCCCGCAATGGCAGCCGCAAAATTAGGCATCGTCAACTAACAACACCACAGCGAAGCGCCGCCCTCAAGCTCGACTGGACGAAGATCGGCACGCAGCTGGGCCTCAAAGGCAACACCGCCGCCGCCCTCCAATCCTTCAAGAAGCGCAACGACGATGCGCGCCGCAAAGTGACCGTCCTGTCCGAGCAGGCGCAGACCATCGACTTCCAGCACTACCGTAGCATCCTCAAGAACCAGGCCATCGTCGACGACATCGAGAAGCAGTTCAACGCCTTCAAACCGCAGACGTACGATGTGAGCAGGCAGATCAAGGCCATTGAGGCCTTCGAGGCACAGGCCCTGCAGAGCGCCGAGGAGACCAAGACCGTTGTCGACAAGGAGCTCAGCGATCTCGAGAAGACGCTCAAGAACATTGAGGACGCCAGGCCGTTTGCCGACCTCACTGTGGTGCGTATACCTTGGATGAAGGGTAGACGGCAATGGATGCTAATGGTCATGGCAGGACGAGGTTGCAGCTGCGCAGCCCGACATCGACAAGCGCACCGAGCAGCTTGTGTCGAAGGGCCGCTGGGCTGTTCCGGGCTACAAGGCGAGTCTCTCCAGTCTGTCTCCGGACTGCATGTTGACCCTGGTGTACTTGCTAACACCCACACAGGAGAAGTTTGGCGATCTGTCCGTCCTATAAGCACCTTCTTGCGTCTAGCCAAAACATGCCCGGTCTGGGTTGTATCACCATATCTTGTGAATAGTGCCCGGAATGCAATTCTAGATTTCCATGTTCATTGCCATTTTGCGTTGAAGATTCAGTCTTACCGTCTTTTCTCTTCCTCGTCATCGCTACCGACATCAGTTTCACACTTCATTGCTCGAACAATAGGTCAGTCCTTAGTCGATGAGAAGGACCAAGCGCGTTTACAAGGGGCCATGGCTTCCAACCGTCACGTGCATCAGCAAGGCTACCAGCCCTATTGCGGGATCGTTGGCGAGACCTAGGATGCCCGAACTCCCTACTGCCCAAATGTGGTTAGTGTTGATGTCTCACAAGGTTCGACATAGTGCTACAGCGGGTTTTCTTGGCATGAAGCCTCATACCATTGTAAGACAGAGCTAGGCATAGTCTACAGTGCGATGAACGGACGACTCATGATCATCGGTGTAGGTACTGTTCCCGCCGGAGTGGCGCTTACGGTCAAGCATGGAGATCATACTTCTATGCTTTGCTGGCCTCTGATCCACACACGATGTGACTTCATGGGAAGGTACCAAGAGAGCTTCGTGAACATCTGATTGAGATCCTGCCACTTGGGGGCCTGAGATTCGAAGATGCTTTGCGCTTCTTTGGGCAGCTTTTGTCTTGGCCGAGTGAATATTTCTATCAAGCTGTGCCTGGTTGTTAAGCGGCCGTTGATGCCGTAGCCAAAAACTGCGATAACATGCGATGGCCTGTTCGATCTGGGTCAGGGATGCGCCTTACTACTTGTCGATCTCGAATATCTGCAACCCTTTGAACAAGCACATGGCAGTTGTATGTCAGAACTTACACGCGCCCAGAGAGTCCCAGCCATTCAGATCGACGAACATTGTTTATCAAGTACATCGCTACGGAACTGACGTACGAGACTGGAGAATATACAGTCAATTGGTCGAGGAGGAAATGTCGTCAAGAAGTAAAGAATTCTCCAAACATAAACTTGTTGTATCAGTATATAGAAGGCCTTAGTCAAGCGGGACCAACGATGAGGCAAGCTGAGTAGGAGTGAAATCCCTGATGCCCGCGGCGCAAGGCATCTGTATGCAAGTGAGGTAGCATCTGCGAAAAGTTGGCTTGGCCGACAGCTCAATGACGACCTGACGCAACCACGATCGAAGACCCTGGAGAATCTTGGGGCTAACGCTAATATTTAACCAGCAAACTCAGCTTTCTGCGATTACGAGGCACGGAAATTGGACGCCTTGTAAATTCTTCATCGAGAATGTCATGCAATTGGCCGAGTTAGTCGATGTCGAACCGAATGAGGGGATCCTCCGTGGCAGCCTCACAGCAGCAAGTCAGCTTTGATAAGCATAACTCCTTAGCTGGCGATCTACGAATGCTTGATATAGTCCGCGGCCAATCCCTTGCTCCGGTAGACCAGCTCCCGACTGACGTGAATAGCTGCATGCAGGTGGTCCCAGACGCGTGGGAATCTCAGGTATCAATCGTGTGGCTGCTGACCACCCCATCCAGCCCCATAAACGTTTCGAAAACTGGCCACTGAGACGTGCAGAATTACGACATGAACCAGTTGATCTGGAGAGCTCCATCTGCACGGCGCGGTGCAAGGCGCCTGTGGCTAGTGACGTGGGTCCGTTCACGCTGTTAATGTCAGTGTCGTCCAGATTACCAGCAAACGTTCATACAACATGGCGCATTCAAGCGGTGAACGTATGGACTTTACTGTCGGCATCGTCGAACTTGCCGGCAAGACAAACATCCGAACATAATTGTGGTGGTGGTAACAGCGGTGAATCGATTCTGAAGCCAGGCTTGGCTGTGGCTCAGCAGTTGCCAAGGGCCACTACGCGGCAAACCCGCAACGTCCACGTTCGTCAGCAGAAACATCAGCGTCAGCCTCATCATCTGCATCGTGCGCTTAGGTACTACTCGACGGAAGCGCACTGCCTGTTACCTACGGCATCTTCATCTTCCGAGCACTCTCTTTCGCACTCGCCGTGCGAAGCTATGTACTGCTTCAGTCTATACGGTGTACACAATGGCTTGCGAAGCTGCGTTTTAGCTGCGCATTCTTGACCAGTAACGGTACAGACCCGGATGATCTCCGATTCCGAGCGACGGTATTCACTACTGACATCGCGCTAATTGGCTGCCAAGACCCACTTCTCCCATGACATCCCATGTCGAGACTTGATTGACGAATGAAATGCGGCGCCGCACGGTCGTCATCCATAGCGTGGCTGCAATCTTCTGACCACCATACACGATGTTACTTAGCATCAGATCTCCCGGGCCGTTAGAGCATGGGTCAATTCTGTGACGACCTGGTCCAAGACTCTAGTTCTTACAATAGAGTCGCCCTTGTTCGAGATGGCGGACCTTCCGTCAAACTAGGCCATCATACCTATCAGCCCATCCAGATCTAAACTTTGGCCTACATATGGAGCGCACAGATTCTGTACAGGTCATGAGGCTGATGTCTCATAACGATTCAGGTTGACAGTCTTACTTTCTACCCCTACCTTTTAGCTACACGCAGCTGGACTTACCTTCTTGGTCTTCATCAATTGGGACAACCCGGTTGCTCCATGACAGTGTGGCTTCGGACGATGGGTCTCGCCCGTTAGTTCACTGAGTAAATCTTCCGCCAGCAACATCATCTGCATGTCTATCTCACTACCGTCTTTTAGCTGATGTTCGTTCATCTCACGCCTCCGGCCTTACGCTAAGGACCTACCCACTGGAAGAATATAAACGTCTCGATGCCCCTCCTTGATGGAGCCACCTCAGGAAGAACAGTTCAGCGCATCCTCATCGGCATCCCCTGTTGCAATCATAGCTTCTGTTGGTACTGCGCCTTCAAGCTACCTCACCGTTCCCATCGCTGTACCTTCTGGGCCTCTTCTTCTGCTTCCAGGACCAAGGACGCCGAAGCAAGAATCTTTGGACCTACTTCTACTCCCCGAGGATAATTTGTCGTCAGATTCGATACCTCTTACACTCGAACCTTTACAGCAACCGTCGCCAGCGCCATCTGGCACTCCTCCAGCACCCTTACCTTCTCCAATTCCTCTATCTGACCGAGTTTACATGTCTGTCTACTCGTCATCGTCTGCCGATACCGATCTCAGCGAGTTTTCCAATCCGCCAGCACGCCGATATCGCATGCCCGACCCACCAAAAATGTCTCGGAAGATATCGATGGTATGTGTTCATTCAGCCATGACTGCTTGTGTTTCAAAGACATCGTTGCTGACAATTCCTAGCCCGAGAAGGAGCAATACATCCGAGCTCTACAAACACATCAGGTCAGCACACTGGTAGAGCTGCGACGCATCGAGAAGGCATTCGCAGTACTAGGCACACCAGACGTCAGCGAGCCAATGACACGAGCCTGTGAGAGGATACCGACTGGGTGGTTGTGGCGCAGACTAACATGCTTGACAGGGTCGTATTACGTCGATTCGCATGGCCTGCTTACAGAGCTACGTGGACTGACCAAAAATTATCCTTTCAGGTAAACACCCTGCACTCTGCTTCCAACTTCATCTAGCTAACTCCAACCTTGAACAGCTCACATTGCCTTGACGAAGCCAAAAGGCGCGTCTACACGGACCCGGCGTCGAACCGCTCTTGGAACCTGTGCTGGCTGGTCCTCAGCAAGATCCAGAACGAGTGAGTGCTACGCCCCATTTACTCATTGAGGGGTCAGTTTCTCATCATGTTTAGTCAACTCATCCCATACTACGCTCGATACCAGGCCGAGCAGCCCACGATGTGGGGCGGACACGCCCCATCGTCGGAGCAAGTCGAGCAGCTCACGAGCGCCTTCGTTGCTGAGTGGAACTATGCCATCGGACAAATGCTGCGTCATTGGGAACAGCCGCCGACACGATGAATGCATAATGACAAAGAATTGAGCAGTGAGCGGCGTTGATCGCTGGGAAAAAGCATAAAAGCGGCATTCGCGGCGCAGGGGGCGGGACCTTTTCTCTCATTCTTGTCTACACCTTCGCTGTCTTGATCATGTTTTTCCTTCCTTCTGTCGAGCATTGCATTGTGGACTTGCTGTCTCCCAGGTGGTCATTGGGTCTTCTCTCCTTACTCGATCGTCTATTTCTTTTTCCATCATTTCGACTAGAGCCAAAGCAAGAGCAGGCATGGCAGGTACAGCCGATGATTGCAGGTCTCTCCGTAATTCAATATCCCTCTACAGTCAACCACCATTGTCGCACGTCTAATCTTACAACTCTCTCGTCTTGACACGTTGGTTTGAGTTCCTTCTTCGTCAGATCCGCTCATTTCGTGATTATCGTTAAGTGGCGCGGTAAGGAAGTATTCCGCTACTGCGCCGCATCTTGGCATTGTCGAGATGCGTGGCACAGGCTCACACAGCTGGCACAACGGATGTAAGAGCCGATATGAATGTTGGGCACAGCAGTCGTCAATATTCCGGAAGAGCTTTAAACACACCATAGCTCTTCTCCCGAAGCAATCATTTGAGAGTGTAACGATGACATCGACGTCGCAAGCTGACCTCAGAAATCGAAAGTCCGGAGGCCCATGGTCATCCGGCAAACAACAGCAACGCGATTGCTATGACCAAGACTGATGATGTCCATGTCGACGCCGCAGTATGTTGAGGTGCAAGAGAAGGCAGTGGCGCGCCTTTCAGCTCCATGCCATCGGGTCGCGGTCTGTAAGTATGTCAGCACTTGATCCATCACCACAGTTAAGCAGGTGAAACACGCACACCACATCCGTCATGTCGAAAAACGCAAACTTGGCCCTCTCGCCATCCTGAAGGTTCTCATTCGTAAGCACACTCGCCTCGTTCGGAAAATCCATGACTGGCACATTAGGATAGAACCCTTTCTGCTGGAGCACATATCGCGCCTGCGCATACAGCGCATAGTTCTCGGCGTTGTTGGCTGCGTCGTATGGCATCTGCGTCGATAGCACCGCAAGTAGTTTCGCACGCGTGACACCGTACGCGTACTTGAGTGTCGAGCCATGGTTCGGACCGTTCTCTGGTCGCTCGTTCATCACGCCCGCGAGCACCGACGTATTCATTGCGCCCTCGGACGTTATCAGCGCCCACTCACGGATTGACTCTGGCGGTGCAGGGATTGCGCGCACGACGACTGCGCGACCGATCTCGGAGAAGTGCATTACCATTCGCGCCCAGAGCGTTGCGCGCGTGTAGTACTCGGTCAAACTGTCCTTGTTCAATTGATCGTCCGCCTTCTTATTCACGCGCTTATCCAGCCCGTCGAGGCCGAAGTAGCCGTCGCAGAAATTGACGTGTGGTTCGTTGCCGATGTTGTATGCGGAGTGGCTGCCTTCTCGTTCGTTGCCATAACGGCAGATGGTCATTGGGTCGTCGCAGCGGACGTGTATGTCTGCATTCGCGGGGCCTTCGCCTCCTTCGAGCTTTGCGTAGTTGGCTGCGCGTTGGAGGTTGTTGCTGATCATGTTTGTGTAGTTCTGGATCATGGACGTGGTTCCGAACAGCTCGGTGGAGGGCTGGCCGGTTGGATCGAAGGGGATCGTGGCTTGGAATATGGTGACCATCTCTGCGAAACCGGCGCGGATGTCGTCCAGGTCATCATCATCGCAGCCTTCGCCACCGGTGAGAGAGGTTGCGAGGCGAGTTCTGGATGCGCCTTTGCTGTCGCTGATGAGGCCTTCTGGATTGGCGAGGGCCTGCTTGAGTACAACAGTGCTGAGTATAATTGGCAAAGGCCAAAGGACTCGTAGGGTGAGCATCGCAACGACGGCATTCATATACAAATCTTAAAGTTTCGGCTTCCGAAGGTGTTCGTCGTTGATGAAGAGCCAATCGAGCTCGTGGCTTGAGGTGACACAACGGCATTTGAGAGGCATATGGGCCGAGTTGGGATTTGTTTGCGAACGGCCATATCCTCATAAGCGTTGCGGTGTCATGTTTGGTGGGGTTCGTCTTGGCTGAATCATCTGGCGTCTGTTTCGAACTCACAACAAGGCTTGTCTTGGAGTTCATGCACTCGAGTCGTGTTGCTGATTGGAGTCCACGGTACCACCACCGTCACTGCTACTATGATAATCCCTACAGCAATGTGGCAAGTGTCTTGGGAATCGACTTTGACCTTTCAGTTTTTCTGGGCAATGTCGCATGGCGGGCTCTAGTTATTCGTGCGCTTGGGGTTCTTTTAGATCGCGTCTCATAATGCCCGATAAGGAAGGTTTACATCGAAAGTCAAAACGTAGGGCGAAAACCGCTACATATGTCGCTGGGCTTAGCGCAGTCCCGTCAGCGATTGTCTTTCGAATCGCATGACTGGGAACAATTCATCAAAATGCGGTATACCCCCAAATGACTCAAAGTATTGTGTGTTGAATTGTTACTCTCCAAGTAGAATAACTTCAGAATATCTACGGTACTGCGCAAACATGCGCGTCGCTCAAGACGCTGTGTATCATCGCTATCGCAATCGCTCAACTCGAAAGGAGCGTGAGTATCATCAAAACATCATCCTAACGCCGGTCGTGCTGAGGTGGTATATGTACGACAAAGGAGATTGTGCAAGGCCATTACTTCGTCTCTTCTCATCTCTGCTCATACACGCGGTCCCACATCGGGCTTTGACTTCGCCTTCCCATGTTGAAGTTGCGCAACGGCCATTCCGTTTTGGAAGAACCTCTTCGCGGCGGCGACCGCTCCGGATAGCTGTCTAGGTTTCGGTGACCGCCCATCAAACCATCTTCTTGATTCTGATACTCCGGACCGTAATCTTCGATGTATGAGTAGTCGTTGCTGAAAGGATTTGTTGGCGCCATATGAGATATCGGTGAGACCGGAGATGTGGGATCGGTAGGATAGCCGCTGCTGTTCGAGGAGTTGGTGCTAAGTGCCAGACCACTAGAGCTGCTGCCGCTGCGATCAGGGTGTCTCATCGGTGGGCGTAGCAGAAATGCTGATGCGGCCTGTGCAGCTGGACTTGGGCCAGTGGGGCTTTCCGGTATCGGTTTTCGCTTGACCGTTGTCATAGGAGGCGCTGATGGTGGCATTTCGAGCACCATTGGCATGCTCGGCCTTCGGTTTCGGTGTAGTGGCGTGGTATGTCGGCCTAGGACTGGGGACTCCGTCTCATCTGGTTCATTTACTTCAGTTACGGAATGCAGACCCGTGTAGCTTGTACGTCTGCCTCTCGCACGATTCGAGCTATGCGTATGCTTGAGAACGGGTGCTATGATCGGTGTCGTATTCTGCACAGCCATTGGGGGGGTCCCCGTTGTTGGCGAAGCCGGAGTTGGTCGTTTAGATGTTGCCATGTGGGCGTTATATGCGTAGCTGGGTCTGTATGGCTCGTGTGCCTCGTCCTCCCAGTTCATGATCCCTGAATCTCGACTGGAAGTGTTGTTAGGTGCAGTCAATGGTGTTCGATGGTCCATGTGATCGCCGGACTTTTCTTGGAATGCGAAGCGTGGTATAAATCCTGGTGAAGCGGCTCGGTCTGAGCCATCAATAGATCTTGTGTTCCTGCGGCGGCGACAGAGAAATCCGCAGGCGCACAGTAGAGCGGCAAGAGCAAAGATGCCCAACGGGATCCCAACACCGAGACCAATCTTCTGGTTCCGGGAGAGCGCATTGTTATCGGCTGATGGCGCATCTGGATCAGCGGTCGCGCTCGCAGCAGGGCTCGAGGATGACGTGGAAGACCTAACGGATGACCTCGTCGACATAGAAAATGTTGCAGCGGAAGATGCGGATGTTCGTGTCGCGGACGACCGTTCGGCGCTACTCGGGATCGAGGATGATGCCGAAAGAACTGGTCGTGGGGACTCTGAAGCAGTTGAAGAAAATGGTGCGGAAGAGGCAGACTGTGTAGCTGTAGTTTCCAGCCCAGTCGATTGTGGTGTTGCTGTGGGCCATGCTGTCTCTGGGCCAAACCTAACGATTAAATAGCTTTGAACGTCCCATGGTAAATTTTGAAACCACTCGGGTCTCTTGTCGTCCAGAAACTCTTCCCACAAAATGCTCGATACGGCCGGGGCGTTTGTCACTGCAATTTGGCGTAGCGACAGTGGTATCGCAGTGAGGAGAACTTGCGCGAACGATATGCTAGAAGAGATATTAGCCAGCAGGCAATGACGAAGCAGTATAACCTTACGCATCGGGCAGTTGCCTCTTGTCCATCCAAGCTTCGAATCCTAACTCTGGCGCAGGTGTGATAGTTGGTGCTGAGACGGCCGCACAGCTCACGCTACCAATTAGACCTCCGAGAAGCATGAAGCTTCCTCCTCTTAGCGAATGCATTTGAGTGAACGAGCGTCGTGTAAACAGGCACAGGAAGATAGCAGTATAGCGATGCATTCGCGGGGACCGTCGAGTCTGCTACGAACGCTTCATTTCCAAGTGTGTGTCGGATCCAGGCCAAACCAGCAAGAACCGCTCGTGGCGGCCACCAAGTCTTTAACCCATCACCACCCATGCATCTCACTGTACACCAGATTCGCTACATGCACGCCAGATACGCAAGTCCACGCAAAGAGGCGAAAAGTAAGAGATCAAGACACAGCCCACAGGCCTTTTTCCTCATACTGAAGTTTGGTGTGTAGATCAGGGTCCGTCACTTCTCCGCATCCAATCATGGATGACGTGGAACACAAAGCCGGTTCTGCATTCGCCACTCACCAGCCACATCTCGCAACGCCATTTGCGCGAATTGCATGCCCCGCTGTGCAGAGCCCAGGCCGTGTGAACCGTTCTGAGTGGGTAGACGGCAGATAGTGGCGAAACGTGGCGGTGCTGCTCCATGGGGTTCGCTTCGTTGCCGAACGGGAGTGCTTCGTTGCCGGTCGATGCGACAATCTGGATCCTGGCTGAAGTTCTGACGTGGAAATGCTGTGGTATGAGGATTGGCTGATGAATGATGCTACGCGACAGCGTGCTGGTATCCGGCTAATTTAGAACACCAATCGGCAGTAAAGCACACCTGCAATTGTTGATCCAGACCATGTTTGCTGCATGTTCCTGCGCAGTGCCGTGATGAATTCTATCTTTGTCGTTGCGGCTTTAGCTCTCAAGGAACGATTCGGTATCATTGTGAGCGAGCTGGAGAAGAGGACAACAAGTAGAATGTATGTTCTTTTCGGAAAGTGAATGATTCGCATTGAGTGATGCTGAACAGTCATCGCAGATCACAGAGTGCATCTCGCAAGCTTGGAACGAGAGAGCGAGGGAGAGGGGGGCGTCTAAGCAGGTGAAAAAACTGCTGCAATCCACACCTGGGAGAGTGCTTCCGCATTTGGCAGGTTGTACCTTCAGCGCCCAAAACACCACGAACATCGATTAACATCGTTGACGAGACCCTGGTGTCAGGCGCGTCAACAAAATCCATACCAGAGAGGGTATTTTAAAAGGGTAATTTGGGTGAGCTAACTCCACGCAGTCATTTGATTCCTGTTCACCATCTGTCCAGTTCGTGCTGCTCCCGCTACTAATTCTACGTCGTAAACGGGTTGTACACCGCCCCAGTTTCATCACTTGCAGCCTTCAACTTCTTGTTCTGCCTCCTGAGATACGTCTTGCTTCCAAAAGCCGTGCACAGCGTAAGACCTGCGAACACAATCTGCAGGATCATCGCCATCGTGTACCTTGGAGCGTCTTTGTCTGGGAAGAAGTACGGACTCATGACATTTCCAAGATGACCGCAGATATTCACAATCGCTCCACCCGCCGCCCTCTTCTCCGGCGTTTGCGACAAAGTACTCACCGCCCAGGTATAGACCAAGGCATTGGCCGAGAAGCTGCCAGATGCATAGAGAAAGGCGGCTGTGTAGCGCGCTGCGGTATTGAGGGTTGCGACAGAGATGATGAAACCGATGATGGAGATGCAGTTATTGATCATGATGTGGAATCCACGCTCTTTCATGTGGTCGGAGTTCCAGGCGACGAAGAAGGAACAGACCGTGCCGAGAAGGTAAGGCGGCGCAGTCAGAACGAGAGCAATGGTATTAGAGCCGAGTCCAAAGCCTCGGACCATGGTAGGGAAGAAGTTGTTGAAGCCGTAAGATGAGGTCATGCAGATGTTCATGAAGATCTGTCATGGCGTATCAGCAGGAGTGTGAGGAGATATTAAGGAAGAAAACGTACGAAGATATACATCTTAGGATCCGTGCAAGCAAGACGAAGCCCTTCCCAGACCGTGGAGTCAGCATGCTCCTCGACACGGTCCGCTTGGATCCGAACGACAGCGATCTGGCGCATCTCCTCAGTCATGGACCATATGGCGGAGCCCGACTTTGATCCCGGATAATTTGGCAAGAGCCAAAACGCTGTGATGGCGAAGAAGGCACTCATCGCGGCCTCGAGTATGAACAACCTAGCAAGGCAAAGTTAAATGACTACCGCGGAAGGTCGAAGTACTGTTGGTAAACACACCATTGCCAACCCTTGATTCCCGCAAGGTCAGCCATGCCACTGAAGACACCGGCTGCGATCAGACCGGAGAACGCCTGTGCGAGTACGAGACCCGAGTAGAGCATGGCCGTGCGAAGCGCGAGTTCTCGGCGGGTATACCAACAGGACATCAGATAGACGGCCTGTGGATGTTAGATTGAGTCCTGCAATAGAATTTCGGGGTAAGTACGCCAGGGAAGAGCGGCGCTTCGAAGATACCCAGCACAAATTGAATTGCAAAGAGATGACCCGGAGTAGTGACAGCTGCAGTTGCAGCAGATATAGCAGACCAGAGGAAGGCAGCACAAGGTAGGTATATATTGGGTCGAACACGGGTGATCAGCAGATTTGAAGGAAGTTGAGCCAGCATATAACTGAATAGGGTTAGCGTTTTGCTCGTTCCTAATCAACAAGCAATTGTGTACTCACCCAACAGTGAGCAACGCGACCGCAGTGCTATAATCAACGTCGCCTAGTTGTAGAGTCTCTTCGAAGTCGTTATCCAAGCGCGCTTGTCTACTATTGTCAGTACATCGCACCAGCCTGATCATAAGGGAGCACAAACGCGATGTTTGTACGATTGAGAAAATTGAACATGTACAGGATCCAGAGCTGAGGAAGCATCGTCATGTCTAGAATCCTGACAATTCTCTTCTCCTTAGCTTGCCAATCGGGAATACCAAGAGCCTCAACTGAGCGCGCTCGCTGGACTTCCTTGTCGTCCCGGGTCTGGTTCGTGTAAATCGTCTCGAGTGTATCTGGCTGGTCAACAGCCTTCTTCTCGGACTCCCACACGATGTGCGGCGCAGCCGAGCCCATTGTGCTGCCATGAATGGTCGGCTCCTGGCCGGATGGTGGCTGATCAGCGTTGGTGTTCGCCATGTCCGAGTGTTTATCGAGATTAGCGGAAACCTGGCGATAGCCCAGAAACACTGTGCTCAAGGCTTCCTCTTGTACTTTCGCGCAAGCTTCCCAACAAAACTCCACAGCAACCCCAGATAGCGCTGATCTCTCTGCGCCGCTTGAGGCCCAGAGTTAAAGCAATTCTGAGGCATTTCTCGAGCACCGGCAGTGAAGAGCTCATTCGCTGAAGCACCGTGGCCTCGTGACGAGCATGCTTGGTAAACAGAGGATGCCACATTCATAGGGAACGCTGAGTCGAAAGGCTCCACAGGTTTGATTGGCAAGACGAAGTTGTGTTGGAAAGGATGAAATGGTGACATCAGGTGAGTCTTGTGTGCTCCTGGGCAGTCCACTCTCTTCACGCCTAGGAGCACACAAGACTCTCGTTTTGCAAATATCTGTTCATGATGAGGCTCGGGTGTGGAGTTTAGCTCGTTCTTACGATGCACGAGATATCTTGAGGCGTGTCAAGCCATAGCCAAGCCGGATACGGCGCCCAGCGACGCTTGGAAGATTCGCACCATGATGCCCCGGAACCGACATCAATCTCCATATCGTCATCAGTATCGCACCTTGCGAACGACCATTTGAGGGTCGCGATAAATCATCGTTCCTAATTGTGTCGTGGGCTTGGTTGTACGCAAGCGGTTAGAAACGAAGCAACAGACAAGCGAAATCTAGCACCGAAATCAGCAATCACGAAAAGGTCAGAGTAAGTAGTGGGTCCCCAAGACGGGCAGTCCGAACCGACCCGGTCTTGCTACAAAACGGGAATAGTAAGTTAGGCGCGGGTCGGATGTCAATGAGGAGTGAGGCTCTTCGTGGATCCATAAAGCGAGTCATGTCTTTTGCGTATCGGAAGCTGCACTTGTGCGACGGACCGTATCTGACACAGCATGTGTTAATGGTACGATGCAATTGCTCATCAAACCAGTCTCATTGGATCCATTGTATCCTATTCGAGGCGGCACTCATTTGACAAAGCTAGAAAGGTAGTACTCCAAAACGCTCGCAAATTTGCGTACGCCTATGAAAAGTCCTCGCCCGTCTCCTCAATCGTGCTCTTGATCCGCAGGAGCAGAGTGGTTTTCCATTTGTCCAGCTTGCTCAACTGGTCGTATTGGAATAGCTGGCGCACGTTAGCTTCACTGGTCGTGCTGGCCATGCGCAAAATTGGTATTACCTTATCGGCAAACATCTCTTGGTCTCCATCTTGAACTGCCTGTGTGAGGTCCACGAGAAGCTGATGCTCTCTCTGCTGCACGAAACTTGGATCCAGTTCCCTGTAACGATCAAGTGCGGCGTTGACGCCAACCTGATCGCCTGTGCAGAGCTGGCAGATACCGGCTTTGAGTAAGTATTCCTTGACAGACCATCGCATCAAGTTGTTCTGGATCGAGGTCTTGGCAACCTTCTCGTACAGCTCGACGGCCTTGTAGTAATCCTTACCTTCAAGAGCCACAAGATCAGCGGTCTTCAGCCAAAGCTTGTTAGCAAGTGCCTGTTTTGACGGGTTAGTGTTCTCCAAAAGTGGTATCGGTTGGGGATAATTTACTTCGGCGTTATCCTAGCATGTTCGTCAGTATGTGAGTACTCAAATTTCGGACATTGATGGTTGGTAAGATATTGGAAACTCACGCTCTCGTACCACCCTGCTGCCTCCTCATATGCAGCTGAGGCTCTGGTATTGTCACCGAGCTCGGTCTCATAGAGCTCAGCAAGGTTCTGCTTATGGGTGGCCGCGCGTCGAAAGCTGCCCTTGCTGCAGTAATGTGCAATGGCCTTATCGAGACACCGTGCAGCCGCCTCTGGGTCGTCCTTGCGATATGCCTCTGCAATTCGTTAATACCAGGCTGATGCTGAAAGTATCAGTGACATACTGAAAGCTTCCGTGAGTGTGTTGGCCTCATCGTCCGGCTCGTTCAGCTGCTGTCGTTGAACTGTTGCTGCTTTTTCAAAAGCTTCGCCCGCCTCCTTGCCTAAGCCAGATTAGCAGCTGCAGAACAAACTGCTCTGCTGTATCATCCAGCAGAGCGATGTTCTCACTCACCCATCTTCTGCATTCTGAATGCATTTGCGGCAGCGATGAACTGATCGGCTGCTGCCTCGTCTGTCACGTGCGTCAATCAAGATGTTCAGCAAGATGTAACTATAGAGTCGCACATTTGTCCTGACGACCGCCGAAGAAGCTGAAGCCACCCGAGGCTTTCTGTAGGGACTGTTCTGCCTGTTGTCACGCTCGAACATCAGTCATCTGCTTTGTGGCTGAGTTTCGAGGTTCGCCCCACCTGACGGAGCAGTGCTCGTGGATCGCCGGCCATATTTGTATTTCCGAGGTTGTGTGAGTGCGAGAGGAAAGATGTATAGAGATAACAGCAGGTATCGAAGGCAGCAGAGACGTGATTTGGTAGTTAGGTTGAGACAGGTGGCTGCAACAGCAGTGTCTCAATGAGCAATGACGACCCACGCGTGGCCCGTGCGGTTGAAGCTGACTTCAGTGTTCGCGGCCAATCCGCGACAGGACTAGTGTTTGCGTACTCAACCTTGACGACATTCCATTCACGAACGCGTGCGCAAGGAACCGCAGCACTGTGAACGTCACGGAGCCGAGCTTGCAAGAGAAAGAAGAAAGTTTTATACTCAGCGACGGCGGGTCGACCACTATCAAACCGAGGACTCTTCTTAGCGACCCAAGAAAGCGTAACTCACCATGGCCTCACGTTGCGCGTTTCTGCGCACTAGGTGCCAGCCTACTGCCATGCAGCATGCTCACTGCCGAGCACCGTTTGCTACGTCACTTCTCGCAGCACACAGGCATGGCAGCACCAACGCGCCCTCGCGCAAGGGCATTCATCCCGACGAGCTCGAAAAGCTTCTCGCCGAGCCAACCTGGTCTGTCGAGTCTCTCCTCCCACCGAAGACTCGCTCCCCAGACGCTCCTCAAATCACTTCCCAGCAACTGCATCACCTACTCCGGCTTTCGGCGCTCCCTCCACCCGCGACACCTGAAGAAGAGCAGAAAATGCTCGACACCTTAGCTGCGCAGCTGCACTTCGTCGGCAAGATACAAGAGGTGGATACGACAGGAATAGAGCCTCTGCGGGCGATACGCGACGAGACTGCGGCAGCAGAAGAAGAGCAAACGATATCGGTCAGCACGCTCTTGAAAACTTTGAAGAGTGAGAAGGTCATCGGCAAGCATTACAGGCGCATACAGCGTGACACGACGCCCGTGGATGCTGAAGATGCCGAGGACTGGGACGTCATAGGCTCAGCAGAGCGCAAGGCTGGGAAATACTTCGTGGTGGAGAGTGAGCGACCGCAGTAGTGAAGCGTGCCAACAACATGCGAGTAAGTTCATTTTCGAGTTTCACATCTCAGCTTCGCTTTACTACCTAGAGGAAACTCTAATGGCATTCACATTCCACTAATAAAAGCCTGCCTACACGTGTAAGAACGTCTTCAAAATGCCCAAGCCACAAATGAGTTTGTCTGGGGGCGACAGAGATATCACACCAAATGCAAATATAGCAGGCCAACAAGCTGACACAAAGCAATAGAAAGGATGTGGAAGCAGCAAGCGCCCGATAACTCCATAGACCCATATGGCTCAAGCGCCCAAGGAAACGATAGGAAGAAAATCACGCCTCGCCTTTAAATTCGGGATGACAGAAGGCGAGCTTCATTCTCGCATGATCTACAGTATGCCACCTGAGCCGATTCGTCGTCGCAATCGCAGAATGGTCCCTCATCCAGGTCGGAGAGCTCTGGCGTCGGCAATCGTTCTAGGCGGGAAGTTGGCGGCGGGGTAGGCTCAGTCCATCTCGACGACGATTGAACTTCCAGACGGTCATCTAATGCATGGAACTCCGATGCCGTGACAATGACGACCTTGGGTTTTGGCCTCTTTGGTGATCGCCCAGCAGAAACATTGTCACGTGACAGCTTGGCACTTCTGGTGGAGGACGCACTCGAAGAGGGGTAGCTGGGTGAGCTGGCGGGTGACGAGTACTCTTGCGACCGCTTTGCATCCCATGCCTCGCTCGGTGAGTGATGTTGGATTTCCAGGACGGCATCGGCACGAGTTTTCATACTGGAGCGACGGAGAGACTCCACGATACAGCGGCCGCGGCCGTCCTCATACACTGTCCGGTGATGTCTTCCATTGGATGTGGAGTGGATGATGATCTGGGGTGCCTGATGGCACGTTGATGACAGGATTGGCGACGACGACATGGTGGTGAGAACAGGAAGCCCACGATGGCCTGCTAGCGAACAGAAGATGTCAAGAGTATCAAATAAGTCTTGGCAGAGCAAGAGGATTCGGAACGGTGACGAGGTCGAGGAGTTATGTGGTGAGTATAGTGTGAGGGTAGTGGGGCAAAGAAGTGATGGTGCCAGAGGTGGGCGGTGCGAGGTTTATACCTATGCTGCCAAGCCCTCCCCCCATCTGACACCAGGGGCTCTAGCTGGACACCCAACAGTTCGGCTAGACTGTCTCTCCGCGACCATGGACTCCATAGCTCTACTTGAGGGAACAGACATCGAAATCCGCAGATTCGAGGCACAGCTGCACGACTTGAGGATCTCCGGTGAAAATTGGCATGCCTCCAGGACCAAGGCACGGGCGGCCTCAGAAAGAACTTGCTGTCGAGCACCCATCGCACCGTATTACGATCTGTCTCTTTTTAAGTCATCTCTTGAGGCTGTGGAGACTGGATGCATCGTTTTGCAAAAGTCACTGGTGTTCGACCTCGTCGTCACCAACCAATGGCCGGTGGTAGGGCGTCAATTGTACCCCCAGCTATCGACAGTGCTTACTTTCATCCTGGCATTGATTGCAGTACCATTCTTTACATATGAAGGATACTATTGGCCCCTTTTCGGTGAGCGTAGGGCTCGCACGCCCTTCCATGGTGCTTTGTGCTGCCAAGGCCCGCCGAAGTCACACCTCAGGCGTGCTGCCACCCGCGCAGAACGCTCTGTCTCTATCCAGGCTCTGCCATCACCTGAAGCATTGAATGTGTGCATCTATCAAGCACGTACCTTACGCACTGTAAATGGCTGATGTCAACGTTGCTGCCCTTGGGGTCAAGTGCTTGACTCGTTCGTGGACGGCACACCTGCAGTTTCGTGGCCTCACGGCTGATTCAGTGTCGCCTCTGATAGCTTCAAATATCTCACATGTGTCTTTGGTCTTTTGGCCAAGTGCCCCTCCCTATTTCGCCATGTTCCAATGTTCATGTTGATTCAGGCACGTACCGTGGCACTACATGCCTCGTCCTACAAGTCGAATCCCCTAAATGAGGCACTTTTCAAACCCTTGCTCAAACGCGGGCAGTGGTTAAGTATCGAACTTGGAATGCGGATCAATCATTGCAAAGCATACACCTCAGGGTTCATAGCGGAAGCACTGCATCATGCTGAAGCTAAAGGCTCGCACTACCTCATTACTTGCTTTGCCAAAGCGATGCAATGCATTGCACTAGGCGTTTTCTACATCTTCGTAAACAGTATAATCATTACGATTGCAAACGTGTAAATATGTGCGCAGACGCGCAGTTGGGTTGACGTTTGGCACCGGGTTGTCTAATCTCGAACAAGGAAGGCGCAATCGCGACTCTTGCCTCGGCCCAGCCATCCTTTCCGAGCAGCGTCACGCTTTGCGGCGCGTCGCAACACTCCAACACACCTTCACCTTAGCCCTTATACTTTCACGCATCTACAGGAGATATGGCCGAGAAACCAAAGATACCTTCGTGGCAACGCGCCTCTGCCGATAGCCCTTCCACCTCTCCTGTGGATCCGACACAACACCCAGAATCGAGCGATGATACAGAAGGAAGCGCATCATCAACGGTACAAGCGCCTACGCCTACAGAAGAAGACGTACAGGAGTCAACAAATTCGACTTTACTGGACCAGGCATCGAGGTTTCTTGATGACCCGACTATTCGCGATGCGCCACGGGAAAAGAAGGTCGCATTTCTGGAGTCCAAGGGCGTCACAGCGGAAGATATAGAGACTTTGCTGGGATCGGCGGCACAAGAAGGCAGTCTGATAGATTTGGAAGAGGCTGGAGAACGAGCATGGTCAACAGTGAGTGCGCCCAATGCTACGTAGACATATCCTCCCATCAATATCTGACACACGCAGGCACCCCCGAAATCAGTCGCATTATCGCAACCATCCACGCAGCCGCCCCAGCCCCGCGATATCCCTCCAATCGTCACCTATCCCGAGTTCCTCGCACAAACCGAGAAGCCACCACCTCTCATAACCACGCAGCGCTTGGTCAACACTGCGTACGTGACTGGAGGACTGATGGCTACTATATACGGCATCTCAAAGTACCTCGTCGCACCGATGACCCAAAACATGACCGAATCGCGGCATGACTTTGCATCGCATGCGCAAGAGCAACTACAGGAATTGAATAAGCGACTGGGGGATGTAGTGTCAGTCGATCCTGCCACCAAGGCCAAGCCAACCACAGACGTGGTGGACGACATATCAGAAGCAGATTCCGACCCCACCGAACTCTACCACAGAGACTATGGCACGCAAACGACTCCTGAATTATCGCGACGGCCTTCCGTTTCGAATGCGAACGATCCTCAGCCCATTGTAACTGCCCACGAAAACCGTCTGAAGATCATAAAATCACACTTGCAGGAGTTGGAGACAACTCGATCGAATGACTCTACATTCGTAGAATCGCTAAAGACGAAGATTTCCGATCTCTCAACGTATTTGAACGACATGAGTTACCAGAGCCAGTACTACTCGAGCATGAACGGGCTATATGGATCGAACTTTGCTACGTCTGGGGTAAAGGACGGGAAGAATGATCAGATTGAGGCGTTGAAGGGCGATATCAGGGCTGTAAAGGGTGTATTCTTGAGTGCGAGGAACTTTCCAACTGGAGGGAGGAAGACGTCACCGATGTCCAGTGGAAGAGTCGGTGCGTAATTCTATGATGTACAATCAATCTGATCTTGCGCACTTGAGAAGGTCACTTCAGATCGCTGTGCCTTAAAGTGGGTACTTTATATATCGTGAGATTACAAGGCTCAGACAAAGTCCCTGTGAAACAGCACACAATCTTGAGGCTGGACATTGCATTTCCCGAAATCATGTGAATCTTTTACATCCGTGGAGGATCTGCGGCTACTGCAATGATCGGCCCCAACATGATGTTCCACCAGGTACGTCATCCAAACACTAGGCAACCCCAACTCAACGACGTCTACAACACATCGAATCACACGCCTTTGACACTCACAAGTTTGCCGTTGAGTGACGATATGGCAAGCTGGGCGCCCAAACTGCCATTCAGCCACTCCAAGGCTGAAGAGAAGGATGAGACCTCACTCACAACGCTCCTTACTGCGGATCAATGCAGCGAACTCACTTTCCTCATAGCGACCATTACGGCGACCATGCGCAAGTCGCTCCTCCGAACATTCACAGCCGAGGAAGTACAGCCTGATGCAAAACCGTCGAAAGATGAGGAAGATACGCTTGCAAATGCGCCCTCCGACCTTGACAATGTTGACATCGCAAAAGAGGACAAGATCAAGAAAGAACGAGAGGTTCGTGAAGAGAACGCAAGGCAAGAGCTGGTGCAAGCCGAAGTGCAGGAACTGAAGATCGGAATGTTAGAGTAAGTATATATTTACGAAGTGCATGTGAGACATACACTAACTTCGTACCTACAACTCTCGCAGATACTACGATGAGTGGTGGGGCAAGGTCGTCAGTAGAGTTGGCGAGACCGTCAACTCACGGAAAGAAGCGAACGATCAGACAACGCAAGTTGGGGACAATACAGTTCAGCAATCGATCAAGAAATCTGAAGTGGGCTTGACCAGGGTTACGGATCTCGACGCAAAGGACGATGACGAGGAGGCTACTTTCAGGACGCTCTACCCACCTGTCGCAACCCAGCTCTCTCAGCTCGATAAGAGCAAGCGAGCATTGATACTACACTCTATAGTGCTTATTCTCCTCAGTCTCGAGCACTACTCAGCCCATTCACGAATCTTGCTTCTCCACCTTACCCGCTCTCTTGACCTGCCCCGGTCTATCCTGAAGAAGGATGAAGAGACTGTCGCACAAGGACTCCTCGAAGCAGCGTCCCAGCAGCTCAATGCCGACGCTGAGACCAAAAAGGCTGCTGAATCGTCACAGACAGCGCGCAAATGGAAGGTTGGCCTTGCGTCAGTCGCAGGTGCGGCTCTGATTGGCGTCACTGGAGGTCTTGCGGCACCGCTTCTCGCAGCTGGTGTAGGCTCTGTGCTGGGTGGTGTCGGTCTCGGGGCTACAGCAGCAGCAGGCTATCTCGGCACTCTTGCTGGCTCATCAGTACTTGTCGGTGGCTTGTTTGGTGCGTATGGTGCAAAGATGACCGGCAGAGCAATGGACGACTACGCTCGAGAAGTCGAAGATTTCGCTTTCTTGCCGATTCACCGCTCGCAAGATCCAAAGCATCAAGACAACGAGTCTCGCCGCCTGCGCGTGACGATTGCAGCATCTGGCTGGTTGCGTAAACCTGAAGAGGTCAGCCAACCATGGCGATACATCGGAAAGGGCACAGAAGGTTTCGCACTTCGCTGGGAACTCGAAGCACTTATCAAGCTCGGTCACAGTCTTGAAACCTTCGTGACGAGTGCAGCATGGGGCTACGCGAAGAAGAAGATCATCGAGCAGACCGTATTCGCCGCCTTCACCGCTGCCCTATGGCCGTTAGGCCTCCTCAAGATTGCCAGCGTCCTCGACAACCCCTACTCCGTCGCGAAACACCGCGCCGAAAAAGCCGGCGAAGTGCTCGCCGACGCACTCATCAACAAGGCCCAAGGCGAGCGACCAGTCACCCTTGTTGGATACTCTCTCGGTGCGCGCCTGATCTACTCGTGCCTCCAAAAGCTTGCCGAGCGGCGTGCATTCGGTCTCATCGAGAACGTTGTCATCGTCGGCGCACCCTGTCCCTCTGACGTCGCCGACTGGCGCCGCATTCGGTCCGTGGTCAGTGGCCGCGTGGTCAACGTGTTCTCTACCAAGGACTATATCCTGGGTTTCTTGTACCGCACGTCTTCGGTGCAACTCGGTGTTGCGGGGCTGCAGCCCGTTATTGGCGTGCACGGTGTGCAGAACGTTGACGTCAGTGAACTCGTAGATGGACATTTGCAGTACCGGTACCTTACCGGCTCAATTCTGCGGAAGATTGGCTTCGAGGACGTCGATGTTCAGGAGGTGGAGCGTGCAGAGGCGGAGATGAAGAATGAGCAGGAGGAGGAGAAGAAGGAGCGCGAGAAGAATGAGGGGAAGGCTGGTGGTGGTGAGGGCGAGAACAAGGAGAAGCTTGAGTCTGAGGTCGAGAAGAAGAATGAGCAGAGTCTGCTACAGGTCATGCAAGAGAAGACGAAGAATTTGGATATTGGAAGCTACTTCGGAGGAGGCGCGAAGCCACAGGGCGAAAAGGCGTCGGCGAAGGCGGATTAGACTAATAACTTCTTTACAGGACTTTCCTTGGATGCAAATGCTTTACCCACTTTATGTTTTGGGCTGCATCACCACTACCTTTTGCTCTCATTCAACGAGAATCGCCAAAGAAGCTACGTAAAAGCTTCTCTTAGACAAACAGTGCTTACGACCGAGACACACACACATGTCTCTGGGATATAGGGACCATGGTCGAAAACTTCATTGCCATCAGTTCTCACGCGTACACGTAGCAAGCGTGTCCTAGAAAGCTCCTTCATGACCGAGTCATCCCTGCCAGGTGTGAAAAAAATTCTCTCCAAGTTATTGCGCAGAAATTCATTGCAGAAAGGGAAATTGCTCTGGGAGTCGAATACCCACCTGACTTCAAGTAAGCGAATGGTAGTGTCCATGAGGTCGAAAAGGACAGCGAAGCCGGCGCTTGAAGAAAGTACATCGCCTTGAACAGGTATACCCACACCGACTACGATTGACAAAGAAGTCCATAAACAGCCACTGTGTAGCAGCGAAGTGAGGTCGCGGAAGATATTGACAGCACTACACATGACGAATCGAGGATGCAGCCTGTAGTCATCTCCTTGTGCATCCACATCAAATATACACCGTAAGTACGCTGTAGGGCTGCACTTTGTGCAACTCGCATCTGTGGTGGCATGGTCATTACAAGACAGACACGAGCACACGATTCTTAATAATTCCACGTGGACTCAATGGTCGGGCTCGCTTCCATACTTGATCCCATATCCTGACTCAAGTCACGGTAACGGTCACCGTATCGTTATCCACAGCTCGTCTCCTGGCTAAATTGCCAACCCTCCACTGAGCATGGGGTGATAGGCCACACACTGTGTTGTTCCGACAACTGGTCGGCGAACCACCTCGAATAATCTTCACCTTGGGTCTCAGATACGATTCTGACGTGGGCCATGAATCTCGCTTCTCTTTCTTGACCGGACCGCAATCCATACTGCAGCCCGTCAGCGATGAAGAGGACAGCGGTGAGGTGGTGGGATCAAAGTGCACAGCCTACCAACCCACGCGATCCGCACTAGGGTCGTACGTTGTGACCAGCGATCACCCGTGCCGATTACGATTCCTAATAATCGCACTCATGCTATTCGTCCAGCATTGATATAATGGATCAACCAATTGTTATTGGCACAGCACCGTTGCGGCAACGTCGGACATGTGCGCTGCATATCAGGGATCAGGCTTGACTCCAGTGTGGCTACAGACTTAGACGACGTCATCTCGCGTGGAGTAGGATCGACTGCGCGTATGTGGAGTAGATTAGCTGCTGTTTCTCGAAGGGCTGGCTGGTGATAAGATGAGCAGTTATTGCGAGGGGCAAGCGGGAAAGCTACGGAGGGTAAGCATTATTCCACCTATCATACCCGCGTCCTTAAGTAAATCGGTGATGGCCGTGTGTTCCTTGTCTTTCATGGGCCAACAATGTACTGGATATGTAGGTGCATGCAGCCTTGCAGGCTTCAAGTCGCCGAAGACATTCTTGTGGGCATAGTCCCGCATGCATGTGCAGTCATGCTTGATAGAACATTAAACCTGTAGATTGGCAGAAGTGAGAGCCTCGTGAGACATCAGCCGCGAAAGAGCCAAGAGGGAGAGCCATTGGTCTCTCTTGAGGCACAGTGCGCCGTCATCGGACTCAGTGCTGAGCTCATACCACCTGGCTCATTGAACTTTTCGCTACTCGTCGATCGCAAACGAAAACTGCAATGACCTTGAGACCAGAGTACACGCATGTAATTGCAATCTAGCTTACTAACACAAGCTTGCATAGTTCGTAGTCTCATGCATGACCGCGTAGCAAGATTACGATGCATTCTGCGACGAAATGCCCATGATAGATTAAGTTTGCGATTAAGTGCTTCCTCTCTTATCACATTGCGCTGCATTGTGATGTCGCTCCCGACAGCCAGGTTATTGAAAGTGCCGCAGATTTTGATCTTCTTCTGATGGAAAGCTGTTCGGTGTAAATCTCCGTAACAGTAAGAAGTCCGATCTTCAATACTTATTGCAGTTTTAGCACCGGAGGACCTAGTCACTGCCTCTGCAGCATGCACGACTACTCTAGTCCGATGGAACAGATCCGTGACGAGGGATGCACCGTGATAGAGGCGCTAATTTCCACACTGAGTGTGATGATTGTGCAGATGGCGGGACGAAGCCGTGAGCAAGGTGCATTTGTCGGGCTTGTTCTGCCCGAATCAAATTTTTACAACACATTCTCAAATACTTTGCAGGTGCAGCTGATGCCTTGCTGTCCCCCGGCTATGATGTTGTTTTAAGGAAAGAAACTGCAATTGGAGTAGAACTTTGGCTCATATGAAAATGCAGGGACGGACATCTTCTGGTATTGCTGATGAAGTGGTCATATCAGGGTACAGGCAGGCGGGATAGTCACCGCGACGTTGGTCAATGGTGCACGAGACGGCGCGTTTCGACTGTCATGTTGCGGTTGGGACGAAAAAGTCAAATAGGCACAGCTTAGACATTGGACACGCAAGACGTGTTGCACGCCATGGCTCATGGCACAAGAACGGCGGCACGTTCGAAACAATGCTGAGTCGCATCACGTCCTTCATGTAGATCTCAGCGAGCACTGACCGCCATCAATCGGGACACATTGTCGGATGGGGATCTCTCGTTCATCCACCAGTGGGGGATCATGACCGGGCAAGACGGAAGTGACCTACGCCGGTCGTACGATAACATTGAGCATGGGTGTGTAGCCGCGGGGTGCGCCATGATCGTACTGCAGAATTTCGCAGCTGTAAGCGTCTTGGAATCTTCTCGAAACGGGCAGCATACCCAACCAGTCGGTTCCGGGTGCCCAAAATACACGACGACGCAGGACTTGTATTATTGCTTTAACATTTCAAGGAATTCGTCCTCTGCCTCGACAGGTGCGGCGAAACTCGCAGCTACGATTGTATTTCACGAATTCGATCAACGTCTGAATGCCCCACAGTGTATGCTAAGCTCCTGTCATTCAACGTTCACGAATCAGTGAGATGAGATTCAGCCACGTAGTGGAGACTAGTTCTGCCGAGAAGAGTGGAGAGCAAGCAGAACCGGACGTTGGTGTGCACGCACCAAGAGAACCAGAACCAAGCACATGGCAAAAGATGAGCCGTGGGCGAATGTATGCTGCCGAGCCGCGTGCGCAAACTGTTCCTTCGGGTCTTTGCATTACCAGCCATACAGGTTTGGCGAAGTGAAAGGGATGCAAATCAGGGATCGAACATCATGATCGCCGAGCACGATTCGTTCGAGTTACACTGCTGCCGAGAAAGTGCTTTTGTTCACCACATGTCGTTAGCAGATGCACAGTTTGGACATTTTGTGGAGCACGAAGAGGAAGGAAAATGAAACGATAGATCTGAAGAGACCCTCTAGATGCAGTCACATTACTCACGTTGCAAGATGGAAACTCCCGAAAAGAACTTGTGAGACTCACCGAGATATCCATTAGGTGTCGATGAAACTCCTGCAAGTCAAAGTCCCTGTGTGTGCCATATCACGGCGACTTTGCTCATTCAGATGAGTGAAGTGGCTGTCACTCACCCGAACAAAGGCGCTCATGGTCCGGCTGATCATGAAGCTGGGCTTGAAAGGCGAACCAGGGGTTATTTGGTCAGCCGCGCACCTTCAACGCGTTTGTGTGGCCAGCATGACAAGTGATCTTCGTTGGGCCCCTCTCTGCAACCCTTGTCGTGGCGTCATCAACTCCGGAGGAAATGCTGGAAACGGTCGTGGAGATTCAGGGTCATGAACGCCATGGGAAGCTTTCATTCTCGTCCTCACCCTCTTTTGGATTTGTGCTTCCCTTTCAAGCCAGATTTTGTATGTCCTGTAGCGCTCACGTCCTCTGTTATACCACTCCCTGTCAATGTCGAGGTACTTTTGGGACATTCGAGGCGTTGGCATACGTGGGGAGGTAGATGGAAGCCTGCAGAGAACAGAAATTAAAAGCGTAGACTGTGGTGTGGCTAAGCGGCCGCGTCAGTCTTCCACGCTCGCTCGATAGCCAGCTTCGTCTCGATTCCGCCGATACATTGCACTATTGTTATCGCGTCAAGAATGGAAAGGGCGTATGAGTCGCAGCCTGATTGCAACAACGAAGACGTGATCATGGTGCACCTCAGGCGCAGTTGGCAGGCCTTTCAACTCCAGGAATCCTTACCATCGAACGGACCATGCGTTCAGTAGTGATGACACGACCGACCAGGTCAAGCTTGCATCGCTTGCAAGTGGTGCCTATAACTATCGTCATTGAGTTTCTAGCCGCATTTCGCTTCACTTTGCTGTTGGTTTAATCTCCCACTTCTTCGAAATCCTGGGATGTACGAGTAAGGATCGTAGGTGGCAGCACAAAACCTGTCGATGTTCGGGATTGCGAAAGATATCGCCGACTTGTTGGTGGTGACTGACCCGAGCTTGAGAATATACAATACGTTCATGTTAGCAGATCCAGACCAATGGTGTACTGTAGGTGTGATGCTGACTCGTACAGTGTTTTGCGAAAGCCTTGTCGGAATGAAGAGGCCCTACGTGGCCAACGAATGGGGCCGTAACCAAGTCGGCAAACCAATCATAGCAGGGTGTGCACGTCGGCCAGTCAAGTCCTTTAGCCTCAATTGCACTACAACACGGAGTACGGGGGAAAACGTCAACGCTTCCAGCTTTGTGATCAATTCCTCACTACAGCGGTATTCGAGCATGAAAATCGCGTCCGTTTTGCATACCACACACTTTGCCCGGTGTCGTACGATGTTGTTGAAAGAATGCGTGATGTAAAGGTGCTTCCAGAAGACTTCCACGTGCTGAGCAAGGTCAACCTCGGGATCAGGACAGTGGAGATGCCGCTAGACTGCCGATTCGTGTCAATAAGACGCCGAGATGATCGCTCGGATGGAAAACTGGGTACGATAAAGAAGGGGTGCGGCCTAGGTAGATCCCTGCACATCCCACGCATGCTGGCTCCACGCGAAGTGTTCCTGGTTGGCGCTCCGGGGGATTATGCATAGCGCCAGATTAAGCAGACCATCCGCTTCATCAGTTGCGTTGTACCACAGGGTAAGAGCGCTGTGAATTGCTGCTAGCACCCGCTTTCAGGTGCTCATGCACCGTGTGAATGTCTTGACTTCCAGTTAGAGCTCTTCAAAAGCTACTCGAGACCTTCCATCTCAACCGTCAGGTGTGGAGCCGCGTGAGTGCTTGGTCCAGGATCCTGGGTAGATGCTGACTGCGAATCGGAATAACCTTGCGCAAGGCCGGACATATTTCCTTCTCACGAGTCCCGCCAGTCTAAAGATGACATGTGTCTATCTCTGTAGCTGTGAATTGGTAGAGAGCGACTCTTCAAATGTTCACACATGCCACTGAGCCTCGTACTTCTTGCACACCACACGTGGGCCTTGGTGGTACGATGTTGACTAGCAGTCCGGCACAGTTGTCAGTCTTGAACCACAAATGTAACTCGAATCAAAACACGCCTCGAAAGGAGTCCCTCCTTTGCAGAATAGCTCCACGATGAACTCGGGGTGACCAAAATGTGTGCTACACTGCAGTCTGCAATGCCTCCCGCCCGCTTGCGTGCTTACCATCTCTGCTCGAAAAGCCGCACCGACATGGCGTTTACTGTCATTGAGCCAAATGGTGGGATCGGCTACAGAGTGTTGATGATGGTGACACCAACGTGGCTCTAGGATTATAGCTGCATGCGCTTGTGCTGATCGACCCGCCTATATTTCAGAGATCTTCCAACAGACGAACGGGGCCAAGACATGGAACAACGCCATTATCCGCCCTCGTGGCGTTCAGTGGACATCGCGTACGAGCCCCGAACGCTGCTGCTCAAAAGAGGCGCATCAGCCGTCTCTTCTTTCGCGCCCTTGCCAGCACGCTGAATCTGAAGCAGACTACGGCCTAATTCCAGCTCAAGGGCCCTCCGTTAGAGCAAATGTGCGGTGAGCGCACAAAATTGCCTGCTGGCCTCCTCTGCAGACAGCATAAAGGTGTTTTATTGGGCGCGCCAAGTTCGGAACACGCCCACATCGATGGCATGTTTGTGACACTGGTGATATGCGAGGAAGACACGGTGGACAACACGACACAGGCTGACAACCGCCTCCAATACTGCCGTCACACCGTCCCGTGCTCCTCTCCGCTCCTGCATCGCTTCGACTGCGGCTGCAGCCATGTGCATCATTGCGTCCTGACCCTCTCTAATTGATGGCGCGGACTTTTCTCATCTCGCTTTTTAGAGTGGTCAGGGTCGTACTAGCGGCACATGTGTGTGGGTAAAATCTCTGTCAGTGTAGAAACCATTAGACAGGTTCAGTGGCCTGCTCGCTTCCAATCGTTGAGGCCCCAAGCCATCTGCTGGAAGGCGAGGCTATGATTTAGCCCATATCTCTGGCTCATGACGATGCAAACTTTCCCGCTGGCATCGTGTACGCGATATGAGAGGGCGGACGGCTGGGATGTTTAAACGGTGAAAATGTGCAGATTCGCGTTGGCTCGTCTCACTTGCGACCCTTTCTGATCTCCAGCATCTGCCTGTTCCCAAGCGTTCGCCCCCTGCGTAATCCTTCGTCAGCCCAATCCGCACTCGACTCGAGTTCGACGCCTTTTTGATCTTGGTGAGGGAGCGGTACCTCCCCTCGTCGGCTCACAGGCCTCTTCCATACGCAGTCGCTTGTCGTCTGACTCTGACGTCTATGGAGAAACAGGAGGCGCTTTCTGCAGCAAGAGCCCCTCCGCCATCCGGCAATCGATCGTAGAGCGGAGCATCCAGTCTTCGACGTCGAAACTTGAGGTGCTCTGCAGATTGTAGGTCCCTCACTCGCACGCAGCGATCCTAGCTAAGAAGAGTCCCTTCACCACAACCACGGCTGCAGTAACGTGACCGCCTCTACCCTGATCTGCTGGACCACGGTTACCAGAGAGCGCTCAGGCCTCATCCATAGTTCCTGGCAGTGTGCTTCCGAGACCCTTGACGATTTTCCTCAGGCTGTCCTGGAACTGTCGATCTGCAGTGCATCACGGCCTGTCCTGGGATCCCTACCAGGCCCCTTGCGACGCCCTCGAAGTGGCCCATTCCGAAAAGCGCACCTTCGCCGACGGCGGTAGATTGGCTGGGCTGGGATACGTGGGCGGATCTCTCGGCCAAGGCATAGTGACAGGGACGTGCGCATCTGTCCTCTAAACCGCCATCGCCCACTGTCTGCATTGCCGTTGCAGGGGTACCGAGCACTCCGCTAACTGTTCTCGGAGGTTAGCTGCTTGTCACAACGTCCCGCCGCCTCGTCCGCCATTGGGGCAGGGAGTGACAGGTAGCTAGGGCCCCTCGACCGCTGTCTGACCCACCCCGTTGGCAACGATTTGGTGACCGCTGCGGCCATTCACCAGAGGCGCTATAGCGCGAACGGGCTTCGTGCTGAATCTCGCCAATCCGCTGCCCATCGTACTTGAGTGCTGCAGGCCCAAAGTCCTGGCACATCGCATCTGCCAGTACCCGCCTTTCACTACCAAGTTACCATCTCGTCATCACTCACTCATTCTCTCCCACTCCTCATCTCACCTGTTACGCAGCCTCTGTTGTGACCCGTGACTTTCCCGTCCTCATGGCGATGCAACTTGCCAGTATGGTACACGGCAGTGTGAGGGAACGCGAGGCGTTCCAGCAACCACCCTCGTCCACCTACTACCAGCACGCACCACATCGTGGGTATTCTGCACCCAGTGCCCCATCAAGTACATACGCTCGACAACCACACCACATCGACCAGCCCTACCAGCGGGTACATCCTCGGTCACCGCCCTCGCCACCTGCAGAAGACAAAAAGCCGTCGTTACCGTCCATCTCGAGCTTGCTAGAAATCGCTGGAGGTGAAAAGGCTGCGTCCGAGTCGGGTAAGAGCCACCAGAGCCGCATCTTCGCTCCTTCTCTAACGGTCGCAGCTGCCCAAAGTCCGCAGTCACAGCGGCAATCTTCATCACCGCAACCACGGCAGCCACAGCACAGAGGGGCAGGCGCAATGCAACAACCGCCCCAACCACATCCAGGCCGGACTGAGCAGCAATCGGGCTACTTTCCCGCAGTGAATACCCACAGGATGACTCTCCCTCCTACGCCGCCAATGCATCCAGACGCAGCAGGCGAAGGCAACCGATCACCATCCTCCGCATCAGCCCACTCCAGCACGTCTGCGCCTTACTTCGTGGGCAACTCTCTCAACAACCTGGAGCCCCACCAGCAACGTCAAGCCATGTCAGCCATGCCTCCAATGAAGCACGACTCAGCACCCTCGCATTCCATGTCACCATACGGTGCCCCCACTTACGCGCAGTCACCGTATGCCTCTTCATCTGCTGGTGGATCTGCATCGTCTTTCTACTCGCCCGAGCAGCATTCGTACAGCAACCTAGGCATGTACGCGCAAAGGCCACTACCCTCCAATTTCCAGACTCAAGGAATGCCACTCCCTGTACCTGTCCCCAGCCCGGGCGCAACTGGTTCAAACCCATGGCAACATCATCACTACATCAGCACATCCAGCCAGTCCGCTTTCCCCCAGTCGCAGGACCGCTACATTTGCTCGACATGTAACAAGGCGTTCTCGCGTCCCAGCAGCCTGCGAATTCACAGCCACAGTCACACGGGCGAGAAGCCGTACAAGTGTGCTCAACCCGGCTGTGGCAAAGCTTTTAGCGTCCGGAGTAACATGAAGCGTCACGAGCGCGGCTGTCACGCAAGCACTACCATCACGACATAACCATACGATAATTCATCTCGATAGCCCTCCGGCCTCACCAACGGAGGGCGCTAATGCTTGCAAGCGAATAATGCAACAAACAATCGTTCCAGCGTGTAGACTACCACGATACCACCGGCTCGGCTCTTTCAACGGCGTTCCCTGAGGCATCTTCAGCCCATCATGCATTGCACGGAGTTTTCTAATCATTGTTCATATTTCCAATACTCTTGGGTCACGATTACCTGGTCCCCTGCCCTGGCCAGCTTTCTACTGGCATCAGGCACAATGTTATTCTCTGTACCATATAGTAGGGCATCAGCGTGAGCATTCAATGCTTCGCTTGTTCTCAAAAAGACAATCAAATAATTCTCTGACTTCAAGGTGTGACCCTGTTCTCCATTGTTTTGACACAATCTGCGACAAGGGGCTCATGCATTGTCCGCCAAACTTACCTACTCACCTTGTCGGCCGGTGGAATTACCTGACCCCACGATTGGGCGGATCGACTGACATTGATATTCTCCGTGACGATCCCAGCAAAGGGGGCGTCATGCCTTCAAAACTTGCATTGAAGTGCCACTACGTTGATCTCACCAAAGCTAGCTACGAGTGCATCGGTTCAGCTTGCCAGGTATTACCCATTTTTATGCAGACGTCGCGTTCTGGGCATTGCATTCCATTGGTGTCGCCATGCACTTCGGTCACTGGACGATTAACCTTGTTGGAGGTGATCCAGTCAATTTATTGCAACAACACGTCGCTGGCCATTGACGATCGTTCACCATCACATTACCGTGGCATGGGCAGCACAATAATGGTCGTAATCATCCGCAGTCTTCATTTGTACCAATTCCACTACTACACGGGTACAACTAAGATTTCAGCACGAGCAGCATCATGGCTTCAACTCGTACCGTGGTTTCTCCTTCCTGGCCCACCGAATATTCCATCCGACGCCGACCAAGTTAGCTTTTCAAGTCCCGGGTCTCACACTGCTGTTACTTTGGTCTGTCACAACATATCATGATGCCAAAGGTAACGCCCCGGGACGATCTTAACCAGGCTCCATTAAAGAACGAGTACCACAGCTAAATAACAAAAACATATCACATCCTGCAATGTAGATTGCCAGCCATCACTGTTTCGCACCGACTCGCATCATAGTGCACACGAAAAGGCAGACGTCCAATTTAGCATGCCTCGGTTACATGTGGACGTTAAAAAGCATTGCGAATCGTTCGATCCTTTGCTTGCTTTGCCCGCTGAAGGATTGCCATGCCGCCCAACGGAACTGCTGCACAACGCCAAAAAGCAAACATATAAATTGCCCGCAAGTCACCGAGAAGCCCCCCACCTGGAACGTGATCTTCGTGCAAGCGAGGTAAGCCACTATTGAAGTACACCAAAAAGCAACCGGAACCTTGTGGTGGACAGAGAGCTTTGGGAAGGGTGTCTCGAGAGCGTGCTTGAGCGAGATGCTAAGTGCCTGCGCCGTGCGAATAAAGTTCGCTCACGGTTGAGCGGACCTGAAAGCCATCTAGTGATGGTTCGAAATGTGTGCTTCGGAGGAGAATCTACGAGTCGATTGCGAGCATCGCCGGTCCGGCGTAAGTGTTTCAGGACGATTGCCTTCATCTCTACTGACCTCGCTGGATCATCGTCTCGTGATGTTGTCATTTCGCAGCACAGATTAACAACAAGCAAGATAAATACTGGCGGCTGGCGGTCGATCACGATGAGACATCGTATGACGGTGTCGTCACACCTAGATCAAAGTTGCGATGGTACAGGTCCCGAGGGAAAGGTACCTTTGCAACCGAGGGTCATCAATAAGCGCACCTCCCCCAAATTCGAGTTGAATCTCGGAAGCGACCCGCGATTGTCCCGGCATCGACTGCACAGGATGCAGCGCTCAAAATAACCCTGATCTCGTACTGAGACCCACGACCGCGTCCTGGATGAATTGCTCTCCTCGTGTTGTCGAGCAAGCCGGGAAATGCTGCCGTCAGCCTGGTGGTCGTCGTGCTTGCGTGCAGGCTTGTCGCGTGCAAGCTGCATGGTCCACAGGAATTGATTGTGCGACCGCCCTAGGCGACGTCACACACATCCAACTTCATGTCTACAGCGTTCATCCCTGAAACGCCGACGTTCTCGAAGCATGTTTTCGCGGAATTCTCCTCGCGCGCCATGTGCGCCGCCGTTGTGCTCCACCACTCGCAGACACGCGCAGGGCTCGCGCTATCGCACAGCAGCAACGTGGCCATCCGTGCCAGTCTGACTGCCTCCTCATATATCGCAAGGCCATCCTCGACATATTTCGCCGCAATGTCCGAGGGCTGTCGCAAAAGAGGTCATATGGCCGCGACTGACTCTCGATCATGCAGTGAACGCCTGGCATGGCTGGCACTATATCTCTGGGCCGCTGTGATCGACGCGTAGACATCCGCGATACGCCCACATCTGCTTCAAATTGCCGAGCGCGGAGCGGCCTTACTGTGGAGAGTGTCATGTTGCGGTGAGTATACGAGGCATGCACCTAATCTCTGAGTCTGAGCCGCACTTCAGAAAGATCCACTCGAGAATCAGATGCATCAATTGTCTGAATTCCCGCCATCGACTCAAGAGTCAGTCGTCGTACCTGCAACGCCAGCTGTCCATCGCCAGGTCCGCACCGGCGACTGTGCACACAGCTCAGCAGATCAGATCAATTTACTGCGAGCGGGTTGGTCCCGGCAAGAGCTCCGGTGCTAGCACGACAGCAATCCTCCGTTGCACTGGTAAGTTTCGGGGTCGTCCTGGCGTACGATCGTCGAGTCAGCGACCGAGTCAAGCAAATCACTCGATTGGCGATGTCAGCAGTCATTTACAGCTTCAAATTGCCGACTAGCATATCCTGCAAAACCCACACCGACACTTCACTTCGTAGCTCGAAATCACATAATTTTCCGACCAGCGACCACATATCCACCGTTCATGCACATTTTACCGGAGGCATCCCTACTCGAACGAGATGTTCCTCTCAATCTGGTCGACTAGCGGGCGCTAGACAAGGCGCTTATGGCGCATTCTGTGTCACTTTCGCGTAAGTTGATGTGCGGGGATCATCCCGACACGATGCGTCGATTGAAAGGACCTGAGGCCTGCAGACGGCAGACCAGTGAAGCATTAGCAAAAGGGGCACGGTATTCATGAAGGAATCGTGAGGCGTACGTCCGCTACCTGGTAAAGTTCAAGTTATGTTAGGGATGGGTGGGTCGCTTTGGTGAATTGCTGATACCGACTACTAAACACGGTTTTGGCACTGGGATATGCTGGAGACATGGTGTAGGCGATCAGGTACGCCATGAGTGAGGCGTTGGGCTTCCAAGTCATAGGACGGACTCGCACTCTGGCATGAACTGATCTTTGAGGCTCATCAAGGATACTCGATGTTCGTTCTGGGGACTGGGGAATGCCTGGCAAATATCGCAGAGGCGATCAGGTACATTGGTGGATAAATCCACGAATTGGGCAGCAACAACAGGAGGCAATGAATCAACTGGTGGCCGAGCGCTGGTCAGTCGCAAGTCATTGGGGACAGCGATGTGCTGCTTGGAAATCTCTCTTGTCAATATGTGTCGGCCCATAATCCCACACGGTCACGCGCGCTCACTGAACGAGGGACTGCTGGCTTGTAGTGTATCGAAAGTGATGAGCACATCAACCTCCCATGCATCGGTCACGTCGGCCGACACGCTCTGAGTTGCAACATACAGTGAACTAGTGCGACTCACGACGGAGACTGATTGCTGCAGTCTACAGTGGGGCCTCAAGCATCTCGATTGTCCCTGCCGCCATAGCCATCAGAGACGTGCAGAGTCTGCTCGACTCGGACCACGGACCAAAAAAACCATGGCAGTCGGTGCGAAGAAACCCCTCACGTCGGCGAGACGCAATTTGACGGCGACCACACGTGTGTTGATCACTGCCGTGTGTTCCTCACCGTTGATCGCGGAAGCTTCCACAGGTGACAAGATGATCAGTCGGTAGCAGTGAGCCGTAAGACCTTGATCCTGCGGTCTTGCTCTTCGGGCCTATATCCCTCAACGCACATCGCCGGATGGAATGAAGCCGAAGTATGGTGGCACGATCCTCATCCCATGCATCTGTGCTGATCGGTCTTGAAGATCGAGACATGGCTCACATGGAGTGATGAGTAATGCGCTGGTCAGGTGTTGGTCCTTTGAAGATGGGTATGGTAAGAAGGTTGCGTGATGCTTAACGCGTTAAAGCGTATTGTTCACTGGAACTGACGGAGTCGTTTGATGCTTCCAAGTTCATGTGCATGTTCCGACTTTAGTGTGTAAGTAGATATTCGTGATGCTTGTGTTAATGTATATCAGAGTCACTAACAAAAGGGTGACTGTGCTTAAGTGATCCTCATATAACCTTCAAATAATCGATTTTTGGCCGTTTACGAAGCCAAAGTACCCGTCATAGTCCCTCAGATAGTCAGCTATCTCCTTGAGCCGTGAGGAATGGCTTATTAATGATTGGCACTTCGGTCCTCACGCGGCCAAGATGAATTGCATTAGACGACGACGTAGCACATGGGCTCTCTCAGCCATACTTTCTCAAATTGCTCACCCAAGGAAGCTAGTGCTATATGATCATGGAGCTGGGGACATTTTAGGTCTGTTAAGCTGCACACTCGCTGATGAACAGTGAACAGCTGAATATGGAATCATGCATGCAGCATTCCTCAATTTTCACAACGTTTTACATACGCCTCAAGTGGGGGGGCGTCAGGACGGGCGTCAGAACGGGCCACAGCGCATCGCCAGCCAGTCTCAAACTTCTTCAGCCAATCCATAGATCTCCTAGACCACGTCTTTCTGACCCGTAACTACATATTCCAGGTCCATCCGAAACTCTCCATCTCATCTTGCTTCGTCGCTAGGATCGCATCTTGATGCGACACGACCTTTACATAGTCATCGAGCATAGCCTGCATACGCCGCGTTGGGTTGTTGGAGTAGTAAGTCTCGGCGCCTTCTGGATCCAGCATGATTTTGCCCTTGTCAGCCTTGGTCTTCCGGAAGTCGTTCTCGTCGAGGTCTCAGAAAATGGCAGCAGGTGAAACGCCAAGGTCGCCGACAACAGCTTGGACAGGCAGCAAAGGGCTGCGAGACATGATGAGGGAGGATGGTGTGATGGAGAGGAAGGCCTGAGGGTCAGGAACTACGACAATGTTCAGAAGGCTTTTGAGGAGTTTCTGGTCCTTGTTCGTGTAGGCTGGATCTTGAGCTATGACAGTGACGGGCTGTTCCAGTGGTATTCCAGCGTCTTTATACATCGACGTGAGCGTTTCTGCCATTCACGCTGCCACGATGTGCTGCATTATAGATGCAGCGCTCGTGGCCAGGCTACCATGGGCAATGCAGATGATGTTCGTGATCCTGGTTGAGTACTTCAGATCGTCCAGGGCACCGCGTAGAGTTGTGCGATAATTGTTTTCAGCCCATATGCGTAGCGATTTATGGAGAAATTAAACTGCCTGGTTTATGTCATAGTCGCTAGCGCTAGGGTAGGCAAAATGGACGTAGACGGGAATATTGGACAGTTTAATCATCTCGTCAATGCTGTACAATGATGCCTCCAGCTTGTCTGCTTGCTGTTCTTTACTCAGGCTTCTG
>Ga0265780_10000169_pt1 | contig 105270 bp, 99 predicted proteins | sample P1T30metagenome_FD_192432 | JGI IMG/M metagenome (GOLD analysis project Ga0265780, IMG submission 192432) | Plant litter microbial communities from East Loma Ridge, Irvine, California - P1 T30 | ecosystem: Environmental > Terrestrial > Plant litter > Unclassified | place: USA: California...
TTTAGACCTCGCAATTTCAGCCGAAGAGGCCAAGGTTTCCTGTAGCATCTTAGCGGTTATCTGGCCGTGGGCAGCAAGTAGCGCAGATTTTGAGGCCGTGAATTGGGGTGCTGGCATTCACGGCCTGAAAATCTGCGCTACTTGCCGCCGGTGCCTGATTCGGCTGGCTGCCAGCCGCGCAGCACCCGGTCGCGGGTGTACTGCTGCGCCTCCTGGGGCGTGAGCTGGTGCGCCCACGGCACCCGGCTTTTGGGGGACGCGCCGGGGCCAGTCGATTGGTACTCGGCGTAGTAGGCGGTTTGCTTGTTGGTTTCCTTGCCCCATTCATCCCAGCCCGCGGGCTTGACAATCGCACTGAGCTTGCAGTCGAGGTACACCACTTTGGCATACGGCCGCCAAGGCCGGCCTAGGAAGAACGAGCCGGCCGGCGCGTCGCCCGTCAGCTGGCAGTTGTGAAACACGTAGCCGTAGCGCGTGGTGTCGGGCGTGGAGGCCGCCGTGAAAAAGCCCCCGCGTTTGCCAAACAGCGTGCAGTCCTCAAACCACGCCGTGCTGGAGCCGAAAATAAAATCGACCGTGCCCTCGATGTAGCAGTTTTTGTAGTAATGCCGGCTACCGTAGCCATAGGTATAAAGCGTGTCCTGAAAGCCCAAAAAGCGGCAATTCACGAAGCTGGCGCGGTCGCCGGCCACCCATACGGCCACCGCTTGGCCTACCGGCCCGGCCGAGTTCTGGAAGGTGATATTTTCAGCCGAAAAGTCGGGGCCGTAGACGTAAATACTTGCCGAGCCCGAAGTGCCCATATCCTCGCCAAAGCGGTTTTTCTTCTGGTTGTAGTCGTCGTAGGTCAGGATGGTTTTTTCCCGGTCTTCGCCCACGAAATGCACCAGTTGTTTGCTGCCCGCCAGCACCAGCTTCTCTTTGTAGATGCCTTTTTTGATGAAAATGGTTGTGACCAGCTTCCGAAAATCGGGCACGGCATTAATTGCTTCCTGCACCGTGCGGAAGTCGCCCGAGCCATCCTGCGCCACCGTAAGCGTACCGATGGGGCCGGCGGGCGCGGCCGCCTGGGCCGGGGCAAGGCCGGCCAGAAGAAACAGCCAACTCAGCGCCAGCCACAAGTTGCGTGCTTTCATGTATTTACTAGCAATTAATGGATAATTAACGGTCGTCATGCTCATCTGGCGTCCGCTTGTCGAAGCATTTCTACCGCACCGTTGGAGGAAGCGATAGAGATGCTTCGACAAGCGGACGCCAGATGAGCATGACAATCGCCGCCCGACTTACTTACCGATTGGCGCTACGCGCCACCAGTCTACGTCGGCGTAGCCAGCGGTAATGGCCGCGCCGGGGCTCAGGCAGAATACGCCCATTTTGGCCCCCACCCACTTGCCCTCACGGGCCGAAAACTCGCCGCCCAGCGGCGTAAACTGATGCCCGTCAAGGCTATAGCTAAACTGGCACTTGGCCCCCGGCCGCACTGCTACGCGCAGGTACAGCGGCTTGCCGCTGGGTATAGCTACCGGGGCAGAGGCGGTTTCGGTGCCGCCTTTATCGGCTTTTTGGCACACCACCTGCGCCAACTCTAATTTGCCGCCTTGGTAGGTGGCGGCCAGGTAGGCGTAGTCGAGCCCCATCATTACCAGCCCGGCTTTTTCGCCCTCGGCTTTGGGCAAGAAGCTGAGCTTGGTAGTGGCCGTGAAGGACTCGGCGGGCAGCTTTTGCACCAGCAGGCTGGGCACTTGCCAGAAGTTTTGATAGTCGGCGGGGCGGGGTGCGGCGGACAGGCGCACGTGGCCCGGCGCGGTGGTCAGCGAGTACCAGGTGGGCTGCGGGTTGGCCTGCCACTGCCATTGCAAGCCCAGGGTTTTGCCGGAAAACTCGTCGGAAGTCGCGGGTGTGGCCAGGGCCATCTTGCCCGGTATGGCGGGCTTGCGGTACGTCTGCACGGGCTCGCCGATGCCGTCGCCGTCGGGGTCGAGGCCGATGACCGGCCAGTCTTTTTGCCAGGTCATGGGCTGCAAATGCACCACCCTGCCGTAGGCCTCCTGGTCCTGAAAGTGCAAAAACCAATCTTCCTTGCCATCGGGCGTATCGACCCACGCGCCCTGGTGCGGGCCGTTGGTTTTCGACTTGCCCTGGGCCATCACAATCTTGTCCTCATAAGGCCCGAAAACGCTCTTCGAGCGCAGCGCCACCTGCCAGCCGGTGGGCACGCCGCCGCCCGGCGCAAAGATGTAATAGTAGCCGTGGCGCTTATAAAACTTCGGCCCCTCAATGGTCGGGTGGTCTTGGTGCCCATCAAAAACCAGCTTGTCGTCCCCCAGCAAACTCAGCCCGTCGGGAGCCATTTCACTGACGTGAATGACGCTTTTGATGCCCGCCCGACTGCCCGCAAAGGCGTGCACGAGGTAGGCGCGCCCATCCTCATCCCAAAGCGGGCAGGGGTCAATCCAGCCCTTGGCGGCCTTCACGCACACCGGCGCCGACCACGGCCCAGCCGGGTTTTTGGCCTTGGTCACGAAGATGCCCAGGTCGGGGTCGGGGTAGTAGAGGTAGAATTCGCCCTTGTGAAAGCGTAGCGCGGGCGCCCACACGCCGTTGCCGGGCTGCGCCTGGTCGTAGCGGGCGCGGGGCATCTGCACCGGCAGCGCCGTGCCGATAATCGACCAGTTGACCAGGTCTTTGGAGTGCAGCATCTGCAAGCCCGGCACCGAGCTGAAGCTCGAAGACGTGAGGTAGTAGTCGCTACCCACGCGCACTACATCGGGGTCGGAGTAGTCGGCGTAGAGCACCGGGTTTTTATAGGTGCCATTGCCCAAATCGGGCACCCAGACTTTAGAAAGGGTAGAAACAGTTGGGCTCTGCGCCCTGGCCACGAAAGCCAGAGCACAGAGCCCAGTGAGTGTCAACAACGAAGTTTTAGCAATGCGCAACATGGGAATCGGTAGGGTGGAAAAGCGAGGCTGATGAGCCCGCGCTTCCCCAGGCCCTACCGAGCCACGGAGCTGCGCGGAGCCTACCAGAAAGTAACGTAGAGGCCAGTGATGATAACCAACACGATAGCCGAGCCGATGGCAAAGCTGCGGTTGGGGCGGAACATGCTTGAGTCGATTTCCAGACCCTTGGGGCTGGCGAGGCCTTTGCCCTGAATGAGGCTGATAAGCACCATGCCCACGATGCAGAACACGAACACGAAGCCCATGCGGTCGAGGAACGGAATTTCGTAGATGTTCGAGCCTTCCGGCTTCACGGCGAAGCCAAACGGTGCCAGGAACGAAAGGTCCATCATACCGGGCAAAAACTTGAGCACAATCGAGAACAGGAAACCGCCAATGGTGGCGAACAGCGCCGCGCCAGAAGTGGCTTTCTTCCAGAAGAAGCCCAGGATGAACATGGCGAAGATACCCGGCGACACGAAGCCCGTGTACTCCTGAATGAACTGGAAACCACCCTTTTTATCGATGCCCAGGTGTGGCGCGATGAGGATGCCGAGCAGCATGGCTACGACTACCGAGATTTTACCCACGGCCACCATTTTCTTCTCCGAAGCGTTCACGTTCAGCACCTTCTTGTACACGTCGAGCGTGAAGATGGTCGCAATCGAGTTGGCTTTGCCGGCCAGCGAGGCTACCACGGCGGCCGTGAGAGCCGCGAATGACAAGCCTTTCAGGCCCACCGGCAAGATGTTGAGTAGCACCGGGTAAGCGCGGTCGGGGTTGAGGTCGGCACCCGAGCCAAACTCGGTAGCACCAAACACGTTTTCCTTGTACAGTACGAAGGCCGCGATGCCAGGCAGTACCACAATTACGGGCATTAGCATCTTCAAGAATGCGGCAAACAGCAGGCCACCGCGGGCGGTGGGCAGGTCGGCGCCGAGGGCGCGCTGCGTGATATACTGGTTGCAGCCCCAGTAGTTGAGGTTCACAATCCAGAGGCCGCCGAGTAGTACCGTCAGGCCGGGTAGGTCGATGTAGTTGGGGTCGTCCTGCTTCACAATCATGTGGAAGTGATTGTTGGCTTCGCCCATCAGCAGGTTAAAGCCGTTGACTACGCCCGTGGTACCGAAGTGCTCCGATACTAGATTGAGGGCCAAGTAAGTAGTGGCCAAGCCGCCCAGGATGAGGAAGAACACCTGAATAACGTCGGTAAAGCCGATAACCTTCATGCCGCCCAGCGTGATGATGACGGCGGCAATGGCCAGCGCGTACATGCAGAACGTCAGGTTGAGGCCCGAAACACTGCTCACGGCGATGGCACCGAGGTACAGAATCGAGGTCAGGTTAACTACCACGTACAGCGCCAGCCAGAAAATGGCCATAATCATGGCCACCGTGCCGTTGTAGCGCTGGTGCAGGAACTGCGGCATCGTGAAGATTTTATTCTTCAGGTACACCGGAATAAAGAACGTGGCCACGATGATGAGCGTGACGGACGCCATCCACTCGTAAGCTGAAATAGCCAGGCCGATTTTGAAGCCTGAGCCGGCCATGCCCACAAACTGCTCGGCCGAGATGTTGGAGGCAATGAGCGACGAGCCGATGGCCCACCACGTCAGCGACCCCTCAGCGAGGAAGTAGTCTTTCGAATCGCCTTCTACCGAGCCGTCGTGGCCGGTTTTGCGGTTGTAAATCCAGATGCCGTAGCCGGCTACTATGAGAAAGTAGACGAAAAAGACGACGTAGTCGAGGGTAGCGAGCTTGTTCAAGGTGGGAAACTAAAAGGCTTGGAGTGGCTGGTTTGGCAGCGAAAGTAGCGCCGCGCCGCAATCCAATCACCTATCGGTTGGTTTTATTTTCCCAGTAGCCAGCCGCCCAAGTCCTTACCCGCCTGAAAATTTTCATATACGGCCGGTATTTTGCGCCCGTCGGTATACTCATTATACAGCCACGGGTCGCCGAGCACGAATACCTTGCCTTTGCCCAGCGTGGCGGTAGCCATAATCACCTGGCCCGTCGCGTTGCTCACCAGCGGCTTGGCCGGCGCTTGCAGCCCCAGCACCGACAATTCCTTCACGTAAGCAGTTTTGGCCTGCGGAAAGACTGCCTTACCACCCGTCAAATCCACGCGGCCTTGCTCAAACTGGCTGCCCTGCACCATGTTGATGCTCTTGTCGGTAAACTGCACGCCGAAGTTTTTGGCCAGTTCGTTGAAATGGCGGATTTCGCAGTTGGCCGTATCGTTGGCCAGTAGTACCAGCGAGCCGCCCGCCTTTACCCACTCGGTAATCGCTTTGCTATCAGCCGGCTGAATGTAGTTGGGGTTCGGCGACTCCTTCTTGGTATCGGGGTCCACGATGACGTAAACACTAAGGTTTTTAAGCGAAGCAGCTGTGGGTGCGCCGGTTACGGCTACTGTTTTGGCACCTAGCTCGCGCAGTTGGTTGCCCCACAGCCAAAAGCCGCCGTGCGTGCGCTCTTCCCAGGTGTAGTGCCACTGCTCGGGCTGCCCGGTGAAGGCATTTTTGCGCATTTCGTGGTTGAAGTAATAATCCAATCCCACGGTTTTGCCTTGGCCCACGGCATTTTCGCCCGCGATTTCCATTTCCACGCTGGCCAGAATAAACGGCCCCACGCCCTTGAGGTCGTTTTTGCGTAGCGGCTCGCTGAGGTAGTATTCAAATGAGCCATCGCGGTAAGGCGAGCCGCCAAGGCCGCCCACGCTCACCGTGCCATTAAAAGCCAGCGCGCCGTTTTCAGTCGCCACGAAGCTCTTCACCAGGCCGTCGTAGCCTTTTTTGGCCACAGCCGCGTACTTTTTGTCAAGGTAGCCCATGCGGGCACCCTTAGCCAGCGCGTACACAAACATGCTGGAGCCGGAGGCTTCGGCGTAGTTGCCCTTGCGGGTCTCCTGGGCCATCACGAGGCTCCAGGTGCCGGTTTTGGCATCCTGGTATTTTGCTAAAACCGGGGCCAGCCGTTGAATATCTTTAATGAGCTCGGCGCGGTGCGGGCTACCGGCTGGCAGGTAGTCGAGCACGTCCACCAGCGCCATGGCGTACCAGCCAATGCCGCGGTCCCAGAAGTTGGGCGACTGGCCGGTGGTTTTGTTAGCCCATTTCTGCTCGCGGCTCTCGTCGTAGCCGTGGTAGAGCAGGCCGGTTTTGGGGTCCACGAGGTTCTTCTCAATCAGCGCGAACTGCTTGGCCACGTCATCCAACCCCTTGCTGTCGTTGTTCAGCGCGCTGTACTCGGCGTAGAATGGCTCGGCCATGTAGAGGCCGTCGAGCCACATCTGGTTGGTGTATTTCTGCTTGTGCCAAAAGCCGCCGGCCTTGGTGCGCGGCTGACCATCTAGCTGTTTGCGCAGGTTGGCAGCGGCAGCTCGGTACTTCTCGGGCTCGGGCACCGAGGTTTGGGCCAGCAACAGCACCGCGTGGCCTACGGCCAAGTTATCAAGGTTGTACTCGTCCATTTTGTAAGTCCGGATGCTGCCATCCTTGCCCACAAATTGGTCGATATTCTTCTTGATGTAGCTAAAATACTTGGGGTTGCCGGTGCGCTGCCACACGCGCTCCAGGGCACGGTTCATCAGGCCCTGCTCGTAGTCCCAGCGGGCCGTTTTGCGGTCGCCCACCACGATAGAGTCGGGTTGCCAAGACATAAAGGCATCGGCCATGCGCTGCGACATGGCCGGGCGCAGCGCTTGAGCAGGGGCCAGAAAAGGAACGGCGAGGGCGGTGGAGAGGAGAAGGGTGGGGAATTTCATAGAGTAAAGCTGTCCGACCGTAGCGCCTCACCCCCCGGCCCCCTCTCCGAAAAGGAGAGGGGGAGCCAGACGACTCAGGAGAATATGGTAGCGGACTAGTTTTTAATAATTCGGCTAAGCAAAAATTTTGTTAGGCTCCCCCTCTCCTTTTCGGAGAGGGGGCTGGGGGGTGAGGCGCTACGCCAGAGCGGCAAGCTACGCTACCGCGCCGCCACAACTACTGCTTTCTTGCCTACTTTTTGGCCCAACTCCACGTCCTTTTTGGCGAGCTTCGTATTCGTGTTCGTTAGGCGGATTCCCTGGCTGCGGTCGCCGGTTACGCGTAGTAGCAGGTCGGCCCCGTTGGCGTAGCGGAGGTTGTCGAAGCTGATATTCTTGCTGTTCTGTACTTCGAGTACGGGCTTGGTTTCGGTCGAGAGCAGGGTCACGTTTTTGAGGCGAATGTTCTCGGCTTCCTGGCAGAGCATCCCTTTCTGGCACTCTAGCGTGATGTTTTCCAGGCTAATATCCTTGATGCTCATCTCGGGTAAGCCGCGCACCAGAATGCCGGTTTCCGCGCCCTTGCATACCACGTTCTTGATGTAGAAGCCCTTGAACTGAGGGGTGCCTTCGCCTAGCGGCTGCGCCTCAATCACGGGTGGCGCGGTCGATTCGCCGGCCAGTGGCACGGGGTCTTTGGCAGCATAGTACATATCGAACAAAATGGCCTGCCCGGCAATGTTGTTCATGGCTACGCCATCAACGTAAATATTTTCAACTACGCCGCCGCGGCCCCGCGCCGTCTTGAAGCGCAAGCCCACGTCGGTGCCCATGAACGAGCAGTTGCTCACAAACAGGTTGCGGGCGCCGCCCGACATCTCCGAGCCAATCACGAAGCCGCCGTGGGCGTGGTACACCCGGCAGTTGCGGAAAACGAAGTTTTCGGTGGGCACACCGCGCTTGCGGCCTTCCTCATCGCGGCCGCTCTTGATGCAAATGCCGTCGTCGCCCACGTCAAAGGTGCAGTCTTCGACCACGCCGTTGCGGCACGACTCCAGGTCGAGCGCGTCGGTATTTTGGCCGTACCAGGGGTTTTTGGCCGTGACGTGACGCAGGGTAATGTCCTCGCATAGCAGCGGGTGAATCGTCCAGGCCGGCGAGTTTTGGATGGTGAAGTCTTCGAGCAAAATCTGCTTGCAGCGGGTGAGGCTGAGCATATTGGGTCGCAGGTAGTCGCGAATATCATCGAAATCGGCCGGATTCAGGCTCTTGCGCTTTTGGCCCGAAGCCGCCATCAGGTTGCCCTTGAGTGAGGCGGCCGAGGGGTACCAGTAGTCCTTCTTATCGTTGAGCACGCCACCCGAGGCCACCAGCTTTTTCCACTCCGATTCGTTGAGCTTGCTCTTCTTCACGGGCCGCCACGCGTCGCCATTCCCATCGAAGGTGCCGTTGCCGGTAATGCCAATGTTCTGTAAATCAACGCCCGAAATGGGGGCTTGGCTGCGCACGGCATCCTCGCCCTCCCAGGTGGTTTTGATGAGCGGGTACTGCGAGCGGTCGGGCGTGAACTGCACCAGCGCCCCGTTGGCGAGGTGCAGGTTTACGTTGTTTTGCAGCACGATGGGGCCGGTGAGCCACAGGCCGGCCGGTACCAGCACCGTGCCACCGCCTTTGGCGGCGCAGGCCGAAATAGCCTTCTGGAAAGCGCTCGTGTTAAGGGTTTGGCCATCGGCCACGGCCCCGTATTGGCGCAGGTTGAAGGTGTCTTTTTTGAACTGCGCCTGCCGTACGGCGGGTAGCTCGGCGGCGGTAGTAGGCAGGGCCGGGGGCATGAGCGGGGCCGGGCGGGCGGCTAGGAGCGCCAGCAAAGCGCCGGGCACGAGCAACAAGTGCTTCATAAACAAGGAAAAGAGCAGCCCGGCCGCGAGCGGCCGAAGCGAAGGGGTGGGAACAACGCAAATAGCACAATTTGGGGCAGCTAGCAAAAGCCAGCCCAAAATTGGCAGCGAATACTACTCCGCTGAGGCCAACGGTGCAAGTGTGCCGCCCGATTTATTTGCGCTATCGTTGCCGGCAACGTTGCCAGTAGGGGTGCAGGTGTGTTTTTGGAGTTGGCTAGATGGGCTTGGTGGGCAGCTATGCCCTGAGCTACTGCCCTAATTCTAAGCAATGCAAATAGCATTCAGCCTTGGCTCGGGGCAACGTCGAGTTGGTCGCGTCGCTTTTTGTAGCCCACTGTGCGGGCCAAAATCCAGCGGTGCATGGGCGCTTCCCAGAGGCGGTGGCCAATTTCGGCGAGCGCGATGGTGGCGAAGAACTGCAGAAAAATGTGGCGGCCCCAGCCAAACGTATCGTGCCACCAAATGCTAAACACGCCCACGTGCAGCAGGTAAAAAACGAACGACCGCTGCCCCAGCGCATGAATGAGCGGGGTTGATAAAAACCGCCGTACCCAGCTGCGCTCGGCCAGCAGCCCGGCCATGAAGAGCGTCATGCCGATGGGGAAGACGATGATGTTGAAGAAGATAGTGCTCGGGTACACGTTGCCGTCGTAGGGCGTTTGCGGCGAGTTAATCCAGGCCAAAATGCCGACTGTGGCAGCCATCCAGAGCAGGCCGGCCAGCGTGAGCCACGGCCGGCCGGTCGCCTGGCCCGAGGGCCGCCCGCCCCACCAGCGCGCCAGCCCTACGCCGAGCACAAACTCGAACACCCGCCCAAAAAAGGTGAAGCCAAACAGGTGGTGCCAACTGCCAAAAAGGCCGTGCAGCTCGGGCCGGTCCTTGCACAAAAGCGTGAGCACCAGGCCAGTGGCAAACGTGACGAGCACAAAGCCTACCGCCCCCAGTATGCCGCGGCGCTGCCACAGTACCAGCAGTATCGGCACCGAAAAGTAGAAGCACTCTTCGGGCGTGAGCGACCAGCCCTGCGGCAGGCCCACGTACTTGAGGGTATTGGAAAAGCCGCGCAACATGCTTTCGCTGAGCGAAATGAGGAGCAGGGTGTTAGCGGTTTTACCTTCGGGCCAGGGCCAGTACACATGAAACAGGGCCGAGCTATTGAGCACGAAATACACCGGATAGATGCGTGCCACCCGCCGCCAGAAGTACTCGCGCCACCAGCCCCGCGTGAGCTGCACGCTGCCTTGGTAGCGGCTGGCAATAACGAAGCCGCTGAGCACGAAGAACATACTCAACGTAATGAAAAACGCGGAGAGCACGCGCCCCACCAGCTCGGGCGTGCCCGCCGGGCGGAAATGCACGAAAAAAACCAGGTAAGCCGCGATGGCCCGAATGCCGGTAAGAGCCGGGTAGTAAGCGGGCCGTTCGGCAACCAAAGAAGACGCCATGGCGCGTAGAAAAAGAAGCTAATGGGGAGAGGAGGGGCGGCCCAGCGTGCGCGCTAGCAGCCAGCGGCGCAGGGGCTCTTCGAGCAGGTGGTAGCCCAGCCACGCTAACAGCACGGTGGCCCCAAACTGCAGGAAAATATGCTGCCCCCAGCCGAAGGTATCGTGCCACCATACGCTAAACACGCTGACGTGCAGTAGGTAAAAGAAGTACGAGCTACGGCCCAGTGCCTGTGCTAAGTCGGTGGCTAGCAAACCGCGCAGCAAGCTGCGCTCGGCTAGCAGCCCGGCCAGCAGCAGCACCGCGCCCAGCGGAAACAGCACGTTGTTGAGCAGCGTGGCCGCTGGGTAGCGCGGCCCCTGGTAAAAATCGACGGGCGAATTGACCCACACCAGCAAGCCAATGGTGGCCAGCAGCAGCCCCACGCCGCCCACCGTGCGCCAGGGCCAGCGGCGGCCCGTTGGGGTGACAGCGGCTGGGCGGCCGGCCCACCAGCGCGCCAGCAATACGCCCAGCACAAACTCCAGCGCCCGCCCAAAAAACGTGTAGTAAAATAGCGCTTTGTACGAGCCAAAAAGGCCGTGTAGCGCTGGTCGGCCACTGCATAAAGCCGTTAGGGATAGCCCCATAGCCAGCATCAGCAGCGTGAATGCTAGCGGGGTGCCGCGCCAGCGTTTTTGCCACAGCAAAAGCAGCGGCGCGGTGAAGTAGAAGCACTCCTCCACTGTGAGCGACCAGCCCTGCGGCAGGCCCACGTAGAGCAGCGTATTGGAAAAGCCGCGTAGCAGGCCTTGGCTGATGAAGATGAGCAGCAGCTTATTGGCCCACTGGCCCGGCCCGATGGGGAATAGCTGCTGCACCAGCGCCCAGCCATTGAGTAGGAAATAGACTGGGTAGATGCGCGCCACCCGCCGCCAGAGGTACACGCGCCACCACGGCCGCGTGAGGTGCACGCTGCCCTGGTAGCGCGTGGCAATGACGAAGCCGCTGAGCACGAAAAACAGGCTTACGCCCACGTACAGCTGCCCCGTCAGGCGCTCGTACAAGGCTGAGCAGTCGGCGGGCCGAAAATGGTGCATATATACCAAGTAAGCGGCCACTGCCCGCAGGCCGGTGAGGGCCGGGTAGTACGGTAAAGTGGGGCGGGCAGCGTCGGGAGCGGTTGGCATTAGCCCGCAAAATAAGGCAGATGGAGCGTGGACTCTGTGAGTCCGCAAATACTACCAACTGCACGGGCTTACCTCAGATGCGCAACGCCTAAGCAACTTGCCGGGCACCAGTAGCTTTGCCGGAATAGCTACTTATCTCAGTTTTATGAAGCTGCTCGCTACTGCCTTTTTCTGCTTGTTGTTGGCCGGGGCCGCCCGCGCCCAAATGACCCCGGCCGCGCCCACCGACTCGGTACGGATTTCATACTGGACCACCAGCATGAAGGCTGGCCTCAACGTGAATGAGTCGCTGCTCTCCGATAACTGGAAGGGCGGCGGGGCCAGCACCGTGGGCCTGAGTGCCTTATTTAACGGCAAAGCCGGCTACCGCCGCGACCGCCACACCTGGGCCAATCAGGCCGATTTTCTCTTTGCGTTTCAATACGCAAAAGGCCAGGGCTACCGCAAAACCCTCGACCGCCTGTGGCTTGATACTAACTACGGTTACGACCTGACCAAGAAATGGGGCCTCTTTACGTCGCTCAATCTGCTGACGCAGTTTGCGCCGGGCTACCAGTATGATGACGACCAGGCCCGGCTGGTATCCAGTTTTTTGGCGCCGGCGTATGTTACTAGCTCGTATGGTATTGAGTTTCATCCGTCCACGCGGTTTAAGCTACGACTCTCGCCTTTTTCGCCGCGCCTGACGGTGGTGCGCGACCTGGCCCGCTTTCAGGGCTCGCCCTCCGATATTATCTACGGTGTGAACCCTGGCCACAGCACGCGCTGGGAAATACTAGCCGCGCAGGCCCTAGCCGAACTCGACCAGCCGCTCGGCCCCAATGCCAACCTGAAGGCCCGCTACGTGCTATTCGGCAACTACGAAACCTGTACGCCGCAGAAAATCGACCACCGCCTCGACCTCACGCTCACCGCGAAGGTTAATAAGTATATCAACGTTAGCCTGAGCGGTATCGTGATTTACGACTACGACCAGGACGCCACTGTGCAGTACAGCCAAAGCCTGGCCATCGGTATTTTGCTGAGCCGCGAGCGGGCCGCCACGGCGAAGTAGATTCAGGTGTAGCGTAAGCTTTAGCTTGCGAGCGAGCGCAGCGAGCAGCCACGGTTGCAGACGTTCGCTTACGCAGCTGCTCGCTGCGCTCGCAGCTTACGCTACACCGAGCTTGCGGTACAGCCTACCTTTGGGGCGCTTTTTACGCCTTTTTATGCCCCGAATTTTACCAGCCGTCGCGAGTCTCGCGCTGGCTTTGCCGCTGGCGGCTCAGGCCCAGCGGGTTCCCGCTACTGCCGCCGACAGTGCCCGCCGCCTCAACGAAGTAACCGTGTACGCCACCCGCCTGGGGCAGCTAGCGGGCCAAACCGGCCGCTACGTGACCGTGGTGCCCGGTAGCACCCTGAGCCGCTACCCGGTGACGTCGCTCGACGACCTGCTGCGCTTTTTGCCCGCCCTCGAAGTGCAGAGCCGGGGCAGCATGGGCGCGCAGGCTGACATTACGCTACGCGGCTCGACCTTCAACCAAGTGCTGCTACTGCTGGATGGTATGCGGCTGAACGACCCGTTGACGGGCCACTTTGCGGGGTATTTGCCCATTGCGCCGGCCGAGATTGAGCAGATTGAAATCGTGCGCGGGCCGGGCGCGGCGCTGTACGGGCCCGATGCCGTGGGCGGCTTCATTAACATCGTGACCAAGACGTTTGCCGCCACGCACCGCCCTGATGGTGCGGAGCTGGCTGGCACGTTTCTGGCCGGCGAGTATGGGCTGAAGAGCACAAATGCCGGCTTTTATGGCCAGGACAAAGGCTTGCGGCTGGCGGGTGGTATTTTGAATAATACGGCCAGCGGCCAGTTGCGCGACGCGCCTAGCTCCGCGCGCAACGATGTGAAGCTGAATACCTACTCACTGTCGGGTGCGTACCAGATTACCGAAAAATTTAGCGCTGCCGCCCGCGCCAGCTTCGATAGGCGCGACTTCAACGCCCAGTATTTCTACACTACCAACGCCACCGACCAGGCCCGCGAAACCGCCAGCCGCGACTGGTACCAGGGCCAGCTGCGCTACGAGTGGAACGAGCGAGCCCGCACCGAGTTGCAAATCGTGGGCACGGCGAGCACTGACTTGTACGTCTTTACGCCGACCTCGGTGGCCAGCGACCACCTCATGCACTACCTCAACGTGCAGGGTCAGCACCAACTGCAACTTAGCCCCAAAGTGCGCGCCACGCTGGGTGGCCAGGCCGACCGCCGCGCCGTGCAGAGCAACGACCGCGGTGACCATGCGGTGTGGCACACGGGCGCGTTTGCGGTGGCGGCCTTGGCGCCCGCGCCGGGCCTGAACCTGACGGCCGCGCTGCGCCTCGACCACGACCAAGCCTACGGTACCGAACTAGCGCCGCAACTCAATGCCAGCCAGCAGCTCAGCGACAAGCTGACTGTGCGCGCTGCCGTGGGCCGCGCCATTCGGGCGGCCAACTTTACCGAGCAGTACAATTCGGCCATTCGACCCGGCATCGTGCCCACCGGCTTCAACGTGGGCAACCCTGGCCTGGCGGCCGAGCGCACCTTCAACTACGAAGCGGGGGTTGATTACCAGCCCTGGCAGGCGCTCACGCTGCGCGGTACGTACTTCAACCGCTACGGCAAAAACCTGATTGACTACGTGAACCAGTCGGGTAACCAGGTGATTGAGGCCACGGGCTTTACCAACCTCAACCCGAATGCGACCTACCGCTTCGCCCAAAACCTGTTTGCCGTGACCACCCAGGGCATCGAAACCGAGGTGACGACCCGCACCCAGCTCGCGCCCGGCCTGCGCCTCGACGGCTCGGTGGGCTACACTTGGGTACACCTCAGTAAGGAGGGCGACGTGGTGTCGCAGTACCTCACCAACGTGGCGCGCCACCTCGTGACGGGCACCGTGAGCCTGACCCACCGCCGGGGAACGCTTACCGTCAGTGGCTTGTATAAGCAGCGCGATGGCCAGGCAGCCGCTAACATTAGCCGCGAGCTGACGCCGAGCTACGCCGTGTTCAACGGCCGCCTCGACGTGGCGCTGCTACCTGAGCGGCTCTGGGTTACAGGGCAGGTGCAGAACCTGTTTAATGCGAAGTACTCGGATTTGCTGGGTGCCCAAATGCCGACGCGCTGGCTCATGGCGGGCGTGCGGGTGGCGCTGCGCAAATAGGGGCGGCGATTAAGGCGATAATATCGTATATATTCGTCGGTACTAACTGTTTGGTTTATGCCTATTTCCATTTCCCAGCAAGCGCTTACGGCCCTTTGCCAGCAGTATGGCGTGGCGCAGCTATACTTATTTGGCTCTGCTGCTACGTCGCGATTTGACCCCGCCCGCAGCGATGTAGATGCGCTAGTAACATTGCTGCCCGCCCCACCGCTAGCGCAGGGCGAGGCACTGCTGAGCCTGTGGGATGCTTTGGAAAAGCTGTTTAGTCGGCGAGTCGATTTGCTGACACCCGACTCATTACGGAACCCCGTTTTGAAAGCAGAAATAGAACGTACCAAGCAGCTGCTCTATGACGCCTCAAAGCCAGAAGTATCTATTTGATATCCGCCAAGCCATTGAGGCGGTCGAGAGTTTTGTGGGTGATACGCCCACTTTTGCTGCGTATGAGGCCGACCACAAAACGCGGAGCGCGGTAGAGCGTCAGCTTGCTATTGTGGGCGAAGCTGTCAACCACCTGCGCCGTGTTTGGCCCGAAGTAAACCTGCCCAATACCAAGCAGATGATAGACTTCCGCAACCGATTAATCCATTCTTACGATAACGTCAACAATGCGATTGTCTGGGTTATCGTGCATAAGCATCTACCTGATTTAAAGGTAGAAGTAGATAATCGGCTGCAAGCTACGCCACCGATTTAGCATACCCGCATCTGTAGTAGTCAGAAATTTTGAGTGGATTATTTCAACTCAAGCCTATCGTAACGAGTGCGATAGCTGGCGCAAAACGGCGGCGCATAACTTGCGCGCTGTTCTACTTTCCCGCCACATTTATGTCCCGTTCTCTTCGTGCCCGCCAGCTGGTGCTGGTGGCTCCGCTGGCCCTGGCGGCCGCCTGCCAAAGTGCTGACAAGCAGTCGGCTGCTACTAATGCCACTACGCCCGCTGCCGACTCTACGGCCGCCGCAAAGCCCAAATACCTGAGCCAGCCGCTGGTCAGCGACATCTACACCGCCGACCCGTCGGCGCACGTGTTCAACGGCAAAATCTACATTTACCCGTCGCACGACATTGAGGCGGGTATCCCCGAAAACGACAAGGGCGACCATTTCGCCATGCGCGACTACCACATTCTGTCGATGGACAGCGTGGGCGGCAAGGTCACCGACCACGGCGTGGCGCTCGATACCAAGGATATTCCGTGGGCCGGCCGCCAGCTGTGGGCGCCCGACGCGGCCTTCAAAAATGGCACGTACTACTTGTATTTCCCGGTGAAGGACAAGCAGGATGTGTTTCGGCTGGGCGTGGCCACCAGCAAGTCGCCTACCGGACCGTTCAAGGCGGAGCCTAACCCGATTAAGGGTAGCTTTAGCATCGACCCGGCCGTGTTTACCGATACCGATGGGCAGAGCTACGTGTACTTTGGTGGCTTGTGGGGCGGCCAGCTTCAGCGCTGGGCCACTGGTACTTATAACCCAAACGCGGCCGAGAAAAAGCCCGATGGCGACGAGGTGGCCATCGCTCCCCGTGTAGCGCGCCTCGCGCCCGACATGAAGGAGTTTGCCGGCCCGGTGAAGGAAATCACCATCCTCGATTCGCTGGGTAAGCCCTTGAAGGCTAACGATACCAAGCGCCGTTTCTTCGAGGGCGGCTGGCTGCACAAGTACCAGGGTAAGTACTACTTCTCGTACTCGACCGGCGATACGCACCTGCTAGTGTACGCCGAGGGCACTTCGCCCGCGGGGCCGTTCACGTACAAAGGCGTGATTATGACACCGGTGCAGGGCTGGACGACCCACCACTCCATCATCGAGTCTAAGGGCAAGTGGTACATCTTCTACCACGACACGCAGCTAAGCGGCAAAACCTGGCTCCGCAACGTGAAAGTGACCGAGTTGAAGCGCCGCGCTGACGGTAGCATCATCCCGATTGAGCCCGGCACGGGCAGCTAAAAGTTGCTTGGCATAAAGCCTGAAAACCGGCTGTCATGCTGAACGCAGTGAAGCATCTTGCTTGAGTAGCTAGCCTGAAAAGCTAGCGATGAAGCGAGCAAGATGCTTCACTGCGTTCAGCATGACAGCTGGTTTTTGACTATCTGACTGTCCCACAGCCACCCGGAATAGACAAGGCAAAGCCGACCTTTTCGCAACGTATTTTTGTTGATTAAAGTCAGCCAGCGAAGCTGGCGTATCTGCGAAATCCGTCTAATCCGTTTGAATCTGCGATGAAGGTTTGCCTTGCCGAAAAACCCAGTGTAGCCCGTGAAATTGCCCAGGTGCTTGGGGCCGACCGGCGCATGGATGGCTATTACGAGGGCAATGGCTACCAGGTGACGTGGACGTTTGGCCACTTTTGCCAGCTCAAGGAGCCCGACGACTACCGCCCCGAGTGGAAACGCTGGAACCTGCACGACTTGCCCATGATACCCGACGCGTTTGGTATCAAGCTCATGCGCCGCGACGATGGCGTAGTGAAGCAGTTCAATACCATTAAGCGCCTGCTTGATGCGGCTACCGAGGTTATCAATTGCGGCGATGCTGGGCAGGAAGGCGAGGTCATTCAGCGCTGGGTTATTCACGAGGCCAAGTGCCGAAAACCCGTCAAAAGGCTCTGGATTTCGTCGCTCACCGAGGAGGCTATTCGGCAGGGTTTCCAGAATCTGCGCGATGGCAAGGAGTTCGACAGCCTGTACCAGGCTGGGCGCAGCCGCGCCGTGGGCGACTGGCTGCTGGGGCTGAACGCTACGCGGTTGTTTACGCTGAAATACACAACGTACCAGGATAAGCAGCTGCTGAGTATCGGGCGGGTGCAAACGCCTACGCTGGCCTTGCTGGTGGCGCGCCACCACGAGATTCAGAACTTCAAGCCCGAGCCGTATTGGGTGTTGAAGACGCAGTACCGCGACACCACTTTTACGCGCATCAATACGGAGGCCGAGCAAAAAGAAGCCCAGGACGCGCCCGATGAGCAGTCGCGCCTGCGGGCGCTGGGCTACTTCGTGAAGGAAGACGAGGCCAAAAAGGCCCTTGAAGCAGTGAAGCCCGCGCCGCTCACGGTGACGAATGTCGAGATTAAGAAAGGGCGCGAGTCGCCGCCGCGGCTGTTCGATTTGACCTCTCTGCAAGTGCAGTGCAACAACCAGCTGGGGCTGTCGGCCGAGGACACGCTCAAGATTGTGCAGGCCTTGTACGAGAAGAAGGCGGTCAGCTACCCGCGCGTCGATACCACGTTTTTGCCCGACGATGTGTACCCCAAAATACCGGGTATTTTGAAGGGTATTGGTTACTCAAACCTGACTGCGCCGCTGCTGGCGCAGAAGATTCCGAAGACGCCTAAAGTATTCAATAATAATAAGGTAACGGACCACCACGCCATCATTCCGACGGGAAGCGGCGGGCCGGGCGGGGGCATGGAAAGTAGCGTGTACGACATTATCGTGCGTCGCTTTATCGCCGCGTTTTACCCCGACTGCGAGGTGAGCAACACGACCGTGCTGGCTGAGGCCGCCGAGTTCCTGTTTCGGGTGCGCGGCCGGCAGATTCTGAGTCCCGGCTGGCGCGTGGTCTACGGCGACCCGACCCAGCAGGTGGCACCCAAGCCCGCCGCCCCGGCTGGCGAAAAGGCGGCCACTGGCAACGACGACGACGATGTGGTGAGCACGGTGCTGCCGAGCTTCACGAAGGGCGAAAGCGGCCCGCACCAGCCGCGCTTGGAAAGCAAGATGACCCAGCCGCCCAAGGATTACACCGAGGCCAGCCTGCTGCGCGGCATGGAAACGGCGGGCCGCAACATCGACGACGACGAGCTGCGCCTGGCGATGAAAGAAAATGGTATCGGCCGCCCCAGCACCCGCGCCGCCATCATCGAAACGCTGTTTAAGCGTAACTACATCCGGCGCGATAAAAAGCGGATTTTGCCCACGCCCACGGGCGTCGAGTTGATTGGCTTGATTCGCAACCCCACGCTGAAATCGGCGGAGTTGACGGGCCAGTGGGAGAAGAAATTGCGCCAGATTGAGCGGAATGAATTGCCTTCTGACCAGTTTTTGGAAGAGCTGAAAGGCTTGGTGCGCGAGATGGTACAGGAGGTGAAAACCGACCGCAGCGGCCGCGCCGTAACAGCTGGCAGTGCTGAAAAAGCCATGGCTGCGGCGCCCAAAACAGCTGCTACCGCCGCTAAGCAACCAGAAGCTAGAAACCAAAAACCAGAAACGGCCGCTGGCCTCGGCACCTGCCCGGCCTGCAAAACGGGCCACATTTTGCGCGGTAAAACGGCCTTTGGCTGCGCTCGTTTTCGGGAAGGCTGCCAGTTTCGGCTACCCACCGAAATATTAGGTAAAAAGCTGACCGACCCGCAGGTGAAAGCGCTGCTCGCCAAAGGCCGCACGCAACTCATCAAGGGCTTCGTGACGGGCGCGGGCGAGAAGCTCGATGGCGCGCTGACGCTCGATGCCCGGCTGCAACCCGAGCTGGTGCCCGCCGCCGAAAGCAAGCCCACCACCGCCACCGACCCCGGCCAAATCCCGTGCCCGGTGTGCAAGCTCGGCACCATGCTCAAGGGCAGTAGCGCCTTCGGCTGCTCGCGTTTTCGCGAAGACTGCCAGTTTCGGGTGCCCTTCGAGTGGGGCGGCAAAAAGCTGACTGATACGCAGCTACGCCAGTTGCTGCGCCGCGGCGAGACGGGCGTTATCAAGGGCTTCTTGTCGGCTAAAACTGGTAAGAAGTACGACGCCGCGCTGAAGGTGGACGAGGGGCGCGTGATACCGGTATTCGGCTAGTAGCGCGAAGCGCTGCTTCGTGTATCGTTGCACGGGCAGTCGGTGGTTTCGGTAGTGATACACGGAGCGGAGCTGCGCGCTACTTTCCGCTCAGTCGGTAGCTTAGCTTGAGGCTGAGCAGGTTGTGCCGACTGAAATTGGTGGCAAAGTAGGGCTCCAGAGCCAGGGCGCTGAGGCCGGTGCTGGCGGGTAGGCGCAGGCGGGCACTCACAAAGCCCATGGCGAGCTCTGCTGAATCGGTGTCGCCGGGGTCGTGGTAGGCCACCGCCAGGCCTGCTAGCAGGTGGCTGCCAAGGGGCTGCCCCAGGCCCAGGCCAAACCTAGTCGCGTAGCTGCCAAGGGCATTTTCGGCTCCGTAGCCTAGGTCGAACTGGCTGAATACCTTGCTGCCGTAGCCAAAAGCCACCATCATTTCGGGCAGCACGTTGAGTCGGCGGATATCGTCCGAATTACCTTTTATTGAATAACCTAGCTGGCCCATGTGCAGGCCGAGCCGGTATTTAAGGCCGAACTTGCCGGGCCACGAATTTTGATTTCCTTCGGCGTAGAGATGCAGGTCGTATAGCCGATGCGTGCCCAAGTAATCGGGCGTTGGCAAGTAGGAGGGAGTGCCGTTGACACCGATAAGGTCGATGGTTTCGGTGCCCACCCACGCGCCGCCGCCCACGGTGCTTACCAGGGGCCCAGCGGCATCGGGCGCCAGTTGGTAGGCTACTTCGCCGCCGCTGGCCTGGGTGCGGTGCCCGTAGGTGTAGGCGCTTGAGCCACAGCCGCTCGATGGGCGCTCGTCGTATTGGTTGCGCAGCGTGCCCACGCTGAAGGTGATGCGGTGCCGCGCCTCATCATCGGTAGTAGGCGGGTTTTGCTGCGGCGCCGGCGCCTGGGCCGTGGCCAGCATTAGCGCGCTACCCAGAAGCAGGCTCAAGGGTAGCCCCGCCAGGCGGGGCACTGTGCGCCCCAGAGCCAGCAGCCAAGCGCGTGCCTCAGCCAGAAGTACCGCCAGCAGCAGGGTTTGCAACACTAGTATTTCGGGTAGGTTGAGGGTGCCCGGTGCTAGGTGGGCAGTGGCCACTAGTAAGCCCAGCCCTACTACTGCTGGGGCGCTGCCTGCGGGCACTAGCTTATCGGCCGCCAGGAATTGGCCTCGGCGCACTAACCAAGCCCAGCCGCCCAGCAGCGCGCTGGCTTCGAGTAGCAATATCCACTGCAAGCCCAGGCCCGGTAGCGGGTGGCCCGCTAAGGCCAGCGGAGCCGCCCAAAGTGGTTCGCCGGCCGCGTCGCGCCAAAATTCTATGCCCCAGCGCCCCAGGCATAACAGTCCCATCGCCAGCAGGTAGCGGCTGCCGCCTGGCCAGCTGATGGCTCGGTGGCGCAGCAGGTGCAGCGCTAGTCCCGTGCTCGCGCACAGCAGCAGATGGTAGAGTTGCGTGGGCACTACTGGCAGCGCGTGGCTGGCCCCAGCGGGTAGCAGTCCCTGCGCCCACTGCGCGGCATAGGCGGGGGTGCCCGGCCCGTAGAGAAGGCCCCAGGTGCCGGCGGCCGTGGGCTCGCCCCAGCAGCAACCGGCTAGCACGCAGCCCACGCTTTGCACCGCCAGCGCCCAGCACAGCGGCCCGGCAAAGGCATCGAGCACGGCCCAGCCCCGAAAGCCCAGCGCTCGCCGCAAAGCCAGCACCGCAACCAAGCTAAACGCCGCGCCGCCCACCACCGAGCGCGGCCCGCCGGCCACGGCCCGCACCAACTCAGTATCGCCACTGAACCAGGCCAGCCAATTGGTGGGGGCCAAAAACACGAGCTGGCAGCCCAACACCAGCGCCAGCGTGGCGGCTGCTACCAGCGGCAGCCAGCTGCGCCAGGCGTAGCCGCGCCGGTAGCCCTGGGCCAGCAGCAAGCCCACGTACAGGGCAAACGCGGCCAACTGGCTGGCTTCGTAGTAAAAGTGCCCTTGCGAACTGGGCGGCGCGTAAAGTAGAGCCATGATGCAAGCGCGCTGCCTGACAGGCAACTACGCCAGCTAAGCTAGTCGCTTTCCCCGCGTGTTGAAATAAAATAGTGCCCGCCAACGGATGCCAGTCTAAGCAGGCGCTCAAAAGCAAAAGCCAGATTATCAGGCGCTGAAACACCTGCTAATCTGACTTTATAAAGCCGGCTTTGCGAGCCCGTTATTTCTTGGTTTTTGGCACGTAGGGCTTGCCATTCAACTTGGGGCGCGAGCCTGAGCCTACGGGCTTGCCATCGCGGAAGGTAACCTGGTGGTCGATGCTGGTGCCGTTGGCTTTGTAATAGGTCCACTGGCCGCTGGTTTTGCCGAATTTATACTGGCCTTCTTCGGCCAGCGTGCCGTCTTCGCGTAGCTCGCGGTAAGGGCCCGAAAGTTGGCCTTTCACGTAAGTGCCTTCCTTCCAGAGCTTGCCATTGGCGAAAAACTGCTCGCCGAGGCCGGTTTGCTGACCGTTTTCGTACTGCTGGCGGGCTTGGATTTGGCCGTTGTCGAAGTAGGTGAGGCGCTCGCCTTGCAGCTTGCCGGTGGGGGCGTAGGTTTCGACTTTGCGGGGCGACTTACCATCGGGGTAAAACTCGCGCCAGGTGCCGACGGGGTGATTGTTTTTGTACTGCTCTTCGGCCTCGCGGGTGGGCGTGGCGGCGTCGTAGTAGCGCACCACTTTGCGGTCGCGGCCCTGGGCTGAGTAGTCGATTTCTTCTTTCAGCTGGCCGCTCTCGTAGTAGGCGAGGGCGCGGCCGGTGGGTACACCGAGGCGGTAGGTGGTCTTGCTTTTGACCTTACCGCTCTCGTAGTACGAGGTGGCGGGGCCATCTAGGGCGGCGGTGCCGGTGCGCGGGGCCACGCGCTTGGTGAGGTCGTCGCCAAGCTTATTGGTGACGGCGCGTTCGTGGATGGCGGCCGGCGAGTAGGTGCCCTCGGTCTGGAGCTGGCCGGTGGCGTAGTACGAGCGGTAGCTACCCTTACCGGTTTTGTCGTTCATCACCGTCTCGCTTTCGAGCTGGCCAGTGTCGTAGTAGGTTTTGTACGAGCCGCTTAGCAGGCCACCGCGCAACAAGCCTTCGCTCTGTACTTTGCCATTGGGGTAAAAGAATTTTACCGCGCCGTTGGGCTGGCCGTTGGCATAAGTGACCTCGGCAGCGGGCTGGCCGCTGGTATACAGCTCGCGTACGGCGCCGTTGGGCTGGCCCTTGGCGTCGAGGGTGGTTTGCAGCTTTATCTCGCCGGTGGGGTGGTAGGTGGTGAGCGGCCCGCTGGGCTGGTCGTCCACAAACGTGCCGGTTTGGGCTACTTTGCCGCCTTCATAGTAGGTTTTGAAAGGCCCTTGGCGGATGCCTTCGCGGTAGGTGGCTTCGAGCCGGCGCTGGCCGCTGGGGTGAAACTCGACGTAGACTGAATCGCGCTTGCCGTCGGTGTAGCGGGTTTGAGCTTCGAGCCGGCCGCTGCGGTAAAAGCGCTTGTAGGGGCCCTGCATCACGGTATCGGCAGCCACGAGGGCGCGGAATATCTCGCGGGGACGGGTTTTTGTAGAGTCGAAATAAACAATGATGCGCTGCTGGCGCTGGGCGTGGGCCGCCAGCGGGAGCAGGAGTAAAAACAACAGGTATCGCATAAGTAGCCGTAACGTAATCGCCGCGTTTTTTAGCGCAAAGTGGCGCGAGGTTAAAAAAGGTTTCGCAAGGTTCAGGCCAGACACGCTGTCAGAGCCCAAACCTTGCGAAACCTTTTTTAACCTCGCGAACCCTCGCGTTACAGTTTTTCCAGCACTATCGAGCTGGCCCCGCCGCCGCCGTTGCAGATGCCGGTAACGCCGATTTTTCCACCTTCTTGATTGAGCACGCTCAGCAGTGTAGTCACGATGCGAGCGCCCGAAGCGCCGAGCGGGTGGCCCAGGCTCACGGCTCCGCCGTACACGTTGACCTTGGTGCCTTCAAGTTCAAGCAACTTGTTATTGGCCAGCGAAACGACCGAAAAAGCTTCGTTGATTTCGTAGAAATCCACGTCTTTGGCTTCCAGGCCAGCGTTTTTCAGCGCTTTTGGAATGGCAATAGACGGCGTAGTCGTAAACCACTCCGGCGCCTGCTCGGCATCAGCAAAGCCGCGGATGCGGGCCAGTGGCTTGACGCCCAGCTCGTCGGCTTTTTCGCGGCTCATGAGCAGCACGGCAGCCGCACCATCGTTGAGGGTCGAGGCGTTGGCGGCCGTGACGGTGCCTGTTTTGGTGAAGGCCGGTTTCAGGCCCGCGAACTTCTCAAACTGCACTTTGGTGTACTCCTCGTCGTCGCTCACCACGGTGTCTTTGCCGCGCACCGTAATGGTCACGGGCACAATCTCTTCCTTCTTTTTGCCGGCTTGGGCGGCGGCGGCGCTGCGTTCGTAGCTCTGGCGGGCAAAGGCGTCCTGCTCCTCGCGGGTGATGCCGTAGTGCTCGGCCGTGGCATCGGCCGCGTTGCCCATGGCAAAATCGTGGTAGGGGTCCCAAAGACCGTCTTTTACGAGGCCGTCAATCATCTGGCCGTTACCATACTTGGCCCCAAAACGGGCCTTATCGAGGTAGTAGGGCACGTTGCTCATGCTCTCCATGCCGCCGGCCAAAATAACCTCAGCCTGGCCTAGCATAATGGCCTGGGCCGCAAACATGATGGCCTTCGAGCCCGAGGCGCACACCTTATTTACGGTGGTGCATTCTACGGTATCGGGCAGACCCGCCTTTTTGGCTGCCTGCCGGGCGGGTGCCTGGCCAAGATTGGCCGAAATCACGTTGCCCATTATTACTTGCTCAACCAATTCGGGAGCCACGCCGGCTTTGTCCAAAGCACCTTTGAGGGCAATGGCGCCCAGCTCAACGGCGGTGAGCGAGGCCAGCGCCCCGCCAAATGAGCCAATCGGCGTGCGAACGGCGGCTACGATAACTACTTCTTTTACTTGCATAAGTGAGTTGGGTGGGAGAGGATGCGTATCCAAGCCAGGACAATTGGCCTGGCTTGGCAGTTCAAAAGTACGCCTGCGGCACTACCAGGTCGGCGTGCCGGGCGGCGGGGGCGTGCCCTGCCGGGCGCGGGGCCGCTGCTGCAAATACTGCTGCTCGCTGGCACGCAGGGCATCGAGTAACTGCTGGGCCTGGGCGGGCGTCAGGTTCATGGCCTTGAGGCGCTCGCGCTGGGTTTGGAGTTGCAAGTCGGCATCGGTGGCCTGCTCGGTGCCGAGGCGCTGGCCTCGGCCGGTGGGCGCATCACGCCCCGTGGCGTTGGCGCTGCCATCAAGGCCGCGCTGGCGGCCGGGCTGGGTGCCGGTGGGTAGCGGCCGCTCCTCACCAGTACCGGGTTGGAAGCCGTTTTGGGCATTGGTGCCGGGGTTAGTGGCCGGGCGCTGCTTATCAGGCTGGCCAGCAGGACTAGGGGTGGGGCTGGCGGGGGCTGACTGCGGCTGGGCCGGGGCATCGGGGGTGGGGGCGGGGGCGAGGCCGGGGCGGCTGGTGCCCGCCTGCTCGCCGGGGCTGGGGGCCGTGCCCTGATTGCCGGGCTGCGGCGCCTTATCCTTCTTCTTGGAGCGGGGCGACTGAGCAGCTGGCGGCGGGCTTAGAGAGGGCGCGGGCGACTTATCGGGCTGCTGCCCGGCCAGGTATTGGCTCAGTACCTCGTAGTTGTAGCGTGCAGTGGTGTTGGTGGGGTTCAGCAGCAGCGCTTGCTTGAGCAGGCTAACTGCCTGCGCAAGTTGCTTTTGCTGGGCTAGCAGTACTGCCAGCTGCAGCCGGGCCGTGCTGCCGATAGCAGCGGGCACAGTTGGCACCAGCAAGCGGCCGTAGGTGGCGCGGGCGGCGGCGGTTTGGCCGGCTTTTAGCTGCGCCTGGGCTAGGTCGAGCAGCAGGGCGGGGGTGGGGCCACTGCGGCCGGCCAGGGCTACGGCCTGCTGGTAGTAGTACACGGCTTCGGCGGCCTGCCCACGTTGGGCGGCAGCTTGGGCCTGCGCCTGAGCGGCGTTGTGCTCGCGCACGCGCACCAGCCAGCGCCAGCCGGGTAGCCCGGTGCTCAAAAGCAGCAAGGTCAGAAGCCAGATTTTCATTGTTCGGGGCGTAGTACGCGCACAGTTATGAGGCTGTCAATCAATAGTAAGACCAGTGCGATGGCCAGCGGATAGCGGTAGCGGTTGTTGGCTACCTGTACGAGGCGGCCGGTTTGGGCACTAGTGGTGGGCGGCAGGTTGCGTAGGCTGGTTAGTAATGTCGGCAAGCCGTTTTCGCGGTTGTTGAGCGGCACGTACTGGCCGCCGGTCTGGGCAGCCACCTGTAGGAGCGGGCCTTCGCTGAGGCGGCTCACCACGGGGCGGCCTTTGGCATCGCGCAGGGTGGCCCGGCCGCCTGGTGCGGGCACTGGCCCACCAGTCGCCGTGCCCACGCCCACTGTGTAAATGTGCGTCCCAGTGCGACCCAACTCGCGCAGCACTGGCTCCAGGTTTTCGCCGAAGTCTTCGCCGTCGCTGAGTACCACGGCAGCCGTGGCGCGGGGCACGGCTGCCCCAGTCACCGCCGGTGCCCCGGCCGCCCCAAGCCGGGTAAGTAGCGAGTCGAGCGGGGCGCGCAGCGTGGTGGGCCCCGGCGGCAATAGCCGGGTGCTGAGGGTGCTCAGAAAAAGCTGCAACGATGTCTGGTCATACGTGAGGGGGCACTGCACACTGGCTTCCGACCCAAACACAATTAGCCCCAGGCGGTCGGCTGGAAAGGCAGCCACTAGCTCGCCGAGGGCGGCCTGGGTGCGCAGCAAGCGGGTGGGCGTAACGTCGGCCGCATCCATCGAGTGCGATACATCTACGAGCAGCCATAGGTCGAGTCCACTGGTACGCACCGCCTGGGTGCTTACGCCCAGCGCCGGGCCCAGCCACGCCAGCAGCAGCAGCGCCCCGGCTACCAGTCGCAGCGGTAGCTTCCAGGCCAGCCGGCCGCTACCCTGGCCTATGCGCCGCCCCAGCCGCCGCGTGCGCTGCACTTGCAGCCCCAGCAGCAGGGCCAGCAGCCCCACGCCCAGAATAGCCGAAGCAAAGTCAGGATACGCCCAAGTGAACATAAAAAGGCTAAATACAAGGTAGCCGGCGGTTGCCTCAGGGCAGCTGCCACCCCACAAAGCTAGTCCGGCGCCTATTTCTGGCCAGAAAATGCGGTTTTTGTCACGGGCTCGGCGTAGGGTAACTTTCGCACTGCCAGCCGAAAGCGAAAGAAGCGGCACACCAGTTTGTAAAAACTTCAAAAAAAGCTGCTGATTTTTCAGCGGCCGCTGTATATTTGCAGCCGCTAAGGGCTTCAAAGTCGTAGCAAGCCACTAACACGGAGAAGTGGGTGAGTGGCTGAAACCAGTAGTTTGCTAAACTGCCGTAGCTCTAAAGGTTACCGGGGGTTCGAATCCCCCCTTCTCCGCCAAAAGGCCCTTCACATAGCGTGAAGGGCCTTTTTTATTGTGGTGTGCGCGTGAGTGTGCACGCAACACCCGAAAAGGGCACCTAAAAAAGCCCCCGCCGGTCAGGTCGGGGCTTTTTGTTAAGTCAAAAGCCAATTCAGAACTAGGATTTAAAAGGCAGTAAACGTAGTTTCTACTACATCGGTATTAGTGCCACTTAAATCCACCCGTAAGCGCAGAGTAGAGGACGTTAATTCTACGATGTCGACTTCAGCAGTAGTTACTGGAAGAGAGAGAGATGGCACCAGAAGTTTTGTCTGGTCACTATTGAAATTCCAGGTGCTACTGCCACTCTGTGGGTCAGTGGAAAGGCACTTGCTTGCCCCCTCATCAATAATCCATGACTTGTCTACATTGAACTTGTGAAAGTTATCACGAACGCACGCAGTCATACCAGCATAGCGGTCAAACACGGTAGTGGTGGACGAGCCGCCCGTCTGGGCATTCTTTACTGTTTCCGTCTCAGCCGTAATGCGCCATTTTGGCGTTGTCAATAGCTCAGTTTTGGAGGGCATAGCATTCGAGTCTTTTTTACAAGCACTTAGGGCAGTAGCAGCAAGTGCCAACAGGAAAAGTTTCTTCATGAAGAACAGATAAAAGTGTTATAGAATAACCTTTATTGCTCCCGCATTATTATACCATTTAAGAAGTAATCCTTTATTTAATCCGAAACAGCCGGTAGCACGCCTGAAATACACCGCCCCCGCCACCCTTCACCAGTACCACAGCCAGCACCCAGGGCCAAGCCTGCACCGGCCCAAGCCAGGCGCCCAGTAGCATCGCGCCTAGCAGGTAGGCCGTGAGGTACACGCTATCGGCCGCGTGCCAGAAGTCGGTAAGCCACACAAATACCGTGGTGCTGCCCAGGAAGCGCGGCACTGGTGCGCCTGCCTCCCAGCTGCCCGGCTTGTACTTGTTGCGCCAGCTCACGCGGGCGTCGAACCACTTGCCCCACTTCTCGAATTTGCTGTTGCCCGCTTGGTGCGTGAGGTTGTCAATGGCGGCCTTGGCCACGTAGGCCAGGACGAGCAGGGCGCTGGCAGCCAGCAGGTAGCCGATGGGCAGCTGCGTGGCGGCCAGCGCCGGTAGCGCGAAGCCGTTGAGGGTGGTCGGTGGCTTGTTCTTTTTGTTGGCCAGCACCACGGCCAGCACAAATAGCCCCATGGTGACAAGCGCGTAGGGAATAATGTACTTGGTCCCGAAGAAATAGAAGGTGGCAATGGAGCCGAGTACCCAAAGGACGAAAAGCGTGATAAGGGCTTTCATACAGAAAAAGGTTATTTGATGGTGAGCGTGATAGGTTCGTTATTCTGCACGGCCTGCTCGATGAGCAGGAACAACCGGTCGAACGCCACGCGGCTGGCCGAAACGCTGGCCCCGTCTGCCCTAAAGGCTGTGCCTGGTAGCAGGCAGCCTTCCGTATCGGCGGCCGTGTTTCCGGGATGGATGCGCACGCCGCAGTCGTCAATGAGGTTGTTACCGAAGCGGATGGTGCCACCGGGCATGTTGACCAGTAGCGGCAGCCGGCGCTTGAAGCGGTTGCTCATGGTGACGCGCACGCGGTAGGTGCCAGCCGGAATGGCCGTCTTGCCCCACACTTTGGCCTCAGCCGGGCCGCGCACTGGGTCTTCGACGCCGAAGCAGAACTGTCGGCCCTCGACGTACCAGGTGCTAAGCGTCGCGCCCTTGGCGCTCGGCTTGCGGATGATGGAAATGACCATAGCTTAGACCGTAATCAGCTTTCGATAGCCTACATATACCACTACCGGAATACTGAGCACCCACCACGGGAAGCCCGCTTTCTCGGTGGTGGCCGTAGCCTTGGAATTGGGCGCCGTAGCAGCGGCCCCGCCCCGCTGGCCGGCCTTTGTGTTGTCGGTGGCATCGCCTGAGCTGGTAGCCACTGGGGCGCTGGCCTTGGCCACGGTGGTGGCGCTGGCTCCATCACCGGCCGCTACAGTTGACTTCTTAGCGGCCGTCGTGTTGGTCTGGTTGCCAGCCACTAGGTTGAAGGTGCAGCCCTTGCACTTGCGCGGCACGCCGGCCGTGGGCGCGGCCTTGGGTGGCAGCAGGCCGAAGAGCCGGCGACGTACCACCTGCTGCGGGGTATAGCCCGAATCGGCGGCATGTAGCTTCAGTTCAATGGGCTGGCTGGCCAGCGAGTCGGCCGACGTGAGCGAATCGGCCCCAATGGGCTCCGAATGCGGCGGTGGGGGTGTGTTGGGGTGGGCACAGCTGGCCAGCAGTAGCGCGCCAGCAATAAGGAAGTACTTCATGCAGAAAAGAGGGATTAAGAAGTGGCAGTAGTATCAGTGGCCGGCTCGGCAGCTGGCGCGGGCACGGCGGGCTTGGGCGGGTGGCGCTGCACCTCATCGACTACCAGCGCGCCGAGCTTGCTGGCGAGTAGTGCTTTGAGCGCCGATTGAAAAAGGCTGACTGCGCCTTCCTCCTGCACCTTGAGGGCCACCATCTTGGTCAGCACCTTTTTACCGCGCACCGTGAAAAGCCAGCCGAAGACGGCATCGGCCAACGGCTCGTAGTAGGGGTAGGCGTTGATGGCATTGCGCACCACGCCCATAATGATGAGGGTGGAGAGCATCACCCCGCCGAGGCGCGTGAACTCGGGCCATTTGAAGCGCTCCCCCTTGAGCTTCTTCGCCACTTGGTAGCCATACCAGCCATTGGCCAAGTCAAGGAAAAGTAGCAGAAAGAGGGCGCTGGGCGGGTTCCATATCCAGCGGGTGCAGAAGGCCACTGTGCTGGTTAAGAGCGTGCCAGCCGCCAGCCACTTGAGCACGCCCGCGCCGTAGGCCTGCCAGCCTATCGCACCAGATAGCAGGTCGCCACCGCTCTTAAAGCCGAGCGTGGACAGAATACTGTGGTAGGTGGCGCGCAGGGGCATGGCTTACAATTGAATGGCCAGCACCTCGGCTACGCCCGCCGGCATGGCCAGCGAGAGGGCGCCGGTATTGCGGGCGGTTAGGGTGAAGGTGCCGGCGGCTTTGTCTTTGTCGCCGAGCTCGGTATTGAGCAGCCCGCCCGCAGCCTTGGTCAGGAATACCAAGTAGTTAGCATTCGGGAAAGGCTTAGGCAGCGTGACGGCCTGGCTGTAGGGCGTGAGCACCTGAATGGTCACGGCCGGCAGGTTGACGATAAAGCGCTGCACGGCCGCCGCCGGCAACCGCGTGGCCACGTCGGCGGCTACCGCAGCCAGGTTGGTAGCGTTGGTGGCGGCGGCCTGCTGCACGGTGGTGAGCTGCGCCTGAAGCACCAGCAGCGCGGCCGCATCGTCGTCGGCCTTTTTCTGCGCGGTCGCCGCCTCCGCGCGGGCCTGATTGGCCGTGGCCTGCGCGGCCGCAATCGCAGCCGCGTCCTGACTTAAACGCGCGTCGCGCAGCGCATCGGCGGCGGTGTTCTTGGCAAGTTCCAAGCGGTTGGCTTCGGTGGCGCTGGCCGTAAGCGTGGCCTTCGCTTCCACGGCCGCCAGGCGCACGGCGTCGGCGGCCTGCTGGGCGTCGCTGGTGGCTAGGGCTGCGCGCAGTAGTTCCAGGCGGGCTACGGTGGCTTCGACTTCCGCGTCGGTGGCCTCCAAGCCAGCGGCTACCTGCTCCAGTCGCTGTTCGAGCAGCGCCACACGGGGCTCCAGCAGGTTGAGGCGGGTGGCGCTGCGGTTCATGCTCATGGGCCACGGCCCGCGCGGCATCTGCATCTGGCCAACCATGGTGTAGATTAGCTCGCGGATGCTGGCCAGGTCTTCAGGCACGACTACCACCTCAGCTGAAGCGGGCGGGGCCAGTAGCTTTTCGGCAAGGGTGTAGATGTCGGGACGCATGGCGTTAGGGGCGAAAGGAAGCGGGAACGTGACGGAAAACGAAGTAGAAAGCAGCGGCTACCAGCAGCCAGCGAAGCCAGCGCGCCATCAGGCGAAGCGGCCCAGGGCGTTAGCGTTGAGAATGTGCTGGCGAATCAGGTCGCCAATGATGAGCGGCTGCGTGTCGCGTATCAGGCAGAAGTAATCGCCTTGGTACATCGCTGGTAGCGCGGCATCGGCCTCAATGCGGGCGATGTCAGCCTGCCAGTCGGCATCGGTGCCGGGTGCGCCACCGGGGCGCGGCGCGTAGCGTACGGCCAGGATGCTGCCGTCCCGCGTGTCGACGAGCGTGTTATTCTCTGCCGCCAGCGTGACGGGGTAGGCCGCAAACGGGCCGCCCACCAGGGCCGGGCCGTAGCCGCCACCCGCCGCCACGGCGAAGGGACGCACGGTGCCCTGGATAAAGCAGGTGCGTGCCGCGTTGCTGTGCTCCAGCCTATCGAAGAGAAACTTCTGTTTGACGATGGTTTCGCCAATCACGCGGTCGGCAACTTCGAGCTCGAAGAGCGGCGGGTTGTAGGGCTGAATAGCCATAGTGTAGCTAGATTTTGAGGGGTGTTTTGCCCAGCACCAGGGTGGGCCCGCCTTGCGGAAATACTTGCTGCTGATAAAAGCTGGCCTCGTAGAGCTGACTCATCAGCTGGCCGGGCGCAGCCACCAGGTAAGAGAGCAGCTCGGGCTTGGCGCGAGGGCTGGAGACCGGCCCAAAGCCGTAGCGGCCCCGCTCAGCGGCTGAAAGGGGCTTGGCCCACACCTGCTGCTGGAGTAGGTAGCCAGGCGTGCTGCGACCGATAAAGCTGCCAAGCTGGTAGTTCGAGGCCGCAGGTGGCGGAAGAACGCCCGCTAGAGGCTGGCTACCTAATAGCACCTCGGGCTCACCAGCAAACTGGCGGTACACGCTCAATACCTGATTTTGCCACACGCCCCAGAGCATAAAATAGCGACCCACGTAGTCGGCCGGGGTGATAGCCAGCGCGAGGTAGGCGCTGGCCTGGTCGGTCTGCAACTCGCACACGACCGCCGAGAAGTACATGCTCAGCGCGAAGTCAGGCGTATTGCCCGCCTGCTGGTGCTGAAAACAATGCAAGCCCGTGGGCGCACTGGTTAAGTAGAGCAACACGCCGAACGTGACGCTAGGCGCACCGGCCAGGCGGGTGATAGCATTGCCTTCCAGGTAGGAGCCATTTCGCAGGTCGTAGGCGGCCTGCTGGTAGCGCACTGCTCGGCCACCTGCGTAGTAAGTGCTAGCCGCTGACATTAGGATAGTGAGCCTTCCAGCCAATAAGTGTTCAGGTCGATTTTGTGGTAGCTCACCTTGGCGTAGTCATCGATATTGAGTCCGATGCCGGGCGGCAGCAGCTGCACGCCAGCCGCGGCGGCCAGGCTGAGCGCGCCAGTATTTTGGCGGCGCACGTAGCCAATCGTGCCCACCGGCAGCGCTACATCGGCGTTGGCCGGGAAGGTGAGCACGGCCGGGGCGGTGTTGGTAAATGGCACGAGCTTGCCGGCATCGGCGAGGCGCAGCGTGTAGCTGCCAGTAATCGGCTCGGCCAGCTCCAGGCGCGTGCTGCTGAACTGCGTGCCGTTCAGGTCCACGCCCGTGCCGGCCGTGTAGGTGCCCCCGCCATTGGCGGCCCCTGGGCGGCGGTCTACCAGCGTGGGCCCGCCCGGCGCGATAGTAGCCGTAGCCGTATCGTAGAGGTAGATAGTGCCGGGGCTGCCGATGGCGTTGTCGATGGCGCCGCGGCCGCGCGCCGTGATAACGTGGCCGACTGCGCCAAATACCAAATCTGGCCCAATGCGCGAGTCTACGAGCTGCACGCCCTGGCTGGCGTCGAGCGCCACGCCGGCGCCTTGGGTGCTAACAATGGCCACCTTGGCCGTGCTGGCATTGTTGCGCAGAAACTGAATGTTGTGCAGCCGCATGCCAACCGTCAGCGTGAGGGTCACGCCCGTATCCACCTGAATCCGCGTCAGTGACTGGCTGTAGAGGCTACCGGTCAGCGTGATATTCTGGCTAACAGTCAGGTAAGGCGCGTTTACCACTACTGGCTTGAAGTTGGCAGCGGTATCCGCTGCCACATCTTCCAGGCTGTCGTAGCCGACATAGTCCGCCCCGAGCGCCACCATGACCGGGTAGCTCAGCGGCTCAAGCACCGCCAGCAGCGGCGCGCTGATTTCATTGATTGGCGAAATCGCAATGCCCGCGCCTGCGGTGTAGACTGGCGCCGGCTGCTGACCACTCACTGCGCCGCTGGCGTAGGCGTAGGTAATCACATCGCCCACCTGCACGCCCGCTACCGCCAGCACGGTGAGCACGCCCGCCGTGAAGGTGTAGCCGGTACCGAAGCTAAGCGGAATCGACTTACCGCCGGCCGTGACAATGCCTACGTCGCCGAACCAGGTAGCTGACGCCACCGTGATGGTTTGCGCGCCGGCCGCAGCCGCCGGCTCGGTGGCGGCCGTGGTCAGGCCCGTGCCCGCCGTGGCGGCCGGGCTGCTCAGGTCGCTCAGCGGCACCGATACCAGCGCGCCATTGTCGTCGATAAAGCCGAAGCCCAGCGTGCCGGCGGGCGGCACGTCGGTACGTAGAATGTCGCCGAGCAGGCTGCGCACAACCATGTCGATGGTTTGGTAGTCGCTCATTAGTAGGTGTCAAAAGTGAAGGTGAGCGAGAACTCGGGCGCGTCGGCAATGGCCACGTTGCCCACGAACACATTGCAGGTGTAGCCGAACTGGCCGAAACTGGCCGGCACATATTGGTTCTGGTCGGGCTCGCCGGTGTCGATGGCCACCATGCCGCCGGTGCTGGCCGTAGCCGAACAGGTGCGGGTAGTCGTCGAGGCCAGCGCGAAACAGCACAGGTTGCGGGTGCCGGCCTGCGTCTCGTTTTTATCAAGCATCGTGACCTTCACGCGGCCGTTGGCAGCGGTCGGGTTGCTGAAGCTGACGCTGGTCGGCTTGGCGCGAAACCGGAAGTAGGCCGCCCCAAACTGGTTATAAGCCAGGTCGCTTTTGGTGATGGTCACCGTGCGGGTAGTGGCGCCAGCGGGCAGCTGGTTGCCTTTCCAGATAAGGCACTCCTGCGAATACAGGCGGGCCTTGTGGGCGGGCGTGGTGACGGTGTGCCCCCCGTCATCGCGCACGTTCAGCACGGGCGTCCAGATAATGACCTGCCCAACCACGAAGCGCGGCCCGGTGTGGCTGGTGCGGAAGATGCCGCCGGGGGCATTGTCGGGGTACTTCTCGTAGATAGTCTCCAGCAGGCGACCGCCCTGGCTGCCGTTTTCGGTGAACAGGGGCGTGCCCGCCATGGCCATCTTCCAGAACGGAAACTGATTCTGGTCATCGGTGCCATCCCAGCGCGTGACAAGGCGGCCCTGCGCATCGACCTCCTTCACCTCGTGGCGCTGGTAGGCGGCGATGTTGAGGTAGGCCGCCGTGTTGTTGGTGGCGCTCAGCTCCAGCTGGCCAATCCAGTATTCGCCCGGCTGCGCACCCGCGTAATCCTGCAAGCAGGCGTCCGAGTCCTTGACAATAGTGGTGTTGGTGGTAACGTCGTACAACTCAAACGCCTTGGCCCCGAGCTTGCTGCGCAGCACCTTCATCGTGGGTGCGCACAGCTGTACGGTGGTGTCGGACTGGCTGTCCTCTATCTCCACCCCGCCACTACCGCCGCCGTTGGTCACGGCTTTGCGCAGGCGGCTCTTGGTAATGCGCACCTTGCCTTGGCGGCCGACTAGCTTATCGACCTCGATTTCGCTGTCTGCGTCAACTTCGTCGAGCTCCACCGCGCCCGGCGTTTCGGTGGGCGTCAGGTGGCCAACGACCTTTACCTTATGCAGGCGCACCAGCTCGCGGGCCACAATGGCAAATGCCTCGGGGCAGTTTTCGGCCGCGATGAGCGTGCCGTTTTGCACGACGATGCGGTCGGGAATGCGGTGGGCCGGGTTGTCGAGCGAGGTGATTCGACCCACGCCCGAGGGCGAGCCGGGCGTGCCCAGGTAGTCGGGGTAGCTGGTGAGGTAGTCGAAAGCCAGCGGCTTGTCAAGTGTCAGCTTGCTGCCGTCCGCGCTCACCGACACGATTTTAGCCGTTCCGTCCTCGAAGTTGCGGGCGCCCACGGGCTCGCCGCGAAATACCACCTCCTTTGCCCAGGCCAACGGGTAGGCGCCGGGAAACCAGACGGTGTTGTCGCTGAAGGCGCCGGGCTCCAGGGCCTCAATAACCGTGTCGCCAGCCCGCGCGCTCTTAATGAGCACGGGCTCGATGTACTTCATGCCGCCGCCGTAGGTGGCCACTTCCTTTTGCAGCAGCGTGCCATTGAAGAGCGAGCGGCCCAGCTTGTTGTCGGTGCCTTTGTAGCTGGTCAGGATGGTGGCGCCGTTGAGCTCGACCACCAGGTCGTTGTAGCCATCGGCCCAGCGGCTATCGGCGTAGGTCACCACGCCGCCCGCTGGCATGACCAGCGTCACCGGCTGCTGCGCGCGGAACGGCAGCGTGGCCAGCTCCTGCCGCACGGCAAAGAGCGCGGCCGTATTGTCGGTGCCGGCCGAAATCAGCTTGTTATTGTCGCCGAGCTGGCCGTCGTTCTTCACGCCCCGCTCGCCCAACCGAATAACCGTGCGGGCCGCGGCGCCCGCGTCCGGCAGTATCCACACCGGCTTTTTGCCGGCCGCCAGTAGGGCCGTGATAATGTCTACCAGGTCAGGGCTGAGCTGGTACTTGTTGCCGTTCTGCGGGTCGACGTTGAGCGTCAGGGCTGAGAGCGTGCCGGCTTTGCTGTTGCCGCCCGCCTTCACCTCTTCCGCCAACGCGTCGAGCGCATGGATTACGCCCTGGCTGCGGTTGCTGCCCGGGGTGCCAACGGCTGGCCCGCCGGGCAGTACTTTGATGTTCTTGCGAAATAATGTTTTGAGGTCGCTCAGATTCATAGCGCAGCGCTTCTAAGGCCGCCATTACTCGGGCGCCGGCGGGTAGGTGCGCAGCCGGCCGGGGACGTAATGGGGGCAAGGGTGTGGAGGGCAGCCTCGTAGAGGGCGCGGTAGTGCATGGCTTTGGCTTGCAGGTCAGCGCGCAGGGCGGCCCGCTGCCCGTCGGTAATGGGCAGCGCGGAGCCGTTTTCGCAGCCGGCGGGCGTAATGTGTAGGCCGTGCCAGAGCAGCATGCGCCGGGCGGCTTCCAATGCCAGCAGGGGCCGGATAGCCTCGTACCAGGCGCGGGCCAGCTTGGGGTTGGCCCAGCCCGCCGCAACGGCCTCCTGCGGGAAGTTGACCGCCTCGAACTCTTCCGGCTTGAAAAGCGGGTTGATAGTAGGTAGCTCGGCCTCCAGCTCAGCGCGCACCAAGACGGGCAGCTTCACGTCGAAGGTTTGGGCCTCGCGGATATAAGGCGTCACCAGGTGCGCGCCGATGTTCGTCGAAAACGCCGTGAAGGCCGCGATATCGGTTAGGGTAATGAGCAGCTTCATTTGGCGCGGGGCTTCGGCGTGGGGGTGTTGACTTCTTTGGCAGCCAAGCCAACCAGCGCGCGGATTTCTTCGCTCGTCATTTCGTTGAGCACTTTCGTGGCCACGAGCGGACTCAAACCGTTGAGGGATTTCAGCGTCTTTTCCGCCTCGCCTTCCTGCGGCTTTTCGGTGGGGGCTAGGTTGCGAATAGCGCGCAGCTCGTCAGGCGTCATCACGGCCGCTACCGCTGGGTCGATGTAGTCCACCGGGTCGAGCGGCGTCACCGTGAAGTCGAGGTGCGGAAAGAGCTGGCGCAGCGGCCCCACGCACAGTTCACGCGCTGGATTCACCACCAGCCCGAAGAGCTGAATGCTGTTCACAATCTGCTGATTGCTGCCCAGCAGGCCCGGCTCACTCACACCGCAGAGCACCGGCGGCACACCGAAGCGGCGGTACACGCGGCCTTCCAGGCGCGCCGTGGCGTCGGTGAGGTTTTTGGAGTTGGGGCCCTGGTCGAAGAACTTGAGGTCGGGTAGCTCGTCCTTTCCTTCGACGGCCAGCAGGAAAATATTTGTGTCGCTATTGCTGCCTTTCAGGGCCTTGACGTTCTTCTTGAGGTCGGTCAGGTCGGGCGATTCGATGTAGGGGCGGTCATCTTCCGTTTGCCCGGCGCCCGGTGTCCAGCTTTCGACCGCCACCTCATCGACGAAGCGCTTGCCCACCACACTCAGCATGGCATCCGGAAAGAAGCCGCTGCGGAACTGCTTGAGGTCGTAGCGCGGCGCCTCGGCATCGGCTTCAACGGCTTCCTTAGCTGACCACCAGGCGGGCACTGGGGTGCGCCCGCGGCCTACCTTCTTGGTGAAGCTCCACCACAGATGACCCCAGTAGCCAGTTTCCGAGCCCACGGCTTCGAGCACCTCCTCAGCTAGCTCCTGCGCGTTGGCCTGGGTGTCGTAGGGTAGGTAAATTTCGTTTTCGGCCGCCGGCATCTTGCCGGTAGCCAGTTTCGGGTTGAGGACAAAGCGGCCGCCTTTGGTCGGGTCCTCGCGGCGCAGGCAGTCCACGGCGGCCACGTACACCTCGCCTGGCTCACCGCCGTAGGTGTGGCGCACGATGTAGGCCACGCCCAGCCCGATACTCACGTAAGCGCCGGCCTCGGCCAGCAGCTCATTAAAAGTCTGTCCAGGGTTGGCCAGGGTGCTACCCGTGATTTCCGACGTGAAGCCCTTGCCTACCACGAACTGCTCGATGCGCTCGGCGCAGGTGGTGGCCGTGCCCGAGTCGTAGAGGATGCGCAGCACCTCCTGCGGGAAGTTGTTGCCCTGGCCCCAGTTCTCTATTTTAATAAGGCCGCCACCCTTGCCCTCGCCCGGCACGATGTCGGCCGTGCCAGCGGCCTGCGGGCTGCTGAAGAGCGCGCTGGTAAAAGAAGTGCGGCGGCGAGCGGTGGCCATGGCGTGCGTGAGGGTAATAAAAAGCCCGCCCTGCGTGTGCGAGCGGGCTTTTTAGGCAGAAAAAAGGTGAGCGGGTGGCTTAGGCTTGCGCCTCGGGCGCAGCGGCCGGCTGGCGCAGCTGCTCAATGGTGGCCTGGGCCTCGGTGAGCGCCTGCTCGACATCGCCTAGCTTGCTGGCCACTGCGGTTAGCTCTTTTTTGGTGGCGGCGTGGCCCTCCTTTTCGGCCTTGAGGGCCTCCTTGGTAGTTTTGTGGGCCGTTTTCTCGGCTGTCAGGTCAGTTTTTGCCTTGGTTTCGGCGGTGCTGGGCTTGGCATCAGCCTCGGACTTGCTACCCTCGCCTTCCGCGCTGGCCTTCTCACCCGACTTGAGCACAAACGCGTGCTTGAAGCCGTGCTTAATCAGGAACCCGGCCGCCTGGTCCGTCAGGTTCTCGGCGGTGATGGCTTCGGAGAGACCTTCGTGCACGAAGGTTTCGTTTTCGAGGCCGGGGGCGATGCTGTACTTAGAGTCAGCCATGGTTTCAGGGTGTAAAAAGCGCGTAGCCGCGCGGATGTACTTGTTAAGAATGCCCAGGTAGTCGATGTACTGGCACTGGCGGCAGCCGCCGTTGGCTTCGCCCGTGATGTCGGCTACTAACTGGCTGATTTCGCTCAGGCCATCCGGGCGGCGGCGCTGGTCGAGTGACTGCCCGACGTAGGCGGTAGCCCGGTCGAGCAGCTCCTGGGTGTAGCGGGTAGGCATGGCTGCGCTAGGCCTTGGTCAGCGCGTCGAGGTAAGCGGCCGAGCTTTCGAGCTGCGACAGCACGCCCGAAATCGGGGCTTCGAAGTACATCGGAAACTTGTCCTCCTTGCCGACCAGCGTGCACTTCATCACTTCCGACTCGTCGGCCAGCAGCACGCCCGTGGTTTCCTCAGCCGTCATGGTTTCGTTGCCGAAGCGCTTGAAGAAAACGCGGATTTTGCCGTTGTTGAGTTCCTGAAATACGATTTTGGCGTCAGCCTTCAGGAAGGCCTCCAGGTCTTCGAGTTGCTTTTGGTTGGCGAAGGTGTACTCCTGAATGAGCGTCTGCTCTACCTCCGTGCTGCCGTTCTCGGCCTGGGTGCCCTTGCTGGCGCCGCTGCCTTTTTTCGGGCGGCCCTTGCCGCGAATACCGAGCTCGTCGGTCTCCAGGGCAAAGCCGGATAGCGCTCCGCTGTCGGTGTTCTTGGTTTCGGCGCCGGTGAACTGGTCGAGCTGAAAAACCCAGCTACGGCGGTTGGTGCCGCCTGAGGTCGGGCACTTGCGCGAGCTCAGGCCGTTGGCCAGGCGGTTGCAAATAGTGGTCGTAGGCGCTAGCATAGCTAATTTCTCCTTTTAAGAATGGCCCCTGGCGCGAGGCCGGGGGCGGGTTACACAAGTGGATAGATTAGGCAGGCGTAGTGCCGATGGCGAACGAAATCAGGATATCGTAAGCGAAGCCCGAGCCCAGGCGGAAGAGCACGCGCCACCAGTTGATGCGCTCACGGGCTTCGTACTTGAACTCGGCCGTGGTCACGTCGCTCACTAGGTCAGTGGCCCAGATGAGATTTTTAGGAGCGGTGTACAGGGCCAGGTGGGGCGAGGCCGTGGGGAAGTCCAGTTTCATGTACTGCTCCCAGATTTTCAACTCCTGAATCTTGATGCCGTCGTAGAAGTAGGTGCGGGTGGCCTTCTCGTACTCCAGTTTTTTGGAGTCCTCGCCATCGCCGGGGGCGTAGGCAAACTTGAGCAGGCGGTACAGGCTCTTGGTCAGGTAAATGACCTTTTGCGCGTCGTCGATATCCTGCAACTCATCCGAGCAGTTGGCCACCAGGTCTTCGAGCACGTCGAAGATTTTCTTAGGGGTAGCCTTCAGGGCCGCGTAGTCAATGGCGGTGCCCCGGTAGGCACCAGTAGCGCCCTGCTGGCCGGCTACCGGCGCGGCCGCCAGCAGCTTTTTGCGCAAGCCGTTGGCCGAGTTGTAGTTTTTGTCGGCGCTGGTTTTGTCGCCCAGCATCCAGATGCGCAGCGCATCGCCGTATACCACCGGGTTTACCTGGTCGTTGAGCGCGATGTCGAGCAGGTTGGCGAACTCGGGCTGGTTGCCGACCGGCACCTTAACGATGCCGCCTTCGGCGTAGGCCTTCACCAGCGTTTCGATTTCGGTACCTGTCAGGTCCGAGTCCGTAGCGTGGCCGGCCTTGAGCATGCCCTGCATGATGGTGCCGATGAACGTTTCGGCGCAGTCCTGGTCGGACGCTACCAGCGGGTCAACGCTGATGGAGTTGGTCACGAACTTGGCCAGGGCTCCCGTTTTCTGGAACTCGCCGCAGCCCGTGTCGGCCACGGTCACCTTGTTCTTGGCCAGCAAGCCTTGCAGCAGCACGCTGGTTTTAATATTTTCCACCACGCGGATACCGAGCTCTTCGATGGTAGGCACCGAGGCGGCCGGCATGGTCACAATGGCGACGGGCGGGCGGTAGGCGGGAATGTTCTCAAAAAACATAACAGATTGAAGCTAAAGGCGATATGGTGACAGGGTGGCGCGGGCTTAGAGGCCGGCGTGGTGGGCAGCCTTTGCCTTGGGCTTGGGCGCTTTCGGGTCGATGGTTTGCACTGCACCACGGGCGCGGGGCGTGGGCGGCACCGTCTTGCTGAACTTGGTTTCGAGGTCGGCAATGGTTTTGGCCTGCGTCTCGATGAGCTTGCGTAGCGAGGCGACGGCTGGCGTCTCGCCAGCAGTTTCGTCATCGCCCTCTGCCTCGGGGGTATCGGCAATCGACTCTACCACGCCGCCGGCTACCGCGATGTCGCGGCCATCGGCTGTGCCGTAGGTGCCATCCTCAGCCGCAGCCGTCAAGGCTTCGTCGGTGAAAACTTCCGAGCCCTCGGCCAGCGCACCATCGGTGTAGAAGAAGGCGCCGTTGTCAAGCTCGGTGCTTTCGACTACCGCTTCGGGGTCGCTGTCAGCGCCCTCAACTTCGGCTTTCACGCCCAGTGACTTGGCCAGGGCAGCCACGGCATTAGCATTAGCCTTTTGCTGAGCGGTCAACGCAGCAGGGCGGGCAGCAGCTTTGCGGGCAGCAGCCGTAATGGGAATTACTTTCTTAGCCATAGGGCGAGGGGTTGGGGCGGGCTTAGCCGCTGATTTAGCTTTGGGTTTGGCGCTGGCCACGGGCTTGCGGGCCGTGCGCACGGCGTATTTGTCGGCGCGGGCCACGGCCAGGCGCACGGCTTTGAGACGAGCCTGCACGGCAGCGGCAGCAGGTGCCTTGCCCTTGAGCGGGTTCACTTTCGTCGCAAAGCCGAAGGCCAGCGCCTCCGTGGCACTCATGAAGCGGTCTACCGCAATGAGGGCGCGTACCTCTTCCTCCGATTTGCCGGTGCAGGCTACGTAGAGGTCAACCATGCCCTGCTCTTCGCGGTCGAGACGGTCAGCATCGGCCCGGATATCCTCCGAGCGCTGCGACTGGCTGCCCTCCGAAAACAGGGGGCGGTGCACCATCCATTGCGCCGTATGCTCCAGCTCGATTTCATCGGCGGCCAGGGCTACGATGGTGCCCGAGCTAGCCGTGACGCTCATCACGTGCGCCCGCACCGGAATATCCAGGCTGCGCAGGTAGTTGTGAATGTCCATCGCGTGGCGGGTCGAGCCGCCGTAGCAGATGCCGAATTGCAATAGGATGCTATCGACGAGTACGCCATCGTATTCGGCGTATTGCAGCCGCATCTTGATGTCATCGACCGTGAAGCCGGGCACGTATTCGAGCTGGTCCCAATCGACATAGCCGGGGCCAATGTATTCTCCGACGGTGATGGCGAGCTCTGGCATTGTTGCGAGCGCCATTTGGGCGCTGTGCAACAAAGGTTTTAGCTCGGCTTGGGGGCTGGCAAATAGTGCTCGAACTTCACGAGCAGAACGCGAGCAAAGTGCGAGCACTTATTTTTTATGGTCGTAAATCCCAAGCCCAGCATCGTTAAAAAGCTCAAGCAGATGGCAGCCGACGAGGGCATCACCTTGAACGCGATGATTACCCCGTTCCTCAACGACATCGCGGCCGGGCGTCTGGTGCGGGTGGCCCACTACCCACCGCCGGCGCAACAGCACAAGGCGGCGTAAAACAAGTATTAACCATTGCTGATGCGCTGCGTCTCAGCATTACGCGCTAGCCCAGCTTCCACGTCCTGAATAGTGGCCCGCACCTTGACCTGGCTCATGGCGCGGGCCAATTGCTTGTAGTCCATGCCCTGGCTCACATTGCCCCGCAGCTGGTCAAGGATGAGCGGCTGCGCCACGCCGCCCAGCGCCATGCGGGGCACAGCCAGGTTCGGGGCCAGGGCTCGCCCGCCGGCCAACTGGTTGACGGTGCTGGCCAACGAGAGCAGTAGCGGGTTTTGGCTTACGCCTTTGGTCAGTACCGGCTCGCCGCCTTCAATCTCAATACCAGTGTGGCGCCCCCCACGATAGAGCGGAATGCCGCCCTGCGCGTGACTCGGCCCGTAGGCGATGCCGCCCTGCTCCAGCTTCAGGATGGCCGCCGCGCCCGCTGCCGCCGCCGAGATAGAAAGAATATCCTTGGCCACGGTGTAGGCCGTGCCCAGGATGGGGCCGGCGGGCGGCGGTACAAAGGCGGCAATTTGTGCGCCGGCCAATTTATTGGCAGCCAACTCCTTTTGCAGGTTCAGCGCAATCTCAGCCAGGCCCAGCACCTTTTTGATAGCCAGTGCCGCTTGCCCGGCGGCCGACTCTTCACCGAACAGGTTGATAATCGTATCGGTGTGCGCAATAGCCGCTTGCAGGGTGGCTTCCTTGATTTCCTGCTTTACCTCCTCCTGGCGCTTGGTTTCGGCCGCCACCCGACGAGCGCCCTCCACCTCATCGGCTTGGGCTTGCTTGCGGTTATCGGCATCGCTCTGGCGGTAGTCGCCATTTATAACCGACTGCGCATCGGTGCCGGCTTTGTTGATGGCCGCTAGCCGACGCTGGTACTCGCCTTCAAGGACCGCACCACTGGCGTAATCCTTTTCGAGTAGTGCCCGCTTGTTGTCGAGGTAGGTTTGTAGGTCGCGGGTGGCCTGGTCGTACTCCAGCTGCCGACGCTGCTGCTCGGCCTGCGCATTGATGGCGGCAATCTTGGCCGTGTTGTCGGCGTTGGCCGCCAGGCCCGCGATGGCGAGCCGGCGCTGATTCTCAATCTGGTCGGTCTGAGCTTGCAGGGCTTCGGCACTGCCTTCCTGCTGTTGCGTGAGCCGGGCGCTGGTTAGGTCCACCTCAGCTTGCAGCGCGGCCTGTAGCCGGCGGCGGTTGAAGTCGAGCGAGAGGGCGAGCGAGTCTGTTTCGTACTTGACATCAATCGCCTTTTTCTGGGCTACGGTGAGGTCCTTTACGTTTAGCTCAGCGGCCCGTGCGTTGGCCAACTTTGCCTGTAACAGCCTTAGTTCTTCGTCGGAACTGGTTTTTACCTGGGCCAGCTGCTTGTCGAGTAGCGCCTTTTCGAGCGCCAGCGCCTGGGCCCGGCCAGCGATGCTCTTATCATAGCCCTCCTGCACCAGGCTGTTGATTTTGTTCTGGAGCTCGGTTTGCAGCGTGAGCGATTCTTGCTGCGTATCGGCCTGCTCGCGTTGCAAGTCGGCTAGGCGGTCGCGGTCTTCATTGGTCACTACCTTGCGTAGCTTCTGGCCAGCCAACTCATTGCGAATCTTGTCCTCCTGCAACTTGACCTGCGCGGCCAGTAGCCCGTTTTCAATAGCGGCCGCCTGCTTAGCGGCAGCGGTGCGCACGGCTACCGACTTGGTGCTGTCATCGCTGAGCTTTTTGAGCTCTTCGATGCGGGCGCGGCTCTGGCTGCGCTCGACGTTGAGTGCCCGCTCGGCCGCCAGGATGCGCTGGCTCTCGGCCTCAAGCGCTTCGCCGGACTTGGCGGCAGCCAGCGCCACTTTACCAAACGCTTCCAGTTTGCCGCTGGCATCGGTTACGCCGATGGTCAACTGAATCAGGCCGTCGTTGGCCTTGCGAAAGTCGCGGTCAGCCAACGCCTGAAAGATGATGCCAATGGCCTTGACGCGGTTAAGAAGGTTTTGCTCAATAAACGCTATCAGGTCGGTAATAGCCTGCTTTGGGTTGTCGAGGGCCGCGAATAGTTGCTCGCCAAACTCGGCCGCGGTGCCGACTACGACATCGAGCACGGCTTTGAGCCCGGCAAACTTGCGGCTCACTAAGTCAATGCCGGTTTGGGATTTGGTGAGGAAGGCCACCACCGAGCCCAGCACTACCACCAGCGCGCCGAGGCCGGTGGCCAGCAGCGCCAGGCGCAGGAAGCCCAGGGCTGTGACGTTGCCGCCAATAGCTGCCTTGGCGATAACCTGCGCTTTGCTGAAGGTTTCCTGGGCCTCGGTCACCTTCGAAGTGATGCCGCCCAGCAAGCCCGATTCCTTAATAGCATCCCGGAGCGACGCCGAATAGTTGCCAACGTTGCGGCGGTTGTCGCCTACCCGTTGGCCAGCTTTGAGCAGTGCCTCATTAGTCGCCTCCAGCTGCGCCGCCAACTCGCGGCCGGCCTCGGTATTCTCGCGCTGCTCTTTGCTCAAGGCGTTATACTCAGCCGTGAGTAGCGCGCTCTGGGCTTTGAGTTGGTCCACTGAGCCCGTGGCTTTGCCAATGGCTGAGCGGTAGGCGTCGAGGTTCTTGGTTAGCGCCGTTTGCTCCTGCTGCTGGCCCTTTAGCTTGGCTTGCAGCTCAACGGTACGCTTGGCAAACTCCTCGTCGCTGACCGTACCCGCCTTGCGCTCGGCCGTGAGGGCGGCCTGCGCCTTGCGCGTAGCTTCGATGTCGAGCACCAGCTTTCGTAGCTTTTTCTCTGTGTCCTCTTCGGATAGCTGCACTCGCAGAATGACAGTATTTTCGCCTTGCCCACTCATAATAACTGAAGAATGAATCTGTTTAACTCTTTCCTTGGCAATCACCCAGGAAATAATTTGTGGTTTTTCTTGTCTACTAGCGGCGTATATATTGCCTGCGCATTGGCGCTTATGCCGTTTGTGGTAATAGCCTATGTGAAGCAGCAGTACACTAGTTTATTACGTCTTATTGCAGGGGCCATAATTGTAATGTCCGCAATCTTTTTAGTAGCATTGGTTAGCTATCATATACTTAATAAAGTACCTGACTTAGGAAATAACTGGGTGTGGAATTATTTGCTAAACTTCCTTTCGCAAATCGTAGTAGCTGGCGGTATTTTTCTAGGGATTTTGGCTCTTGGCAAGCGCACACTAAAGCTTAGAGCTCAGCAGGCGCAAGCCTAATACCACTCGCCCTTGTACCACTCGGCCGAATACCATTCGCGCATACCACCCGGCGGTACTGCGGGCGGCCCGAGGTGCCCAGCGTTGAGCCGGCAGAGCTTCACCTCGACCGGACGGCGGGCATCGTACTCACTGACCTGCGACACAGCGAAGTAGTCCCCTAGCAGCCCGTCCCAGATGGGTACCGAAAAATCCAGTTCGGCAATATCTCTAGGGCTAAGGCGGTAGCGCTCGGTCAAGTAGCGGCTCTCATCGAGCATGGCGCGCAGGTCCTGCCAGTAGTAGGTTAACACGGTTTTATCAAGCACCAAGCTCAAGTCCGCGCTATCGAAGTAGCTGGCCGTAGTGGTGAAGCCCGCCAGCACGGCGGCCGTAGTGTCGGTGGCCGCCATCATGATGAGCTGGCCAGCGATGTCGGGCCCGGGCGGCCGCAGCGTGAGTCGCGGCTGCGCCTTTACGCTGCTATACTTGACGGGCGAAGCAGACGCGTCGTCGGTATCGAAGTTGAGGATGCGCAGCAGCGTCGGCACCTGCTTGCTGTTTTCGGTGGCCGCAAACGGCAGCGTGGCCATCTCGTACTCGGCGGGCAGCACCTCATCGGCTACGGCCAGGCTGCCATCGCCGTAGCCAGTCAGCACGTTCTCGTCCTCTTTCCACAGTAGCTTGTTGAGTTGGCCGTAGTTGCCGAACCGATAGGCCAGGCCGCGCTCGGGCGGGCGGCCGAGCACGGCGCAGCTGTCGCGTTTGGCAGTCCAATCCTTTGCGTGGCTCACATTGGCCAGTAGCTTCCAGCCGGGGGCGAAGCGCAAGTGCGGGGTGTACTGGTCCACTTGAATAGTGAGGCCCTGCGCCAGCATCATTGCCTTCACGAAGTCGAGCTGTTTCATGGCGGGGAGCCACTCATTGAGCTTCACCAACCCGCCAGGCGGGAACTCATCGAGTAGGGTGACCACGAACTGCGCCTGGCTTATCAAGGCACGGGTGGGCGCTACCTGGCTCGTAGTGATGCCGGTGGAGGGGCCAATCTGCCAGATAGGGTCGGTGGGGCCAATGCCCAAAGTTTTCCACTCATCACCCTGCCAATAGGCCTCTACTCGGTCGGTCGGCTTGAGCAGGTAGCGCTCCAGCTTGGGCGTGAAGCTGCGCGTTAAATAGCCGCCATCACTGGCATCGGCGCTAGTAATGCGATGGCTGTCAGCACCAATCTGCTGGCCCTGGCCGTCATAGACAGGCTGCCCATTGACATAGAGCAGCACTTTGCAACTCACCTCGCCCGGAAACTCACCACGACAGCCGTAGCGCACAGGCAGCGTAATGGCTAAGTCGTAATAACCCAGCGTGTCAGCCGTGTAGGTGAAGCCTATGTACGTGGCGCCTGTGGTTGGCCCCACGTAGGGCTTTTGCCTGAAGTAGTCGAAGGGCAGCTTTTCGGCCGCAAACTCAGCTTGGTGCGCGATGCCCGGCAGTCGATTAGGCACACCGGGCTCATATGGCACTGTTATGCCCGCTTTGAGCGCCCGCGCATCGCGGTAGTCCTGCGGGTACACGTAAGGGTTGGCGCTGGGCACGTTGAGCTGGGCGAACAGCGGCTCGCCTAGCAGGCTGTCGGCCGTGAAGCCGGCATCGGCCACAATCTGACGCAGCACCAGGTCGGCCGCGCAGGACGGGTAAAGCGTGTAAGGGTCGAGGTTGGCGAAGTCAACGGGCTTGCCCCGCTCATAGACCTCATACCCCCAGCCCTGCGCCTGCCAGTGGGCATAGGATAGCCCTGCCAGGATGTTGGCGGGTGTCCAATTATGGTCGAAGCGGCTCAGGTCAAGGTCGGCCAGCGTCTTATCGCCTAACGCCTCGACCAGCCGTTTGTTGCCGCCGATGAGTTGCAGCTTGTAGCGGCCCTGGGCGTAGCCCTTGATGAGCAGCGTGGCCAGCGGTAGCGTCTCTACCCCACCACTGGTAAGCACGGCGGGTACGCGCTTGTAGGCCGCGCCCACGGCGGGCTGGTTGGCGGCCGCGTGGCCCAGCAGCCGATGATTCTTGGCCGTGGCGGGCACGCTGAACTCGGGTGAGTAGTCGGATTGGATGGTGTCGGGCTTGGTGCGGTCGTTGGCCTGAAACGAGGGCAGCAGTTGCGTCTCGTCATCGAGGTCGAGCGGCACGCGGTGGCCGGCTACGTCAAGCAGGATGGCGTTGGCGGTGGTGCTCATTGCCCCTGCGCCCACTCGGGCATTGCTCTTGAAACGAAAGCTGTACCTCATTCTTAGCCACGCCCAGGCGGCCCACCTCCCGGTTGCCGCGCTCGACCACGATGGCCACCCAGTCACCACCGGGCACGAGCTGCGCCCAGGCCTGCGGCGAGCGCCAGAGCGTGCGCAGGCCGGTCAGCAGGGCATCGCCCTTGAACACGCCGCTGCTGGCCTTGTAGGTCTGGTAGGCCTGGCCAGGGTCGCTGTAGCGCAACTCACTGGTAAGTGCCTCGCGGTACTGCTGGCCGTCGCTCACGGTGTCGCCCAACTGCGGGCGGTTTTGGAATACCCAGAAGTCGAAGCCGCCCTGCGGGTTGAGCCACGCCACGGGCAGCGGGTTGAGCGGGCAGGGCAGCGAAACAGCCGATGGGTACACCTCATCTATGCCGCCGAACTTCATGGTCCGAGTAACCAACTTGGCCCGCTTCCAGCTGTAGCCGGGCCAGGTCGGCACAGCCGCAAAGGCAGTTAACAGCGCACCATCAAACAGGAAGGCATCGGGTACGGCAGCGTTTACCGCGTAGCCGTGCTCGAAGAGTTGGCCCGACATCGCCCGTCGCAGCTCGTAGCCGACGTAGCTGTCATCTACGGTTTGGCTGTTGAGGTCGAGCCGGTAACCGCCATAGCCATCGGGTGCGCCCAGCGCCGGGTGCAGGTACGGCCCGAGCACGAACGTGGCGTAGCCATCGGGCCCCACGGTGGCCCGCAGCCGCAACGGCGCGCTCAGGGGCCGCTGCGCCGCGAGTGGGTGGCCAGGCCGAAAGCCGATGCGCAACTCAGCTACGATAAACGCCTCGGTCTGGCCCGCCTGAGCTGCTACGCGCACGGCCATAGGCTGCCACGCGGAGCGCCATAGTGGCGTATAGCTACAGGTGGCAAAGCCGCCGCTGGTGGCCGCCGGGTCGTAGTTATCGGCGTACTCATCCTGGCAGCCCACCTTGGGCGGCAGGTAGGGCAGCACCTCCACTTGCCCGCTCACTACCTGCTGCGGGGCACTGCTGTCGGTTACGCGCAGGGTGTAGCGCGCCGGCGGCAGTGCTGGGAAGGCGCTGGGCTGGCCAGAAGTCGCCGGCTGACTCAGCAGTAGCTCCACGAGTTCGGCCGTGAGTGGGGGCGTGCCGCCGCTGGCTTGAATACTGGCGGTGCCATCGTTGAGCACCGCCGTCTCATCGGTGTGGCGCAGGCTGTCCAGCGCCAGGCGGCCGGGTTGTCCACCACCGCTACAATTGCTCTCAAAATCGCGCGAGCTACCACTACCACTGTTGTCGGGGTTGAGGTAGCTGACGAGCAGCATATAGTTATCGGGCGGCAGCGGAGCCAGGCGCAGGGGCAGGTCAGCCGTGACCACGCCGCCGCTGTAGCTGGTGCCGCTCTGGCCCGTGAGCTCGTAGCTATACGCCGCCCCGTCGCCGCCGCCCCGTAGCGTCAGGATGTCAACGAAGCCGGCGCCGTACTCGCAGCCGGTGGCCATGGTGAAGGTGAAGGCGGGCATAGGTTACGTACCTTGGATAGCGTTGGTGAGGGCGGTGCTGATGGCTACCATGTTGCCGGCAGCGATGCGGGCCTTGAGGGTATCGAGGAATTGCTGCGTAAGCACCGATTGAAAAATGCCGCTGGGCTGGCCCAGCCGGTGTAGGGCAGTGCCGTGGGCATGGATGCGGCGAGCCAGCGCCCGCCCAACCTCTTGGTAGGTTTGGCCAGGCCGCAGGGCCAGGCCCTTGGCTTCAGCCCACTGCGCCAGCGCTTCGTACAGCCGCGGCTCGCTGGCGGCCGCGCCTGAACTGGTTGGGCCGCGGCCGGTGATGAGCGTCTGGGCGTGCTGCGGGCCGAGTAGCTCCAGGTAGTCATCGCCGGCGCTGAAGCTCAACGCGGCAGCCGTGCGCCCCGTGGCATAGGCTGGCCGGCCGCTGGGCTGCTGCGGGTAGGTACGCAGCGCCTGCACGGCACTGGCCAGTAGCTCGGGGCCGGCCTGCCGGAAGGCCAGGGAGGCGGAGGCTAGCATACCCGTGGCAGGTCGATGGTGAAGTCGATAAAAAGCCCGGTGCCAATCTTGGTGCCGTTGCGGATGGTGGGCGTGCGGCTCATCGGGCCACCCGACAACTGGAAGCCATCGGCATCTTGCAGCAGCAGCTCAAACCGCTGGGTCAGCTCATCCATGTCAGATTGAATCTGCACCGTGTTGTCGGGGGTGCCATCGGCGCCCGCATTGCCCTCGTAGTTGGCGTTTTCGTGCTCATCCTTGCCGTAGAAGCCCATGCCGATGCTGTAGCGCACCACGCCCGCCAGTAGCTGGCTGGGCTGCGTGTTGAAAAACTCGCACATCGGGAAGGCCTCGTTGTAATTGATGCCGTTGGCGGTTTTGGCCCCAGCCCAAAAGGATTTGGCCCCGGCTTGGCGGGCCAGGGCTTCGAGGGCTTTGACGAGTTCGAGATAGGTCATGAGTCCTTTTTCTGAGTGATAGCCTTGCTGTAGCGCCGCTGGTAGGCTGAGCGGGCCGCTTCCATGCGCAACTTGGTGAGCGTTGTTTCAGCATCCATGTCTAGGATGGGCATGTAGTTCAAGATGTTGCCCTGCGCCAGCGCATCGAGGCCAAAAAGCGGCCCAAAGCGGTCTTCCATGTATTCATAGCCTGCATCCACTTCGGCGTCTTCGGGCTCAGTGGCGTCTTCGGGGTCGGCGGCATGGCGGTCAAAGAGCGCCTGTAGCTGGTCAAAAAAAAAGCCATGTCCGCGTAAACCTCTGTCGAGGGCGCAGCCAGCAGGGCCGCCTCGCAGGCTGCTACTTTGCCCTCGTAGGCCTTGCCCCACATCAGAAAGCAGCGGCAGAGCGCCAGCAGGTACGGCCCGTAGCTCAGCCACGGCCGACCCTCGCACTCTTCCATGCGCAGTTGCACGGCGCGAATCAGACCGTAGGGTAGCATACCGATATCGGGTAGTCCTGGCGTAGGCAGCAGTTCCAGCACGGGGCTAGTGTCCTTGGTAAATTCGATGAGATTCGCTATGAGCGGCACATCCATATAGGCCAACTGGTTGAGGCTGCCGGCTTCGAGGCCTAGCAGCAGTTCGGCTGCGGTGCGCTGGTCGCCTTCGGTGGGGGCCAGCAGCGCTACGAAAGTGGCCAGGGTCACATCGGCCCAGCTAGTGGGGACGGTGAGCACTTGGCCATCGCTTAAGGGGAGTTGGTAAGGCATTAGCTGATAAGAGAAGATTTGGCACTGCGGCGCTTGTAGTTGGGGGCGGCGAGCTCCAGCATTTCGCGCATGATGAAGTTGTCGCCATCATCGGGCGAGCGGCCTAGCGCGGCTTTCATGGTGGACTTAGGCACCAGTCGCAGTTTGCCGTCGCTGTCGGGCTTGAGGCGCTTCCACTGGGCAAGCTCTTCGGCGATGCGGTCCCACTCAATCCCAGCGGCTTCAGGGTACACGAACACTTCGCCCCGCACCATGCGAGCAGACATGCGGAAAGCGCACTGGCTTTTCAGGTTGTCGTAATTCTCCTTGGGCGGCTCCAGCTTACCCGTTTTAGGGTTGCGGATTTTTTCGGCAGCGGGGTCGGCTAGCGGCACGCTGTTGGCCACGAAGGGCAAGCAGCCAGCAATGAGGTCTACCACGCCGCCACCTACGCCGTCGTCATCGACTACCACCTGGCCAGCGAGAATGCGATGCTGGCGCATCTTGAGCTTCACCGCATCAGCTACATCAGGCACCGCATAGTTCTTGAGCACCGTGCGCTCGACCATCCGAAACCCTTGCCAGCGGTAGATGACGGTGGTGTCGCTGCCGAAGCGGGCCACGTCTACGGTGAGACAGTGCCGGCCCACGGCGACCGTGTCGTTGAGCAGCAGCTGGGCAATGGCATCGTAGCCGACCAGCACAGTGGGGTCATCGTCGTATTCGAAGTTGCCATCGAGTAGGCGGGCCACCGTCACGGCATCGGAGCGCCGCAGGTTGGTCAGGTAGTCCTCGCTGACAAAAGGGTTATCGGTGGCTAGCGATACGACGAAGGCTTTGTGCGGTTCTAGGCGGCCCTCGACACTGGGCTTATAGAAGTCGGTGTAAATCCAGTTCTTGCTCGGGTTGCAGGTGTAGAGCACCTTGGGGATGGTGCGCCAGGGTGTCCCATCGGGCTGCACCCCGTTGAGTAGCGAGAAACGGCCACGCAGCACACTGATGGCCTTGGGGTGTATCTGCTGTGCCTCATCGACAAAAGCGCCAGTGAGGTCATAAGAACCCAGCCGGTCGAACTCAGGGTCTGAGGGTATCCACTTGATTTCCCGAAAGAAAATGACGCTGCCGTTGTGGAAGGTAGCTGTGAGGCTGGTAGCGTTGAAGGTGTACTCGGCCTTTACTTTTAGCTCTTTACTGACCTTGTGAAAGGTGAGTAGCGTGGTGTCGCGCAGCTTCGTGAGTTCTTCGCGGGCCGTCAGGAAAGCGCAGCCTGCCATCTCCATGCAGCACATAATCACCCAGGCGTTACCAATCCAGGACTTGCCGCCGCGCGCTCCGCCACCATACATCACTTCGTTAGTGATGAGGTCGCGCAGCAGCCGCAGGGCCTTGCGCTGCTTCTTGAACGTCCTAAGCTTCGCTATCATCGGCCTCGTCGTAATCCACAATGGCAAACCCGGTGACCCGCTGGCCGCCGCTGGTCACATCAAGCTGCCGGCTGTCGCCGTACTTTTTGGGAGCCAGCTTACTCATTACCCATTTGCGCGCATCAATCCGCACCTTTGAGCGAGTAATCCATTCATGGTTAGGCAGCGGGCCGTACTCGCCCGCAATGGTGTCGGCTACCGTCAGGTCGGAGATTTCAAGAATCTCATCAAGCAGGGCGTCGGCCTGCCTCGCACGCGCTCGCGCGTACTGGTCCGGAAACCCGTGCTCGTTAGCGTCAAGCCAGTCGTAAACTGTTGAGCGCCCTGGCATATTCTTCTCTTCACAAATGCTACGCAGCGAGCGCCCTTCGGCCAATTGCTGGCAGATGTACTTAGCTATTTTGGGGCTGTAATTTGTTGGGCGGGCCATGCTTCAAAGTTCCGCTTAGGCAGCAGCGGGGCGGGTAGCAGGCAAAATGTTTTGTTGCACAGAATTGGGCAACGCCACTAGCTCGAACCCGGCATCTATGCCGAGGCGGCGCAATTCCAGGTAGAGCGGCCCGGCGAAATCGGGTGGCAAGGCCGCAAACAGGGCCGCAGCCAGCGCCGCAGCCCGTAGGCGGACGTTGCCCCGGTCGGCCCGGCCCGAGAGCGCCAGCGCGCCCGCAGCGCTTTGGCGGGGCAGCAGCTGCCAGCGCGTGCCGGGCGTAGTAGGTGGCAGCAGCAGCACGGCGACAGCAGGACCGAGCAGGCGCGTGGCTTCGCCGTTGAAATTGGTTTGGCCGTCGCGGTAGAGGGTGAGGGTGGCAGCGGGCAGGTAGGCGGGCATAGTGGGCAGGGCAGAAAAGAGGTTATTCCAAAACGGGTAGCGGCTGCGCCCCCGGCCACATCTGGCCGACGAGGTAGCGCAGCGAAGCATCGGAGAGGTAGCGGCCATTGTGGTGCCAGCAGAGCCAGCCGGGCCACAGGTCGGCGTGGCAGAAGTAGTCGAGCTGGTGCTGGTCGAGGCGGCAGCGCTGCCAGGTCTGGCGGTCGGGGCCCTCGGCCAGGGTGCAGGTGGTTTCGTCGATTAGGGGCGGGGCGATGAGGCGCAGGTCGGGCATGGGGGGCGGCTGGTAATGATGGCAATAGCCTGGTCGGGCGTGTACACGATGTGGTAGGTAGAGCCGCGCCAGGTGCGCTTGAACTCGGCTTCGCCCTCGGTGAGTTGGTCCTTCTCGGTAGCTTTTATCTCCATCAGGAAAGTGAGGCCGCGGTAGCCGACCAGGATATCGAAGCAATTTTTCAGAACGTGCACGTGCAGCACTGAAGCACCAATAGCCCGCAGCGCTTTCACGACTGCGGGCTGGTTGGCATCGACGCGGGAGGCGGTGCGCAGGTGAGACATTAGCCGTGTTAGTAAGTCGAGGCCAGCGTTAGCTCCTGCGTAGTCTGTGGGGCTGAGGCAATCCAGCCGCTTCCTTCGGGTGGATTGTACACCTCGCGGCTGCGCTGGTCGATGGCCTGCTGTAGCTGAGTAGTCAGTGCCTGGGCCTCGTGGCGGGGTAGGCGCGGCAGCAAGCCATTCAGGGCGCGTAGCAGCTGGTGGGCACCAAGCATCGGGTGGCTGAGCGTAGCACTGAGTATTCGCTGGGCATGGTCGGTGGCCAGCAGTGAAGGGTCGGGGCGCTCGCCACTGCCAAGGTCTTCTAGGGCGGTGCGCAGGTGGCGCAGCAGTTCGGGGGCGGTGTCGGCGCTCACGCCCAGCACGTAGCGGTCGCCCTGCTCAAGGTCGCCACAGCGGAAGACAGAGGCGCACAGCCATTTGGTCGCCAGGCCGTGGTACTGTGGGCGGGGCAGGTAGTCTGCATAGGCCCAGTAGATGATGCAGTAGCATTCCTGGCTGTAAGCGTAGGCGGCCCGGCTGCACTCGTTGGCGGTTTCGGGGGAGAGGTTTGGGTAAGTCATGTCAGGTCGGCGCTAGTGATTTGGCGAGGGCCGAAGCGCTCGGTAGTGGCTTCCGCCTCAAAGCCGGTGCCGGTGGCTTCGCTGGTGCGTATTGGCGGGGTGGCGGCTGGTGGGGCTGGGGCGCCATTGCCAGTAAATAGCTGCGGGGCCGGGGCGGCCGGCGAGGCCGCGTAGAGCTTGGCTACCTTCTCATCATCGAGCGGGCTCCACCGGTCATGGCCCCAGCGGTAACGGTTGGTGATGGGGTCCCAGTTGATAGGTACCATCGGCGGCACCCCGTCAGCCTTGTAGCCGATTTCCCCGCGTTTGGCTACGTCGCGCTCATCCTTGCACTTGAGGGCAAAGAAGGCAGCTTGTGTATTGCCCTCGATAAAGTCAAAGGGCCGGTGCATGGCCCCGACGTAGTGCGCCATATTCTCCCAGGTTTGCCCGCCCGAAATCATGCCGCCCGTGGGTACCGGCCGGCTTTTGCCGTAGCCCATTTCTTCGCTGGCCCGGCGCGGGTGGGCTGTGAGCACTAAGCTCTGGCCGGTATCCATGCTCCACTTGGTGCAGAGGCCGAGCGCGTGAATCAGGTAGGACTCGTCACCGCCTAGCTTTTGCTTGGCTGTGTGGTTGGCCTTATTCCAGGGGTCGAGCATGCAGTGCGCGATGCCCTCCTTATCCTGGGCCCCGCCATACTTGGCGATGGCCGTCTCGAAGTAGGCCAGCATGTCGGCGGGCGTGTAGGGCATCCCCGAGGGTGGGTCGAGCAGGATGATGCGGTCGCGCACATACTCCGCCGCTCGCTTGTATTCGGGCAGGCTCAGGAAGTTCTTTTGCGACTTATCCGTGGGGCGGCCGGTGAGCGTGTGGACCAGCCCTTGGTAAAACCGCTTGGCCGGCAGGTTCTCGCTGGGCCAGATGACCGACTTTTTGCCGGTGAACACGGCCCGCAGCAACAGCAGCTCGAAGAACAGCTGGCTCTTGCCGTGGCCCGGCCAGCCGGTTATCACGTTGGTGTAGCCGGGCATCCACTTGAAGTAGGGGTCTAGGTGCTTGTTGTGGGTGGTCTGGCCCTTTTCACGGCCGTTGTGGTACTCCTGCTGCATCTGCTCCCAGATAGCCTCGTTCAGGGTTACCAGCGCCTTTTCGGCGTCGGGGATGGTGGGCAGAATACCCCCCTGGCCCTTGCCGGCAGCGGTGGGGTCTACCTTTTTGCGGTTGAATTTATCACTTAGGGCCATGCGTAGCGGGTGGATAAGTGGTGCTGGGTGTATTGAAAAACAATGATTTGCGTACTTCCAGTGGTAGGCGCTGACCGGTCATGAGCCGCGTGGACACGAAACGTTGCACCTGGGCCACGAGCGGCGAGGGCGTATAGCTGGCCGGGGGCACGATGATGGCGTACTGGGCGTAGAGGCTCGTTAGGCGTTCGTACTTCTGCTCAGCTTTGCGGTAGCCACGGACGTAGCCGAGGCGATACACGGGGTCTTTCTCGCGGTAAGCCAGCAGGTCGGCCGGACTCATCTTGGCGAGAATGGCTTGCTCCAGGGTGGGCACGGGCTGCGGGGCGGGCCGCTCGGCGTGTTCCAGCGCGTGGCGGTAAGCCGACAGCAGGCGCTCGGCAGCTTGGTCGTAGCGGCCCACGGCGGAGATGAACTCGGTGAGCTGGTAAAGGTGCCGGCGGTCGGCATCGCTCAGGCTAGGCGCGGCCTCTTGCTGGTCGCAGTACTCGGCGAGCGGGCCGAGGCAGCATTCCAACTCAGCAGCCAGCTCGGTCAGTTCTACCTCGTCGGGGAAATAACTAGGGGTTTCGATGGTGGGGTGCATGAGGGGAGGGCATTAGGCAGCCACGGCGTATTTGGCGAAGTGAGCATCTTGCTCGGCATCGGCGCGGGCTTGCTGCTCGGCCAGAAAGTCTTCGTTGAGTTCGGGAACCGGCAACAGAGCCGGGGCGGGTACTGGCACGGGCTGTTGGCCAGAGCGGGCAGTGGGTAGTTCCTCATCCTGCCAGCACTTGCCGTTGAGGTAAGTCAGCGGGTTTTTGCGGAATTGCTTGTCGGGGGTAGCAGCGACGTATCCCGGAATGTGAGCCAGGGCAGCTTGACGTTCGGCAGCGGTCAGCGTGTTCCAGCGCTGTTCGCACTTATGCCTGTCCTCCTTCTTGCCGTAAGCCTGCCAGAAGTCAGAAAATGCTGCCTCCCCGGCGGCAGCCGGTGGTTTAGTTTTCCTTTTAGTTTTCTCCTTATATATACAGCCTTCACTTTCCCTATCACTTATACCTTTACTTATACCCGCATTTGTACTTGCGCTTTTACTTGTCTCAGGCAAGGGTATTTGCGAAGCATCGGGGTCTAGGAGGCGATACACCGTAGGGTTGCGCTTGTGGCCTGACGTGAATTCTAATAGCCCTGCCTGCTTGAGTCTGTTGCGAGCACGAACCAGCGTGGATTCTACCATCGGGTGGAGGGTCGCGCAGAGAAGATGGTTTGGGTATTGAAATTCGGTAGGCCAGCCTCGGTCATTGCACAAAGCCACTAGTTCATAGAACAAGTCGGCTTCTTGGGAAGAGAACGAGAAGCTGGGGCGCAGCTTGCGGAAATGGTTGGCGAGGGTGTAGCCGTTCATGGGACAGGAGCCCGCCTAGCAGGCTAGGCGTAAAGGCTCGCGGAATAAGTCCCCACTGTCTACCCGCAGCAGGGCGGCGTACACATCGGCCGCGGGGGCCAGGTGCGCGTTGCGGGTGCCCCACTCGCGCAGGCTGGTCAGGCCCCGGCGCAGGCGGGCTTTGAACTGGCTCTCGGCAATCCCGAGCTTGGCGGCGGCCGTGGCTTCGGGCAACCCCTGGTAGTAGTACATGAGCACGCAGGCGCGGGCGCTGGCGTCGAGGCCCAGCACGGCGTGCGTCACGGCTTCCACCACGGCCCCGGCTTGCTGCTCGTCTTCCTGGCTCACGGGCAGCAGCTCGGCCGGGGTGGCCAGCGTCGTTGACAGCAGTAGGAAAGGGTCTTCGTCCCGGCTCGGCTGGCTGGGCTTGTTCTTCTTATTGTGGTAGCTATTGGTAAAGCGATACCAGCAAATGGCGGTGGCCCAAGATGCTACGGTGCCGGTAGGGGCATACTTATGGGCGCGTAGGTCGGTCAGTATAGCTAGTAGCGCTTCCTGCACGAGGTCTTCCGCTCGTTGGGCGTCGCTTATTCCTTTGCTTTTGAGGAAGTCTACTAAGCGCGGCCGCAACTCGGCCAGTACTGGCCCGAGTAGGCCCTCATTCCCGCTTTCGTAGTAGGTGCGCACCGCCTCCTGGTGGCGCGCATCCTGTTGTTGGCGCGTCGTCATTAGGCGAAGCGTACCCGGTTCACCTCGGAGGTCCGGTAGTTGTAGATTTCCTCGAACATGGCCAGAAACTGCTTGTGGCTGGCGCACGGTACCAGGGCGCGGGGGTTCGCCAGGATTTTGCGCATGAACTCTTTGGTATCGAAGCCTTCGACGTTGGCCACGCAGTGGTACACGGCGGCCACGAAGCCCGTGTGGTTGGGCTGCTTGAAGGTGGGCACTTCGGCGGCGATGCGCTCGACCAGTAGCGCCGCCTGCTCGCCCTTGTAGGCTTCTTCGCTGGCTTTCCAGCCGCCGGCGCGGAACTCCTGCGCCCGGTTGTTGGTCGAGCCGCCCAGCATCATCTTGGCGTTGCTAAAGCTCAGGGTGGGGTGGCGCTCCCAGAACCTGGTCAGGGCCACGTAGTCGGTGCGGCCCTTCACCGCCCAGTAGTGCAGGTAGTCGGGGCCTTGCCAGTTCTTCTGGGCCACGTTGAGCGTGGTGATGTCGGCCTCGCTCAGCTGCTGGCCAATCTTGTAGTACACGGGCAGGCCCAGCTCGCGGGCGGCGGCCAGCCGGTGCTGCCCGTCGATGATGCCCATGTCGGCCGTTACGTCGAGCGGCTTGACGTGGAGCAGGTTGCTCTGGGTTATCTGCGCCACCAGCTTGCGGACGTGCTTCATGTCCACCACCCGGTTCTCGGGCAGCAGGTGAAACAGGTCGTAGTTGGTGGTCTGGTACACCGTGCCGTCGAGGGCCACGGGGGCCGCGACGAGTTCCGGGGTAGTGGTGAAGTGGTCTACTTGCTGGGCCAGGGCAGCCAGCGAAGTAGCGGCTGGCGAGTCGATTAGGGCGGTATTCATGACTAAATGAAGATTAGATGAAGAAGAAATGAATGGCAGTAGCTACCTTTGCGCCCGCAGGCGCTGGTTGTGTGGTAGCGTTTGTTTGGATTGGAAGCCGGTCGGGATGACAGCCCCTGACCGGCTTTTTGCGCTTTAGTGGCGGTAGCTGTGCCGGGTCAGGTAGGCATCCACGGCCGACTTGCGGACCCGCGCCCCTTTGGCAAAGCCAGTTTCGCCCCGCTCGATTTTGGGGGCGATGGCCTCCCGTTCGGGCTGGCCCTTGGCAGCGGCCCGGTAGGGGCGGCCCAGCACCAGCAGGCGCATGTGGCTCTCGGTGAGCTTGGCGTAGGCCGCTGCCTCGGGGATGGTCAGCCACGCATCGGGGGCGGGCAGGGTTTGGAGGTAGGCGGCTACCCCTTGCTCGACCAGGGGGCCGACCAGCGCGGCAATGAAGTCCGTGGGCAGGGTGATGGGGAAGCCGTCCATAACGCAGAAAAAAGGGGAGAAAAGACAGGTTAGGCAGCCAGGCGGCCCTGCTGGCGCTCGGGGTACATGGCAATCACGAGGCCCTCGCGGCGGCGCTCCAGGGCCAACTCGTGGGCGTGGTCGGTGAGGTCGATTTCCGAGAAGTAGAGCTGGATGCCCCCCAGCCAGCGCTCACGCTGGTTGGGCTCGGGGAAGCGGGCGGCTTCGCGGCCGGCGTAGGTGGTGGCGAATTCGGGGCAGAGCGGCACGTAGGCCCGCAACGCGTAAGGCTGGCCCTGGGCATCGACGCAGAGGCAGTAGCCCAGTACCGGCAGCACCGTGCCCTTGGGGCGGCCCGCTACCGGGGCCTTGAAGTGGAGCAAATCGCCGGGCAGCAGGCCCTCGGTGAGCGGTATTGGCTTCTCGCCCTTGAGGGCGGAGGGCAGCGGGGGCAGCAGGGGTTTTTCCATAGCTGGAAGCGTGAAAGAGTGGTGTTCAGGTGTGAGAGGAAAGACAGAGTAGGGGAGTGACTAGGCGGCCTGCGCCACGGCGGGCACCTTGTCGGGGTTGGCGGCGGCCCAGGTGGCAAAGCCTGCGGGGTTGGTTTCCTGGGCCAGGGCCAGCACGGCGGGCCAGTACTTGCTGGCGGTGTGCTCCAGGCGCACGATTTGCGAGAGGTTCGACACGTTCTTGCTGCCCGTGCGCTTGGCCAGTTCGACCGTGTAGTTGTCGGGCATCAGGTCGCGGATGCTAGTGGGTGGTTTTTGAGGGTTTTTCATGGGGTTGGAGTTTTAAGCTTCTGTGTCCAGATAACTGTACAGATTTGTACAGTTTTAATCATTTGCGTACAGAACTAGCGCCGTACCTTTCGAGGGTTAGTGTTAGTGTTGGCAAAGGTATTGAACTATACTTCATATATCAAGAAGGGTTCATGCTTAAAATGAACTTTAGTTTGAATAAAACTCATAATCCATTGACTATCAGCGAAAGATTTTTGCTGATTAGAAAGGAATTTTCCCTAACTGCTGGTCGATTAGGCGAGATAGCTGGGGTTACTGGGACGGCTATTGCTAAAATTGAAAGTGGTGAGACAGTCAATCCGAAGGCTGACATACTGTCCCGAATCTCAACTAAACTTCAGATAAACCTTAATTGGCTTCTGCTTGGCGAAGGAGATATGCTGAAGCTAGGCATATCGTCAAAAACTTCTGATATACATTACCAACCTACGGAAGGAGATACCGTACCCCGAGATGGGAGTGGGGTGATACTCTTCATAGAGGAGCCAGAGACGCACCTACATCCTGCCACCCAGAAAGCACTTCTGAAGAAACACGATGTTACCCAGCCATATCCTGCCGACCAAAACAATGCCCACGCCGTGGGCCTGCTATCGGACATCCCAATAATTGAGTTGCGTCGCGTCAGCTTCAAAGCCCGCGCTAGCTTTAATTACGCCCAACTCCAGCGCTATAAAGACAGCGACATCTTCGACACGGTACTATTTCGACTACCACCCGGCCGCACGGCCGAGGACTACGCCGACGCGCTAGTATTCGACATTGAGGGCGACAGCATGGAACCCAGCCTGCGCGACGGTCAGCAGGTAATCGCATGGCCCGTATCAGACGGTAAATGGGAATACCTGCACAACACCATCTGCGTCGTAGACTACGACGAAACAGTAACGGTAAAGGCCATCTTCAAAAATGAGTTATTCGACCGTGACGGGCTGACGCTACACGCCACCGGTGGGGCTGGCGGCTCGTTCACCGTGGCCCGTAAGGATATTCACTCTATCTGGGAAGTGCGAGAGTTCTACGGGGTAGTACCAGTGCGTTTACTTCCGTAGGGTATAACAGAATTTTAGTATAACTGAATAGCTGCGGGTATTCTACAATTCCATCGTTCTACACTTTTTGAAAGCTATGTCAACTCTACCTCCTTCACTCGTAGACCAACTCAAAAAAGGTCAAATAGTACTCTTTCTAGGTGCTGGTGCATCCATTGGGGCAATACATCCTGATGGTCAACAACCACCAATAGGTAGTAAGTTAGGCGAGTTATTGGATAACCATTTTTTAGGGGGGGCTTTTAAGGGATATCCCCTTGATAAGATTGCTGAACTAGCTATTTCTGAAACAGATTTATTTACAGTACAAGAGTTTGTCAAAAACTTACTTGATGATTTTACTCCCAATACATTCCATAAACTAATCCCTACATTGCCATGGAAAGCCATTGCAACTACTAATTATGACTTGATAGTTGAGAGGGCTTATAATGAGGTTGATGATAGAATACAGCAAGCAGTAGTATTCAAAAAGGATGGCGAAAGAGTAGAAGCTAAATTAACTCTGCCAAATCATATACCTTATATAAAGCTGCACGGATGTATTACAGAAATTCATAATTTAGATGTTCCATTAATTCTTACTCCTGAACAATATATCTCTCATAAGGAGAGTAGGAAACGTCTGTTCTCAAGATTGTTAGATTTAGCTCACGAGCATTCCTTTGTTTTTGCTGGATACACTTTAGCAGACCCAAATATAAGAGCTATAATACAAGAGGTTGAGTCTTTGAAAACGGCTAAGCCGCGCTCATACTTGGTAACCCCATCTATGACAGAAATTGAGCAACGTATGTGGTCTTCTAAAAAAATAACACCTATATTGTTAAACTTTGAGCAATTTTTAACGCAGGTTGATAAAGAGAATAATTCTATTTTAAGGAAACTGGTAGCAGATACTCAAGCCACTGAGCATCCTGTTCAAAGAAAATTTAACTCTCATGCATCCAAAGTGCCCAGCGAAGCACTCTGGATTCTTTTAAGTGTTCAAGTAGAGTTTCTTCACAGCGGTTTGAAGATAGAGAAGTCTGACCCAAAAGCTTTCTATAAGGGATATTTTGTTGATTGGTCACCTATTGAGTCAAATTTAGACGTAACTCGAAAAGTATTACAAGAAATTATGCTTGAGGTCTTTCTGGAAGACGAAAGAAACAGAGTAAGACAGCAAGAGTTAGTCGTTATAAAGGGATACGCTGGAAGTGGAAAATCAGTTTTGCTGAAGCGTGTAGCATGGGAAGCTGCGATTACTCTTGATAAATTTTGTTTATTCTATCTTGAGCGAAATAGAATGGATAATGAAGCTCTTTTAGAACTAAGTATACTAGTTAAAGAGCGGATATTCCTATTTATTGATAACGCTGCAGAGCATGTGGTGGAATTAAATCGAATACTGGCATTTGCATACGATAATAAAATACCCCTCACTATTATTACTGCGGAGCGTGCTAATGAATGGAACGAAACTTGTCAATACTTAGACCCCTTTGTGACGACAAGTTACGAATTGACGTATCTTAATAGATTAGAAATTAAAGGTTTAATTTCTCTTTTAGAGAAGCATCGTTCACTTGGACACTTAGAAGGATTGAGTGAGGAAGATAGAATACATCAATTTGAAATAAGAGCGGAACGCCAGTTACTCGTCGCGTTACATGAAGTCACGCATGGAAAGCCACTAGTAGATATTGTGGTAGATGAATATAATTCAATACAAAATCAGAAGGCCAAACTTCTTTATATAACGGTAGCGATATTACACCGTGTGGGAGTAAAAACGCGTGCTGGAGTAATTTCAAGGATTCATAACATATCTTTTTCTGATTTTAAGAATGAACTATATGCACCTCTGCAATACATAGTCTTTGATACAAAAGATAGGATTACTAATGATATTTACTATCATACTAGGCACTCTCATATAGCTGATGTTTTATTTGAGCAAGTATTGTCGAAACCTGATAGTAGATTTCATTACTACAGTCAAATACTTAGCGTTTTAAATATTGATTATGAGTCCGACAGAGAAGCATTCACTGGTATGACTAAGGCCAGGGAGCTTATGAAAGTATTTAGTGGCCAACCTTACATTCTTGATATCTATGAAATAGCCAGTGTAAACGTGGGAGAAAATCCTAATTTAATGCACCAGAAAGCTATTTTTGAAATGAATCGCTTTGGAGGAGATTTTATATTAGCGGAGGAGATGTTACAAGAGGCTAAAGCGTTAGCGCCTTGGAATAAAGGTATAGCTCACTCACTAGCTGAGTTGCAATTGAAACGAGCTGGTCGTTCTGATAATGAATATGAGAAGGAAAAATTTAGGCGCAGTAGCTTAAATATTGCTCGTAAATTAATAAGCAGCGACGAAAAAACTCCACACGCATACCATACTCTACTCAAAATTGGATTGCAAACTCTTGAAGAGGTGCTGCCTAAAATGGACACATTATTAACTCAAAATACAATTAAGGATTTTGAGCAAAATATGACGGAAGCTTTAAGGGAGTTTCCAAATGAAAGCTTTATTTTAGAGGCTGAGTCTCAATATAAGACTCTGGTTGAAAAACATCCTGAGGCACTTGAAGCACTTGAAAAAGCTTTTGCAAATAATAAGAAGGCACGTTTTATTGCTATGCGTCTAGCAAATACATACTCAAGTTTAGGGCGTGTTGATGCTGCAATTTCCGTTTTAAAAGAATGTGTTAAGCATAATCCTACTGATAAAGATATTAATTATAGACTAGCAAGGCTGCTTCTGCATACTTCAGGCTCACCTGCTGAAGTTAAACATTTTCTGCGTGCCTCTTTTGTTAAAGGTGGGAGTGGATATGAGGCTCAGTTTTGGTTTGCACGCATTCTGTATATAGAGGATAACTTTAAAGAAGCTAATCAAATATTCGATGATTTGGATAATGCTTCAACTGATTCTAAGTGGAAGCATGAGATGAGAGGTGTTATTTTGAGTAATAATAGACCCGCAGAATTTAGAGGTACTATAAATTCTATTCATGCTTCATTTGCTTTTTTAACAAGAGATGGATTAGGGGATAGAATTTTCATAAGCCGTGAAAGACAAAAAAAGGATAAATGGGATAAATTTAGAACTAGCCAGAGGGTGAAGTTCAAAATCGGCTTTACGTATAGAGGAGCAGAAGCATTTGAAATAGATATAGAGTGAAGCGTGTATGCTAGCTTGGTTGATTAGGTGTTTTTAGGTTCTTATATAATTATGCTTAAGTACGAATTGCTGACTTTATTTTAAGTGTCAAGACCGATGCCCCCGACTACGTAGCTACGTAGTCGGGGGCATTTCGGGCGCTACGGCCGTGGAGTAGAAACCGCGTAGCTTCGCCACTCCTGTAACTCTTGTCTATAATGCCCAATTTCATCCGATTTGCTGACGAGGATGGCACTACCATCAATTTAAAGTATCTGTCAAGCATAGCTTGCGAATCGCGAATAGCCAGTCAGAAGGATGCGGAAAAGAGGCCTAGCTTCTGGACTGAAGGGCAGGTTATTTACTGCATCAGGTTTACTGTCATAGGAGACTCGAAGTCTACTATGGAGTACATCAGCAAACAGTTTCGTGACCAGTGTTATAATGAAATTATAGCGCTTATCCGTCCTGCTAGCATTGGTGCTAACCCACCTGCGGACTCACTAACTCCTTCCTTTAGCACTCCCGCAACAAGTGCTGCTGAAAATTCATCGATTGAACCTGAAGCCTCTACAGGGCCACCCACCCCCAAGCCCCCACGCAAACCCCGAACACCCCGCCAGTAGGAGAGAAGCCCCGCCCCTGTAATGAAACAGCTAGGCCAGCGATAGAGGAGGGGCACCTTACTTCTTCGCCATGATTCCGTTTGCTTTCCCCATTTTTCCCGATGACCGCAACCAGTCTCCGCAGTACCGCAAGCGGGCCAACCGTCTCGCCTTGGTGGTCTTTACCCTCACGGCCCTGGTAGGCTTGGCAATCAAGTACCTGCCTAGTTAACCTACGCGCAAGCCTGTAGAAAAGCCCCGCATCAACGGGGCTTTTTCCATACCCACCAGCCTATCCAACTTACTGGCCAGCCAGCATCCCGTAAGACGAGGCTACTTCTTGTTCGGTGCCGGTGGGGTGGGGTGGCGCACGTCCACCGGCAACGTGAATTCCACCTGTACGGCCCGGCCGTTCTGCCTGCCGGGTAAGAAGCGCGGCAGCTTGCCAACAGCGGCTAGCACGGCCGCATCGGTGCTAGGGCTAACTCCTTTCACGATAGAGGGGCTGGTAACGGCTCCTTCCTGGTTAACGACGAATCGCACGAATACCTTTCCTTCCACGGCATCGCTGGGTACCACCAGGTACTGGTAGATGGCGCTTAGGATGGCGGCGCTGCCCCCGCCCCCTGGCAAAATGGGCATCTGCTCCACGTAGGTAAAGACTTTGTCGGGGGTGACCTCTTCAACCGGGTGGCCTTCCCCGGACAGGTCGGCGAGGTCGGGCGGGCCGCTGACATGCGCCTCTATTTCTACCTGCGGCGAGGTAGGCTGGCCCGTCAGCTTCACCGTCGTGGTGAACTGGTATTGCACGGGGCTCCCATAAAGTACCGCTGGCTTGAGTTGCGGTAGCGCCCGCACGGCCGCCACTGCGGCCGCTTGCACGCTCGGTTTGATGCGGTCTTTGGTTTGGTCGAATACAAAAGTGCTGGCTACCCGCCCCTTGACCGTAATGGTGACTAGGATGGTAAAAGAGCCCACTTGCTGCGCCCGCGGCGCGTCGGCCGGGAAGCGAAAGCGCGCCCGGATGGCCGCCGCTAGGGCCTTGGTGCCGCCGCCGGTGGGCAGCTCAGGCACCTTGTCGGCAAAGCCATAGGTCTGGTTTACTTCCTCATTCTGCGCGTGCGCCAACTGCGGGCTACTTAGGTACAGCAGGCTGCTGACCGATAGTAGATAGCCCCAGGTAAGTGTTTTCATGCTGCAAGCTAATGCTCTCTACCATTTGCTTTAGCAAGAAGCCCCCACGCAAACCCCGAACACCCCGCCAGTAGGAGAGAAGCCCTGCCCCTGTAATGAAACAGCTCGGCCAGCTATAGAAGAGGGGCACCTTACTTCTTCGCCATGCTGCCATTTGCTTTTCCCTTTTTCCCCGATGACCGCAACCAGTCGCCACATTATCGCAAGCGGGCCAACCGCCTCGCCTTGGTGGTCTTTACCGTCACGGCCCTGGTAGGCCTGGCAATCAAGTACCTGCCTAGTTAACCTACGCGCAAGCCTAATTAAAAAAGCCCCGCTCACTACGGGGCTTTTTCTATGCCCCGCCCGTCAGGCATGGCCAGCTACCTCGCCTACTTTCTGCTACGTAGCCATGTCACAAACTCCGTCATAAGTGCTCACGCCCGGCGTAGCGCTGTAGCAGGCTACTGGTGAGGCAGGTAGCGAAGGAGAATAGCAGGGAAGAGGCGATTGTGTGTAAGGTGCAAGCAAATCGCAAACGTTTGTGATACAAGAAGTTGATGTCACAAAAAAAGCAACTTTGTCCTTTTGTGCGCGAAAGTAAATAGCCAGCTTTGCCTACACCATTTCTCACCCAACTTTTCCTTATTCCCCATGAAAAACCTGTCGTTTTTTTTCGCTGCCTGCGGTCTGGCTCTGCTGACCAATGTCACGCCGGCCCAGGCGCAGTACCAACCCACCCCGCCACCCGTCTATACCGGCTGCGCCAACAGCAACTACATCTGCTGGGCTGACACCGGCTTTGAGCGCGGTATTGCCTTTGGCCAGAACAACAGTACGGCCACCTGCAATCAAGAAAGTGAACGGGCTAATGCGTACGCCAACTACTACCGCACGAACCCGCAGCCGCAACCTTACCCCGAATACAATAACAACATGGTGCTATACTGGGACTATTACCTTGACGGCATTGCCACCGGTCACAACTACTACCAGTAGCCTACCTGAGTACCATAGTACGAAAGCCCCGCTCCCCAGCGGGGCTTTTTTTGCTGCTAACACTACTAGCACCTGGTGCTAACTTGGCGGGCCATCCACGCCTCGCCATGCCCGCCCCCAAGATTCGCTTCTACCTGCACAGCAAAGTAGCCACCACCGGCCACCGCCCCATCTACCTCAGCGTCGGGGTAGGGGAGACGCGCCCCGTGCGCCAGGCCACCGGCTACAGCTTGCACCCGGCCTACTTCAGCCCCACCGCTCCGCACGCCCTCAAGGGCGCCGACAGCTACCGCACCATCAACGAAAAGCTCGATGAACTGCGCCTGGCGATTGCCAAGGCCTGCCGCCGCCTCGAAGACGAGGGCCAGCTCAGCAACGCCGCCCTCGCCCCACTGCTCAAGGCTGCCGCCACCAGCCTGCACGGCCGGCCCGCCAAGCCCGCCCCCGCCCCGGCGCCCGCCGAGGTGGCTGCGTCCAACACCTTGCCGCTGGCCCAGCAGCCGATGCGGGCCGTACTCGCCGACTGGCAGCGCGATAACGCTGCCCACCTGGCCAAGGCGTACCTGAACCGCAGCAAGCAGTACGTGGACTGGATGGAGAAATTCGACCCCGCCGTAACGCCCGCCGCCGTTACCGACAAATGGGCCAAGCAGTACACCTCCTTTCTGGTTACCGATACCCCGCTCTTCAACAACACCATTCACCAGCACATCAACATGCTGCGCAACCTGGTGGCTCACGCCGGCTTGCCTACCAAGTTCATCAAGAACGGCTACGCCCACGAAGCCAAAAAGTGCTACTTGACCTGGGAAGAGCTGCAACGCCTGCACGCCTGGCAGCCCCCGGCCCACAAAGCCAGCCTCATGCGCCAGAAAGACGTGTTCGTAGCCCGCTGCCTGTGCGGGCTGCGCTACTCCGATACCGTGAGCCTGCTCCAGCCCCACATCAAGGCCGGCGGGCAGGTCAATCATATTCACCGCGACCAGCAGAAAACCCGCGCCGCAGTGCAGATTCCCATCGTGGCCCTGCTCCAGGAGATTCTTGACAAGTACCGCGACTGGCCCACCGGGCAGGCCCTGCCCGTCATCTCGCGCCAGCAAACGGGCAACCTCATCAAGGAAATGCTGCGCGAGGCCGGCATCGACGCGCCCTACGTGCAGGTGCGCTACAAAGGCCCCGTCAAGCACGAGAAGGTGATGCCCAAGTGGCAGGCCGCCTCTACCCACACCGCCCGCCACACGTATGGGGCCCTGCTGGCCAAGATGAAAGTGGACCCCTTGACCATGCGCGACTTGCTGGGCCACGGCAACCTGTCTTCGACCATGACCTACGTGCACCTCGAAGCCGAAGCCACCGAGCGCACCGTGCTCGAAGGTTTTACGAAGCTCGGGGCAGGCTGAAAAGTGTGTGCGTGGTGTGCGCGTGTGCGCGTAGAAATGCAGTGTACACGGTACTATATGCCGGTGAGCGATACTATTAAAAGCGGCCATAGCGGGGGCACAGGCGCATATAGTGTGTTGTACGCCGCAGCTACTCTAATACCCCCTTCTCCGCATAAACCCTCTCAGCATAACGTTGAGAGGGTTTTTTGTTGTGATGTGCGTGCGTGGCACCCAGAAAAGCCTTAATGCTTTTTTGGGGCTGGCTCGTATTGTCACCGCGGTTTCTGCGTCGCTATACCCGCCTATCTATCGTTCCCGAAACTGCTCTAGGTGGGCTTTTAGCCCTGTTTCTGGGCCAATTTAAAAAAGCCTCAGCTGTTTTATAATCGGCTTTTTTATGTCTACGGTATTTGCACCCCCCTAGCTAACTCCAAAATAGTTTGCGGCAGTGCTATTTTACGCAAGCCATGCCGCGTTGCTGAAGGCGCTACATTGGCCTGCCATTGATTAAACAGCCAGAAATTTATCAGCCTCTGATGGCGGTCAGGGGTCCGTTGTGACCAAGAACAGAGCCACCAGTCAGCGGCCAATAGCATCTAGTAGGTTCTAGAGCGTTCAACTGCAAGCTACGTAGTGGCTACCCCAGGCTTTCGGAACATCAATACCAGGGCTGCCAACGTCAGCAGATTCTCGGCTGCGGTCGGTAGTAGCCAGACGCTCAGGCTGACAAAATCCATTCCTGCCACGAAACCGTTCTGCACCTGCGTGCTGCTGTACACGGAATGCAGGCACACGCCCAGTAGCAGTAGCTTGGCCGCCAGAGAACCTCGGCGAACCCCATAGTACAGGGCACTGCGCACCAGCAAAGCCAGTAGCGTCCACACCAGCATATCCCGCCAGGGGAAAGCCGCGGGGACATAGGTGGCCTCTGCCTGGGCGTCGTATCCCACGGCGGCCCACCTATATACCCGCATCGCCAGGGTTGATAATAGGGTGGCAAATAGTAGATTGGAAGCTACTACGTCGTTCTTGCGTGGGTTCATTGGAAAGAAGGAGAGCGACCCGAAGATAGCGGGAGTGCTAGCCGTTTCGTACACCGTAGCTTCGCCACTCCCGTAACCAATCTACTCACTGATTCTGAATAAGTAGGAAAAGTGTAAAAGGAGCGTCCTGCTGAACGCAGTGGAGTGTGATGCTCCTTTGAGGTAAAAATTTGATTATCTACTCACTGCAAACGCATAGAGAAGGATAATGCCCACCAATATAAGTAAAAGGCGGACGGCCTTAAAATCGTCGTCGGCCGCAGGGACACCTGCCGGCTGAGTGCGATGCGGTGGCCGCTTCGGAAAAAGTAGGCGCGCCAGCTTCACCAACCCCAGCACCAGCCCTACGGCGCCCAAGCCCACTACCGCCAGCCCCGCTTAGATGAACACGTTTATCTGGTCGCCCAGCGCGTAGGCTGGCAATGTCGATAGGCTCAGCGCCAACAGAAGCAAGCAGCGGCGAGTAGTATTTTTCATACTGGTTAAGATAGAGGCCAGAGATTGGCCCGCACCCACGGGGTTTCACTCTTTTGCTGGCAACGCATGCGCTCCAGCGTTGAGGTTGACCGCAGCTTTGCGTGGGAAGCAAACGAACGCTTTCTGGCCCCGCACGAAAAAGCCCGCCCAACCAGCTTGGTTGAGAGGACTTAGAAGAGCAGCTGCGCGCTAGGTTAGTTGGAGGTGTAGCTGTTAGCCGTAAGGAGCCCGGCTAGCGCGTATACGTATTGGTTGTTACGCTCACATAGCTGCGGTCCAAGGGCTCGGTGGTCACGACGTGCGTCAAGTCAGCGTTGGTTAGCACAGTTACCTGGGCAGTAGAGGAAGCAAAGCCCGGACGGGAGTACGTAACGGTGTTGTTGGAATAGGTATAGTTGCCGCTGTTGGTTTCGGTAACCCCGGTAGCGGATATGCTCTTGTCGAACACCACTTCGTATGTACCATTGGCGGAGTAAGTGAGCTTAACAGTGTTGGGTACTACCGTTTGGGGATACGTGGTAGGAGGCCTGCCGTCCTTGGGCGTGTTCACCGTTGTTTTGGAAGTTAACATCCACGTACCGACCAGGGAAGCAGCAGGGGTAGGGGCGGGGCTGCTGGTAGAGCAACTACCTAGCGTGAGTGCAGGTAAAAAGAAAAGTAAATATTTTTTCATAGCCGCGAAGATAACGTAGCACCTAAGCAACGACACGCTACCTCTGATGAAACTCCTTTTGCACCAATACTACTGCCGCTTGGTACCAGCTTGGCGAGCCAATCAGCCCTTGTACCCGTCGAGGTAATTGCCCCTTTCCACCTCCCGCAAACTCTAGCATCCCATGCGGCTCGTGCCCGCAGACTGGTAGCCCAACACCACGCACTTGTCCAACGCTTATCAAGTCGGCGAATATTTTTGCTAGGCCTTCGATAAGGACAAACTCATCAGCAGGGCTTTTTCTATCTTCGCCCCCATGAAACGTGCCGTTTTGCTTAGCTTCTTGCTCGGCTTCAGCGCTGGGTGCGAGCCACCGCCCGCCTCGCAGCAGGTTGCTGCCCCAGTTACTTCTCACGCAGCAGTAGCGCCGCCCGCCAGCCGGACAGCCATCCCAAAAGAGGCCATTCAGGGCGATTTCGACGGCGATGGCACTGCCGAATATGTATGGCTCGTGCCGCCCCAGATAAACGCTGCCGGTGAGGATTGCGTGGGCCAGTGCGTCAGCTACGTTACCTCATCCAACCCAGCTTTTAGGCCCTACGCGCTAGAGCAATCCATTGGTGGCGAGCTTGCTAAATTCTCGAACCTGGGGCCTGCGGGGCGCGACTACTTAGGTATTCTCCCCTCCTGGTTCACCAGCTGCTGGAGCAGCTACCATGTGCTTACCTACCAGCAGGGCGCGTGGCGCCAGGCGGTGCCACCCTTCTCCACGCACTGCAACCAGTGGGAGGCCGACGTGATTCCGATTGCGCGGGACAGCGCCCACGCGGGCCACGTGCTGGTGCGCTACACCGACATGGCAAGCGAGGATTTTGAAATTAAGACCAAATCGGTGCCGTTGCAGTAGCTACTCTGCCTTGCGCACATTCACCAAGCCCCGCGAATAACCTACCACTACTAGCTTCGTGGCCCCTATTCTACCCGCTTAAATTCCTGTTTCCATGCGTGCGCAACATGACCTGATTCGGAAAATATACGCTGCCTTCAACGCGCGCGATATTCCGGCCATCCTGGCCACCTTTGACCCGCAGGTGCGCTGGTCGCGGGCGTGGGAGGGCGACTATGCCACCGGCCACGAGCAGGTGCGCGCGTACTGGCAGCGGCAGTGGCAGGAATTGAATCCGCACGTCGAGCCGACAGGCTTCACGCAGCGCGAAAATGGCCAGCTGGAGGTAGCCGTGCATCAGCTAGTTAAGGATAAACAAGGGCAAGTGCTGTTCGACGGCCCGGTGAAGCACCTCTACCTTATTGAGGCGGGTTTAATCAAGCAGATGGATATTGAGCCGGCGTAGCACCACTCGCGAACCCTAAAGTAGGCTGAAAGCCAGCGCACTCGCAGCTGGCGCTGGATGGCCTCAAATAACGTAACGCGCCGGCCACCGCCCCAAAAGCCAAACTGGGTAGTAAAGCGATGAAGAATACTTCTCAGTAGTGTAGTAGGACTATACTGCTAAATGGTGTGGCATTATAACGTGAGCAAGCCATGTACAGTAAGCCTATTATAATCAACAGCTTGCCATCATGACTGATACTTACTTGCGCGGCTTAGGCTTCGTTCCTACCGCCCGCGCTCCCCGAGGCAGCCAGAATGCTTTCAACCACGCCTGGCGCTACAAGTACGACCATTTGGCTGCCGATGGTGCTACGCTCTTTATCGAGCACCCGCTAGGTGTCGATACTTGCCGCCTGAGTACAGTTGAGGCTCCCGTGGCTGCGCAAGATGTGTTTGCTAATGTGGGCCTGCACGACCGGGCTGCCCTAGAAGCCGCCATGAAATCATTTTACGCGGCCCACGGCGGCATGGGGGCACTGTTGCCGGCTACCACTGCCGGCGCCTTTCAGCCCTTCCGCCGCCAGCTCTAGATAGGCTCGGGTGCCGGGTAGCGTTCTGCTAAATCAGAGATAGTAGGTGCCAACACTTGCCCGTGCAGCAACTGTAGCGTACCTTTGTCCCAATCAAACGGATTATTCACGGAGAAAAGGCCCCGGCTGCTTCTCTGCTCGTTCCTGAGTGAGGGACAGGGGGAAGAACAAAGAATTGTCCGCAATTCCTCTTTTGTTTTTCGGGGTGTAGCGTAGCCCGGTATCGCGCCTGGTTTGGGACCAGGAGGTCGTAGGTTCGAATCCTGCCACCCCGACTTTTATTAACTGGATTTGACCCCATAGCTCAGTTGGATAGAGCAGCTGCCTTCTAAGCAGCCGGTCATTGGTTCGAATCCAATTGGGGCCACTCGCTTTTGAGTTGCAAACCTCACACTTGAGCCCCTCCAAAAAAGCCCTTGCCGCCCCCGGCAAGGGCTTTTTTGTTGCCCGAAAATACTGGGCTAAAAAGGGCCATAAAATAGGCAAAATGGAATAAAAACGGTACTTTTGAGTGTTCTCTTTCTGACCGTATTTCCGGTCGGTTTAATCCCCTCTCTCGCATGAGTGAAGTAGTAGAAAAGAAAGCCCCCGCTGCCGATTACTCGGCCGATAGCATTCAGGTGCTGGAAGGGCTGGAGGCGGTGCGCAAGCGCCCCAGCATGTACATCGGCGACACGGGTATCAAGGGCCTGCACCACTTGGTGTGGGAAGTGGTGGACAACTCCATCGACGAAGCCCTGGCCGGGCACTGCGACCTGATTCAGGTTACGATTAACGAAAACAACTCGATTACCGTCCGCGACAACGGCCGGGGTATTCCGGTAGACTGGCACGCTAAGGAAGGCCGCTCGGCCCTCGAAGTGGTGCTGACTGTGCTACACGCCGGTGGCAAGTTCGATAAGGACAGCTACAAGGTATCGGGTGGCCTGCACGGCGTAGGCGTGAGCTGCGTAAACGCGCTCAGTACCGAGCTTAAGGTAACCGTGCGTCGCAAGGGCCACGTGTACGAGCAGGAGTACAGCATCGGCGCGCCGCTGTACCCGGTAAAGGAAATCGGTGACACCGAAGAGCACGGCACGCAGGTACAGTTCTTGCCCGACCCCAGCATCTTCGCTGATACCGAGTATCGCTACGCCACCATCGCTAGCCGCCTGCGCGACTTGTCGTTCCTCAACAAAGGCATCCGCATCACGCTTACCGACCGCCGCGAAAAGCTTATCGGCGATGCCGTGCAGTTTGCCAACGACGAGGGCTTCCGCTACGAAGAGTTTTACTCGACGGGCGGCCTGCGCGACTTCGTGCAGTACCTCGATGGCACCGAGCGGCCCTCACTGCTCTCCGAGCCCATTTATGTGGAAAGCGAAAAAGGCGGCACGCCCGTGGAAGTGGCCTTGCAGTACAATACGTCCTACCAGGAAAACGTGTACAGCTACGTCAACAACATCAACACCCACGAGGGTGGCACGCACGTGGCGGGCTTCCGCTCGGCCGTGACGCGCGTGTTGAAGAACTACGGTGACAAGAGCAAGCTCTTCGAAAAAGCCAAGGTGGACATTACCGGCGACGACTTCCGCGAGGGCCTCACGGCCGTTATTTCGGTGAAAGTGCAGGAGCCGCAGTTTGAAGGCCAGACCAAAACCAAGCTCGGCAACTCCGAAGTGAGCGGCGCCGTGAACTCGGTGGTGGGCGAGATTTTGGCGCAGTACCTGGAAGAAAACCCCAACCAGGCCAACCGCATCATGGACAAGGTGATTCTGGCCGCCAAGGCCCGCATCGCCGCCCGCAAGGCCAAGGATATGGTGCAGCGCAAAAACGTGCTGGGTTCCAACTCGCTGCCCGGCAAGCTCGCTGACTGCTCCGACTCGGACCCCGAAGTGTGCGAGCTATACCTCGTAGAAGGTGACTCGGCCGGTGGCACTGCCAAAATGGGCCGTAACCGGGCGTTTCAGGCCATCTTGCCGCTGCGCGGTAAAATCCTGAACGTGGAGAAAGCGCAGGAGCACAAGATTCTGGAAAACGAGGAAATCAAGAACATGATTACCGCGCTCGGCGTCACGTTCAACGAGCGCAAGTCGCTGGCTTTCGGCACCGACGACGACGGCAACGAAACCGGCCCGCTGAACTTCAGCAAGCTGCGCTACCACAAAATCATCATCATGACCGATGCTGATATTGATGGCTCGCACATTCGCACGCTCATCCTCACGTTCTTCTTCCGCTACATGCGGCAGCTCGTCGACCAAGGCCACATCTATATCGCCCTGCCGCCGCTCTACCTCATCAAGCGCGGCAAAGAAGAGCGCTATTGCTGGACCGAAGAAGACCGCGCCGCCGCTACCGAAGAGCTCGGCCGCGGCCGCCCCGAAACCGTGAACGTGCAGCGCTACAAAGGCCTCGGCGAAATGAATGCCGAGCAGCTCTGGACCACCACCATGCAGCCCGCCACCCGCTCACTCAAGCAAGTAGGCGTGGACTCGGCTGCCGAGGCCGACCACCTGTTCTCGATGCTGATGGGCGACGAAGTAGCCCCCCGCCGCGACTTCATCGAGCAAAACGCCAAATACGCTAAGCTCGACGTCTAGTCACGGATTTACTAGATTCTATAGACGTAAAAAAGGCCACCAATTTGGGTGGCCTTTTTAGTTGGTTGGCGGCGCTAATAATAAGTTGTATTATTAGTTACCTAGTAGTTTTCTGAGTATTTTTTTTACTTTAGTAGTTGCGTAATTATTTGGTTTATAATAAAATAGAAGTAGGTAGTAGAAATTTGAGTATTTTCTGGAATTTTTTGCCGGCTATGCTGTTTACCTCATCGTGAAAGAATAGTTTTTAAGGTGTTTTGGTTGGAATCGCCCACGCCTCTGGCGTGGGCGATTTTTTATTTCCAGCCTTCGCTAATCGTACGGAGCTTTAAACTGAAAATGGTTCCCAGGCCAGCCCATAGGCAGCTTGAGAACCACTTTCGGGCTAAGCCCAGTTTAAGGGGTAAGGGGAGTATCTTAGAACACGTGCTTGTTGTCGCCGAATACCTGGGTTGCTGTCCGTATCACAATCTTGAGGTCAAGCTGGAAAGACCAGTTACGCAGGTAGTGAATATCGGCGTTGAAGCGCTTGACCATATCTTCAATTTCTTTGGTTTCACCCCGGTGGCCGGATACCTGGGCCAAGCCCGTAATACCCGGCATTACCAAATGGCGGTCCATGAAGTTATGAATGACTTTGGAGTAGTCCTCCGTGTGTTTGAGCATGTGGGGGCGCGGACCTACTACCGACATCTCGCCCCGCAGCACGTTTAGAAACTGCGGCAGCTCATCGAGGCTGGTTTTGCGCAAAAATGCCCCCACCTTGGTGATGCGGCTATCGCCCAAGCTAGCCTGCCGGGTGTTAGCATCATCATTGACGAGCATGCTCCGGAACTTAAAGCAGTAGAAGGGTTTACCATCTTTGCCAGTACGTAATTGTCGAAAAAGGATAGGGCCTTTAGACTCCAGCTTGATGAAGCAGGCAATCAGCGGAACTAGCCAGATTAATACAAACAATACAATGAGCAGCGCAAACACGAAATCAAAAGTGCGTTTGCTCATTGGTAGGCTTTGCGCCACGGGTGTACTTACCACGCGAGCTTCGGCGGTGTGCGCCGAATGCTTGGGCATAGCAGGTGGATTTCCTAAAGTGAGTAGCATAGCGTAAAGGGTGTAGAAAGTAGAAAGGTGTAGGAAGAGTAGCTGATATTATGATAGTGTAATATTATGGCCTAATAGTTCAAGTTTCAAGAACTGTGTATAAAATTTTCATTAAAAATTACTACGTAAGGAATATGTAAACAGGAGAATGTATAATGCTTATTGTTGATAGTTAATAATTTACCTTTTGTTATGGCATAACACTAAGGGTGTTGTAGCATTATCAGTGGCTGTATAAGCCCAGCGTTGGTGTTACTAGGAGGGTACTTACGTGCTGATGATTTGACTTTCTAATCTCTGCTGCAAAGCTAAACATTAAAAAGCGTATAGTAATAATTTATAACGAGTTTGGATATTTTATTGACGTTATCAAGTTTTGTATAAATATTATTCTGTTTAGGGTATAGCAAGTGGCACAAGAGGCATAACTTGCTGACGGTAAGAACCGAGAAAAAGGAGGTAATTAGGTGCAATTGTATTTAGTGTAGAAAAAATTATTTTATAAATAGCGGGGGTTATTATGAGCTAGTATTTTCGCTTGCGAACGAAAACGATTTCGAAATGCAACTATTGGGTATTTGTCGCTATAAGTCAACTGCTTATGGTTAGTGCTTGGTGGAGGGAGGAGTGGGAACTCACCGCACGTAGAGTTTAGGAAGCATCTACCTTCGTAGTCGCGTTCCATTGTGACTGCTGCCTCGCAGCACGCGCACCGTATGAAATACTTTTCGCTTCCAGTTGGTTTACTGGCTACTAACCTGATGTTGTCTTCCTGCCAATCAGCCAAGCCAGCGGCGACTAATACCCCTGCTCTGGTACAACCAAAGGGCCGCCCGCTGTGGCAGTCGGCGGCTTATACGGTATATCCCGACGCAGTGATACAAGGACCGTACCACGCCCAGGCACTGTCGGCCACCGAGCTCACGTCGGACTACCGCAGCCCGGCCAATGCGTTGCAAAGGCCGCAGGTAGCTTTTAAGTTCAGTATCAACGGTAAGGATAACGAGTTGGCGCCGGGTCAGGACAACCTCTTTTTGGCGGTGCCCCGGCCGGATGGCGGGCCGCTCGAGACTCCGGTTATCGTGTTTGGCCAGCGCTACGTAGACCTCACCCCTGTTCCGGCCGATGTGTACCTCGCGCCCGATACCAAGCTGAAAATCAGATTGGATATGCGGCCCGTGCTGGAGGCTTTCGAAAAGCAAGGCTACTACACTACTTATAGGGGCGACAAGCTATTTAAGCAGGATTTTAAGCACGTATTTGTGGCGGGCAATACGGCGCCGCTGAGCTGGGACTTCGACAACTTGGTGAACAAGCTGGAGCTCGAATTACACGACCCGGATGGCGACGGCATCTACGAAGTAACCCTGACGCTGAATGCGCCCGCCGATGCTAAAACTATGGCTACCAGCTGGAAGAAAAGCATTGATACGGCTGATTTTCCGCAGTATAGCTCGCCACATCCGCTGGCTGATGCGCTCTACAACCTGGCCCTCGAAGAAGCCCGCCGGGCCGTAGAGCCCGATGGCACCTTGCGCACGGGCAAGGAGTGGGGCGGCGTCTGGACGCGCGATGTGAGCTACTCCATCATTTTAGCGCAAGCTACTTTGCAGCCTCAAGCGGCCATGAATAGCCTCCTGCGCAAGGTCACGCCCTGGGGCCGCATTGTGCAGGATACGGGCACGGGTGGCGCCTACCCGTGCTCGACCGACCGCATGATTTGGGCCGTGGCAGCCTGGGAAATCTACAAAGTGACCGGCGACGAAGCGTGGCTGCGTAAGGTGTACCCCATTGTAAAGCAGTCGATTGGCGACGACCGGCAGAACGCCTACGACTCGGCCACTGGCTTGGTGCGCGGCGAGTCGTCTTTCCTGGATTGGCGCGAGCAGACATACCCGCGCTGGATGCAGCCGGTAGACATCTACCAAAGCGAAAACCTGGGTACCAATGCTGTGCATTTTCAGGCTAATACGGTGCTGGCCCAAATGGCGCGCCAACTTGGCGAAACGGCGGTGGCTGATGAGCACGAGCAGGTGGCCGCTACCATCAAGGCGGGCATAAACCGGCACCTATGGCAGGAAAACGCCGGCTACTACGGCCAGTACCTCTATGGCCGCAATTTTCTGTCGCTCTCGCCCCGCGCCGAGGCGCTGGGCGAGGCACTAAGCGTGTGGTTCGGCATCGCCGATGAGGCGCGAGCCAAGACGGTGGTAGCCCGTACGCCCACGACCGACTTCGGTATCCCGTGCATCTATCCGCAGATTCCGGGCATCCCGCCCTATCACAATAACGCGGTGTGGCCCTTTGTGCAGAGCTACTGGGCGCTGGCCGCCGCGCAGGTCGGCAATGAGGCGTCGCTCACCGAAAGCATGGCGGCTATTTACCGGCCGGCGGCCTTATTCCTCACTAATAAAGAGAATTTTGTGGCCGAAAACGGCGATTTTGCCGGCACTCAGATTAACTCCAGTAATATGCTCTGGAGCCTGTCGGGCAGTCTGGGGCTGGTGTACAAAATTCTGTTTGGCCTGCATTACGAAACCAACCGGTTGGTATTCCGGCCTTTCGTACCGCAGGCTTTTAAAGGTGAGCGCAAGCTGACCAACTTCAAGTATCGCCAAGCGGTGCTGGATATTGACCTGCAAGGCTTTGGCAATGCCATTCAAACCATCACGTTGGATGGACAGCCGCTCGCTGGCGCGGCCGTACCGGCTACGCTCACGGGCCGCCACGCGCTACGTATTGTGCTCAGTAGCCAAGCGCCCACTGCCGCCGCTACGCATAAGGTGGCGAACCTCTTTTCGCCTGCCACGCCCGAAGTTACGCTCGCCAATAACCATTTGCATTGGCCTGCGCAACCCGATGCACAGCAATATAAAGTGCTGAAAGATGGGAAGGTACTAGCAGCAGTATCGACACTTGAATACCCGATTTTGGCTAGTGCTTACGCCGAGTATCAGGTGGTGGCAGTAGCCCAAAACGGCCTGGAGTCATTTGCCAGCGAGCCGCTGCCAGTGGGCGGGCAGGCCACGGCCCGGCAGGTGCAGCTCGAAACGGTGGCGGCCAAGGCTACCCAGGCTCACAAGGGTTACTCCGGTCAGGGCTTCGTAGAAATCAGCACCACGAAGAACCGCACGCTCACCATCCCGGTTACAGTGCCGGAAGCGGGACTGTACGCCATAGATTTCCGCTATGCCAACGGCAACGGGCCGATTAATACCAATAATAAGTGCGCAATTCGCACCTTGCAAATGGGTGGCAAGCAGCTCGGTACCATCGTGTTGCCGCAACGTGGGGTAGAGGAGTGGTCCAACTGGGGCTTCACCAATGCCGTGCTGGTGCAGCTGCCTAGGGGCACGCACCAGCTCACACTGGCTTACGAGCCGGCCAATACCAATATGAATGGGGCCGTAAACCAGGCCATGCTCGATTACCTGCGCGTGCAAAAAGTCCGGTAATCGTTGGTTTTCGTAGGGTTACTATGTACGTCATGCTTTACAATGTTCAGTATGACCCTTTGCAATAAATATGAAGCAACTCGTTGAAAAGCACCCCTTAGCCATCCGTTGGTTTCATTGGATAAACTTTCCGGTGCTGGCGCTCATGATTTGGAGCGGCCTCTGGATATACTGGGCCAACGACGTGTACCGTCTGGGATGGGGCAATACCACGCTGTTCAAGTTCTTTCCGCAGTCGTTCTACGAGGCCTTTCACCTCGACCACAAGTTGGCACAGGGCATGTCATGGCACTTTCTGCTGATGTGGACCTTTTTTCTAAATGGCTTGCTGTACGTGCTTTACACGTTCTTTTCGGGCGAGTGGCGCTACCTGCTGCCCAACCGCAATTCCTTGCGCGAAGCTTGGCAAGTGACGCTGCACGACCTAGGTCTGCGCAAAACTGCGCCGCCCGTGCGTAAGTACAATGGCGCGCAGCGCATTGCCTACACCGCCGTCATTGTCATGGGTTTAGGTTCGCTGCTTACAGGGCTGGCCATCTACAAACCGGTACAGTTTGGCTGGCTCACGCGGCTGCTGGGCGGCTACGGCGCGGCGCGTATCGAGCACTTTGTGCTCACCATTGGCTACGTGTTGTTTTTCATCGTTCACGTGGCGCAGGTAGTGCGGGCGGGCTGGAATAACTTCCGCTCGATGGTAGCCGGGTTTGAAGTTGCGGAGGTGCCGACCCGTGAAGCCGAAATCAAGCAGAATTAATTCGATTTCCGCCTGGTTTTGTAAAGTCAGGCGCGGGGTTCCGCAGGATTTTTTACTCCCCAAACCCTTGCGCCTGACCCTGCGAAACCCGGCCAGAAATACGTCCTCTAAGCTATGCAACCAGAAAATCCTATCCCTCAACACCCCTCGCCCGATGGTAAGGATGTTACTCTACCACCCGATTCGCCCCTGCAACAGGAGGCGGCGCGGCGCACGCGGCGCTCATTTATCGTGGGGGGGCTAGCCGCGCTGGGCGGGGTGCTGGGCTGGCGCTACCTGTTGCAGCGGCCCGATGCCGAGGGCACGCCGCTGCCCTTTCGGCGAGTACTCGATGCCAATGGCCGCCTTTCGGCCGCTTATTTCCGCGAGACGCGGCTGGCCCGCGAGTTTCCCAAAAGCCAGGGCGTAGCCAATGTGCGGACCAATGGCCGAGCCGGCCTAGAATCGGCTATCGACCTGGACGCTTGGCGGATGGTGGTGCAGCCCTATGGCGGTGGTAAGCCCCAGGAATTCACCCTGGCCGACATCAAAGCACTGCCCCGCGTAGAAATGACCACCGAGCTAAAATGCATCGAGGGCTGGAGCATCATAGTAAACTGGGCCGGCGCCCGCTTCGCCGATTTCCTGGCGAAGTATCCGTTGGCCAGCCGCAGCGGTCAGCCTATCAAGGATATAACCAATCCGCCCGCCGACCTGGCGCCCTACGTCAGTATCGTCACGCCCGACGAAGAATACTACGTGGGCCTCGACATGCACAGCGCCATTCACCCCCAAACGCTGCTCTGCTACGAGATAAACGGCCAGCCGCTGAGCCTGCCGCACGGCGCACCCCTACGCTTAGTCACGCCCCTCAAGTACGGCATCAAGCACCTCAAGCGCATCGGCACAATCGCCTTCGCCGACCAGCGCCCCGCCGACTATTGGGCCGAGCTAGGCTACGACTGGGACTCGGGACATTAATTTTAATAAGCAATTAATAATGAGCAAGGAGCAGACTGAATACTCGGTCTGCCCCTTGCTCATTGAATTAGAACACTACCCGTATCTCGTAGTGCTCCTCTTTCGCGCCCTCAGCATTGGGAACGCGCCACGCACCTACGCGGCTAGGGCCATATCCGAGGTTCACTTTCACCCATTCGTCGCGAGTGGGAAGCAAGTGCAGAATCTCGGTTTCGAGACGGTGTAGGTCGTCCAACGCATTTTGGTGCTGCTGCTCAAGCTCATCGTGGTGTTGGTCGAACGAGCCGGTGGCGGGGCGCTGCTCAAATTCAGTAGCGGCCTGCTCAACCTGAGCATCGTGAAGCGGTTCATTGTGCTCCGCAATGATGAGTTTTTTGAGGTCTTCCTTGGCTACGAGGTAGGCTTCTACTTTGTCAACGAGTGGTTGGAGCGCCGGGTCGAGGTAATCGAGGTTGGAGGCCATTTTGGTTGGCTTTTAGCTAGTAGCGGTTGGCTAATAGCTTTTCGGGTGAGGTGAAAAGATGAGAGGCAGGGCAAGTTCGCTCTGGATAGGTCTAAAAGCCAATAGCTAAGAGCCAGCAGCTGAAACCTTGTTACGCTGACATTTCTCGCCGCAATATTTCACGGCTTCCCAGTTGTTGCGCCACTTCTTGCGGTACTCGAAGGGCAGCCCGCAGGTAGCGCAAATTTTGGTGGGAAGTTGGCCTTTTTTGAGGGTGGTAGCCATAAAGCAGAAAGAAAAATGCGGGGCGGTCAGACCTTTGCCGCCCGGCCAGGCGCTGTTTACGTTTAAACGCGCATTGCCGGCCATGCCGCACACTCTGTTCTCCCGATGCCCACTACTCCTCCCGACCTGCTTGGCCAGGCGCTGCTCGACTACCATCATGGCCACCAGGCCGCCGCTCTCACTGTGCAATGCAGCGCCGCCGACGATGAGCAACTACCCGCCGCCTATTTCTTCCGCACCCTACTGGCCATGCCCGAGCTAGAGCGCCAAGCACTCGACGAGAGCCGGGGCCGCGTACTCGACCTAGGGGCCGGGGCTGGCTGCCACACCCTGGAGCTGCAAAGCCGGGGCTTCACCGACGTAAAAGCCATCGACCAGTCGGCTGGCGCCGTGCAGGTGATGCAAGCGCGTGGCGTGCAAGAAGTTGCGCTACGCGATATTTTTGCCCCGCTTCCCACTGAGGAGCGGCCATACGATACCATTCTGATGCTGATGAACGGCTTAGGGCTGGCCGGTACGCTCGAAGGCCTCGATAAATTTCTGGCGCACGCCCGCACCTTGCTCGCCCCCGATGGCCAGATTTTAGCCACCTCCTCCGACATCAGCTATCTCTACGAAGACGAGGATGGCGCGCTGGTATTCGACCTCAACGGCCCATATTACGGCGAAGTCGAGTACACATTTCAGTATAAAAACCAGGTGGGCCAGCCCTTCCCCTGGCTCTTCATCGACGCTATGCTACTAGAAGACGCCGCTCGCCAGGCAGGGTACGAGGTTGATTTTATAGATACGGATGAAAGCGGCCAGTACTTGGTGCGTCTTACTTTGGCCGGTGGATTCGAGCCCGGCATAGAGTAGGTTAGCCGGTCATCGTTTCAACTCTCACCAATCCACTACATGCCCCATTCCCAAACCTATACTGTGCGCTGGGCCGAGCTAGACCCCAACGGCCACATGCGCCATTCGGCCTACGCCGATTTTGCGGCCGACCAGCGCGTGCACTGGCTTGCCAGCCACGGCTACGACCTGCGCAAGTTTGCCGAGCTACGCATTGGTCCCATCCTGTTTCGCGAGGAAACCAAGTACCTCAAGGAAATTCACGCTGGCGAGGAAATTCGGGTGGCAGGCCGCTTGGCCAGCGGCACCCCCGACGGCTCGCGGTGGACTATTGAGCACACCATTTACAAGGCCGATGGCCGCGTAGCCGCCACCGTCACCGTGGATGGAGCTTGGCTTGACCTCGACCGCCGCAAGCTCACGGTGCCACCCACCGAGCTGGCGGCCGTGTTGCAAGCGGAATAGTAGCGCGGACTTTCAGTCCGCGAGTGGATACCTTATTTCGCTCGCGGACTGAAAGTCCGCGCTACTTCATCACTTTCGCAATCCGATTTAGCTGCTGCTGGTGGTGCAGCGTGTGGTCGAGAATCGACGTAACCGTTTGGCCCACCGTGAGCCAGCCAGCACGGGGGTGCCGAAATACCGTGTGGTTCAGCTTGCCGCTCGGAAACTCGTTGAGCACCTGCTCCAGTCGGCGGCGGATGCTCAGCCACTGCTCCCGCAATTCGGGTAGTGGCGCAATATCTTCCGGGGCGGGCGGGGGCGGCAGGGTAGGCGGCACCTTGAATTTGAGGCCTGGCAGGCGCAGGGCTAGCCGCAAAGCCAAGCTGCGAAGCTTGCTCTTGAGCGTGCCCAGCCGCCAGGTATCGCTGCTGGTAGTCAGTGCCTTTTGCAAGGCGTTGACAATCTTCAGTTCGGCCGATAATACGTGGTGAACGACCTGGGCCGCCGCCCACTGGCCCGGCACGGGCGGCACGTAGGCCCGCGGCCCCAGCGCTTCGGCCGAGGCCAGGGCATGTTTGGTAGCAAGGTCGAGCTGCTCGACCAGCAGGTGTAGGCGATGGGTCATGGAAAAAGCGGGTGGGAGAGGCGAGATAGGGCAGGCGCTGCAAGTAGCAAAAAGCACGCCGTACATACGCAAGCCAGCCGCGCCCGGTCCGCCGGGGCAATCGCAGCCGGCTAAGGAGGCCGGCGCAGTAACTTCGCCAGGTGCTTTTTAAGAATACGCTTTCCAACCTCACGCGCATCCGGCAGGTGGCCGAAGTGCTGCTGCGCTACGGCTTCGAGGATGTCGTAACCAACACGCCCCTGCGCCGGCTCGTGAGCCAAAAACGCCGCCTGCGCTGGCTCGAAGAAGACGAGCGCCCGGTATTTGAAACTACCCGTTGGGAGCGTATTAGGCTCATTATTGAGGAGTTAGGCCCCACGTTTATTAAGCTGGCCCAGGCCCTCAGCAACCGCGCCGACCTGCTGCCCGAAGCGCTCATCGATGAGTTTGAGAAGCTGCAAAGCAACGTGCCGCCCTTCCCAGTGGAAGAGGCCCGCCAGCTGATAGAGCAGGAGCTAGGCCGCCCGCTGGCCGACATATTCACCGAATTTGACGACGTGCCCATCGGCTCGGCCAGCATTGGGCAGGTGCACCGTGCCCGGCTGCGCAGCGGCGAGGAAGTGGTGGTGAAAGTGCAGCGCCCCGGCGTGCGCGACAAAGTGGAGGGCGACCTGCGCCTACTGCACGAGCTGGTGCGCCTCACTGGCGGCTTCCTGCGCAGCCAAGGCCTCGCCAACCCGCAGGACGTGGTTGATGCCTTCGAGCGCAGCATGGTGAAGGAACTAGACTACACCTCCGAAGCTCGCTCGATGGAGCAGCTGCGCAAGCTCTACGAAAGCTACTCGACCTTCTATATCCCGAAGGCTTACCGCGAGCTGAGTACCAGTAAAGTGCTGGTAATCGAGTTTATAGCCGGCTGCAAGATAACCGACAAAGCCCAATTGCTGGCTTGGGGCCTGAGCCCCGAGCAGGTGGCCGAAACAGGCATGGACATCTACCTGACTCAAATATTTGAGTTCGGTTTTTTCCATGCCGACCCGCACCCCGGCAACGTGCTCGTGCGCCCCGACGGCACGCTGGTGCTCATCGACTTTGGCATGGTGGGCAAGCTTACCAAGCAGCAGAAATACGCCTTTGCGGGCGTTTTTATCGGCATGGCCCGGCAAGATGCCCGTAGCATGGCGCTCAATTTTCGCCGCCTAGCTCTCAGCAGTGATATTCCCGATATGCGCGCCTTCGAGGCCGACCTCAGCCTGCTCATCGAGGATTTTGCCGTGCTTGATGTCAAAGACATGAGCATGAGCGACCTAGCCGATTCGCTGCAAGGCATTATCTACCGCTACAAGCTGCAAGTGCCGGGTGCGGTTTTTCTCATTCTGCGCGCGCTGGTTATCCTGGAAGGCATCGGCAAGGTGCTGCACCCCAACTTCAACACCTTCGAGTTTGTGCGTCCCTATGGCGCCAAAATCATCCGCGAGCAGTACTCAACCGAGAATATCCTCAGCGAAGCCGAGTACACGGGCACCCAGCTACTGGCCCTGCTCCAGACCCTACCCATCGACCTGCGCCAGATTATGCGCAAAGTCAGCAAGGGCGACCTGCGTGTGAAAGTAGAGCTGAGCGGCTACGTGAGCTTGCTCCGCAAAGCTGACGAACTGGTGGGCCGCACTATCCTGGCGCTGCTGGCGCTGGGCAGCATTATGTTCTCCGGCCTAAGCTTACTCGGGCATTACTCGCCCCAAATGCCGTACTACCGCGGCCTGCCCGTTATTACGTGGTACAGCTTGGGGTTCAGCGTGTTTCTTATTCTGTTGCTGACGATGCCGCGCCGCCGCACGCGCGAGTAGCCCGCTTATTTCAGCACCGTAATGCGCGGAATATCGTCTTCATCCAGCCGCGCCTCAGCGCCCTTGGGCTGCTTCTTAAACTCATCAAAGCACACACTGCGCCGCCCCTTGAATTTGCTCTGCGGGTCAGCGATAATGACCACGTGCCCAAATGTGCCATATTCCTTGTCGTCGCGCATCAGGGTATGCTGCACGCCAAGGTCGGGTTTGTTTAGCACGTTGGCATATACAAGTTGTCCTTGGTGGTTTGGCCCCTCTACAAAGTATAGTACCGTACTCTCGATGTGGCCGTTGCAGGGCTCAGAGCAGCTAGCGCATGCGAATAGCATGGAGCAAGAAATAAGAGAAAGTAGCTTTCGCATGAGGCAGTAGGTGTGTTATAGTTCGTCGGCTACTCGCTTCATTGCATACGAAGGAGTGTAGCCGCCCAGGACATTGCCAGTCGGCCGGATGGCTCGAAAAAGCGCTTCCCTGTTTTTACCAGTCAAATTTCCACCCGATTTACGCCACGGAAACAAAAACGACCGAACGTCTTCGGCTTGTTCGGCTAGGTGCAAGCCTAGCTCCTTATCTGTCAGGCTAGTTACACTAGCCACCGCCTGCACAATGCGTGTTGTGAAAGCAGCCATAGTTTGCTGGAGCAAGGCAGTAATGCTGTCGAAATCGCTCCAAAACTCCTCTGGTAATTCGCGCCGGATAGTGGCTAAATCGTCGCCGGCGGCCCAGGCTTCCCACAAAGCCAGTGGCGTGCAATGTGAAATGAGCGCGTGAATGCGCCGGTATTCGGCCCCTTTACCTTCAGCCGCAGCCCATTGGTAAAGCGGATGACGAAGCCTTCCCGGCTGGCCGGCAGCCGGTGCGCCTCGGCCACAAGGTCAGCAAATGAGTCGTAGCGATAACGTTCTGCCATCCGCCATTTCAGGGCAATGGCCACCGTTTGAAGCGCCGCCGTTTCGAGTTCTAAGCCATCTTCGCCGTAGGCGGCCAGTAGCACCAGCGCGGGCTCGGCGTAGGCAATAACAATGCGGTTTTCTGGGTAGATAGCCTCGGATAAGTAGGTTGTGCCAGGTCGCAATGCAGACAAATCTTGGTGAGTCAAACGCTCTTCAGTCCAAATGGCCTGCGGGCTGTCAAACGCCCCTTTGGTCACGGCGCGCCACCTACCGCTGTGAAAATGGATGATAACCAGTGACCCATCCAACTTTTCAAACACTTCAAACGGCAGTTCTGGAATGACTTGCCCGCGCTCACCCAAATTGAAAAACTTAGGAAACGGCGTAGCGACCACCTGCTGCGTGCCCGCATGCAGCACCAAGCCCCGCGCCAGCAGCGCAAAAGTATCCCAGCCACTTTCGTAAACGCAGCGGGTGGTGTAGCACCAGAGCGAGCGTCCCGTGTCAGCATCTTCCCGCATCATTACCAAGCCAGCAGCACGGGCGGCCTGCAAGCCACCCCAAAGCTCGGCAAAAGGCACTGTGCGGGCGGGGTGCTGCATGGGTAAAGCTGCTAGGTTGTGGATAAATAAAAAGCGCTTGGCTTATCAAGCCAAGCGCTCCATTGCAAAGGAAGCAACTACTACCTACACCACCGAAAAATCAAACGTCTCCAAAAACTTGGTTGTAAAATTGCCGGCCTTAAAGTCCTCGCTGTCCATCAAAGCCAAGTGGAAGGGAATGGTCGTTTTCACGCCTTCCACCACAAATTCGCTCAGGGCGCGCTTCATTTTCACGATGCACTCCTCGCGGGTTTGGGCCACGGTGATGAGCTTGGCAATCATGGAGTCGTAGTTGGGCGGAATCTGGTAGCCGGCATACACGTGCGTATCGACGCGCACGCCGTGGCCACCAGGGATGTGCAGCGTAGTGATGCGGCCGGGCGCGGGGCGGAAGCCGTTGCGCGGGTCTTCCGCGTTGATGCGGCACTCCATGGCGTGCATCTTCGGGAAGTAGTTTTTACCCGAAATCGGGATGCCTGCCGCTACCTTAATCTGCTCTTTGATAAGGTCGTAGTTCACGATTTCCTCCGTTACCGGGTGCTCGACCTGGATGCGGGTGTTCATTTCCATGAAGTAGAAATCGCGGTTGGCATCGACCAGAAACTCGATGGTACCCACGCCCTCGTAGCCGATGGCCGAGGCCCCGGCGATGGCGGCCGCGCCCATGCGCTCGCGCAGGTCGTCGGTCATGAAAGGGGAGGGGGCTTCCTCCACCAGCTTCTGGTGGCGGCGCTGGATGGAGCAGTCGCGCTCCGAAAGGTGGCACACGTGGCCAAATTGGTCGCCCACGAGCTGTATCTCGATGTGGCGCGGCTCTACCACGTACTTCTCCAGATACATGCCGTCGTTGCCAAACGCGGCCTTCGACTCGGTGCGGGCATCGTCCCAGGCCTTCTGAAACTCGTCGTCGCTGTGGATGATGCGCATGCCGCGCCCGCCGCCGCCCGCCGTAGCCTTAATGATGACAGGATACTTGATTTCAGCCGCAATTTTTTTGCCCTGCTCTACCGATTCGAGCAAGCCTACCGAGCCGGGCACCACCGGCACGCCGGCCTTAATCATGGTCGCTTTGGCCGTAGCCTTATCACCCATCTGGTTTATCATCTCGGGTGAAGCGCCGATGAACTTGATGCCGTTTTCGGCGCAGATGCGCGAAAACTCAGCATTTTCGCTCAAAAAGCCATAGCCAGGGTGAATGGCGTCGGCATTGGTAATCTCGGCGGCTGCGATGAGCGTCGGGATGTTGAGGTAGCTCTGGCTGCTGGCGGGCGGCCCAATGCACACCGCCTCATCGGCAAAGCGTACGTGCAGGCTTTCCTTGTCGGCGGTCGAGTATACGGCCACCGTTTTAATGCCCATTTCGCGGCAGGTACGAATAACGCGCAGGGCAATTTCGCCTCGGTTGGCAATCAGGATTTTATTAAACACAGTTTTTGGAGTTATGAGTTACGAAGTATGAGTTATGAGTTATGGGTTATGAATCAGGCATTTGCTAGATAGTAGCGCCCAACTCATAACCCATAACTCATAACTCATAACTCCAAAAAGACTACTCGACCAGGAACAGCGGCTGGTCGTACTCAACCGGCGTGGCGTTCTCCACGAGCACCTTCACGAGGCGGCCGCTCTGCTCGGCTTCAATCTCATTGAAGAGTTTCATGGCCTCGATAATACAGATAACCTGGCCTTTCTCCACCATGTCGCCTACCTGCACAAAAGCCGGCGAATCGGGGCCGCTGCTGCGGTAGAAGGTGCCAATCATCGGCGACTTGAGGGGGGTGTAATTGGCGGCCGGAGCGGCAGCAAGGGCGGCGGGCACCGCAGCTGGCTGGGCCGGGGCTGCGGGTGGCAATGCGGCGGCTGGCTGCGGGGCCGGAGCGGCCATGGGAGCCGCGCTCATGCTTACCACTTGCTTGGTGGAGGGCTCGCGCTGCACGGAGATTTTAAACTCCTCGGTTTCAATATTTACTTTATTGAGGCCCGACTTGGCGATGAAATCGAGCAGTTCCTGGAGTTCTTTGGCTTTCATGGCAGCGTCTTTTTTCGGCTGGTTTTTGGATGATTCTTTCGACATCGGAAGGCGGGGTGTAGCGCGAAGCTGAGCTTCGCCACTGGTTGCTGAGCAGACGCGACGCGAAGCAGTGCTTCGCGCTACAACCTTACTTAACGCGCTCTACGTAAGAGTAATCGGCGGTCTTGATGCGGATTTTAGTGTCTTGGTCAATGAACAGCGGCACTTGAATGCGGGCACCGGTTTCTACCGTAGCAGGTTTAAGCGTGTTGGTGGCGGTGTCGCCACGCAGGCCGGGCTCGGTATAGGTTACGACCAAGTCCACGGTGGTCGGCAGTTCGGCCGTGAGGGGCTGCTCGGTTTCGGCGTGGAACAGAATAGTTACGTCTTGGCCTTCCTTCATGAGGTCGGCGAAGGGCACCATCGCCTCGGGTAGTACTACTTGCTCGAAGTCGTCCTTGTTCATGAACGTGTAGCCGTAGTCGTCCTTAAATAGGAACTGGTGCGGGCGCTGCTCAACGCGGGCGGTTTCGATTTTTACCCCCGCGTTGAAGGTATTATCGATGGTGCGGCCAGTTTTGATGTTACGCATTTTGGTGCGTACAAAGGCGGGGCCTTTGCCCGGCTTCACGTGCTGGAAGTCGGTGATTACGTGCAGCTCGTTGTTGTAGTTGAGAACGAGCCCGTTGCGAAAGTCGGCGGTGGATGCCATTTTGAATGAAGCTGTTAGCTGCTAGCTATTAGCCAGTAGCTTTTGAAGAATAAAAACGAAGGTATCTAACCGAAAGCTAATAGCCAGTAGCTAAAAGCTAACAGCTTAAAAACTAGGAGTTATACGCCCATTTCACGTGGATAGCGCCCCAGGTGAAGCCGCCCCCAAAAGCCGCCAAAATGAGGTTGTCACCTTTGTGCAACTGCTTCTCGAAGTCCCAGAGGCACAGGGGTATGGTAGCACTGGTGGTGTTGCCGTAGCGCTGAATGTTGAGCATCACCTTTTCGGGTCCCACGCCCATGCGGTGGGCGGTGGCGTCGATGATACGCTTATTGGCTTGGTGGGGTACCAGCCAGGCAATATCGTCGTGGGTAAGGTGCTGGCGGGCCATTACTTGCGCGGCCACGTCGGCCATGCTTTTCACCGCAAATTTGAAGACCGTGGCCCCTTCCTGATAGATGAAATGCTCCTTGTTGGCAATCGTTTCGGCCGAGGGCGGGCGGCGGCTGCCACCAGCTTTCTGGTGCAAAAAGGCCTCGCCGCTGCCATCGGTGCAGAGCACCTGGTCGAGAATGCCGTAGCCTTCCGTGCTGGGTTCTAGCATCACGGCCGCCGCGCCGTCGCCAAATAGGATGCAGTTGGCGCGGTCGGTGTAGTCCACGATGGCCGACATTTTATCGGCCCCCACGATAACTACTTTCTTGTACATGCCGCCCTGAATAAACTGCGCGCCCGTGGCGAGCGCGTACAGGAAGCTCGAACAGGCGGCATTCATATCGTAGCTGAATGCCCGGGTGATGCCGCAACCGTTGGAAATGATGTTGGCCGTGGCCGGAAACAGCATGTCGGGCGTCACAGTAGCACAAATCAGCAAATCCACGTCCTCGGGGCGTGTGTTTGTCTTCTCCAGCAACTGCTGCACCGCTTTAATGCCCATCACCGAGCTACCCTGGTCTTTGCCCTTTAGAATGCGCCGCTCCTTGATGCCAGTGCGCGTAGTTATCCATTCGTCGGTGGTATCGACCAGCTTTTCCAGCTCCTGGTTGGTGAGCACGTAGTCGGGCACGTAGCCTCCGACTCCGGTGATGGCGGCGGTAATCTTCATGAGCGCAAAGGTGCGGCCCAAACCCCGTGTAGCCCGGCCCCTGGCCCGGCTTTGCGGACTTAGGATTTAAAAGAGTCTTTGATTTGGTCTACGATGCCGGAATGGGCCATTTGGTAGCCCTGCACTAGCATGTTGCAGATGGCCAGCGGCGTGCTTACGCCGTGGCCGATAATGGCGTTGTCGTTGATACCCAGGATGGGCGACCCGCCAATGGTTTCGTAGTTTACTTTCTCAAAAAATTCGTCATTCAGGTTGCGGGCCACCATGATGTCGTACATCGACTCGGCCATCTTCAGCATCACGTTGCCCACAAAACCGTCACAGACAATGACATCGGCCTTTTCGTTGAACAAGTCGCGGCCTTCGATATTGCCAATGAAATGCACGTGTGGGTTCACTTTCAGCAGCTGGTGCGCTGCTTGGGTCGCGGCCGAGCCTTTGCCTTCTTCTTCGCCCAGGCTCATCAGGCCCACTTTGGGGCGGGCGATGCCGAGCACGTACTGGGCATAGAGTGAGCCAAGCTCGCCAAACTGCTCCAGCATTTCGGGCTTGCAGTCGGCATTGGCCCCAGCATCAACCAGAATACCGTAACTACCAGCTATTTTGGGTACAAAGTTGGCGATGCAAGGGCGCAGCACGCCCGGCACCGCCTTCACCGTAAACATGGCACCCACGAGCATCGCGCCGGTGTTGCCGGCCGAGCAAAAGGCGTCAATTTCGCCGCTGTGCAGCATACGGTAGCCCACAGCAATGCTGCTATCCTGCTTTTGCTGGAACGCCTTGGCCGGGTGCTCACCCATGCCGATAACCTGGGTAGAGGGTACCAGTTCGAGGGCGGCCGCAGCGGGGCCATATTCTTGTAGCAGCGGCCGTACCTCGGCTTCGGTGCCGATGAGGACCACTTGGGCTTTGCCAGCCAGGCGCTGAGCGGCCAGCACGGCACCGGCCACGGCAGCCTGGGGGGCAAAGTCGCCGCCCATGGCGTCGAGGGCAATTTTCATGAACGCGGGAATAGGGTAGAAGCAGCCAGAGAGCGCAAAAGTGCGAAACCAACCGGGCCGGACTGCCCATCTAATTCAGAGCAGTCCGGCCCGATGGTACCGCGAAATAACAACGCTTTCGGCTATTCTTCGTCCGAGTCCACGTCACCAGCGGCGGCCGGGGCCGCTACCGAGGTGTAGTTTTTGATAGCCAGCTGGCCATTGTGGTACAGGTCGCCGTCTACTACATAGGCCTTGTGGCGCAGGTGCAGCTCGCCCGTGTTAGGGCAGATGGTTACGGCTTTAGGGGTCAGCTTGTGGTGGCTACGGCGTTTGTCGCGGGTGGCGGTGGAGGTCCGGCGCTTAGGATGTGCCATGGTCTTGGAAGAAAATTAAGAGTTAAGAATTAGGAATGATGAATTAGTACAGGGTCCTAATTCAGGTTTTTGAGGGCGGCCCAGCGGGGGTCGCTGGGTTCGTCCTCGTCAGGATTCTCGCCGGCGGGCCGGGTTGAGAAAATGAGTTTTGTAGCGGATTCGGGGTCGTCATCGGCTTCATTCTGGAAGCGCGGGTGCAGCTTTTTCATGGGCAAAGCCAAGCCGATGTAGTCGTAGAGGTGCTGGGCAATGTTGAGCTCCAGCGTGTCGGGCGTTATTTGCAGCACGTCATCGTCGAGCTCTTTGGCTTCGTCGCTGTAGCGCACAAGTAGCTTATTCTCAATGTCGAGCGGGTGGTCGTACTCGTCCAGGCTGCGGTCGCACGTCAGGCGCACGGTGCCCGTAATGTGTGAATCGATGGTGATAACGCGCTCGGTTTTGATGAGCGTCACGTCGGCGTGCAGGTCGCCATCGGCGATAAACTCGCCGGTGGGGTCGAACTGCTCGAAAAAAGCGCGGCCCAGCTCAAACGCAAACTGGTGCGTCTTGAGCGAGAGCCTGGCGATAGGCAAATCAAATTGCGGGTCTTTTTTCACGGTAGTCCGGATAACGGGGGGCAAAGGTACGGGTTTTTGTTGGCTTTATCAAGCAGTTGGGCCACGAAACTGCCGTTTTGCGAGCAGACGGGCAGCATTGCTTTTCTGGCTAATCTTACTAATTGAGCAAGCTGGAGCTTGGCACTACGCTGTTTTCAGGATAAACTCGGGGCTGATATCGAGCCGCTCGTAGAGCTTTTTGGCCAAGTCCATAGTTACGCGCCGCTTGCCACTCAGGATTTGGGAAAGACGGCCGGCCGGTACTTCGAGCAACTGCGCCAAGTCCTTCTGCTTGAGCTGGCGCTGCTGGCGCTTGAGCTCAATCATGGCGGGCAGGGTCGTGGGCTTTTGTTGAACTGGAAAATAACCGGCGCGAATTTGGTAGTTTTCGATAGCTTTCGCCAAAACATCAAACTGCTGTTCGCGCTCAGTTACGCCCTCAAAGCCCTCCGCAATTAACTGGTCGAGTTGGGCAAGGGCGGTTTTGCATTCTACTTCGTTGCTAATAATCATAGTGATTGCAAATAAGTTAGATAATGGTTACGTCGATAGCGTCGTACTCGCGGTGCGTGCCCACGAACCGAATGTAAACGGTGCGGCGGCTGAAGAATATCATTGTCACCAAGCGGTAGTGATTCCCCTTGATGTTGAAAACATAGCGGTCATTACCAACGAAATCAACATTATTAAAGCTCCGGCGAATATCAGCAAGGCTCTTCCAATCAGCCGCTTTGCACTTGAAAAACCATTCATCTAGCGCATCTCCTACGGCCGGGTTGGCTGTGGTAAAGTCACGGATAGGAGCGTAGCTAATGATGACCATGCAAACCTAGAGCGGAAAACGCGGCCGTTGCCAGCCGCGTTTCAAAAGTAGAAAGAAAATTTCAATCTTAGAAATTGTTACGCTTTCCTAGGGTCGGCCGCGCCCGACTGCCGGGCGCGCACTACGTCGCAGGCTAGGTACACGGCCGCCCGGAAGGACGAGGCGTCGGCCTGAAACTTGCCGGCGATGCCGTAGGCCGTGCCGTGGTCGGGGGAGGTGCGCACCACTGGTAGGCCGGCCGTGAAGTTGACGCCCTGCTCAAAAGCCATGAGCTTGAAGGGAATGAGCCCTTGGTCGTGGTAGATAGAGAGCGTGGCGTCGAACTGCCGAAACTGGCCGGTGCCGAAGTAGCCATCGGCGGGGTAGGGGCCGAAAACGAGGTGGCCATCGTGCTCAAACTGGCGAATGACGGGCGTGATAACGTCGTTTTCTTCGCGGCCAATGAGGCCGTTTTCGCCCGCGTGGGGGTTGAGGCCGAGCACGGCTACTTTGGGCTTGAGGATGCCGAAGTCGTTTTGCAACGACTTGAGCAGCATGCGGATTTTAGTGCGGAGTAGGTCGCCGGTGAGGCGCGTAGACACGTCTTTGAGCGGGATGTGGCCGGTGGCGGTGGCTACGCGCAGCGGCAGGTTTTCATCGACCAAAAACATGAGGCTGTCAGCGGCCCCGAAGTAGCTGGCCAAAAACTCGGTGTGGCCGGGGAAGCGGAAGTCGTCGGCCTGGGTGTTTTCCTTGCTGATGGGCGCGGTGATGATGGCATCGAGCAGGCCGGCTTTGAGGTCGCGGCTGGCGGCGAGTAGGCTCTCGCGGGCGGCTTGGCCGCTGGCGGGCGAGGGTTGGCCGGGGGTGAGGTGAAAATCCTCGTCCCAGCAGGTGACGGCATTGAGGCGGCCGGGGGCAATGTCGGCGGCATCGCGCAACTGTCGAAAGGTGAGCGGCTCGGCCCCTTGCTCGATGGGAAAATCATCAAATAGCGACGTAGCGGTGCCGTACACTACCGGCGTGCACTGCTGAAGCAGGCGCTCGTCGCGCAGGGTTTTATAAATGACTTCGGGGCCGATGCCGGCGAGGTCGCCCACGGAAAAGCCGAGGCGGGGGAGGGAGTTTTTAGCGGGAGGAAGGCTCATAGAAAGGAAGAACTGGGGCAACTGGCGCAGCGGAAGGCCCCGGCGCAGCTAATCGGTGCCCAAAAGTAGCGCCGCCCGTGCGGGTAGCTGCGGGCGACATGGGGAGGCGGGTAGGCTGATAAGTTACAGCTCCTGGTAGAGCCAGCTCATCTGGCGGGCCGTGAGCCAGTCGGGTACGGCGGCCAAGGCAGCATTGCGCAGCGGGGCCAGCCAGGGTGGGGTGAATTGGGCTAGCATCCCGAGCTGCCGCGACTGCACCACGATGCGGCGAGTGCGCGGCCGGCGCTGCCGGTCGAAGGCCCGAAAAGCGGTGGGCAAGTCGGCCGGAGCAGCGCGCAGACAGCGGGCCAAAATGGCGGCATCTTCGACGGCCATGCCCGCACCCTGGCCCAAGTTGGGCGTGGTGGCGTGCCCAGCATCGCCCAGCAGCAGCACACGGCCAAACGCCAAACTGGCCAGCGGCGCTAGGTCGTAGAGGTCGCCCCACAGCAGGTCGGCATCGGTAGTGGCCGCTAGCACCTGCGGAATAGGAGCGTGAAAACCGGCAAAATGGTGCTGCAAATCGGCTACCCGGTAGGCCCGAAAAGCCGGGTTGTTGGCCTCTGGGCTATTGAGGCAGGCAAACCAGTAGAGCCGGCCATTGGCTACGGGTACCAGCCCGAAGCGCCCGGCGCGGCCCCAGGTTTCGCTGGTGCCGGTGGTGGGCAGGCCGGGGATATCGGCCCGTACCGTAGCGCGCCAGCAGGTATAGCCGGCGTACCGCGGCTGGCTGGTCGGCAATAGCTGCCGCCGCACCCGCGAGCGGATGCCATCGGCCGCCACCAGCGCCTCGGCCGTGGCCTGCGTGCCGTTCTCGAAAAAGGCCGTTACGCGATTAGAAGTCTGCTCGAAGCGGGCCAGCCGGTGGCCGAGCTGCACCACGCCGGGCGGCAGCGCCCGCAGCAGCTCGCGCTGTAAGTCGGCGCGGAGTATGCCCAGGTTATCGTAGCCCAGGCGCTCGGTAAAGCCCGACGTATCGGCCCGATTGAGCACCCGGCCGTGCTCGTCGAGCAGGCGCACGGTGGTGAGCGGCGTACCCGCCGGCCGCACGGCCGCGTGCAGGCCCAGCTCGTCGAGCGCCCGCATGGCATTGGCCCCCAGCACTACCCCGGCCCCGATTTCGCGCAGCTCGGCGGCGGCCTCGTACACGCGCACTTGGTGGCCCAGTCGTAGCAGCGCCTGCGCGGTGGCCAGCCCGCCAATGCCGGCCCCGATGATGAGGAAATCAGCCATTAGAGGAATAGGGCGAGTCTGCCCCGCCTAGCGTTGGGTAGATACCGTTGTGATGCAGTACCATCTTGCTCTTGAACGATAAAATCCGCTGGTCATGCAGAGCACAGCGAAGCATTTCGCGTGGCGCAGTAAACCTTTACGTATAGATTTTACTGCGCCACGCGAGATGCTTCGCTGCGCTCTGCATGACGACCGTTAATACTTACGCCAGTTGCTTGGTCAGGAATTCATACAACAGCCGCACGCCTGTGCCCGTGCCGCCTTTGCCCCGGTAGCTGTCGGGGGCGGTCAAGTACGCTGGTCCGGCGATGTCGAGGTGAATCCAGGGCGTGCCTTCGATAAAGCGCTCCAGGAACTTGGCGGCCGAGATGTGGCCGGCTTCGGCCTTGCCGAGGTTGGAGAGGTCGGCAATGTCCGACTTCATGTGGTCGGCGTAATCTTCCCAGAGCGGAAACTCGACCAGGCGTTCGTGCACGCGGTGGGCGGCGGCGAGCAGCTGCGCGGTGGTTTCGGGGGCGGCGGTACCCATGGCGGCGCTGGCCTCGGTGCCGATGGCGCGCACTGCCGCCCCGGTGAGGGTGGCCAGGTCAATCACCAGCTCGGGGTGGTATTTCTTGGCGAAGCTGAGGGCATCGGCCAGCAGCAGGCGGCCTTCGGCGTCGGTGTTTTTGACTTCTACGGTGAGGCCCGAGAACATGGTGAGCACGTCGCCGGGCACGTAGGCGAGGCCGCCGGGGCGGTTGTCGGTGGCGGGCACCAGGCCAATTACGTGCAGCGGCACGTTGTTTTTGGCTAGGGCGTAGAGCGTGCCGCCCACGGCCGCGCCGCCGGCCATGTCGCACTTCATCATGTCCATGCTATTGGGCGTGGGCTTGAGGCTGAGGCCGCCGGTGTCGTACACCACGCCTTTGCCGACGAGCACGTAGGGGCGCTCGTTTTGGGCGTTTTCGGGCTTCCACTCTAGGATGCTGAACGTGGGTGGCTCGGGCGAACCGAGGTTTACGGCCAGCAGGCCGCCCATACGCAGGCTCTCGATTTTGGCTAGGTCGAGGATGTCGGTGGTGTAGCCAGCGGCGTCGCCGACTTCGGCAAAGCGCTCGGCCAATTGCTGCGCGTTGAGCTTGTTAAGCGGCGCGTTGACGAGGTCGCGGGCGAGGGCAACGCCTTCTAATACGTGCTGTAACGCCGTGATTTGGGCCTCAGTGGCGGCTTCGCCGACCAGCGTGAGGCGCGTGAGCGCGGCGGGTGTGCGCGACTTCTCGTCCGTCTTGTAGCCTTCAAATTCGTAGGCGGAGAGGAACAAGCCTTCGGCCAGCGTGAGCGCGGCGGCCGGGTTTTCGCTGAGATTATGCAGGAAAACTTCGGCGGTTTTTTCTTTCTTTAGGGCAGCTTGCAGCTGGTGGCCGGCTTTGCGCAGGGCTTCGAGCTGAAGGTCGGCGGTGCGCTTTTCTTCGAGCACCACGAAGTAGTGCTGGTGCGAGAAGTGGTTGAGGGCGACGAAGCTTTGCTTGTCGGCCAGAGCCGTTTCGACGTAGGTGCGGGCGGCGGTGGGCAGGTCGGTAGCGGCGGCCTCGGGCAGGGCGGTGGTGCCGAGCGGCAGCAGAAACACCTGGGTAGACTGGGCTGGCGCGGCGGTGGCGTGGGCGAGCGTGAGGGACATAGGGCGAATAGTAGAAGCGTAACTTTGGCGTGAAGGTATGTAAAACGGAGTGGCACTCCGTTTATGCGCCGCCCGCGCCCAGACGCTAAACCGGAGTGCCACTCCGGTTTACAACGCTTATGATTCTTCGGAAAACCCTGCGGCTTTTGCTGCCGCTCCTCGGCTCGTCGCTTCTGGCTTCGGCCCAGCTCATGCAGCCCAAAGAAACGTTTACCCGCGCCGACTCGCTGCGCGGGGGGCAGCCGGCCGAGCGCACCTGCTACGACATCAACTACTACCATCTCGACGTGAAGCTCGATGTGGCGCGCAAGTTTATCAGTGGCTCTAACCTGTTTCGCTTTACCGCTACGCGGGATTTTACGCGGCTGCAATTCGACCTTTTTGCCAACCTTGAGGTAGGCAAGGTGCTGCATAAAGGCAAGGCGCTGCCCTTCACCCGCGAGGCCAATGCGGTGTTCGTGACCTTTCCGCAGGCCATCCGGCAGGGGAGCCGCGAGGAGTTTACGGTGGAGTATTCGGGCTTCCCGACCATCGCCAAAAAGGCGCCCTGGGACGGCGGGGTGGTTTTTGCCCAGGATGCCGCCGGTCAGCCGTGGGTGGCGACTGCCTGCCAGGGCGTGGGGGCCAGCATCTGGTGGCCCACCAAAGACCAGCAGGCCGATGAGGTGGATAGCATGCTCATCAGCGTGGCCGTGCCGCAGGGCCTCAAGGATGTGAGCAACGGCCGCCTACGCGGCACCAAGAAGCTGGCGGGCGGCTACACTCGCTACGACTGGGCCGTGCGTAACCCCATCAACAACTACGACGTGGCCCTCAACGTGGCCAATTACGCCCACTTCTCGGATGTGTACCAGGGCGAAAGCGGGCCGCTGACGCTCGATTATTGGGTGCTGCCCGAGAGCCTGGAAAAGGCCAAAAAGCAGTTTGGCGACAACGTGAAGCCTATGCTCAAAAGCATGGAAAGCTGGTTTGGGCCGTACCCATTTTATAAGGATGGGTATAAGTTGGTGGAAACGCCGCACCTCGGCATGGAGCACCAGAGCGCGGTGGCCTACGGCAACAAGTACCAAAACGGCTACCTCGGGCGCGACCGCTCGAATACCGGCTGGGGCGATAAGTTCGACTTCATCATCATTCACGAGAGCGGCCACGAGTGGTTTGGCAACAACATCACGACCAAGGATATCGCTGATATGTGGGTGCACGAAAGCTTCACCTGCTACTCCGAGGGCCTGTTTGTGGAAACGCACTATGGCAAGCAGGCGGGGCAGGAATACTTGCACGGCCAGCGCCGCAATATCCAGAACGATGGCCCCATCATCGGCCCCTACGGCGTGAATAAGGAGGGCTCGAGCGACATGTACGACAAGGGCGCGAGCCTGCTCAACATGCTGCGCACGGCCATCAACGACGATGCCAAGTGGCGCAGCATCCTGCGCGGCCTCAGCAAGACGTTCTACCACCAAACCGTGACCGGCCAGCAGGTTATCGCCTACATTAATAAGGAGGCAGGCCGCGATTTTAGCCGCGTTTTTGCCCAATACTTGCAGCACGGCGAGCTGCCAGTGCTGGAAATGCGCCTCGAAAAAGGTCAGCTTTTGGGCCGCTGGGTGGCCTCGGTGCCCGGCTTCGACCTGCCCGTGCGGGTACGGGTGAAGGGCGGTGAATACCGCTTCGTGACGCCGACTACCAAGTGGGCGATGCTCGACTTGCCTGGCGCCACCAAAGACAACGTGGAGGTCGATACCTTTAATTATTACGTGGGTGTGCTGATAGATTGATATGAAAAACTCTTGCTTATAGTCTAAGCCTCTCTAAAACTTAAATCACTATGATAGAAGGGATTGGGATTACTAGCTTCAAAAGCTATCAAAAATCATTATTAGAATTATCATCCCTTACATTGCTTATAGGAGCAAATGCATCTGGTAAAACGAATTGCATCGAGGCTTTGCGATTCCTTTCAAGGTTAGCTCATGGGCAGCGTATAGATGATATTCTAGAAGATGTTGGACAAAGTGAATTAGCAATTAGAGGTAAGTCATTAGACATTACATACGATGGAGATGCTAAAAATAAAGTGGCACCAGTGATTGGATTTGGCATTGTATTGACAAGTGCTTTCGACTGGAATCAACTTTTTTTAACGATTGCAATTCGTGCAGGAGCAATTCCTAGTCAAATAATTCGAGAGTCTATAGAGCATCAAGGTAGGCAAGATGAGGATGCGCTTTATAGGGCCTTGATTATGGATGTTGACCGCTACGAGATGCAGGTGTCTTACGATGATTTTACAGACACCACGCCTCGACCAACGGTTTTTTGCTCCAACCGCCAAGCCATTTTCACCCAACTCGATGTGCCTTCCCGCTTCGCCACCAAAGAAGCCCAGGAGATAATTCCCGCCGTCGTTACTGAGTTTCAGCAGGCGCTGCGCAACATCATTTTTCTCGACCTGAACCCGCGGGCAATGGTCGATTACAGCTTTATCGTGGACCACGCATTGAAGCCCGACGGGCGCAACCTGTCCAGCGTGCTCTATCACATTTGCGAGACGCAGGGGCGCAAGGCGGAGGTACTGGCCTTCATCGGCGAGCTGCCCGAGCAGCGTATTAGCGACGTGGGCTTTTTGGTTGGCCCCCGGCAAGAAGTGATGGTGACGCTGACCGAAACCTTCGGGAATACGCCCGTTACCCGCGAGGCCCCGCTGCTTTCCGATGGTACGCTGCGGGTGCTGGCCGTGGCGGCGGCGGCGCTGTCGGCCCCAAAAGGTGGGCTGGTCGTGATAGAGGAAATCGACAATGGCGTGCATCCAAGTCGGGCTAAAGCGCTGCTGGCTAATATACTAGCCGCGAGCAAGGCCAATAGCCTGCGGGTGCTGCTCACCAGCCACAACCCGGCGCTACTCGATACGTTGCCCAAAGAATCGGTGCCCGATGTAGTGTGCTGCTACCGCGACCCCGAGCAGGGCGACAGCCGCCTGGTGCGCCTGGCCGACCTCACCGATTACCCCGACCTCGTGGCGCGCGGGCCGCTGGGGCAACTCATGACCCAGGGCCTGCTCGACCGCTACCTCAAAAACCAGCGCACCCCCGAGCAAAAGGCCGAGCAAGCGCAGGAATGGCTGCGCCAACTCCAACTAGAAGATGAGGAAGACGCAGCATGAGGGAAATCTATTTGATTGATACCAGCGTGTTTTGTCGCATTCTACGCGTGCCCAATATGTGTTCGGACCAAGAGCACGGGGAAGCGCTGGCTGAAATGGTGCGTCTCACCAGCCGCTCAGGCGTTGCCACTACGTTGCTATTGCCGGTAGCGGTTATTTACGAAACGGGCAACCACATTGCGCAAAATGGCGATGGTAATGTGCGCCGCAAGGCAGCCTTGCGCTTTACGCAGCAAGTGCAGGCGGCTTTTGATGGGAAAGCGCCGTGGACGCCTACGCCACTGCCCGATTTGCGCGAGATGGCTGGGTGGCTGGCCGAATTCCCTGACCGCGCCATGGCTGGGGTAGGAGTAGGCGACCTGTCCATCATCAAAACGTTTGAGCAGCAGTGTGAGCTGAATCCGTTGTCGCGGGTGTGCATCTGGTCGCATGATGGCCACCTGGCCAGCTACGACCGGCCGCCAACCAACTCCCTGGCTAGTTAGCAGTCAGGGCTGCTGAATCGAGCTGCGGGCATTCATTCCAAATCAAAACGCCTCATAAATGAGCGACCTTATCTGCCGCACAGCCGGCGCCGCCGATGCACCCGCCATTGTCGAGCTGGCCAACCAGCACACCTACCAGCAACTGAGCGCCGAGGCCCGCGAACAAGGATTTCTGACCGGCACTTTCACGGTGCCAGCGCTAGCCGCGATGCTGGCTTCGGTGCCGGGGCAAGTGGCCTGGCAGGGGACTGAGCTAGTGGGCTTTGTAGTAAACTCGCGGCTGCCGGCCGAGCGCTACCCGCCGCTGGTGCAGCAGCTCATTGCGCAACTACCGGAGATGCAATTCCGGCAGCGGCCGCTGGCCGACTACCAGTGGTTTTGCTACGGCCCGGTGCTGGTGGCGCCAGCGTACCGGGGGCAGGGGCTGCTGCGGCAGCTGTTCGAGGCCAACCAGCGTGAACTGGCCGGGCGCTTCGAGGTGGGCATAGCCTTTATTGCGGCCGAAAACGCGGCTTCCTTGCACGTGCACACGCAAAAGCTGGGACTGGAGCTAGTTGGTGACCTCGATTTTGCGGGTACGGCTTATCGTATTCTGGCATTTTCGGTGGGCTAGCGGGGCCGGGCCTTTTGGGCTTTTGGCGAAGGCTTCGGGATAGCTTGCCGATATTTGGGGCACCTTTGGCCGCCCGGCCGGGGTAGTTTGCTCACCAGATGAGAAGCTAGCGCGGGGCGGTGGCTTGGCCGCCAGCCCCGTTTACGTTGCTCGTCTTAGCCCGTTAAGTCCGTGGCCTATCCCGCCGTAAAACCCAAAAAACACCTTGGTCAGCACTTTTTGGCCGACCCCAATATTGCCCGTCGCATCGTGGAGAGCCTGCGCCTGCCTGATAGCGTGCATGAGGTGCTCGAAATCGGCCCCGGCATGGGCGTGCTCACGCAATATCTATTAGAGAACACAGCTTACCAGACCAGCGTGGTCGAAATCGATACGGAGTCGGTGGCCTACCTCACGCAGCACTACCCGGCGCTGACCCCGCGCATCTACGCCACCGACTTCCTAAAGCAGGATTTGGGCACCATGTTTCCCGGTGCGCCACTGGCCATTATTGGTAACTTTCCTTACAACATCAGCACCCAGATATTCTTTCAGGTGCTAGCGCAACGCCAGCAGGTGCGCGAGGTGGTGGGTATGCTGCAAAAGGAAGTGGCCGAGCGCCTGGCCGAGCCGCCTGGCTCCAAAACCTACGGCATTCTGAGCGTGCTTTTGCAGGCCTATTATGACATTGAATACCTGTTTACGGTGCCGCCGCACGTGTTTGTGCCGCCGCCCAAAGTCGAGTCAGCCGTGGTGCGCCTCACCCGCAACCAGACGGAAAAGTTGGACTGTGACGAGAAGCTATTTTTTCGGGTCGTAAAACAGGCCTTTTCGACCCGCCGCAAAACCCTGCGCAACGCGCTCAAGCCGCTGGGCTTGTCGAGCGAGGCCATGAGCGGCGAGCTATTTGATAAGCGCGCCGAGCAGCTGGGCGTAGGGGAGTTTGTGGAATTAACTAACCTAGTGGCATCTGTACGGGAGTAACCTCCTAACGCAGTGCCCTAAATGAATAGAACAGTATTTCTACTAACTGCCTGTACCCTTCTTGGCCTGGCTGCCAGTTGCTTTGCGCAGGAGAATCTAATTCGCAATGGCAGCTTTGAAGAGCTTTCCAGATGCCCCGACGGTAACTATAATTTTCCGGCAAAGAACTGGTTTGTACTACAAGGCACGCCCGACCTGTTTGCCTCCTGCGCGCCGCGAAACAGTGTTCTGGCAGTGCCGACCAATTTTAATGGCACCCGCAGCACACTTGCTGGCTACAACTATGCAGGTATTTTTCTGGTATTTGTAGCAAAAAGCTGTAAAGAGAAAAACTGCTATTTAGCGAGTGAGTCGATATCTACGCACCTCACGAAGGCCCTAAAAGCCGGGAAGCGCTATAAAATCTCGCTTATGTTATCCTTGGCGGATTCGGCTGTTTTTCGCACCGATAGCTTGTTCTGTTCCCTTAGCACCGAAGCTCCCGTTGCTGCCAAGATGATAAAGCAAGACGAGACACGGCACAGGTTTAAACGCAGCGATACTTATGGCTGCTCGATTCAATTCGCCTGCGGTGGATGCTGGAATAAAGTTGAGGTAGAGTTCACCGCAAAAGATGCTTATACCTACTTGGCTATAGGATTGCCTCGCACACATTATTCGCGGGCCACGTACCGGCAGGATGTAGCGCGGCCGCTGCGACCGTTGCCAGCTAGCAAGTGGGCACAGTCAGTTGCTTACTACTACTTGGATGATGTTCAATTGACGGAAGAATAAACAAGACGCGCCACTGAGAGTAGCGGCCGGGCAATAACTTCGGGCAGCGTTAAGTTACTGCGTTGCTATGGTCAAGGCTTGGTCGGTTTGCGTCTGGTTGTTGGCGGTGGGGGCGCGGCCGGCGGGGCCGCCCGCGCCGTTTAGCGGGTGCATCGTGTACGAGCGCGAGTTCCAGACCGTAGCCGGCGACCAGCTGTTTTTTGCTGTGAAGCCCAAAAGCTGGTTTTATGTGCAGGGCAACAACCTAAAGGTATACGACCGCAACAAGCAGCTGCAAGAGCTGTACCTCGGCAAGACCAACGAGTACCATCGCTTTGAGAAAGGGCAGTCGAAGCCGGCAATTGAAGCCACGCGGCTGCCGGGCGCGGCCACCGTAACCTGCCTGCCCACCACGGCCACCATTCTGGGCTATTCTTGCCAAACGCTGCAACTAGTGCAGGGTGGCACCTCGACGCTGGTGTTTTATTCGCCCGAGCTACACGTCAACGTCGCCGATTTTAGCCGCTGCCCGTCGCCGGGCTGGTACGCGCTGCTGCAAGCCACGGATGGCGCGCTGCCCCTGCGCACCATCACCGTGGATACTCAGCGCGATATAGTTGCCACGACCGAAGCCATCGCCGTGCAACCCCTGGTGCTGGGCGCGGAGGAGTTTATGCTGACTGCCCCGGCGCGTTAGAGTGCTGATTATTGAGCCGTTGCGAGTAGCCCGGCGCTAGGGGCGGGCGGTTTGGCTGAGCAGGTACCGCAGCCAAAAAGGGCGGGTTTGTAGCTTTGGCCGCCCGGTAGCTGCCGGGCAGCAAATTCCTTTTTAGGTATGAAAAAACTTCTCCTCGCCTGCATGCTGGTTGCTACCGGCTTCACTTCGCCCAAAGCCGGCCCGTGGTTTAGCGGCAAAATCGTGTACCATAATACGTTTAAGACGCTGGCCGGCGACGACCTCAGCGCCAAGTTGGGGGCCGTATTTGGCAACGATGACCCGTACTACATCAGCGACAACAACTACAAGATGTACACGGAAAACAAGCAGCTGGTCGAGCTTTATACCGGGGCCACCAACCAGTTTCGGTTTTATATGAATGGTAAAGAGGCCGCGGCAATGGATGCTGCCACCGGCACGCCGGGCACCGTGCAGCTGCTCCCCAAAACGGCCACTATTGCCGGCTACCCCTGCCAGAGCCTGCAAGTCGCCAACGAAGCCGAGGGCACCACGACCGTTTATTTCTACGCTCCCAAGCTGCGCGTGAACCCCGAGCGCTTCGCCAAGCACGCGATGGGCGATTTCTACACCTTCCTAAAAGCCAGCAATGGCGGCCTGCCCCTGCGCATGGAAGTCACCAATACCAAGCAGGGTTTCACAATGGTGAGCGAGGCCACGGCCGTACAAGCTATGGCCCTCACCGCCGCCGACTTTACGGCGGATGCCCCGGCGCGGTAAGCGTAGCTATTCAAAAAGAAAGCAATGCAAAAAAGCTGGTGGTGGCAAGGGCTTCTAGTGGTAGTGCTGGCAACAGGCCTGAGTAGCTGTTTCTGGTTTGATGAAAAGGAAACAACTGAATTAGGCCACAACTACCAGCTGGTAGCGACTTCCGACGGCAACAATTTCCTTTACTTTGACGACCCGCAAATACCTGCTGCCGAGCTCTTTATGTCTGGAATTAGTGCGGTCGGAACAACTGATACCTGCCTAGTGGTTTGTAAGGCGGGCTACTACTACTTGTTCTCGCTCCGCCGAACTACGCAAGACGCAGTACTTGCCACCCAAGTTGGGCCTTTGACAAAAGCCGATTTTCGCTCGAAACTTTATCAGGTAACCGGCGATTCTACGCTTCAGCTTCGGCCAATTTAACGATTCCATGAACCTCTGCCTGATAATTGACGACATGCACCCCTCGCTCTTGCCGATGCTGCGCAGCATCGGCGTCGAGGGCGACTACCAGCCCAAGCTCCCCGCCGCCGACGTGCCCGCCGCCCTCGCCGCCCGGCCCTACCAGGGCCTGATGGTGCGCAGCAAAATGCGCATCACGGCCGCGCTGCTGGCCCACGGCCCGCACCTGCGCTACGTGGCCCGCGCTGGGGCCGGCGTCGATAACATCGACGAAGATGCCCTGGCGGCGGCGGGCGTAACGCTGGTAAACGCCCCCGAGGGCAACCGCGATGCAGTGGGCGAATTTGCCACTGGCCAGCTGCTGGCCCTGCTGCGCCACACCGTAACCGCCGATGCTGAGGTGCGCCGCGCCGAGTGGCACCGCGAAGCCAATCGGGGCGAAGAGCTGGGCACCAAAACCGTGGGCCTGCTCGGCTACGGGCACATGGGCCGGGCGTTTGCCCGGCGGCTGCGGGGCTTTGGCTGCACGGTGCTGGCCCACGACCACGACCCGGCCGTGACCACCGACGGCAACGCCGAGCTGGTGCCCCTGGCCGAGCTGCAAGCCCGCGCCGAGGTGCTCAGCATTCACATTCCGTACT